>Ga0209488_10000099_pt1 | contig 62212 bp, 53 predicted proteins | sample Rivendell_Oct201_8_FD_188349 | JGI IMG/M metagenome (GOLD analysis project Ga0209488, IMG submission 188349) | Vadose zone soil microbial communities from the Eel River Critical Zone Observatory, Northern California, USA -... | ecosystem: Environmental > Terrestrial > Soil > Vadose zone >...
CGATCAAAGACGCGCAGGGAGAGATCGGACTACCCCGCAGCGTAATCACAAGCTTCCTGGGCGCCGCGCTGGCGTTCCAGTCCTCGCTCGGAAATGAGCTCCTGCTGATCCTCGCCGCGATTGTCACCGTCTACATCGTCCTCGGTGTGCTGTACGAAAGCTTCATCCACCCGCTCACGATCCTCTCGACCCTGCCGTCGGCCGGCATCGGCGCGCTGCTGGCGCTCATTGCGGCCCGCAATGATCTGACGGTCATCGCCATCATCGGGATCATTCTGCTGATCGGCATCGTCAAGAAGAACGCGATCATGATGATCGACTTCGCGCTCGATGCCCAGCGCACCGAAGGCAAGAGCCCGCGCGAAGCCATTTTCCAGGCCTGCCTCCTGCGCTTCCGGCCAATCCTGATGACCACCATGGCCGCCGTGCTCGGCGCTCTGCCGTTGATGCTGGGCACCGGGACTGGATCGGAGCTCCGGCATCCGCTCGGCATCGCCATCGTTGGCGGCCTCCTGTTCAGCCAGGTCCTCACGCTATTCACGACGCCGGTGATCTATCTCTGGTTCGATCGTCTGGCGGCACGCTTTGCCGGGCGCGGCGACACCGCGCGGGAGAGCGCATGAGCCTCTCGACGCCATTCATCCGTCGCCCGGTTGCGACGACACTGCTCACACTCGGCGTCCTGGCCGCCGGTGCCGTCGCATTCTTCCAATTGCCAGTGTCGCCGCTTCCCAAGGTCGACTACCCGACCATTTCGGTGCGCGCGCAGCTGCCCGGAGCAAGCCCGGCCGTGGTGGCGACGAGCGTCGCCACTCCGCTCGAGCGCCATCTCGGGCAGATTGCCGACGTCACCGAAATGACCTCATCGAGCAGCGTCGGCGCAACGCGGATCACGTTGCAGTTCGGGCTCAACCGCGACATCAACGGTGCGGCACGCGACGTACAGGCTGCAATCAACGCGGCGCGTGCGGACCTGCCTTCGAGTCTGAGATCCAATCCGACGTACCGGAAGGTCAATCCCGCGGATGCGCCCATTCTCATCCTCACGTTGACCTCCGACACCCTGAGCCGGGGCGACCTCTACGATTCAGCGACGACTGTGCTGGCGCAAAAGCTGTCCCAGGTCGACGGCATCGGCGAGGTCACGGTCGGCGGCAGCTCGCTGCCGGCGGTGCGCGTGGAGATCAATCCGCGCACGCTTGCCAAATACGGGATCGGGCTCGAAGACGTGCGAGCGGCGTTGGCCGCTGCCAACGCCCATAGCCCCAAGGGCGCGATCGATGTCGGCGACATTCGCTATCAGATCTCCAGCAACGATCAGGCGACGGTTGCGGCCCAATACCGATCGCTGGTGATCGCTTATCGCAACGGAGCCGCCGTTCGACTGTCCGATGTCGCCGAGGTCGTCGACTCGGTCGAGAATCTGCGAAATGCCGGTCTCGCCAACGGCAAGCCGTCTGTTCTCGTGATTCTCTACCGCCAGCCGGGCGCCAACATCATCGAGACCGTCGATCGGATCACGGCGCAATTGCCCGACCTGCGAGCCTCGGTCTCGCCTGCAATCGACATCACTGTCGCCGTCGATCGTTCAACCACCATTCGCGCCTCGTTGCAGGAAGTCGAGCGCACGCTTCTCATCGCCATTGTCCTGGTCATCGTCGTCGTATTCGTTTTTCTGCGCAACCCGCGCGCAGCTTTGGTGCCCGCGGTCGCGGTGCCGGTGTCTCTGGTTGGCACTTTCGCCATCATGTATCTTCTTGGCTACAGCCTCGACAATCTGTCGCTCATGGCCCTGACGGTCGCGACCGGCTTCGTGGTCGACGATGCAATCGTCGTGCTCGAAAATATCTCGCGCCGCATCGAAGAGGGCATGTCCAGCTTTGAGGCGGCGATCAAAGGCGCCGGCGAGGTCGGATTTACAGTTCTGTCGATGAGCGTCTCACTGGTCGCGGTGTTCATTCCGATCCTGCTCATGGGCGGCATCATCGGCCGACTATTCCGCGAGTTCGCAGTCACGCTGTCGATCGCTATCCTCCTCTCGCTCGCCGTATCGCTCGCGACCACGCCGATGATGTGCGCATTTGTGCTCAAGCGCCCGCAGCGCGAAGAGCATGGCCGTCTCTATCGCCTGAGCGAGCGCATTTTTTCCGGCACATTGCACGTCTATGAGCGCAGCCTCGCGTGGTCGCTGCGTCACCCGCGCTCGATCCTGCTCATCGTCGTGGCCACGCTCTGTCTCAATGGCTATCTCTTCTCGATCGTTCAAAAGGGCTTTTTTCCGCAGCAGGACACCGGCCGGCTGACCGGAGGCATTCAGGCCGATCAGAGCATTTCATTCCAGCTCATGCGCCAGAAGCTCACGCAGTTCGTTTCGATCGTGCAGAAGGATCCCGCAGTAGATCACGTCGTGGGGTTCACCGGCGGCGGGCAGACCAATGGCGGTTTTGTGTTCGTGTCGCTCAAGCCGTTGGCGGAACGCAAGGTCAGCGCCGACCAGGTGATCGCCAGACTGAGCCGAGAGCTGACACAAGTGCCGGGCGCTTCGCTCTTCCTGCAGGCGGTGCAGGACATTCGTGTCGGCGGCAGGCAGAGCAACGCCCAGTATCAATACACTCTGCATGCCGATACAATTTCTGACCTCAACGAATGGGCCCCTAAAATCCTCGCAGCGCTGCAACAGCTGCCGGAGCTGACCCAGGTCAATTCGGACCAGCAGAACAAGGGGCTCGAAACCGATCTGGTCATCGACCGCGACACCGCGGCGCGCCTCGGCATCACGGCAAGCCAGATCGACAACACGCTCTATGATGCTTTCGGCCAGCGCCAGGTTTCGACGATCTACAGTGCGCGCAACCAGTACCATGTGATCATGGAGGTCGCGCCCCAATACTGGCAGGACCCAGAGACGCTCAAGGATGTCTTCGTCAGCACCTCCGGTGGCGCCGTTGGTGGCGTGCAGGGAACCAACGCGGTCGCCGGAACCGTCAAGGGGACCGGCCAGACCTCAGCCACAGCGACGGTCGCGGCTGACGCCGCCCGCAATCAGTCAAGCAACGCGCTCGGCAATACCGGGCGCGGTGCGGTGTCGACCGGATCCGCAGTCAGTGCAAGCGCGGAGAAGATGGTGCCGCTTTCGGCGTTCACCACATTCGGGCCCGGCAGCACTCCGCTTGCCATCAGCCACGACGGCTTGTTCGTGGCGACGACGATGTCCTTCAACCTCGCGCCAGGCGCGTCCCTCAGCGATGCCGTGACTGCCGTCGGCAACGCGATGAATCGGATCGGCGTCCCGGCCACGATCCACGGCAACTTTCAGGGCACGGCGCAAGCTTACCAGCAGTCGATCGCCAACGAGCCTTACTTGATCGCGGCCGCTCTCGTCGCCGTCTATATCGTGCTTGGCATTCTGTATGAGAGCTACATCCATCCGATCACGATCCTGTCGACACTGCCGTCGGCGGGTGTCGGTGCGATCCTGGCGCTGCTCGTGTTCCGCACAGAATTCAGCATCATCGCATTGATCGGGGTCATTCTGCTCATTGGCATCGTCAAGAAGAACGCGATCCTGATGATCGACTTTGCGCTCGACGCGGAACGTCGGCGCGGTCTGTCATCGCGCGAAGCCATCTATCAGGCATGTTTGCTCAGGTTTCGACCGATCATGATGACCACGATGGCCGCGTTGCTCGGTGCTATCCCGCTTGCAACGGCGCTGGGCGAGGGCTCGGAAATGCGTCGTCCACTCGGCATCGCGATCGTCGGCGGGCTGATCGTAAGCCAGATGCTGACACTTTTCACGACGCCGGTGATCTATCTCTATCTCGACCGCTTCAGCCTGTGGTGTCGACGCCGCTGGTCTTCCGGCCATCCACCGATCGCCGCCCCCGACAACGCCGTGCCCGGCCAATGAAGCCGGGTTCGTTGGAGCCGGCGCGGTTCATTTCCCAGCTGGTGACGACATCGGGCGCGTGACCAGGTAGATGCCGAGCGCAACCGGCACGATGCCGATCAGGTCGGTCAGCGCGACCTGCTCGCCGAGCAGAAGCCATCCGAACAGCAAGCCGAGCGGCGGCATCATGAAGTGATACGAGCTCGCCGCGGTCGCGCCCGACACGTTGAGCAGGTAGAACCAAAGCAGATAGGCGAAGATCGAGACGAACAGCGCCAGATAGGCGAGCGACGCAGCGAGGCGCCAGCTCGGCACGATGTCGCCGACGCTCTCGAACGCCAAGGCGAACGGCAGCGTCGCAAGACCGGCCGCGAGGCTTTGCACGCCATTGCCGACCCAGAGCCCGCCGCCTGAAGGCGCGAACTTCTTGTACAGGATAGTGCCACCAACCAGCGAAACCAGCGCCGCCAGCAGCAACGCGATGCCGACGGGATGGTCGATGCCGCCCGCCATCCGGCTTTCGACCACGAAGCCCACACCGCCAACACCCAGCAGCAGGCCCATTGCCTTGCGCCATGTCATCCGCTCGTTGAGGAATGCCACCGCCAGCACGGCAGTCAGCACCGGATTGGCGCTGATGACGAGCGCCGCCAGTCCGGATGAGGTGCTGCGCATGCCAGCATAGCCGAGCCCCAGAAAGACGGCCTGATTGGCGATGCCAAGGAACGCGAAGAGGAGGAGATCACGGCGGCTGAGGCTCAACCGCACGCCGGATACGACCGCGACGCCAAAGATGACCACACCGGCGAGCAGGAACCGCGCTGTGAGGACCATCAGCGGCGGACAATCCGCCATGGAGAGCTTGGCGACGGAAAACGCCGAAGCCCAGAGCAGGCAGAATGTCGCCACCAGCAGCGGCAGCGGCAGGCGAAGCGAGCGGGTTGCGGGCGATGGAACAGCAATATTGGCGGTGCGCATGGGTCACAGTCCTTTCCTGCTATCCAGATAGGCTTGCGCTTTGCCATTTGGAAATTAAATGATAAAATAACAGTCAGTGGAAATATGAATAGGTAGCATGAAGAGGTCCTGCCATGCTCGACTTCGACCTTCTGCGCAGCTTCGTCTCGGTCGTCGATACCGGCGGCTTCACCAGCGCCGGCGAGCGCGTCCACCGTACGCAATCGACGGTAAGCCAGCAGATCAAACGGCTGGAGGAAACTCTTGGCTATCCGTTGCTCCATCGCGACGGCAAGCAGGCCACGCCGACGGAACAAGGCGAGCGGCTGGTCTCCTACGCGCGGCGACTACTCGCGATGGAACAGGAGGCGCGCGATGTGGTGGCGCGGCCCGAGAGCGAAGGCGTCGTGCGGCTCGGCCTGCCGGAGGACTTCGCCGCCTATCGGCTCACCGAGCTGCTGTCGGACTTTGCCCGTTCGCGCCCGGGGCTGCGGCTCGATGTGCGCAGCGGGCTGAGCGTACAGTCTCGCCGCGCGATCGAGCGCGGCGAGCTCGACCTTGCACTCTATAAGCGCGACGCCGGCGAGAGCGGCGGAATCGCGGCCTGGCCCGAGCGCCTGCATTGGGTGACGAGCCGCGAGCACCCGATCAACTTCCGGCGCGATCCGCTGCCGCTGGTGATGTCCGAGCAGGGCTGCCTCTATCGCAATCGCATGATCCACGCCGCCGAAGCCGCCGGTCGCCCATGGCACATGGCCTACACGAGCCCGAGCCTGGTCGGCATCCAGGCTGCGGTCTCGGTCGGCATCGGCGTGAGCATCCTACCCGAGGTGGCGATCCTGCCGGAGCATCGCGTGCTCAAGACCAAAGACGGGTTTCCAGCGATCACCAATACGGAGGTCGTGCTGGTCGCGGCCCCCAATGCGAGCCCCGCCACCCGCCGCCTGGCCGAGCTGCTGCGCGATTTCTGCTCGGCCAGCGATCCGCGCAAGGCTGCGTGAGCAAATATCGTGCGACGAGCGGGCGCAATGTCATTGACCAGCGGGCGAGTTGCCCGGGCAGGAGGCAGGTAGTGCATGGGCGAGCACGCGGGCGGTCCGGTCGAAGCTTGGTGGCAGCTCTCCGACATCGAATTGCTGGTGGCCTACCACGATGCGCGCCGGCGCTTCGCCGAAAAGAAGTTCGCACGCGACACGCAGCGTGCGCGGCTGGAATGGCTGCGAGCAAAGGCCATTCGCCGCAGGCACCGGCGGCGTGACCGAACGGCGATCGGCGATCGATGCCTCGGAGGAACTGGCGCGCAAAGGCCAGGAGCTGCGGGAGATGACCCACGACCTCGACCTCATCAAGGTTGAGGTGGACCTCATCGCCATGATCGCACGCCTGCGCGGAGCAACGGCGGCAACCGATGCGAAGTCCGAGGAGTCGGCGGACGGCGAGGATGGCACCGAGCGTCAGCACGAAGGCCGCTGACGCAGGCCGGGATCGAAGTGTCCCCATGTGCCGTATCGCGTGCCGTATCGCGGGCGCCGCGCGGTCTTAAAGTGAAGCGGAGCCGACAGGAGCAGAAGCTAGCCTTACCGGGCAACCCTCGCGCTGCGCAGGCGTCCGGCCCCTCACCTCCCGAAGCAGTCAACGGTCCCTCGACAACAACGTGTTGGACGGGCGATTATGATGCCAAGCTGCCGCCACCGCGCGGCAGCCTTACACAACGGGAGGAGTCTCATGTCGAAAATCCATGGTCTGGCCGGCGTATCGCTGGCAACAGCGCTGGCTTGCGGGCTCGCCACATCGGCGAATGCGCAGTTGCTGCAGCATAAGGATCTGTCGAGTGCCATTGCGACCACGATCGCGCTCACCGCGGTCGATGCCTGCAAGCAAGCGGGCTACAACGTCTCCGTGCACGTGGTCGGTCGTAACGGCGAAGTCCTGGTGGGGTTGCGCCATCACGCCGCCGGGGTCAACACGTTCGAAAATTCCTGGAAGAAAGCCTACACGTCGCGCACGTTCCGAACGCCTTCGGGCAAGTTTGCCGAGAACGTTGGCCAGAATCCGGTGGCCGGACAGCTCTTCCTCGCCAATATCACGGCCGCGCGCGGCGCGCTGCCGATCATGATTGGCGAAGAGACGATCGGCGCAGTCGGCGTCTCCGGCGCCCCGGGCGGCGACAAGGATGAGGTCTGCGCACAGGCGGGCATCGACAAGGTCAAGGACCAGCTCCGCTAATCCGCCTTTCCGCACCACAAACCATTTCCCGCCAGACCGCAACGGCTGGCACAAGGAGAGCTATCATGATCAAGATCACAATCGGAACCGCTACGCTTGCATTAGCCTGCAGCCTCGCCATCGGCGCCAATGCGCAACTCGTCACCATCAAGCAGCTCTCGCTGCCGATTGCCGCCACCATCGGCACCACAGCGATGGAGACCTGCAAGGCGCAGGGCTACAACGTGTCGGTGCACGTCATCGGCAATATGGGTGAAGTGCTGGTGGCGTTGCGCGGCGACAATACCGGCCCGCATACCATGGAGAACTCCATGCGCAAGGCCTTGACCTCGCGCGGGACTCGCCTGCCATCGGGCGAGTTCGCCGAGAACGTCTCCAAAACACCCAATGCCGGCGCACTACGGCTTGGCAACATGATCCCGGCCCGCGGCGCGCTGCCGATCAAGGCCGGCGAAGAGACGATCGGCGCCGTCGGCGTTTCCGGTGCGCCGGGCGGCGACAAAGACGAGGCGTGCGCCAAGGCCGGCGTCGACAAGGTCGCCGATCAGCTTAAATAGGTTGATGCTGGGCGAAATAGCGGCGCCCGCTTGAAGGGTTCAGTGAAGGGGACCGGGCAGAGCTGGTTCCCTTCTCGCGCGACCGGACGACGCTGCGCTGAACGGTTGCGATGAACCGTTACGATCTCGCCATATTCGATTTCGACGGTACGCTCGCCGACAGCGCGGCGTGGTTTCGGTCCGTGATCAATCAGGTTGCGCTGCGCTATGGGTTTCGGCAGGTCACCGACGAGGAGCTTGAGGCGCTTCGCGGGCAACCGAGCGCCGCCGTCATTCGGTCGCTGGGCGTGCCAGCCTGGAAAATGCCGTTCATCGCAAACCACATGCGGCAACTCGTCGCCCGCGACGCGCACAAGATCGCGCTCTTTGAAGGCGTCGACGCGCTCTTGTCATCTCTCGCCGAATGCGGTGTCACGCTCGCGATCGTGACTTCAAACTCCGAGGCGAACGTCCGTCGCATTCTTGGGCAGGAGACTGCGACGCGGATCGCTCACTACGCCTGCGGCGCTTCGCTGTTCGGCAAGGCGTCCAAGTTTCGGATGATCACGAAGGCGACAAGCGCCGACCCCCGCCGCACGATCACGATCGGCGACGAGGTCCGCGATCTCGAAGCCGCCAGAAAGGCGGGCCTTGCCGCAGCAGCAGTCGGCTGGGGCTACGCGACCGTCGATCTGTTGCGTGCGCAGCGTCCGGATCATCTGTTCCTGTCCATGGACGATATTCGAGCAGCGATCACGGGCTGACAGGAGAACGTCTTTTTCAGGCGGCCGGGCCTCCTGAATTTCACGCGCGTTAAGATGTATGCAATCTTGCATACATTAGGCCGAGATTGCCTATTTTATAATCAAGTCTAACGCGCTTGTGTTTCCGTCACTGAGACCAATTATCAAGTTTTTCCATCGTGATAGTTCGATATTGCCTACCGAATAACGATTGGCATGGCGCTTGCTAAATTTGGTCCTATCGATCGCCGTCCCTCCCCCGCCTGGAAACGCGACCGGAGGGCCCGAGCGCCTCAGACCGCTGCTTTCAATTTCAACGGAGTAAGGACCATGACGTTCGACGCTTTTTCACGTCGGCGCGTTCTGCAAGGAAGCGCCGCATTGGCCGTTGCGGGAGCCTTTTCGACGCGGCCGGCCTTCGCCAAGGACGCGATGGTCGGCTTTGTCTATGTCGGCTCGCGCGATGACTATGGCTACAACCAGGCGCATGCGGCGGGCGCCGCGGCGCTCAAGAAGATGGCCGGCGTCAAGGTCGTCGAGGAAGAGAAGGTGCCCGAGACCGACGCAGTCGAGAAGACCATGGAGTCCATGATCAATCTCGACGGCTCGACGCTCATCTTCCCGACCTCGTTCGGCTACTACAGTCCGCACGTGCTCAAGATCGCGGCGAAATATCCGAAGGTGCGTTTCGAGCACGCCGGCGGACTGTGGACCGAGAAGGATCCCAAGAACGCTGGCAGCTATTTCGGCTACATCGACGAGGCGCAACACGTCGCCGGCGTGGTCGCCGGCCTGTCCAGCAAGAGCGGCAAGCTCGGCTTCGTCGCCGCCAAGCCGATCCCGCAGGTGCTGCGGAACATCAATGCTTATCTGCTCGGCGCGCGCGTCGCCAATCCGAAGGCGACGCTACAGGTGATCTTCACCGGCGACTGGTCGATGCCGGTCAAGGAAGCGGAAGCGACCAACAGCCTGATCGATCAGGGCTGCGACGTGCTCACCTGTCACGTCGACGGACCGAAGACCGTGATGGAGAACGCCGCCCGCCGCGGCGCCATGGTCTCCGGCTATCACGTCAGCGCCGCGCCGCTGGTGCCGAAGGCCTATCTCACCGGCGCCGAATGGAACTGGGAAGCGGTCTATCCGAAGTTCGTCAAGATGTTCGCCGACGGCGAGACGATCCCGAACTTCTATCGGGGCGGCCTCAAGGAAGGCGTGGTGAAAGTGTCGCCCTACGGCACCATGGTGTCGGAGGAGGCGCGCAAGCAGGCGGACGACGTGAAGTCCAAGCTGATCGCCGGCAGCTATGTCATCTTCAAAGGTCCGCTCAAGGACAACAAGGGCAACGTAGTGATCGCGAGCGGCGTCTCCCGCGGCCAGACCGACCCTGAGCTCGAGAAGATGAACTATCTGGTCGAGGGCGTGATCGGCGCGACGTAGTCACCTGGCATCCGGACCTTCGTGGATGGCGCTCGGCAGAAGCATCGGCGGCGCGGCGGAATATGTCGTCATCCCCGCGCTCGCGCTGGTCGCAGCTCTCATCGCGTTCGGGATCTTTGTCGCTTGTTTCGGCAAGGATCCCGCCGACCTCTATTTCTACATGTACCAGGGCGCCTTCGGCACCGCCTTCTCCTGGCAGAACACGCTGACCCGCGCGGCGCCGCTGATCCTGACGGCGCTGTGCACAGCCCTGCCGGCGCAGCTTGGCATGGTCGTCATCGGCGGCGAAGGCGCGCTGCTGATGGGAGCGCTCGGCGCCACTGCAGCAGCGCTGCTGATGCCGGGCGCGCCGCCGCTGGCGGTCGGTCTGGCGATGGCGGCGGCCGGCATGCTGTCAGGCGGCCTCTGGATCGCCCTCGCCGGCGGGCTGCGCCACTATCGCGGTGTCAACGAAACCATTTCCAGCCTGCTTCTGGTCTATATCGCGCTCGCGGTCCTCAACCACCTGGTCGAGGGTCCGATGCGTGACCCGACCAGCCTCAACAAGCCGTCGACCAGAGAGATCGGCGCCGCCAATATGATCGGCTCGATCCCCGGCACCGACGTGCATTGGGGTTTCGTGTTTGGCGTGGTCGCGGCCGTGCTCGCCTATGTGCTGATCTTCCACACGGTGTTCGGCTTTTCCGCCCGCATCGCTGGCGGCAATGTGCGCGCCGCCAAGATCGTGGGGCTTGGCGTCGGAAAGCTGATCCTCATCACCTGCATGCTCGCGGGTGCCGCCGCCGGTCTCGCCGGCATGGTCGAAGTGGCGGCCGTGCAAGGACGCGCCAACGCCAATATCGCGGTCGGCTATGGCTTCACCGGCATCCTGGTGTCGTTCCTGGCGCGGCACAATCCGCTCGCCATCATTCCGGTCGCCATTCTGCTCGGCGGCATCAACGCCAGCGGCGGGCTGCTGCAGCGCCGCCTCGGACTGCCGGACGCCTCGGTGCTGGTGCTGCAAGGCATGATTTTCGTGTCGGTGCTGATGAGCGAGGCGCTCTACGGCCGTTTCCGCATCTTCAAGCGCAAGGAGGCCTGAGCCATGGCGGCGGCCGATGCCATCGGGCTCTGGGGCGTGCCGATTGCGGTCCTCGGCGGCGCGGTGCGCGTGAGCACGCCGTTCCTGTTCGTCAGCCTCGGTGAATGCATCACCGAGCGCTCCGGCCGCATCAATCTCGGCCTCGAGGGCACGCTGGTGATGGGGGCGATGGGCGCCTACGCCACCTCCTATCTCACCGGCTCACCCTGGCTCGGCGTGCTCGCAGCCGGCCTCTCAGGCGCGATCATGGGGGCACTGCACGCCGCGATCTGCGGCCTGCCACGCGTCAACGACATCGCGGTCGGGATCGCGCTGATGCTGTTTGGGACCGGCCTCGCCTTCTATCTCGGCAAGCCACTGATCGAGCCGAGCGCCGCCACGCTGCCGGCGATCGAGCTCGGCAATTGGAGCACGATCCCGCAGCTGCGCGACGCGCTCAAGGTCAACGTGCTGTTTCTGATCGGCGTCGCGCTCGCGCCGTTGCTGATGTGGGCGCTGCGTTCGACGCGCTGGGGCCTGATCGTGCGCACCGCCGGTGAGAGCGCCGATGCGGCGCGCGCCATGGGCTATTCGGTCAACCTGATCCGGCTGCGCGCCACCATGGCGGGCGGCTTCCTCGCCGGCATCGGCGGCTCGTTCCTGTCGCTCTACTATCCGGGCAGCTGGAATGAGGGCCTCTCCAGCGGCCAGGGCATCACCGCGGTGGCGCTCGTCATCTTCGCGCGCTGGAATCCGATGCTGTGCTTTGCGGCCTCGCTGTTGTTCGGCGGCGCCGCCGCGCTCGGTCCCGCGCTACAGTCGATCGGCTTCAGCCAGGGCTATCAGCTGTTCAATGCGGCGCCCTACATCCTGACGCTCGTCATCATGATCATCACCTGCTCGCCCAAGCGCACCCTGATCGGCGCGCCGGCCGAGCTCACCATCACCAAGTAGCGGAGGGCATCGATGCCAGAGACCTATGTCGCCGCCGCGCCCTATCCCTGGCCCTACAACGGCGATCTGCGCCCGCAGAATACGGTGCTGATCATCATTGACATGCAGACAGACTTCTGCGGCGTGGGCGGCTATGTCGACAAGATGGGCTATGACCTCTCGCTCACCCGCGCGCCGATCGAGCCGATCAAGACCGTGCTCGCGGCCATGCGCGCCAAGGGCTTCCATATCTTCCATACCCGCGAGGGCCATAGGCCCGATCTCGCCGATCTGCCCGACAACAAGCGCTGGCGCTCGCGCCGCATCGGCGCCGGCATCGGCGATCCAGGCCCGTGCGGCCGCATTCTGGTGCGCGGCGAGCCGGGCTGGGACATCATCGATGAGCTTAAGCCGCTGCCGGAGGAGCCCATCATCGACAAGCCGGGCAAGGGCTCGTTCTGCGCCACCGATCTCGAGCTGATGCTGCGGCTGCGCGGCATCAGCAACATCGTGCTCACCGGCATCACCACGGATGTGTGCGTGCACACGACTATGCGCGAGGCCAACGACCGCGGCTTCGAATGCGTGCTGCTCGAGGACTGCTGCGGCGCGACCGATAAGGGAAACCACGACCACGCCATCAAGATGATCAAGATGCAAGGCGGCGTGTTCGGCGCGGTGTCAAATTCCGCCGATTTCGCGCAGGCCATCGCATGAGCGAGCTCGGCCCGGCGCCCGGTCTTGAAGCGATTGGCATGACCAAGCGCTTCGGCGAGTTCACCGCGCTTGAAGCCGTATCCTTGAAGGTCAGGCCCGGTACGTTCCACGCTCTTCTGGGCGAGAACGGCGCCGGCAAGTCGACGCTGGTCAAATGCATCATGGGCTACTATCGCCAGGACGAAGGAGACGTCCTGGTCGGCGACAGGGAATACGCGATCGACAATCCGCGTGCCGCGCATGCGCTTGGGCTTGGCATGGTCTACCAGCACTTCACGCTGGTGCCGGCGATGACCGTCACCGAAAATCTCGTGCTGTCGCGCAGCGCGTTGCCCGCAGTCATCGACTGGCGCAAGGAGCGCAAGATTCTCGACGACTTTCTTTCGCGCATGCCTTTCCGCGTTCCGCTTGACGCCAAGGTGTCGGCGATCTCCGCCGGCGAGCGGCAGAAATGCGAGATCCTCAAGCAGCTCTACCTCAAGCACCGCATCCTGATCCTGGACGAGCCGACCTCGGTGCTCACGCCGAACGAGGCCGACGAAGTGCTCGGCATGCTGAGCCGCATGGTCAAGCGCGGCGAATTGACCATCCTGATGATCACGCACAAGTTCCGCGAGGTGATGGCCTTCGCCGATGAAGTGACCATCCTGCGCCGCGGCAAGATGGTCGGCGGCGGCCTGGTCAGCGAGCTCACACCCGACACGATGGCGCGCACCATGATCGGCGCCGAGGAGCTCACAGTCCAACCTGCCCGCGCCGGCGAGTTCGGCGCACCCCGCCTGCACATCAGCAAGCTCAATGCGCTCGACGACGCCGGCCAGCCGGCCTTGCACGACCTTTCGCTCTCGATCCGCGGCGGCGAGATCGTCGGGGTCGCCGGGGTCTCCGGCAACGGTCAGCGCCAGCTGGTCGAAGTCCTTGCCGGCCAGCGCGCCGCCGAAAGCGGCGAGATCATCGTGGACGGCGAGCTCTACCATGCCACGCGCGCAGAGATGCGCGAGCGCAAGGTCTCGTGTCTGCCGGAGGAGCCGCTGAAGAATGCTTGCGTGGCCTCGATGACGGTCGCGGACAATCTCGCCTTCCGCGAGTTCGATCGCGAGCCGTTCGCCGCCGGCGGCTGGTGGCTCAAAGGCAGCGCCTTCCGCGCGCAGGCGAACCGCAAGATCGGCCAATACAAGATCAAGACCCGCGGGCCGGACACGCTCATCGGCGAGCTCTCCGGCGGCAATGTGCAGCGGGCCGTGCTCGCGCGCGAACTGGGCGGCGAGGTCGACATCATGATCGCCGCCAATCCGTGCTTCGGTCTCGACTTCGCCGCGGTGGCGCAGATCCACGCCGAGCTCATCGCGGTGCGCAATCGCGGCGCCGCGGTGCTCCTGGTGAGCGAGGACCTCGACGAGCTTCTCGAGCTTGCCGACCGCGTGGTCGTCATCTTCAACGGAGAGTTCGTCTACGAGGCGCCGGCAGCCACCGCCGATCTGACCGAGATCGGCCGCCACATGGCGGGACACTGACGGTGACGACCGGACCCGATGGATGGCGCAATTGCGCGGAGAGGCCTCGTTTGGCATGACTGGACCATGAGCTCCGAATCCAACCCGCAAGACTTGACGCCACAAGACTTGGCGCCGCTCATTGCCCCGGCGCCGATCGGCACTCCGCCGGGCGCCGGCCGCCCGGTCAGCGGGGCGCGCAAAACGCTGGCGGGCGAGCTACGCCAGCAGCTCGCCGACGAGATCGTGCGCGGCGTGCTGGCGCCCGGCGCAGCCCTCGACGAGACCGAGATCGCGCGCCGCTTCCAGGTGTCGCGCACGCCTGTGCGCGAGGCGATCCGTCAACTGGCAGCAAGCGGCCTCATTGAATCGCGCGCGCATCGTGGCTCGATCGTCGCGCGTCCGAGCACCGAGCAGCTGATGGGCATGTTCGAGGCAATGGCTGAGCTCGAGGCGCTCTGCGCAAAGATCGCCGCCGAGCGCATGATGTCCGCCGAGCGGGCCGCGCTCGAAGCCGTGCATGAGGAGCTGCGGCTTCTGGTGCGCTATGGCAATCCACAGCGCTACCACGAGATCAACGAGGCGTTTCACTCCACGATCTATGCAGGTGCGCACAACGATTATCTCGCCCAGCTCACGCAGGCGACGCGCGTGCGTGTGCGGCCATTCCGGCGGGCGCAATTTCGCAATCTCGGCCGGCTCGCCAAATCACACGCCGAGCACGACCTCATCCTGGCCGCAATCTTGCGCGGTGATCGCGAAGGCGCCGGGCGCGCCATGCGCGACCACATCATGACCGTGCGCGAGGAATACGAGGCCTACGCGCATTCGATTTGAGCGGGCGCGGGCTGATTTGCCGAGGGCCGCCTGGGTATAGAGAACATCGGGCTGTTCTGCTAAAGATAAGGACAAAGCGAAGGTCTCCCGCCGCCGTCAATGACGGCGGGGGCGGGCTCACGAAAAAAGATTAGCGAGGGAACGCCATGGCAATAGACCTCACGGTCAACGGGGTTCGGCATTCAGTCGATGTCGCGCCTGAAACTCCGCTGCTCTGGGTGATCCGCGATCAGCTTGGGCTCACCGGCACCAAATTCAGCTGCGGCATTGCGCAATGCGGGGCCTGCACGCTGCACATTGACGGGCAACCGGTTCGCTCTTGCAGCTATCCGGTCTCGAGTGCGGCCGGCAAGACCGTGACCACCATCGAAGGCTTGTCGCCCGACGGGACCCATCCGGTGCAGCTCGCCTGGATCGAGCTCGACGTCCCGCAATGCGGCTACTGCCAATCCGGAATGATCATGAGCGTTGCCGCGCTGCTGAGCAAACGCCGAAATCCGAGTGATGCGGAGATCGATACCGAGATCACCAATGCGTGCCGGTGCAGCACCTACCATCGCATCCGCAAGGCGATCCGGCTGGCTGCCTCGAAGATGTCGTCGCAGGGGAGGCTCTGATGCGCAACAACGATGTCAACAAGCCGGGCCTGTCTCGCCGTGATCTTCTGTCCAACGCCGCTGCTGCCACCGGCGCGCTCGTTGTCGGCTTCTGGATGCCGCAGCGCGCCGCGGGCCAGATGACAAATCCTGAAGGAGCGGCTTGGGCCACCGAACCCGACGTCAAGGAGATCAACGCCTGGGTGGTCGTCGCGCCTGACAACACGGTGACGATCCGCATCGCCCAGACCGAGCTTGGTCAGGGTGTGTGGACCTCCAATGCCATGATGGTCTGCGAGGAGCTGCAATGCGAGTGGAGCAAGGTCCGGCCGCAATATGCTTCTGCCAACAGAGACGGCCAGGAGATGGCGCCCGAATGGACACTCGAGGTCATGGGCAAAGGCGCCACCGATCCCTTCGGCGGCGGCGAGCCCGAATTCGGCCGGCGCGGCCGCACCGGCACTGAGGGCATCCCGAACAGCCTTTATCGGCGCATGCGAACCAACGCCGCCGCATCTGTGAAAGACGGCCGCTATTATCTTCAGCTCGCCGGCGCGGAAGCGCGCGAGCGGCTGCTGCTGGCGGCCGCCAAGTCCTGGGGCGTGCCGTTTGAAGAGGTCGGCTCCGCCAACAGCGTCATTACCCACCGCCCGACCGGCCGCACCACCACTTATGGCCAGGTAGCCGCACTGGCTGCGCAAACACCGCATCCCAATCCTGAACGGATCCGCATCAAGCCGCCCTCGGAATGGACCTTGATGGGCACCGAGCAGAAGAATCTCGATGTGCCGATGAAAGTCACCGGCAAGACCATCTACGGCATCGATGTCAAACTGCCCGGCATGAAATGGGCCGCCGTGAAGACCTGCCCGGTCTATGGTGGCACACTGAAGAGCTATGATTTCGGGCGGATCCGCAACGAGCCCGGCGTCATTTCGGCGGTCGAGATTCCAATCCCCGATCCATCCTTGATCCGCGACCGCACCTTCAGCGCCGGCGTCGCCATCATCGCCGAGAGCTGGTACCAAGCCAAGACCGCGCTCGATAAGATGCCGATCGAGTGGGATGTGCCGCCCGAAAACGCTGCACGCAATACAGCCAATATGCGCGCCGCGCTATTGGCGTCCCTGGACAAGCCCGGCAAGGTCCGCGTCAATCTCGGCGACTGCGACAGCGCGTTCGCGAACGGAGCCAAGAACGGCGTCAATAACACGGTCAAGATCATCGAAGCGAGTTACTTTACGCCTTATCTCCCGCGCGCCCGGATGGAGCCCGGCAACGCAACCGTGCTGGTCAGCGACAATCGCGTTGACATCTGGATTGGCGACCAGAGCCCGCAGGAGACCCGCTACTCGGCGTCCCGGATCACCGGCATTCCGGAAAGGAATGTCTATCTGCACATGTGCCACCTCGGCGGCGGCTTTGGCCGCAACGGCAATGGCCCACAAGCCGAGCAGGCGATCTACATCGCCAACCAGAACCGCGGCACTCCTATTCACTTGTTATGGAGCCGCGAGGAAGACTTCGTCGGGACGACCTATCGGGCCATGGGAGTCGCGCGCCTGCGCGCGGCGCTCGATGCCGATGGCTGGCCGATCGCCATTGAAGTCAGGACCGCCATGGACGAGAAAGCCCCGGGCGCCATCGCGGCCTTCGACCGGGCCTCGCGCTACCACGTGCCCAATTATCGCTTCTCGACCCACAGCGAAACGTTTCACATTCCCGTCGGCACGCGGCGCGGTGTCGGCCAGCCGGCGCATGATTTTTATCGTGAGAGCTTCATCGACGAGCTTGCGCACGCCGCCGGCAAGGACCCCTATCTCTATCGCCGCGAGCTGATCTCGCGCACCAATCTTCCCTACAAGGCCGACATGCTCATGGCGCTTGACACTGCCGCGAAGATGTCGGGCTGGGGCACGCCACTGCCGCAAGGCTCGGCGCGCGCAATCGCGCTCGAGGAGCGCGGAGCCGAGGGGCACGGCCACGCCACCATCAGCGCACAGGTCCACACCGTCTCAGTCAGCAAGCAGGGCGAGGTGCGGCTGCTGCGCGTCGACGTTGCGCACGAGGAAGGCTTCGGACTGGTCAATCCGCTATCGGTGCGCAAACAGCTCGAAGGCCAGATCACCTGGTTCTACAACGACACCATGCATCAACAGTGCAACGTCGTAGACGGGCGCATCGCCGAGAACAACTTCGACCGATTCCCGTTGTCGCGCATCAAGGAAGATCCTCCGGACATCAACATCACCTTCTTCAAGACCGGGCATTGGCTGCGTGGCATGGGCCATGATCGCGGCACCTCGCTGCAATCCGGCATTGCCGATGCGGTCTTTCAGATCACCGGCAAGCGTTATCGGGACCTGCCCTTGCGCAACCACGATCTGACCTGGGGTTGAAGGCGTCTGGGGTTGAAGGCGTGACGCCTTGGAAGGTTTGGCCGATACTTGACGCCAGCCGGATCGGGCAGCCGGCACTCTCATTCAGACAGCCACTTCTGAAGAACCACAAAGGTCCCTCGCGCACCGGCGACGATATCGGCGGCAGCGTGGCGTTCGGCTTGGCTCTCGATGCACTTTTTGAACGAACGCCACATTACGCCCGTGCGGGAGCCGTAGGGATTGAAATAGGAAAGCCCTTCTGCGGGAAGCCAACCTGCTTCCGACAGATGCTTTGTAATCAACTGTCCGCCGAGCGTGGACCCTTCGAGGACATAGAATGAACCGAGAGCGCGGGCCTCATCCAGCGTGACACGATGGGCGTCACCGCATAGCGGCACACAGCTAATCTCAGCGTCTGTAAGGCCGAGGGTCCTCAAATCATCTCGAAGATTCCGGATCCGAGAGCGCGTCTTGAGCTCGCGAGCGAGCGTCGGGAATTCCTGCAGGTCGTTCTCCCACACCAAATGAAACCCCAGGAACCGAAGCAAGAGATGCGCGTAATAGTCGGCTGATGCCGGTCGGTCGAGAAGGCCGAGTTGCGCCTCTAGCGCGCTGTGCGCGTCTTGTGTCCGCGAGCGAAGAAGCGCGACAATTGAGGGATCAGCGGCCGCAACAGATTGGACAGACACGCAAACCACCTCCGTCTTGCGCAGCTCGGGTTTTGCTCAATGATCTTGAACCTGTGCCGGAGCGTTGGGTTCCACGTGAGCCGGCCGTCTTTGCGATTTTCGCGAGTTTGACAATCTGCAGGCGATCGACCTCCGGTAGCATCGCCGCACATTTCTCAATCCAATGCCTTTGCGAACACGTTCGCTTCAATTTTTCGGCACCGGCGTCGGTGCGGAGCGAGGTGCCCGCGGAAATGTGGCACTTATCTTGTCGGTTAAATTTACATGTCGATGGATATATCCTTGAAAATGCTCACCTGATTCGGGACATGATTTACTTCCTGGCCTTCATATACCACCGGGTCTATTAACCTGTTTGACTTTTTAGCGAGCTTGACGCTCTCAACGCCTCATTTGCAGCCCATTACCGCCCCATTGAGCGGCGAGAAGAAACCTACCAGAGATCAATGACATCACTCATAGCGTGCAAAAATTACTCCGTTCGCCAGCGATCGCATTGAGGCGATCAATGTCAGAGAGATACACAGCCATTGCTGTATTGAGCTGGTTCCTCGCCGCTCTGCTCACTGTTTCGAGCAGCGTCGCTGCTCAGGCAGCCGAGTGTCTCTCCGGTCCCAACGCCCAATCAGGTCCCGGTACGCATTGGCGATATCGCATCAAGCACGCAACGGGCGAGCGCTGCTGGTACCTCAAGAGAGTGGGAGAAGCCCAACCGCGCCCCGCGTCGGAAAGTCCTGCGATCTCACGCACGCCGCGCAGCGGCGGCTCGGAGCCGACAGCACCATCGGAAGCTGCGACCGAAAAATCATCATCCATCAAGGCCTGGTTCTCCTCGACGTTTTCGGCTTTCACCGCACTCGGGAGATCCGTCACGAATACTGAGACGAACGAGGCGCCCGCAAACGACAACGCGGCCGCAAGCAAGCAGCCTAACAGCGAGCGCGCGGAGCAAAAGAAGTCTCAGCAGAGCAAGTCGGAACAACAAGCAAAAGCAAGCCAGAGCGAGCCGGAAAGGAAAAAATCCGACACAGCGCGCGCGCCGAACCGAGTTGCACCGCTACTAGTCCCGATCCTGGAGGCCGCCGGCGACAAGTTTGTCCCCGACGCCACCACCGAGATGACCGAGGACGAGAAGAGGGTGGCCATCGAGGCGGTGGGCGAGAAAGACGTCTTCGTTCCCCTGACTGAGCGGGAGCACGACTGGCAGAAAGAATTAGAAGGCTGGCAGAAAGAACTATATGAGCAGTTCGTGATGTGGCGGATAAAGCAGCTCATGTCCATGTGAGCGACCAGGAAACGTCGAGCTCACGAACACGGATGGAGCCATCTCAGGCTTCCCATTGACGATCCACGACCTGATAGCGCGCGAGATCGGACCCGCAGCCATGAAGGTCGAGGCCTGTTAGGCCTGATCTACTTTTGCCAATCGCACTACAAGCTCACCGGCGTAGGTGGAGACGCGCGCTGTGATTTTGGCGTAAGATGCGATCGCCATAACCAATTCATCTGGAGGGGGGGCGCCATGTTCGCTGCACGCCGACAGTTCCTGCAGTTTTCCGCCAATGCAATTGCAGCCACGGCGTATGCGTCGATCGCGCACGCGCAGGCCTATCCATCAAGACCGATCACCTTGATCGTGCCGTTTCCACCGGGCGGATCGACCGATGTGGTTGGTCGCATTGTGGCGGAGCGCATGCGGCCGTTGCTCGGGCAACCGTTGGTGATTGAAAACGTGGGCGGCGCCGGAGGCAGCATCGCGCTCGGTCGAGTCGCGCGCGCCAGTCCGGACGGCTACACCATCGATATCGGTCAATGGGACACCCATGTTGGCGGCATCATCTACAACATCAACTACAACCTGCAGACCGACTTCACCCCAATCGGGCTGATGACGATCAACCCGCAATTGATGGTCGCGCGGAAGAACATGCCGGCCGACGACCTCAAAGGGCTTGTCGCCTATATGAAGGCAAATCCCGGCAAGGCGCTGCTTGCAAACCAGACAGCCGCCGCGCAAACGAGCGGCATCCAACTCCAGGAATTGACTGGCACGACGTTGCAGTTGATCCCCTATCGCGGCGCCGGGCCGGCGCTCACTGATCTGCTTGCCGGCAATGTCGACCTGATGGTGTCCCAGGCCGCCGCCGTGCTGCCGCAGGTGCGCGGCGGGTCGCTCAAAGCCATCGCCAATCTGTCACCACAGCGCTCGCGGGTGATGCCGGAAATTCCGACTGCGGACGAATCTGGTGTGCGCGGGCTCTATACGTCGGGCTGGTTTGGTCTGTTCGCCCCGAAGGGCATTCCGAATGATGTGATCAGCAAACTCAATGGTGCGATGGTCGAAACGCTGGCCGATCCTGCGATACGCGCGCGCCTGGCCGAGCTCGGGCTCGACGTTGCGTCCCGCGAGCAGCAGACGCCGCAAGGCCTGGCAGAGTTCTACAAGGCCGAGGTCGACAAGTGGTGGCCGATCCTAAAAGCGGCCAACATCAAGGGCGAATAGCGCGCCGACAGTCCGCGTCGAGCGAAAGGCTAGTGCGGCGAATTTGAAGTTCCTGCAGCAGTTGCCGCAAGCTCGTGCACGTTTGATTCCGAAGTTCGCAAACGGATGTGCCGCAATGGGATGCGAACTTCGGAATCGGTGCACTAGTCCGCGTGATCGCGGACCCATTTGATGATCACGGTGGGGAGCAGATCGAGATATGGCCCCATAAAGAAGGTCTCGCCCGCCCCGTCACCGAAATAGCGGTCGTAGTTGTCGATCATCGCATGCACCGGCTCGAGACACGCCGGCATCGAGTCAACAATCAGATCGCCGAGATCAGCCTGCAAGCGAAAGCGCGGGTCAGCCGCAACCGTGCGCGCAATACAGTCCGTCGCTGTGCGCACGAAGTGCTGCATGGCCACATTCTTTTGCTGCACGGACAATTGAGTCGCGCCATTGGGCACGACATTCGGTCCGGTGGCGACGCTGAGCACCAGCGCCGCGCCAGTCAGAGGCGCGAGAATCATTTTGCTGTCCCCCACCCAATACGAGGCGAACTTAAGCAGAATCAAATCGGCCGCAAACGAGAAATCGCGTCATTGCCGTGGCGCTGCAAACTTTCCAGTGGGAATGTGCTCTCAAGCCCACGGTTTGAAGGGAGCCCGCCACTGGCGCTTGCTTGGGCACTCCTAGTGCCGCCGATTTGAAGTTTCCTGCACCACCTGCAGCAAACTCGTTTAGGAACTTCAAATCGAAAAGCGGCACTAGAATCATGGACTTGCCAGTGCCCCTTTGTTTCCGAAGTTCGTGTCAGAGGTTGCTGCGACGTATCACGAACTTCGGAAACGGGGCACTAGCTTCAGCGAGGCGCCTTTCGCGGCCGAGTTCCTTGCGCAGGCACACAGTTAGTCGCTGGCATTCTGGGGTGGCTCGGAACTTTCCATTCCCAAAGGAGTTAACCAAGCCGTGGCACCGGTTCCGCTGGGCATCAGGCCGTCAATCCACGGTGCCGCGCCGGGCGGAAAGAGCTGATTGTCATAAGGCTTGGGGGTAGCGATGCGAACCTTCCTGGACAGAACCTTCCTGACCGGTCTGGCGCTCCTGGCGCTGATGTCGGTACCAGCACTGGTGTCACCAGCCTTGGCGGCACCGAGCCGGGCATGCCTGACACAGAGTGAGGCCGCCAAAGAGTATCCCGGGAAGCCACTGAAATACCGTCAGGTGGGCTCGGTCCGATGCTGGTTTGCCGGCCGCACTCCTGAAAAATCGGAATTCAAGATTGTCCACCGGACGCCGCCCCCAAAGGCTGCCTACGCTTCGGCGACACCGCAGCCGCGCAGCGTGCCAACTGCGTCTGATGATCTGGTCGGTCTCGCCGGCACCTTGTGCGCTGGTCCTTGCGAAGACCTGCGGACAGTCGACCCGCAAATATTGGCAGGCCGGCTCGAAGCCGCGCATGCCGCGTTCATTGAATACTGGCTGAGCTTCTATGACCGATGGGCGTTGCGGTGACTGACACCCAGTGTCGGTGAACGAGCTGCCTTTGCTCTGCGCCAAGCATATTGCACCCCAATGAGATGACCTTGCATCGGGGCAAACCGGAACAAAAGTGTCTCCAGATCGTCATACTGTGACGCTAACGTGATACAGGGCGAGATCGCTGACCGCTGCGTTTGACGCATTCGCTGGATGGCCGGCCACCCTATATGACATCTCCATTCATCCGATCCCGTTCTGGCGTCGGCGCCTGCACGAGTCACTTCACCGTTGACCTCGAGATTCTTGCAGTTGGGTCGCTGCTGGCTCTGGCCGCACTCGTCGCGATTTGGACGGTTGGCGACTATGCAATTACCGTCGATGAGTTCAATGCCAATGATTACGGCCAAAAATCGTTGGTCTGGTACACGAGCTTATTCACGAACCGCTCCAATTTCGATTCGGTCGAAGATACGCTTTGGTTCTACGGCCCCTGGTTTCACATTCTCACAACGCTGGTGCAGTCGCTCGATCTTGCCGAGCACTGGGCGACCCGTCATCTGCTCACGTTCCTGCTCGGGCTCGCAGCACTTGCGGCTCTCGTTCCGATTGCACGCCTTGCCTCCGGTCGGTGGGTCGGTCTGATCGCTGTCGGGCTCTGCCTGACCACGGGCTACCTCTACGGCAGCATGTTCTTCACGCCCATCGACGTGCCGTTCATGTTTGCCATGACCTGGGCCACCCTCGCGATCATGCTGATGGCGGTCCCGATCGTTCCATTGTGGCCCGCAACGATTGCCACCGGATTGTTCACGGGCCTCGCGATGGCGACCCGCTCGTCCGGGCTGATCACTCACGTCTATCTCGTCGGTGCAATGACGCTGTGCGCGCTGGAAGCGCTCATGCACGGCGGCCGTTCAGCAGGCCCGGACCTGGTGCGGATCGGTGTGCGCACGGTATCGGCGATATTGATTGCCTGGCTGACGGCGATTGCGTTGTGGCCCTGGCTGCAGATTGGCAACCCGATCACGCAGTTCGGTGAAGCGTTCCTTTTCTTCGCCAATCATCCAAGCTCATGGGACTTCCCGCATTGGGGAGAGATGGTTCGCACCACTGCGCTGCCCTGGTCCTATGTGCCAATACAACTTCTCGTCAGGCTGCCGGAAGGATTTCTCTTGCTGCTCTGCGTCGCGGTGTTGTCAGGCCTAGGCGGCATGCTCGCGATCCTGCGGCTTGGCTTTGCGCCGATCACACAGCCGCGACTATCGGCGCTGAAAGAGGCCGTCATGGTAACGGCGCAAGCGCGGCAACCCTTGATCGTCTGGGTCGCTGCAATCCTGCCGATCGCGGCGATCATCCTTCAGCATTCGACCCTTTACGACGGAATCCGCCATGTGCTGTTTGTCATTCCCATGCTTGCAGTGATAGCAGGCTTCGGATTTCTGCGGCTCGCTCCGCTGCTTCGCCGATTTCCGATGACCACAGCGACGGTCGCGGGCGCCTATGTCGGTCATGCGGTCCTGGCCTTTGTCCTGCTGCATCCGCTTCAGTACGCCGCATTCAACGTGTTTGCGGGCGGAGTGATCGGCACCTACGGTCGCTTCGAACAGGACTATTGGTCGCTTGCCGTGCTGCCGGCACTGCGGCGCCTGGAAGACCAGCTTGATCGCGACGACCCCGGCCGCTTTGCGACCAACCCGCCCAGCATCAAGCTCTGCATCGGCTTTCACGAGGAAATGGTTGCACCGATGTTCGGGCGCCCCTGGCGGCTCGAGGACGAGGCTTCGAAGGCCGATTTCATCATCGAATCGGAACGCTGGCGATGCGCCAAGCATCTGCCGGTGATCCTCGTCGATGAGCTCAAGCGCTTTGGTCTGCCGTTTGCCCGGGTCTTGGCCCGTCAGCCAGCCGATATCGCGGCTGCGACGTCTGCGCTTCCGTGAGCGAGGAAATCCGCGATGGGTCCGGGGTCGCATTGGCGAGCGCAATCGAGCGCGCCAGCTGAGTGAGCAGTTCGTGCTGCGTGCGCAGCTTCAAATGCAGGTTCAACAAGACGACAAGACTGATGCAGGCCCAGACGTAGAGAATGAGATCGGCACCCCGGCCAATTCCGACGAGCTCCGCCACGCGCGTGGCATGCGACGGAAACCAGACAAAGTAGAAGCCGATGAGGCTCACCGCGCACGACAGAACCGTCACGATTGGCGATCGTCGATATTGCGCCCATGCATAGAGCAGGACGACGCCGAGCAGGAGCGAGAGCGCAATTTGCGCAATCATCGGTACAGCTTCCCGGCCAGCAGATCCAGGAGGATCATGACAAAATCTCCGGTGCGCTGTCCTTTTGCGAGCGAATAGGTCGTGTAGTCGATCGTGACCGGGACCTCCACGTATCGCAGCTGACTGCGCGCGATCTCGGCCAGCAGCTCGGAGGCGTGCGCCATGCGGTTCTGGCGCAGGCGCAGCGCCTGGGCGCCACGGCGCGTCATGGCACGCAGACCATTGTGGGTGTCGGTGAGGCGAAGGCCGGTCGTAGCAACCGTAAAGAGCGTGGCGCCCCATAGCAGGATGCGCCGCATGCGCGGCATGTTGAGCGGCTCGCTGAGGAAGCGGCTGCCAAGTGCAAAGTCCGCCTGGTTGCGCACAAGCGCATCCAACAGCCGAGGGATGTCGGAATCCCGATGCTGGCCGTCCGTGTCAAAGGTCACGATGACATCGGCGCCTTGCGCTAACGCAAAGTCGATGCCGGTTTTGAGTGCGGCCCCCTGGCCGAGATTCACGGGATGGCTGACAACGGCAGTCGCTAGCGTGCTCGCAAGCTGCCGTGTATCGTCGCTCGATCCATCATCGACAACGACAACGTCATGGCCGGCTTGGCGCAGTCTCGTGATGACCGAGACGATAGCGCTCGATTCATTGTAGGCCGGGCAAACGACCCAGGTCGAAGAGAAGTGATCATCCCGCATCGGTCGGCTACCACTGAGTGTCGCTCGCAGAGATGTCTGCGATCTTCAGCGGGCCGCCCACTCCCCCTCAGGGCCGCCGTTTGACGCACTGCATGCGTCGGTTGCACTCTGAGCGACGAATGCAAAACTATTGTGACGGTTGTTTGTTCCATCAACCGGTGACAAAGAAAAGGCCACATAGAATCAACAGCATCCCGATCATGAGGCGTAATGACACGGCCTCGCCGAACAGCCACGCTCCGAGCGCCGGCGTCAGCGCGAATGCCAGCGCCACGAACGGGTAAGCCCGTGACAGCGGAGTAAAGGTCAGGATCCACACCCAAAAAACCGAAAGCGCGCCATAGAGCACCAGCGCGCCCAGAAAATAGAGATTGTGCGCCAGGGCCAGCATCCGTTCTCCGGTGCTGCCATTAAGTTGCACCGCAGCAAACTTGAACAGAATCTGGCCGCCGGACATTCCGATGGAATAGGCGGTCAATAGCGCGATCTGCGTGAGGGTCAGGCGATCATTGCTCATCTTGTTCGCTCACATTGCTCACTCATATCGTTCCTTTGCGCAGCACCACCCGCATGGCATCGAAGAGGTTGACTGGCACACCGATACGGCTCGCTGTCGGTAGCTGGGAGCCGCGCATTCCAATCATCCGTTTGAGTTGAAAAACGATCAGCGACAGCGGAACGATTTTCCCGGGGTGATCGAAATGCTCCATCGACAGCCCAAGCGGCGGCGCCATGCGACGCAGGCTTTCCCGCGTGAAGAACCAGAGATGCTGCGGCGGCGTCATCAGCCGCCATTTTGCACCGGCCCAGCGCGCCGTCAGGGCCGCAAAATCGCCGGTGGTCAGCACGATGATCCCGCCTGGCTTGAGATAGCGGGAACAGAGTGCCAGCGTGTCTCGCGGCTGCGGCAGATGCTCGATGACGTCGAACAGGGTGATGACGTCGACCTCGCCGACGCTTGCCATCGTGGCTTCGTCGGCGACGCCTGAGAAGACCTGCAACCCGGCCTGCCGGCAGGCAAGTGCTGCGTCTTCAGCGAGCTCGATCCCGGTGACGTCGAAATGGCGCTGCGCTTCCTTGAGAAAAAACCCGTACGCACAGCCCAGATCGAGCAGGCGCCCGGACGGGCGAAAGCGGCGGACAAAATCGACGCTATGCGCGAATTCGCGCCGCAGCACCGGCTCGCTACCCTGATAGTCCAGATATCCGTCGCTGCACTCACCCGAGAAATAGCTGGCCGTATAGTAGGTGTTGGGGTCAAAACCGCTGGTTTCCGCGTGACCCAGACCACACCGTTCGCACTGCCAGATGGCACATCCACTGACGTTAAAGCGAAACGCGTGAGGAGTGGTTTCGCCACAGGCGGGGCAGGCTTGGCTGGTCATCGTGGCTCCGACTACAATCGCGTGCTCGATCCCAAGGCTCAGGATCCCAAGGTTCAGGATCCCAAGGCTCAGGATCCCATGGCTCAGGTCGGGGGCTTCCTCGAACCTTTGGCCTGACCACACGCCCGGCTCAAGCTCGCAGATTTGAAGATGGGGATTTAAGATAGTGTGTCAATTGACTGGTGTAATACGGCCACTCGCCCCTTCTTGCGGTCCTCACGGTGGCTTGCGACATCATTTCCAGAGGGGGTGGATCAGATTGATCGTCGAGTACAGGATCCCGCATACGACAATGAACAAAATGGCCCATACCAGATAGTCGATCTGCCTCCTCAATTCGGCAGAGGCCTGCTTCATCGCCTGCGACCTTCCGAAGAAGACATTCTTCAGAAATAGGACGATCGGGATTGCCGCAACCAGGATGGTGATGAGCTTGTACATATCGTCTCATTGCGTCTGGTGAAGAACGCGTCGCTAGTCGGCCCCGCCATTCTCCACATCGAAAGCAACGATCGCTCACATGGTCCACGGCGGCCGCGTGCTGAAGCGCGCCCGCAGAAACTTCGCCAGTGCAGTGATCTCCGCCTCCGATAATTGCTGGCCAAAGGCTGGCATGGATCGGCCCAGCGCGCCTGTCGGCGGACTGATGCCGCTCCGGATTACCTCAACGACGCTATCGGGCACCGGCGCCTGAATCGACGTTTGCAGCGCCAGCGGCACAGTCGCGCCCTTGCTGCGGTGGCATTGCACGCAGCGTGCCTCGAAGACCTTGGCGCCCTCGCTGACGTCCTTCGGAACCGGGGGCGCATCCGGATGACCCCACTCGAGCTTGAGTGCGGCAGCCCTGGCGGCGGCGGCATCGATCGCTTTCTCTCCGGCGCGCAGCGTGCCGACATAGGCGGCAATTGCGAAGACGTCGATCTCGTTCTGCTTATGCAGGGCATTGACCACCGGCGTCATCGGCCCGGCCGACATGCCGTGGTTCGCATGCCATCCGTCCATCAGATAGACAACGAGCTCGACCTTGGTCCACGGCTGCTGCGAGAGGTTATCCTGGTTGAGCGGCGGCGCGTACCAGCCTTCCGCGCTACCGCCGCCGTAAGCCGGGGTCGTCCGCGCACCCATAAAGTTGCGCGGCGTGTGGCAGGCGCCGCAGTGGCCGAGACCTTCGACCAGATAAGCGCCCTCGTTCCACGCGGCGTCCTTCGACGAATCAGGCCTGAACGGGGTCTGGTCAAGGAACAACGCCTTCCACACCGCAACGGTCGCACGGACGTTGAACGGAAAGCCGAAATCGTTCCCGCGCGTTGTCTCCCGGACGGGCTCGATGGCCGCCATCAGATAAGCATAGATCGCATCGATGTCGGCATCCTTGACCTTGGTGAAATGGTCGTAGGGGAACGCTGGATAAAGATGACTGCCCTTGCGGTCGACGCCGTCCTTCATGGAACGGCGGAAGGCTTCCCTGGACCAGGTTCCAATGCCTGTCTCGGCGTCCGGCGTGATGTTCGAGGTATAGATGGTGCCGAACGGGGTCTTGAGCGGCAGATTGCCAGCAAAGGGCGAACCGTCCGGACGCGTATGACAAGCCGTGCAATCGCCATAGTTGGCCAGGACCCGGCCACGCTCGACCAGCGCCTTGTCAAAAGACGCGGGGTCCGGCCGTGCGACCGCCGCGATTTCGGGCTGGTATGCAAGGAACACGAATCCAGCCGCCCCGGCCAAGGCCAGGCCAACCACGGTCCACAGAGCAATTCGGCTGCCTCTCAAGCGACTTCCTCCCCAACCAAAGCTATTCACCAGCATAGCGCCGAGGTCTTGGCGCCGCACCCGCCTTGATCGTTAACCCAGGCAACATTAGCATTCCTCGTGGGTTGGTATAGAATTGGTCATGGCGCCGCGTGCGGCATTTGAGACCGCGCTGCTGGGTCGAGAGGGAACGCATTCATGCAGCTTACCTTGAACATCAACAACAAGCCCGAGACGGTGGATGTCGAGCCGGAGACCCCCCTCCTCTGGGTCTTGCGCGACAATATCGGGCTCACCGGCACCAAATACGGATGCGGTATCGCGCGCTGCGGTGCCTGCACCATCCATGTCGACGGGCAGCCGATGAAGGCGTGCCAGCTGCCGGCGTCGGCTGCGGTGGGCAAGCGCATCACCACCATTGAGGGGCTGTCGGCCGACAGCTCGCATCCGGTCCAGCAGGCCTGGGTCGAGATCGGCGTCCCGCAATGCGGTTATTGCCAGAGCGGCCAGATCATGTCGGCCGCCGCCTTGATCGCCAAGCGCAAGAATCCGACGCTGCCCGAGATCGAGGCCGCGATGGCCGACAATCTTTGCCGCTGCGGGACCTATCAGCGGATCGTACAGGCGGTCCGTCGCGCCTCCGAAATCGCGCAGGCATAGGGAGGCCGACATGACCAAACAGACTCTCTCTCGTCGTTCGTTCATCCAGGCCTCGGTCGCCGTCGGCGGCGGGCTGATGCTGGGCTTCCATATGCCCGACGCGTTGGCCGCAACGATCGGTCCGCGCACTCAGTCGACGACGACCGCCGTCGGCACCGAGATCAACGCATGGATCGTGATCGACAAGGACGGCACCGTCACGCTGCGCATCCCGCACACCGAGATGGGCCAAGGCGGGATCACGTCCGTCGCACTCCTGATCGCCGAGGAGCTCAACGTCGACTGGGCCAAGATCAAGACCGAGTTCGCCGACGCCAACCGGCATCTGCGCAACAACAAGGAATACATCGTGATGAGCACGCACGGCTCGCAGCTCGTGCGTCTGCAACATCCTCACCTCATGGGCGCCGGTGCATCCGCCCGCGAGCGCCTCAAGCAGGCCGCCGCGGAGGCGTGGGGCGTTGATCGTTCCGAGGTCGAGGCAAAGCTTGGCGTGCTGACAGCAGGCAATCGCACCGGCACCTATGGCGAGTTCGCCGAGGCTGCCGCCAAGGTCAAGCTCGACAAGGAGCCGGAGATCCAGAAAGATCCGGCGAAGTGGTGGCTCCTCGGCAAGCCAAGGCAGCGGCTCGACATTCCGAACAAGGTCAACGGCAGCGCGCAATACGCCATCGATACGCGCGTGCCCGGCATGGTCTATGCCGCCGTGAAGGCGAGCCCGGTGCCGTGGGGCACGTTGAAGCGCTACGACTTTGACGCGATCAAAGGCCGTCCTGGCGTGATCGCGGCGGTGCCGATCAAGGCCGTTGCCGGCAAGCGCGGCCAGCCTGATCTGCAGGATGCCGTCGCGGTCGTTGCCGATACCTGGTACCGCGCCAAGACCGCGCTCGAGCTCATGCCCATCGAATGGGAGTTCGGCGAGAGCGCCAAGGCCACCACGGCCGACTATTACGCGGAAGGCCGCAGGCTGGTGGAGCAGAAAGGGCTCGTCAGCGGAAAGGAAGACCCGCAGGCAGCCGAGATCATCGCGGCCTCTAACAAGGTCGTCACCGCGACGTATGAGCGCCCGTTCGAAACCCATGCTCGCATGGAGCCGATCAACGCCACTGTGCATGTGCAGCCGGACCGCGTCGATGTGTGGGCGCCGACGCAGGATCAGTCCGCAGCGATTCTCCTGGTTGCCGACCAGCTCGGCGTCGATCCGAAGACCGTCTATGCTCACACCATGTTCCTGGGCGGCGGTTTCGGCGGCAATGGCGCCGGTGGCACAGGCGTCACGCGCCAGGCGGCCTTGATCTCCAAACAGATCGGCAAGCCCGTGAAGGTGCTCTGGCCGCGCGAGGAGGACATTGCTCAGGACAAGCAGCGTCCGCTCGCAGTCGCCAAGCTCACTGCGGCGATCGGCGATGACGGCCTGCCGACTGCGCTGTTCACCCGCGGGGTGTGGTTCACCCAGGACGCCATCAACCAGGTCGGCGGGGCGACCGCGGACTACGGCATCTACAACATCCCGTACAAGATCCCCCACCGGAACCACGAGCGGCACAACGCGAAGACGCACATCCCGAGCTCGACGCATCGCGCCCCTGGCGCCAACCAGCTTGGTTTCATGGCCGAGGTGTTCGTCGACGAGATGGCGATCGCGGGCGGATGGGATCCGCTGGAATGGCGCCTCAAGATGACGGAAGGCATGCCCGACTGGCAGCTTGTGCTCAAGACGCTCAAGGAGAAGTCCGGTTTCCGGACCGACCTGCCGAAGGGCGAAGGCATGGGCGTCGCCGTTGTCGAATCCCACGGCACCATCGCGGCAGCCTGTGCCACGGTGACGGTCAGCCGCCGGGGCCGGCTCAACATCGAGAAGCTCCTGGTCGTGCTGGATGCGGGTCGCGTCATCAATCCGCATGCCGCCACCGAGCAGTGCGAAGGCTCGGTCTGCTGGGAGCTCTCACATGCCTGGACTGGCGGACTCGAGCTCGAAGGCGGTCGCTTCGTCAACACCAACTTCGACACCTACAACCTGCTCCGCATTGACCAGCATCCGCATGTCGAGACGATCTTCGCATCGTCCGGCGGCACGAAGTGGGGCGGGCTCGGCGAACCTTCGGGTCCACCCACGCCTCCCGCTGTCGCCAACGCGATCTACTACGCGACCGGCAGGCGCATCCGCTCGACGCCGTTCCGAAGCCTGGATCTGACCTGGGCGTGAGCTGGACATAGTCCGGGGCAGGAATAACCGTGCCGCTTTGGCGGCTCATGCGGCCGGAGCCTCCTGAACTCCGGTCGTTCTCAAAGATCTTGAGAACATAGAATCTACTTAGCTCCCCAGAAGCGACTCTCGGCAGCCGCAGCCGACGACTACCACAGCACATTCGCGACCAGGCCGACCGAGCCGATAATCGCGGGACCGACAAGAACGAGAAGCTTCGCAGTCTCATCCCCGACACCCAAACGCATGGTGACCAGCGTTGTCAGCCACTGGGCAAAATCCGGGTTGAGGTTGGGCGCGGAAAGAAGCATCACTGAGCAGAGGAAGGCGACAGCTCCCGTCTGGCTGAGAATCTGCTTGAGCGACTTTTTCACAGCCCTCTCCTTTCGCGGATAGGGAAATGGCTGGCCCCGTTGACCCTGCTTCACTGGCGTAGCGTGCCTGATGCGAGGGCTCGGCCCGGGGCCATTCGTGCACCTTCGGGAATTCACCGCAATTCGCAGACTGCCCGGTGGCGGCCGCAGTCGCCCTCGAGTTGGTCCTTGGGGTAACCTCCCTGGTAACACAGAAAAATACAGGGAATTTGCTCGGAAGTCCCCCAACCAGCGCCCGCGTAAAGCGAATTTTACGCGTAAATTCAGGTTTGTTGCTGCAGTCAAATTTGCTCGATGATGGGACGGGGCGAGGAATGCGGGCGCGCGCTATTCCACGGGAACGGCATCGATGAGCACAAAAGCCAGGACGCAGGGTGCATTCGAACGGTTAGCCCAGGCATGGTTGGTGCCGCGCTGGATCAGCACATCGCCCGCAACGAGCTTGGTCTCGCCGACATCCATGACCGCCCAGATCTCACCGGAGAGCACAATCGCGTAGTCGATCGAGCGGGTGCGATGCATATGCGCGTGCCGTACCGGGCCGCCCTTGCTCGCCGATTTAGCTGTCTCGTCGATCGCAACCGACCCGCCCATGGCGGCCGCTTTGGCCGCCCAGTCCTTGTCCGGTGGAAACTGCACCACGCGGAAGACACTGCCGCCTTGTGGCGGCGCCACCTGCACTGGGAGCTCGCATGGGTCCTGTTCGGTTTTGCCGCCATTGTCGGCCGGCGTGGCAGACGTCTTCCACAAATCCGTCACCGCGAAATTCGGTTGATCCATGATCGGCATGATGTGTGGCGATGCCGCATCCGAGATGATGACCGACTGGCCGTTTGCGTCATGGCCGGTGACGACACGACGAAAACGTCGGATTTCCTCACCAGGAAGGACCTTGGCAGCAGCGCTCGCAACGCTCATGGAAACACTCCAGATTGAAGGATCACTAGGGAATGATCGGCAGCAGCAGATAGGAAGGCCGCCGCACGTCGTGATAGATCTTGTGCAGCGTCGTGCGACTGCTGCAGACGTGGTTGGGGATGTATTCAGCATTGGTGGCGCCGCCCACGCCGGTCGGCATGTCGGCGCTTGCGATCTCCACACAGATACGGTGGTCCTTGCGGAAGAGATTGGCCGTGGCCATGATCTCGATCGCGTATTCATTGATCTCGCCCGGTACGACCTTCTGCTGTGCGTTGCGGGTCAGCGGATGCCAAGGTTGCCATGGCTTCGACCGCTTTGGATCGAGAGCCCGATGCGAAGCCTTGAGCCAGCCGCGTGTCAGCTCGCGCTCATGAACATTGCGGGGAAGCTCCCGCTCGCCCTCGCGTACCGTCCGTACGGATGCATCGGGCCCGACGTCCTTGAGCGTGATGATCCAGTTGGTGTCGTCCTGGTCAATCTCGGCGAACAGGTTGAGCACCGATGGTCCGGCGATCAGCAGGTCCTGCGGCAGCGGATCGGTCATATAGCGCAGGGTCTGCACCATATTGGTCTGCGTCGGCGGCATTTGCACGAAGGCATCGGGCGGCAACTCGTCGTCGACGCTCCCCGGCGTGAATGGCGCGGTGCGGAGCCGCTCCCAACTGTTGAGATAGAGCTTGGTCCATTGCGTTTCCGGCAGCGGCCAGTCGGTCCCGGTTCGCCACTCGTTGGCGCCCATGACCCAGTAGCGCACGGGGGGCTCGTTCATGACACCGGTGTCGATGTCTTTGAGCCAATAGTCGTGCCAGCGTAGAATTTCACTGTGCAGGGTGTGAAAGGGCCGCTCCAAATGCGCGGGCCCGATGAACATCAGCTTTTTCGGTGCCGGGATCTTTTCGAAGTAGTTTTGCGCACCGTTGAGATGCGTCTTGTATGTGTAGGCGTACCAGCCGCACCCGGTATAGGCCGGAATGGTGATGTTGCTCAGCGCCTTCTCCGCGCTCTCGACGATCTCTTCCTTGTCATAGGGTTCGATCAGCAGATCGAAGTAAGGTGGCATGTGCTGCCCTTTCTGGGTCAGCACGTTGTAGAGATGCGGATACATCCGGTAGTCCGGATTGCGCATCGCCTCTTCCCACAGCACCTCCTTCTCGGGCGGCAACGTCCCCGGCTTGCTCTTCGCCCCGTGAATGGCGGCGAAATGCATGATCAGGTAGCGGAAGAGATGGATAACGCCGCCCGGATATTCCTCGCGGAAGCTGCCCAGCGTGCCGTAGGCGCCGCGCGGATCGAACGGGAAGATCGCCTTCAGATGCGGCGAGTTCTGCTTGGCAGCGTGAAACTGCTCGGCGCCGAATCCAGAAATCCCGACCATGCCGACTTTGCCGTCGCACCAGGGCTGCGCGGCGATCCATTCGATCAGATCATAACTGTCCCATTGACGGCTGCCCCCGCCTTCCGATTTGCCCACGCCGCGCGGCGACCCGATCACATGGATGTAGCCGCGCGACACGAAAAATTTCGTATCGCCGGCCTCCAGCAGCCCGGCCCAGAGCGACGACCACGCCGGTTGCGGCGGCAATGCCGCGGCGACATCCGGCCCCTGCAGGTCCTTGTTGTAGATGGAGAAGGCCAGCAGTGCCGGAATCTTCTCGGTCGTGTTGGGCCGGTAGATGTCGACGGCGAGCTTCACGCCGTCGCGCATCGGCACGAGCACATCCTTCTCGACCACCATGCCGTCATAGATCGGTGCCCGATCATAGCGAACGGGCGACTGGTCGCAGGCCGGAAGCAGCTCGATTGCAAAATCCTTCGTCGGTGTCATGCAAGTCCTGGTTCGACTTTGATCGGCCCGTCTCAAGCGTGAAGAGCATCAGGGAAGAACAAGCTTCTGCGGATCGAGTGTCGTGCGATAGAGCCCAAGCACTTTGCCGATAGTGCTGAAGACTTTGAGATCGTCAGGCTTGGCATGGTTCTCGAAGGTCGGAAAGCGCGGCGAGTTGAAGCCGATACGCACGACGAAGCCGTCGCCGAACGCCGCCAACAAACGGGCCATAAGGTGCATCGGGCTACTTCGACGCATCTGCGGCGATGTCGATCTGGTCCATCCGCACTTCAACCTCGTAGATCAGTCCCTCGGGCACGTATTCGATGCGAGCATCGCCGAGAGTCATCTTGAGCAGGGAAGTGCCAAAGCCCTCACGCTTCGGCTGAGTCACCGGAGGACCACCTGTTTCTTGCCAGCGAAACTTCAATATTCCGGCTCCGTTGCCGCCCACTATTGTCCAGCTGACGGAAATTTGGCCGTTTGGTTTCGACAACGCCCCATATTTCGCGGCATTCGTTGAGAGTTCATGCAGTGCGAGCGCAAAATTCTGCGCTGCTTGCGGAAGGAGGATAATATCGCGCCCATCGATTTTCGCCCGACCGGGAAACGCCTCCAATTCTGAATGCACGAGATCGCTGAAACTCATTCCCTTCCATGATGCGTTTATCAGCCGGTCGTGAGCTCGTGCCAACACCAACAAGCGCCTGTTGAAGGCCTGCCGCGCTTCGTCGAGTATTTCATTGCCGCGGAGACTGCTGTGTGCAAGTGCTTGAATAACAGCGAAAAGGTTCTTGGTACGATGCTGCAGCTCTGCGACGAGCATCTTTTCTGTTTCGTCGGCCCGCTTGCGATCAACACTCAATGCGAGTTGACGACCGATGGTCTGGCTAAGGCCGAGTTCTTCCTCCCCGAAAACGTGCGATGCATCATAATAGGTCATGAACTTGCCGGCGAGCTTGCCACCTGTGATCAGTGGAATGAACGCCAAAGCCCCGATTCCCTCATTGCGAATAACGCCCTTTAGCGAAACGTCCATTTCGGCTGTGGCAACATCCGGCATCGTTATGGGCCGCGGGTCGGCCTCGTCCCGCGCCCACGGCGAATGACCGTCAACGGCCTGCCGATAGGCGTCTGACAAACCGCGCCAGGCTACGAAACGCATTATCCCCGCATGGTCGCGAAGCAGAATAGAGGCGCGATCGCACCGTAGCGTATCAAGGATCGTATCCAGGGCCGCATCGTAGACTTCCACCAGCGATCCCGCGCGATGCAATCGATCGACAAAACGATAAAGAGCTGCCCGCCGCCGCACGCGTTCAGCCAATTCGATATTGGCAAGGCGCCGCTGCTCTTCGGCGAACTCGCGCTGCTTTTCCACTTCGGAAAGGTCCGCGGCAGCGCTCCTGAGTGCCGCGATCAGCTCATTGGCTTCCCTCACATTGGAATCAAGAGGCGCAATCGGTTGCCGCCGTATAAGGCCCGCAGCAGCACTGGCTGCCACATCGATCGGACGAGTCACCCCGCGGGCGAACCAACTAGCCAGAAGTGCAGTGAGCAGCAGCGCGACGGCGGACCAGAGGCCGAGCAGGATATAGCTTCTCTTCAGCGGCGCCTCGGCAAGAGCCTGCGGCAGGTTCACCGCAACCTGCCAATTGGAGAGTCGGGAGCGGGCCACGGCCCGCAGGACCGCCAGGCCCTCGGTACTAACGGTCCGACTGACGGTGTTAGATGGCTGGGAGGACAGATCCGGGCGAAGAACCGTTCCAACATATTTGCTGCTCTCCGGGGATTGCGCGATGATCGTGCCATTCGCGTCAGCGACATTGAGAATCCAATCTGAAGGAAGTTGCTGGCTGCGCAGAATCTCATCAAGCAAGGTAGGCTCGAGGCCCATCGCAAGTACGTAGGCCACTTCCTCCCCTTTCACGACCGGAATGTCCAAGTCGAATACCGGACGCTGGATGACGCGGCCAATGAAGAACTCGGAAACCTGGGGGGCCCTGGTTTGAATCGTTCGCAGCGCGGTTTCGGGGGTGCCATAGTCAGGCAATGACGTGCCGAATGGGACGTTCGTGTTGAGAAGCTGGCGCATTGAAGGGTCGATCAGGAAAATCCCTACCTTGACATCCCTCGCGACGATCTGCGCGCGTGCATGGAAAGCCGCAAAGTCGCCGTTCGCCAGCGTTGCTGATGTCGCCAATGTCTGGAGGATCGTTATGCGGCGCTGAAGGTCGCGCTCTATATCAGCCGCAATGCCGGCCGCGACCTGCGCCATCCGCTGCTCGGTTTCCGCCCTGATGGTCTGGCCGATTTCGAAGATCAAGAAAGCGGCCAAGGCGGCGAGCGGCAACGCCAGGATCAGGCCAAAAAACCAAAAATGGCTCTTGATCGACCAGGAGCGATCGATCCATCGAACACCATGAATACGCCGAGACATAGCAACTACCGCAAGTGGCATTGCCATTGCGTACGGCGACCGCCTGCTAATGGCAGGCAGACGGCCCCACTCATGTCATCCACTGTACGCGCCCCAGCCCGCGACAGGCCCGGAAGGACCACTGGTCTAGTCTTCGGCAATGTATGGAATCAGGCGAACAAAGCAACACCCCAATGTCGGCATTCCGACACTACCATCGCATGCAGTCCCGGCAAAATGCAGAGTAGTCATTCGGCCTTCAGGCCGAGCTCAATTGCCGCGGCCGTAATCTTGCCCGATGCTGCCGAGTCTTCCTTGAAGACCTCAAGCGCCTTGCGGAACGCTGTTGCCGCGATCTCCCTCTCACCACGCACAACTCGAGAGCGCATAAGGAGAGTCCAGCCCTCGACGTTTCGCGGAGCACTCTCCAGGCGATCTGCCAGGCGATCGACCATCGATCGGACTACAGCGTCATGCTCATGCGGAGGCGTCGCTTCGGACTTGGTATTTTTCTCGACGCCTGGTCCGTCACCACCCATGCCGACGGCCTCGGTTTGCAAAGACGATGCTGTCTCTAAATTGTCGCTTTCGGAGGCCTTCGCCTTGGCCTCCTCATACGAGAGCTTGAGCTCGGCGGAATTCGGATCAAGCTCTACCGCTCTCGCAAAGGCGGTGGCTGCCTGTCTATAGCGCGCCGTGTGGAAGTAGGACCAACCGAGCATCTGCCAGCCCTTGATGTCCTCTGGCGTGGTCTCGAGCCGAGCCGCTAGCCGCTCGATCATCGTGTTCACATCAGGCAGCGGTTTGCCAGCTGCCGTCATAGACGCCGGTTCTTTGGTTCCAATAGAACGCGTGTAGTCCTTGAGGTGCCCGAGCATTTCGCCATCCGACCCGGGCTGCGACGCCGTGCCCCCTGAGCCGGTCGCCTCGGGAGGATTCCCCAAATAAAAAGTAGCTGCGCCAACGCCTGCAACGAGGAGAAAGGCCGCGGCAGCCACACTCAACATCCCGGCGGCACCTCGAAGGTCTTGGCCGCCCTTCCCGCTCGATGACCGCAGCCGCGAGAGAAGAGCAAGTCTCGCCGCGTCCGATCGCAGCGCAAAGATGAGCAGAGCTGATACCGCGATCAAAGAGGGAAGAAGCCAGCCCAGGCGAGTGAAAGACATCTGCAAGCTCCGAAACTCTGATGCGACCTCAGCGCCATCGATTCCTACGCGCTCCTCCGCGGCAGCCTCAACAATAACTGCGGTAGTAGTGAGGATAGTAGACATAGCCCCCTATATGCGTCGGATAATGACCGCGGCTGTAGTAGTAGGGATAATCACAATAGACAGAGCCTGGACCTATCGGCAGAGGAATGCGTGGACCGTAGCGACGAGGTTTGATCGTAATCACATGACTCCTGACGCTTTTGCCGGGCTTCAGATAGGACCGCCCGTCAGAGTCCGCAGCATTGGCCACTGGAGCCATGCCGAGGAAACCGACCGCCAGCGAGCAAGCCATCAGAATGGATGCGAATGAATTCCGACTACTCATGACATTGCCTCGCATAGTTTCTTGTCCCAAATCGGAACCGTCATCCGCGATTGGTCAAAACTTCCTCCGGACCTCGGTGCGGAGGCCGAAGCTGTCTTGGCCGCCGCCGAGAAGGTGATAGGTCGCATCGGCGCGGAACAGCCATGCCCGGTCGATCGGGATCTGATAGCGAGCACCGAAGCCGTATTGCGGTCTCAAGGCGCCGATGCCAAGGATCGGATCGCCAAACGGCTGCACAGTCGCCACCTCGAAGACGAGCTGCTGATCCAGATTGAAGAGATACTGTATGCCGACCGCGCCGCCCCAGGCGTTGGAGCCGCTGTCGTTGAGTTTGGGGAAGCCGGTGAGAGCGTCGGTCTCAAAGTTGATGCCGACGTTCTTCAGGATGCCCGCGCCATTGCCATCGACCAGGGGCTGAGGGTTGCCCACGCCGACGAAGAAGTTCGCGTAGGGGAGCAATGTGCTCGGCAAGCCCGAGATCAGGCTGTTCTCCGAAATGACAACAACGCCGTCGTCGTTCTTGCCATTCCCGGTGTTTGCGAACACGCGGGTCGTGTTCGACAAGGTGTTGAAATAGCGACGAGTGTAGGCGGCGGCGAAAAAGTGAGTCAGTTGGCCGGCCGTCAGGTTCTGGGCGCCCGGTACGTCGGGGAACAGCTGGACCACCCGGTTCTCGACGCCCTGTATGAGGCCGTAGCCCGCTTCGATATAGCCGCCGAAGGCGTCAATGAAGGTGGTTACGCCATAGAGGTTGGCGTTGCGATTGTCCTTCCCGAGGATGCCTGCGTTGTCGACATTGTCGAACGCGGCAAAGAAGGTGACGTCGTAGTTGGAAAGGCCGAGCTTCCGCGAGTTCTTGGCGGTGAGGCTCACCGCGCCGCCGAGGATCGCGTCGTTCGCCCAGATCCCGTTCTGCAGGAACAGTGGGAAAAGACCGACCGTGAAGGGCAGGTCGAAACTGGATGGCTTACCGGAGACACCCGAAAGGATCGAGCCGACGTCACCCTCGAAGAACAGCGTCTGCGGCTTGAGGTCCAACTCATCGTTGAACTTCCTGTCGCCGTCGCCGCCGCCGAACTCGTAGCGGGTGAATGCATTGTTCTTCTGAAGCGGCGTGAAGAAGGCGTGTATTCGTTCGGTGGCGGTGAACTTGAGGTCGACGTCGATGTTCAGCCGGGTCGCGATCTGGGCGATATCCTTGCCGGCGTTGCTGTTGTAGGCGACCGCCGTCCGCCAGTCGCCGTAGATGGAGAGGCCCGGTGCCAGCAGATTCAAGTCACCCAGGATGGAATTGCTCTTGTCGTATAAACCGGAGGTGTATTGCTCGCGACCTATCTCAATCGGGCGCGCAGGCTCGACTGCGCTCTTCGCGCCGTAGACGTCGACGTTTCCCTTCACATCGTATTTCTTATCATACTCCGGACCGGGCAGGAAAAGGTCTCCCTTTCCCTTGCGGTCCACCTTGGCGCTTCCCTTGCGGTCCGCGTTGCTGCTTCCCTTGCGGTCCGCGTTGCCGCGTGGGCTTGGGTCTGGGGTGTTGTCGGTGCTGGGCCACACTTGGGCCCACAAGTCGGTCAACCAGAATCCCTTGCCGGCCTCGCTGCTGCTTTCACCTGCCGCAGGCTCTGCAGTCGTGCCGGACCTCACAAGGTCCTTCGATTCTGCAGTCGCGCCGGACATCACAAGGTAACCACCGGCTAACAGCGCGATAGTGGCGGTCGTTGTCCTGGCGCGGTACCGAAGATTGCCTCTTGCGTTACAAGTAAAGTCATCTCTTGCGTTACGAGTCACGTGTACGCTCCCCCGTCGTGGCTCAGTCCTGCGGTATAGGGCTCGCGCTTCTTTGGACCCCCTTGCGCGCCCCCAATCGAAACCCTCGACTTCTCGGTTCTAGGGCTTCACTTCGAGCTCGACCGTCTTGGCGTGGAAGCTCAACATCCGCTCGTTCATGCGCCGCTCCATTTCCTTGGTGGCACCGACGAAGCGCATGAAATAGATCGGCTCGGCACGGCTCCGCATGCGGAAGGCGAGGCGGTACTTGCCGGGCTTCTTGATCAGATTACCCGGCACTTCGTACTGGGCCCGCGTCTCACCCAGTGGCGTCAGCGAGTGGTTCTCCAAGCGCACCAGCGGCGGATGGTTGAGAACGGTGGTCGGGATTTGCGGCGGACGCAGAAACGGCAGCGGGTCGATGTCGAAATTCACCGGCAGGTACATCTCGCGATCCGTGCCCTTGATGTTGGTGGTCAAGAACTTGGTCTGCAAATTCACCAGCTGTTGGTCCGTCTTGATTGTGCCGGCGGCGACATCCAGGCTGTGCAGATCGGCCATGTCGCCGTTGCTGTCGACGTAGCCAGACTCCCAGATGTTCTTGCCGTCGGGATCGACGAGGGCGACGTTCACCCAGAGCTGCGGCTGCGCACCCAGGGAGCCGGACGGCAGGTTGTGCCCCGTATTGAGGTTCTTGATCTTGTAGGAGAACGCCAGAGTCTTGCCGACCTTCGGGTCGCCCTCGAAGGAGGGACCGTCGATCTTGGTGCCGTTCTCCATGACCTGCTTCCGGAGCTCGTACCGCTTCTCGAGCTTCGCGAGATTCTCGTCGAGGATTTGCCGGGCATCTTCACGGTCGAGCCCATCGGCCCAGCGCTTGGGAAAGTCGACCTTGATCTTGCCGCGTGAGACTTTGTCCTCGAACTCGTTGGTGCCCCAGCCGGCGCGCCAGTCGAACTCCAGCCATTCCTTCATGGTGAAGGCTTCCGCCTTCTTGTTGTGAGGAAAGACGCCGGGATGGGCGATCGAATAGCCCGGGCCGATGAAGCCGTGATTGGCGTGTTTGCGTCCCGGGTTGATTTCCTTGCCACCGACGACGGCGGAGGGCCCGGTCGCATAGCCGTCGGGCTTTCCGGGGACCTTGCCCATGTGGCAGTCCTGGCAGGTGACGCCGGCACTGTGTGCCGGGCTGTCGCGATACTGATCCCACACGATCTCGAGCTTGATGCCCAGGTTGACGGCAACCTGGTGGCAGCTGACGCAGAACTCCGACTTGGTGATCTGGGGGTTCGTCATCATGCCGTTGTGCATGTCGGTGCCCCGCCCGTCTTTGCTGGTCTTGACGGAGTAAGTATCCTTGTTGGCAAGGATGTCCTTGATGACGCTCTTTTCGCCGCTGCCGAAGACCGGGTCGTAGATCTTGCCCGGCTCGACCCGGCGCTCGCCGTTGACCTTGCCGTACTGCTCCTGGACCCGGTGGCAGGTGATGCAGCTCACGCCCTCGCGCGAGATCTGACTCATCTTCCAAAGCGGCGTTTCGCGACTCTCGCCGAGCTGAGTGCCGACCTGCTGGTGGCAGCGCACGCAGAAGGTGCCAACCGTACCTTGCGTCAAGTGCTGAAACTTCTGCTCGAACGCGTGGAACATTGGCGAGATCGACGCATAGGCGTGGTTCGAGGAAGACCACTCTTCGTAGATCTGCTTATGGCATTCGCCACATTGCGCAGCGGTGGGATAGAGGGAGAGAGTCTCCTCGTCGACCGCGGGGATGGGAGCTTGTTTGCCCTTAACGGCTCTTGCTGCTGCTGAGAGTATCGATATCTCACCGTTGGCGGCCGCTTCTGCCCCCTCAGACACCTTCGAATCGGTTTTTCCGGCCCCTCCCGTATTCTGGGCGAATCTCAATCTGGGCTGTGCTTGGACGGTTTGCCCGTCGGCGAGCGTACTGGCCGAGACGGCATTGATCGGTCCGCCGCTGCCGGTATTTCCACCGCCCCCTGAATGGCGCGCCTCGGCCGGCGCGACGACAAAAAGTGCCAAAGAACCAATAGCGGCTGCTCGCCGCACAACGCACATACGCATACTCGCCCCCGAGACACTGAACCAAAACGAATGCAGTGCACTTATTGGTTATTAGTTCATCAGAATGGGACGGCAGTTTGATCGGATCATGCGCGAAGCACGGCATGCAGGAGTCGAAGAGAAGCGCTCTTACCCTCGATGCGTCGGCGGAAGACGAAGAGTAAAGCGTTTTCGTGTCATCATGAGTCGGCGCGAGCCGCGTTTGTGGTCGTTGGATATTGATTGTGGTTGTTGAGTGTTGATGAGTCCAAAACAGGAATGACTCGCCTGCTCACTGACGTCTGATTTCGAGCGCGCGTCACGACGCCGGGCCGAAATGAGGTCCGATTTTTTGCGCCACACGTCATACGTCTTTGGTGCAGGGTGTTTTTCGGGGACGACAAGATGGGAGTCATCTTTGGCCGCTAAAGCCATCTTTGCGGCTTTTGTCGCAGCGCTCGCTGCGAACATTCCATTCAATCGTCAAATTTTGTCCCCCATTCGCATGGTGACTTAAGGACGGTCGGGGAGAGCATCGGGGGATGTTGCGGTGCTCCGGGAGTTGGTGCTTGCCCAGAATCGTCTCAATCTTGAGTTCAGCAAATACCAGCAGCTCAATACGCACGGCGGTTCGGCTACTGCCGGATGATACAGGTGGGTGTTCAGACTCCAGAACGCTTGGTTTGCTGGAGTATCCCAGGAAGCGCAGCGCCGGCGGGTCACCGCAACAGCGGTAGATTGGAAACTTGAAGTCTTCGGGGATCAGACGGAATGGCAAGAAGTCACGAAATTACTGTCAATGGCCAAAGCTTTGTGGCGCGCAGCGGCGAGGTGCTGCTGGACGCCGCTCTGAACAACGGCATCGACCTGCCCTATGATTGCCGCGCCGGCCACTGCGGCACCTGCTGCGTGCGGCTGGTATCCGGCGAAGTGCGTGGCGGCGAAGGCTCGCAGCCGGGCATCGTTCATGCCTGTCAGTGCCGGATCGTCGGCGATGCGGTGCTCGAGAAGGACCAGCCGTCGGGTGTTCGCACTGTCGAAGGCGTCGTGAGCTCATTGCGCCCCCTGTCGCCCGATGTGATGGAAGTCAGCATCAGGACCGACCGCGCGCTGCCCTACCATGCCGGGCAATATGCGCAGGTGCGCTTTGGCGGCTATCCGAGCCGTCCCTTCAGCATCACCAATCCCTTGCGCGGCAATCCGAACAGCCGCTCGGTCTGTTTCCATATCCGGCGCATGAAGGATGGGCGTGTCACGTCGTCGCTCGGCAAGCGCATCAAGCCGGGCCATCGGGTGGAGTTGACCGGGCCCTATGGCTCGGCGCATTTCCGGCCCAATTTGGACAGCCGGCTGATTCTCGTTGGCACCAACACCGGCTTTGCGCCGATCTGGTCGATCGCCATCGCTGCGCTGCGCGAGAACCCGGAGCGCACGATGATAATCATCGCTGGTGGCCGCAGCATCGAGTCGCTCTATATGGTCCCGGCTCTCGTGCAGCTGGCTCGCTTCCCCAATGTCCTCGTCGTACCTGTCTGCAGCACGCGGCAGACCGTGAGCAAAGCGGTGAAGCCGGGCCGGCCGACCGACTTTCTGCCGGACCTGCTGCCGACCGATGTGCTCTACGCCTGCGGCGCACCGGGGATGGTTGAGTCGATCAAAGCAATCGCGGCGCAAGTCGGCGCGGTCTGCTATGCGGATCCGTTCCTGCCGACCCCCGAGGACACGGTCGAGGAAAGCGTTCTGACTCGCGCCATGGGGTGGCTCCCTGTGATCACCACCAGACGGCAGCTGGACCAGCTCGCTCTCGATCGCTCCCGCAACCGGCGGGAACAGCCGACGCTGACGAATAGGATGCCTGAAGCAGAGGCGCATCGGAGGGCCGAGGCAGAGGCGCATCGGAGGGCTGAGGCGCAGGTGCGTCGGAGGGCTGAAGCAGACATGCATCGGAGGGCTGAGGCACGTCGGAAGGCTGAAACAGAGGCGCATCGGAGGGCTGTCGCAGAGGCGCAGAGGAGGGCTGAAGTAGAGGTGCTGAGGATGGCCGAAGCAGAGGTGCAGAGGAGGACTGAAGTAGAGGCGCATAGGAAGGCTGTAGCAGAGGTGCAGAGGAGGGCTGAAGCAGAGGCACATCGGAGGGCCGAAGCAGAGGCGCATCGGAGGGCTGAAGCAGAGGAGCGTCGGAGGGCTGAAGCAGAGGCGCGCAGGAGGGCTGAAGCACAGGCGCGTCGGAAGGCTGAAGCCCAGGCGCGTCGGAGGGCTGAAGCACAGGCGTATAGAAGGGCTGAAGCACAGGTGCATAGGGCTGAAGTACAGGCCCATAGGATGGCTGAAGCAGAGACGTTTGGGATGGCTGACGCCCAGATGTTCAGGATGGCTGAAGCAAGGGTGGGAAGTCATTATCGTTCTTAGAGCGCATATGCTTCGGTCCATCGGATTCGGGCCCAGGGCCCCTCTCCGGTCTTCCGTGCTAAGTTTCTGCGGCTTGCTGATGATCTTCGGCTTTGCCGCGGTCGGCACAGTTGCGTCCGATCCGGCCAAGGTCGTCGGTCCGAATGCCTGTGCCGAATGTCACAAGCAGGAGGTCGAGGCCTGGAAGGACACGCATCATTTCAAGACCTTTCGCGAGATGCCGCGCAAGAAGGAAGCGAACGAAATCGCGGAAAGAATGGGTGTTCAGCGCATCAGATCGGAGACTTTGTGCCTGAGCTGCCATTACACAGTGCAGGAGAAAGAAAAGAAGCAACAGCCGATCGCCGGCATCTCCTGCGAGTCTTGCCACTCAGCCGGTGAGGACTGGATCAAGGTCCACAGCCAGTTCAGCGGCAAGACCGAGAAGACCGAGACCAAGGCCGAGAAGGAGGCGCGCTGGAAGCTCGCCGATTCCAAGGGGATGATCAGGCCGACCTCGCTCTATCAGCTGGCGAAGAACTGTTATAGCTGTCACGTCGTACCGCAAGAGGATCTCGTGAACAAAGGCGGTCATACTGCCGGCAGCGCCTTCGAGCTGATGTCCTGGTCGCAGGGCGAGGTGCGGCACAACACCTGGAGCTCCAAGGGCAAGGAAAACGTGCCGGCCAGCGCGGCGCACAAGCGAATGCTCTATCTCATCGGCCTCGGCGTCGAACTCGAGACCGGGATCCGCGCGGTCAGTCGAGCGACGGCGAGAAAGCGTTACGCGTTCGAAATGGCCAAGCGTGTCGACCAGGCGCGCAAGCAGCTCGCCGCCGCAGCGAAAGCGGCGCCGAACGTGCCGGAAATCGCAAAGTTGGTCGAGTATGCCTATTCGGCCGGGCTGAAGCTGAACAATGAGCGCTTCCTGACGGCTGCCGCTGACGGCGTCTCCAAAGTGCTCGCGAGCATCACCGAGAAGTACGACGGCAGCACGATGGCTGGGCTCGACAGCCTGATTCCCGGGCCGGACAAGGTCAAGGGCAAGGCGAGAGAAGCCGGCTCGGTCAATTGATGCCGGCCGGCTGACAACGACAACAGCCTGGATGGCTTAATGGGGGAAGAACCACCGCGATGGGTGATTTTGGGGGGTGGCCGTGAGATCGGCGGGGCGGCGCACCGCTGACGCCTCGATCGGCGGACTCAGTTCCGACTTGGCGAGATATCTCACCAGCCGCCAGACAGTCACGGGCCTTGTGATTGCGGCGATTTCCGGCGCCTTATTCTGGCTCGTCTGGATCTATGGCAACGGGCTGCGCGATCCGCGCTATCTCGACGGCTGGGCGCTGGCCGGCGGTATGAGCTTGCAGATCTTTTTCCACGTCGCCATCAAGACCGCCGCCCTGTCGCCGAAATCCGCGGCGCGCTGGCGGACGATTCATATTTTTGTCGGCTACTTGCTGGTCGCCGCCTTCATCTCGCATTCGGATTTCTCTTTGCCGGACACCGCCTTCGAATGGGCGCTCTGGACGGGCTTCGTGCTGGTGACGCTGAGCGGCATTTTTGGCACCTATCTTTCCTGGGCGCTGCGGGCCAAGCACGGGATCGACGAGCGCATCAACTACGATAGCATCCCCACCCGCCGCGCCGAGCTGGCGCAGGATGTCTACGCCATCGCCAAAATCAACCTGCCCGCTGCGGCGGTCGCCCTGCCAGCGCCGCCCCATGACGCCTGGATCAAGGACCTCTACACCAATCAACTGCGGGACTTTTTCCGGGGCCAGCGGAATTTTGCCGCCCATCTCGTCGGCTCGCGGCGCCCGCTGAAGCGGCTGACGGATGAGATCGACAACCTGTCATCCTATGTCGACAAGCCGAGCCAGAAAAAGCTTGCCGCCATCAAGGGCCTGGTGGTCGAGAAGGACTGGCTCGATTTCGCGCATGTCTATCTCGGGCTCACCAGGGGCTGGCTGTTCGTGCATGTGCCCGTCACCTATTCGCTGATCGTCCTGGCGGTGCTGCACGTCGTTGTCGTCTATGCCTTTTCATCGGGGCCTTGGTGATGCGCCGACCGGTACGGACCAGATCGGTGGTGATGCCGCGACCGGTACGGACCAGATCGGTTCGGCGGCCGAAGGGCAAGAGGCAGGCGGCCCCCGGCGTCCGCCGCGACCGTCTGGCGCTGCTGCTGGCGCTTGTGACCATCCTCTGCCTGGACGCGATCTTCTTTCTCTCCAAGGATACGCAGTTCCTGCAGTTCCTGATGCCGGGTCCGCTGACGAGCGCTCACGGCTCGATCGAGAATTGCAGCGCCTGCCACACCAAGAGCGGCAGCAGCAAATTAAGCTGGGTTCATGGCCTCGCCGATGGTGATCCGCTCGCCGACAGCAAGGCCTGTCTCACCTGCCACAGAATTCCGAACACGGCCCTCTATGCGCACGGCGTTTGGGCCGAGGTGCTGGAGCAGAGCACCAAGCGGCTGAGCAAACTCGCCGCGGCGACGCCCGTGCCGCCATCGGCGCGCGTGCAGAGCATCGCCTTCCCGACCGACGACAAGGTCGCAAACGGTGTCTACTGCGCGACCTGCCACCAGGAGCATCAGGGCGTCAATTTCAAGCTGAACAAGATCTCCAACGAGCAATGCCGCTCCTGCCATGTGCTGAAGTTCGACAGCTTCGACGGCTATCATCCGGAATTCGAGAACTATCCATTCAAGCGGCGCACACGGATCACCTACGACCATGCCGGCCATTTCGGCAAGCACTTCCCGGAAGTGGCGAAGAAGGATCCGGCAAGGCGCATTCCCGAGACCTGCTCGACCTGTCACAGCAGCCGCGACGACAAGCGAGTCATGGCCGTGGCGCCGTTCGAGCAGACCTGCACCGCCTGCCATCTCGACCAGATCGTCGGCAAGGAGCGGGTCAGCGGCCCGAAAGGCATTGCCTTCCTGAGCCTGCCTGGCCTCGACCTGCAAACACTGAAGAAGAAGAAAGCCTCGATCGGCGAATGGCCGGACGAGTCCGAAGCCGGGCTCACGCCGTTCATGAAGGTGATGATCAGCCGGAATGAGCAGGGCCGCGCTCTGATCAAGACCGTGGACAGCCTGAACCTCCAGGATCTGAGCCGTGCAAGCAACGACCAGATCAGGGCGGTGACAAATCTGGTCTGGGAGATCAAGCGGCTGTTCTATGCGCTGATCAAGGAAAAAGCGTCGGACGTGCTGGCCGACCTCGATATTGGCGGCAGGGAGAAGCTGAGTGCGAATCTCATTGCCGATCTGACCGCGAGCATCCCGCGCGATGTGGTCGTCAGTGCGCAGCAGCAGTGGCTCCCCAATCTCGGCGCGGAAATGGAATCGAGATTGGCCGGCGAAGTGGCCAGCAGAGCCAATACCTACCAGCTTGCTGGCGCAAATCAGCAGACACTGATCAAGAGTACGCCAACCAAGAGCGCGCCCGGTTCAGTCGCAGCCAAAACTGCATCGCCCCAGATTGCAGCGGCCCAGCCTGAAGCAGCGGCCCGAAAAACCGATACCGCGAACGCCAACCCCGGGAATAAAACGCCCTCGGCCGACGAACAGCCTCGGGCGAAGGCGGCGGACCAAACCGACGATCTGCTCAATCCTACGGAGGAAGAGCTTCGCGGGACCGCGGCTCCGATCAAGGGCGCCCAGAACGCAGCCCAGCCTGAACGAGCGGCCCGAAGAAACGACGCCGCCTCCAAGGCGGACGCAAATGCGCCAGCCGACGCGCCGGCGGCCGCGTCCGGTGCAGTCGCAGCCAAAACTGCAACGCCCCCCGAAGGAGCGGCCCGAAGAACCACTGCCGCGAACCCCAAGCCCGCCGATAAAACGCTCTCCGCCGACGAACAGCCTCGGGCGAAGGCGGCGGACCAAACCGACGATCTGCTCAACCCCACGCAGGAAGAGCTTCGCGGGGGCGCGGCTCCGGTCAAGGGCGCCCAGAAAGCGGCCCAGCCTGAACGAGCAGCCCGGCCTGAACGAGCAGCCCAGCCTGAGCGAGCAGCCCAGCCTGAGCGAGCAGCCCAGCCTGAACAAGCAGCCCGAAATTCCGATACCGCAAACGCCAAACCCGACAGCGTCGTATCTGCGGATGCCGCCCCCAAGGCGGACGCAGATGCGCCGGCGGACGCCCCGGAGGCCTCAGATACCGCGGTGGCTGCGCCTCAAACGAGGGCTGCGCCCGTGATCAGCATCGAAAGCGATGTGGATCCGGAGAATTGGGCTGAATATGGCGGCTGGTATCGGCAGGACTACGCGATTTTCTACCGTCCCACAGGCCATAAGGACAAATTCATCTATTCTTGGCTCTTGCTGACCGGCCCCCAGGCGCCGAAAGGCGATCGAAGACCGGCGGCGGCCGTCTTCGATCTCCTCACCGACAAGGACGCTCAGGGCTCATGCACGAAATGTCACAGCGTCGACGAGATCCGGGGCCAGGGGCGGCTTGTCAATTTCTCCCCGTCTTCGGTCAAGAACAAACAGGGACGCTTCACGAATTTCATGCATGAGCCGCATTTCGGCATCCTGGAGAATCGCGGTTGTCTGACCTGCCACAACCTTGAAAAAGGCCGCCCCTATCTGAAGAGCTACGAGCAGGGTAATCCGCAAAATTTCGTGTCCAATTTTGGCGCGGTGAAAAAAGAACTCTGTCAAACCTGTCACACCAGCAGCATGGCGCGTCAAGACTGCCTACTGTGCCACAAATATCATGTGAATGGCGTCATCACACCAATCATAAACACGAAAATCCCGACTGAATAGCTCCAGCGCCGTGGAATCAAGCTTTCTCCGCATTTGTTCTCCGGGACCTTTGTCGTGCAGAACGGAACGTGAGATAGTTGTTCAATGAGCTCGAACAACACCGTGTTAGTCGTTGAAGACGACGTTTGGACTCGCCTCATCGGCGTGGTGCTCGATCCATCCACGAGCCAGGAGAGGCACGACGCCTTCGCGGATTTCATGTCGCCCGACTTGCCTGATTTCCGAGACTGGTGCGACAAAGTCCAAGCAGCCGCAGACCCTCTCTATCCGAGCGATGTCAGGCTCGTATCGTCCAAGCCGGAGCTACACAGCAATCTCGAATCGGCTGAAGCAATCGTGACCGAGTCTTTGAGCATCGGCAGAGAAGAACTGGCTTTAGCGCCGCGTCTGAAAGTGATCCACAAATACGGTGCGGTTCTTCGGAAGATTGATGTCGCCGCATGCGAGGCCCGCGGTGTCAAGGTGCTGGGTGTACGCCGCCGCGCAAATATTGCTTGCGCCGAGCATGCCTTCGCCCTGATGCTTGCGCTTGCAAGGCAAATCGAGGAACTGAATGGGTTGATCAGTATTGACCATCTTGCTGCTATCAGCCGGCCTTACATCCCATTTGATAGACGTCATACCCCAGGCGCGAATTGGGGACGCTTCTCAGGTATGCGAACTCTGAGCGGCAGTACACTTGGCATTATTGGCCTGGGTGAGATTGGTCGCGAAATTGCACTCCGCGCCACTGCATTCGGCATGAGAATTCTTTATTTTCAACGGACCAGACTTTCCGCCCCTGAGGAACGTAGTTTGAACACTTCGTATTGCTCGTTGGAGTCGCTGCTGGCGGAAAGCGATGTGATCATACCACAGCTTCCACTGGATCCTTCAACGTCAAACTTCCTCAATCGTGAACGCCTGGCGCAGATGAAGCCCGGCGCCTGCATCGTGAATGTTTCGCGGGCGGAAGTCATCGATCGCGAGGCTTTGCTGGAGGCACTACGATCCGGCCATTTGGGCGGATTTGCACTCGACTCTCTCTATGAGGAGCCTGGCCGCTCTGACGACGAGTTGCTGTCCTTCAGCAATGTCATTCTGACTCCCCATATGGCGGGCTCACCGCGATTTAACGGACTAAGAGATATTGAAGAGTTGATCGGGGGTATCGCGAGTGTCCTTGCCAGCTAGAGCATGATCCCCGAAAAGTGGGAACCGGTTTTCGGAAAAGGATCATGCTCAAACAAAAGCTAGACCAATGATCCCGATTCAATTTGATCGGATCATGGTCTAAGTGTTGCGCCAAACGGACCATCATGGATGTGTCCGAACGTGTTATTGCTTTGGGATGCCGGCCTTCTCGATCACATCGCGCCACTTACGGCCATCGCGAGCCATACGATCCCACATGTCTTCAGGTGTGGTTCCGCTGGGATCGATGCCAAGGACGCGGAACCGTTCCCGCAGATCCGGCGACGCCAGACTTCGGTTGATCTCGGCATTGAGGTATCGGGTAATCTGCTCAGGCACGCCTGCCCGGGCCCCGATCCCATTCCAACCGATGACGACGTAGGTCGGATATCCGATTTCCTTGACCGTGGGCGTTTCCATCAGCAATGGCTCGCGTTGCTCGCCGCTGGTCGCAAGGACCCTCACCTTCCCGGGGCCGATCACTGATTGGAAGGCCGCGTAGTAGTCGAACCCTAGATCGACGTCGCCGCGCAACAAGGCCGTCACCAAATCGGGAGAGGTCCGATAAGGAACAACAGTAAAGCTGGTTCCGGTAACCTGTTGAAACAGATGCGTCGACAAGTTCTGCGTACTGCCGGGATTGATCGCGCCGATGTTAAGTTTGCCCGGCTGACTCCGAGCGGCCTGTACCAATTGGTCCAGCGATTTGTAAGGCGAGTTATCAGGCACCGCGAGCAGTATGGAGAAGGTGCCGGCGACCGAGATCGGAACGAAGTCCCGCAGCAGCTCGTACGGAAGTTTGGTGAACAATGACATGCTGATTGCCTGGCCATTGCCCATCTCGGCCAACGTATAACCGTCACCGGCAGCCCTGAGTGCCTCCGTCATGGAGACGATTCCGCCTGCACCGGGACGGTTCTCGACAACAATCTGCTGCTTTACTTGCTCGGATACCTTACTGGCGAGCACACGCATGGTTTGATCGCCAACGCCTCCGGCGCCATATGGCACCAAGAGGCGAATGGGCTTGTTGGGATAGCCGCTCTGGTTCTGCGCGTTGCCTGCAGGCGCAAAGGCCAAGAAAAGCACGGCGCAACCTGCGAGAAGCCCAAACCAGCGGATCAGGGAGGCTCGATCGAGCCCCCGTGTTAACCAAATCGAGTGCATGCGGGTCCTCCCTTTTTCGGCTGGACGTGGTTCGGCGAACAGGCCGTACACACCTCTCCATCCCGACGTTTCTCATTCGGCGACTGATTAACGAACGTGACACAGCGACCCATCGGCCTCCAATCGAAACAGTGTGGGCTCATATAAGATTTTGCTATACTGCACGTTCCCGAAGACCGGCCCTGAAGGGGCGCCATGTCCATGACTTACAATGATTTTCCCTCGCTTCGGCAGCTCCGCGCGTTCGAAGCCGTCGCCCGCTTGCAAAGCATGAGTGAGGCGGCGAGAGAGATCAATTTGTCGCAGCCGGGCGTCACTCAGTCCATCGAAGCCCTCGAGCGCCAGCTCAAGGGCGGACTGTTACACCGGCGGCGTTCTGGCTGTTACCCCACCAAGCTCGGCGCCACACTGCTGCCCCGCGTGCAGTGCTTCTTCGATCATGTACGCTCGGCTGTTGGCGAGTTGATCGTGAGCAACCCGGCAATGAGCCGGCAGACGCTAGACATGACCCATAAGATCACGAAGCCTCAAATCCGCAGTCTGCTGGCGATCTACGAAAGTGAGTCATTCGACGCGGCAGCCCGGCTCCTTAAGATCTCTCAGCCCTCGCTCCATCGATCTGCCAAGGATCTTGAACGCGAGCTGCGCCGTGGTCTGTATCACAGAACAGCGAAAGGTATGACCACAAACGCGCGAGGGTCCGAGCTCGCAAGGCGAATCCAGGTCGGACTGCGCGAGATCCATTATGGCGTGGAGGAAATGAAGGCCGCGCAAGGCAATGTCATTTCGCGAATCGCAATTGGCAATATCCCGCACTCCGATGCGCACGTCCTGTCGGCCGCGATCAAAGAATTGCTCGACACTCATCCAAACGCATTCGTGCAGGTTGTTGATGGGCACTACGACGCTCTTCTAAATGATCTGCGAGCCGCGCGGTTTGACCTGCTTTGGGGGACGCTCAGAACCCCACTTTGGGCGCGCGATGTTCGGGAAGAAAAGCTGTTTCACAATCCCTACGTCATCGTCGCTCGAAGGCGCCACCCTTTGACTCGGCTGAGGAGAATTTCGCCAAGGGATTTGGCGCGATTCGACTGGATCACGCCAGGCCCGACCACGCCCCGGCAGCAGGCCCTTGAGCAACTGTTCAGAGGCACGAGCTCCACTCCGAGAATTACAATCGAGACAACCTCGCTACAACTTCATCGCAATCTTATAGCGTCGAGCGACCGATTGGCACTCATGTCGTTGTTTGAATCCCGATTGAACGATCCAAGCATCTTTACAACCCTGCCGTTCCAATCATCGCACCTCAAGCGTTCGGACGGGGTTGTCAGAAGGGCTGATTGGCGCCCGACCAGGATTCATCTGCAGTTTTTGGATATGTTGCGGGCCCATGCACGACGGATGTCGCACACCGATCTCAAATTGGTCGTCTCGGATACTGCCTCGCGGCAACGCACAGCGGTTGGTTGAATAGGATCCCGTGTAACGCCGCTCGAACGCATTTGGCGCCAACCGCTGTTCGCGATTTCCAATGCCCCTGGACGATGCGCAAGAGCGTGGTCTTGCCGCAGCCCGACTCTCCGATCAGCGAGACGACCTCGCCCTCATAGACGTCGAACGACAGCCGCCGCAACACGTTGAGCAGCGTGTCGTCCTGGCGCCGCAGGCCACGCACGCGGAACGTCTTCGACACGCCCTGGACCGCGAGCTTCACGTTCCCGAGCGCATCTCCTCCTCCCGCTCAACATCGAGGGCGCCTCTGCCGGACGCTCCTCTGGGGCCAAATCAAATGCGCAATGCCTGCATGCCCTTGTCGAAGAGATCGTCCATCTCATAGCGGCGTGGAATGATCTTCTGCTCGTGTGCGTACTGGCTGACGATCGAGAGGGATTTGCTAACCGCTTCGACGCCGAACGGCAGCGGATCGATCGCCTTGCCGGTCAGCCCTGCTGCCTTCTTGCTCTCGGCGAGCATCCGGAAGATCTCCTCGATCACGTCCGGCCGCGACTTCGCCAGCTCGGAATTGACCACGAACAAATGGTTGACCTGGGTGCAGCCGTATTTCTTGTACCATTCCGAAGCTGCGGCGTCCGGGTCGTGGATCAACCGGCGCGCGTCCGGGTGCTTGGGCGCATCGAGGCCAATGATGCCGGCATCCGCCTCGCCATCGATCATGCGCTGGTCGAGAGATTTCTGCTTCTTGTCGACGCGAATGACGTTGGTCGGGTCTGTATACTCGGCCAAGTGCGGAGCGTCGGTCGTAAGCCAGGTGATCCTGGACAGATCGACGCCGTACTCGTGCTGCAGGATGCCGCGCGCCCAGGTGCCAGTCGTCTGCGTGTAGGCGCGCACGACGGCCTTGTTCCCCTCCAGATCTTTCGGCTGGAGCTCTTTGCCCCGGTGCATATAGGAGATGGTGCCATGCTGGAATTTGCCCACGACGCAGGCGGGCAGCAGCGTGAGCGGCTTGTTGTAAGCTTTCGCTTGCAGAAAGGTGACGATGGCGAGCTCGCCAGCGTCGAACGCGCTCTCGCGCACCATCGGCTTGAAGCCGTCATGTGCGGTTTTGGGTCCGGAGAAATCGAACTTGACGATGGGTGAGCTGACCTTGCCGGCCTTCAGCGCTGCGGCGAGCGGGCTGTCGGCGAGATTGGTCGTGAGCGTGACGGGGCCGGTCTTCGGATAAGGGGCTGGCATGGCAACCTCGTTAGTCCTTGAGGGCAGGATAGAGAACCTGGGCGGTCTTGGCGAGAATCCAGTCCTGGTCGCTCTGGGACAGAATCGAGAGCCCCTTCTTGGCGTGCGCCAGGTGCTCCTTGAGGTGACCGGCGGAGGCCGGGAAGTTCGAGCCCCAGGCGATACGCTTTGACGTGAATTCCTGGATCAGCTTGGGAAAGAATGTCTCCTCGCTGCCCTTGCCGACATTCGTGCGCTCGAACGCATGCGTCGACATCTTGAGGTAGACGTTGGGGTACTGCGCGAGGCTCCACAGCGGCTTAGCGGCATCGTAGGGTGGACCATCGCTTACGTTGGGCCGACCGAGGTGATCCATGATGATCTTCACCTTGGGGAAGCGCTTGGCCAGCGTGATGGTGGCGGGAATGCCTGTCGGGTCGGACTGTACGCAGATCGAGAAACCCTTGTCGCCGACCAGCTCCCAAACCGGGAACGACTTGGGGTCGGCGAGCGAGCTCGGATCGACCTCTTTGGTGCTGCCGCCGGTGAAGATGCGAAAGCCCGTAAAGCCGCGGTCAATCCAGTGCTGGGCCTTCTCCACGTTGTCGGGAGCCAGCATGTCGATCGAGCCAACGCCGGTGAAGCGGGCCGGGAAACGTGCGAGCGAATCCGCCAGGTACGAGCAGTCGTAGCCGTAACAGGTGGAGGAGTGCACGATCGCCGACTTGTCGACGCCAGCCTCGTCCATCGCCTTGATCATCGCCTCGATCGGGGTTGGGCGCTCGGCCGACCATTTCGACTGGATGCCGAACAGCGGGCTCTCCGGATACTTGACCTTGTCGGGCGAAATGATGTGCGGATGGATATCGATCACTTTACTGCTCACAATACGTTTCTCCTCACTCAACCTCGTTCGGTTGGACTGTGCTTGCCGGCTCACGCCGCTTGCGGATCGACAAACAGCTCAGGGATGGTCATCCGTCTGAGTGTCAGGCGCTGCTTGAAGGCGTAGCTCTCAAGCGCCTCGATGGTCGGCTTGTTGGCCGCCATGCCGAAGGGCAGCGGGTCTGGGCCAACGATGCTCGTCAGATCACGATACTTCTTGTCGGTCGCGGCCGCTGCCTTACCGGAGGCGAGATCGGTGAGCCATTCGGCCTTGGCGCCGGAGTAAGCCTTGAACAGAGACTGTGCCACCCACGGGTGCGTCTGCAAAACGCTGTCCTTGACTACGATCGTGCCGTGCATCGGGTAGATGCCGGTCTTCTTGTGCCAAGCCGCCTCGAGCTCTTTGGCGTTGGGAAACAGGTCGGGATAGTCGGCCGGCGGGATCTTCTTGGCGTCCCATCCTTCGGTCGGCTTGCCCGCGCGTCCGAGGCCGGCGTTGCCCGAGAAGCCGGCGCTGATTTCTCCCTTGGCCATCATCTCGACCAGCGAGGTGCCTTCCGGGGCGTTCAGGACGTTGGGCGGCAGCTTCAGCGCCTGCACATGCTCCTCATCGTCGACCACCCAAGTCACTTTGGAGCTGTCGAGCCCGTAGTCGTCGATCAGAATGCCACGGGTCCACACCCCCGTCGTCACCGAGTAGGCGCGCACGCCAACTTTCTTGCCCTCAAGATCCTTCGGGTTGCGGATGTTGGCGTCGGGGCGCACCAGCAATCCACCGTGATGAAAGCCGCGCGAGACGAAGATCGGCAGGGCAACGAACGGCGCGCCGAGCGCACGGGCCATGATGTAGGTCGTCGGCGCGATCTCGCAAACGTCGAATTCGACATTGCGGACCATGCGTCGATAGGCGGCGATCTGTGGCTCAACCTTGATGAAGTTGGGCGCTATTCCCTCGATCGGGATGCGGCCCGAGAGGATAGCCCGCGTGTGGGGATAGTCGGCAACGGCGAAGTTCAATGACAATGGAGCGTTGGCCACGGCTTCCCCCGCGTACAGAACGAGATTGTGCACGCGACAATGAACCGGCAGGGCGTGGCGCTCCAATCAATTTTGTGCCTTGATCCATAAGTTTCCCGGCGGCTTGTCCTTGACGGAAACCGGCGCGCAGCCGGCGCACTCAGCGGCGGCAGCGACATCTGCGCCATGTCCGGCTTCAGCCAGGTCCTGCCCGCTGTCGAGAAGGGCGCGCGCATGAAGCTGATTGGCACCGCGGGCCAGCTCGCCCTGCAGACGATCTATACGACGCGGCCGAACATCAAAACCGTGAAGGATCTTGAAGACCGCTACATGCAGGATCTCAACATTCGAACCGGCATCCAGAAATCGATTCTGCCCTACGCCCAGGTGGCCGACATGTCGCTCGCGCTGGAGGCGCAAAAGCTTGCCGGTTGATACTCGCGCTCACGGGTAAGCTCCGCCGCCCCGGCGCGGATTGTGATCGGCGGCGGCCAATCCTATCAGGCCTCAAAACGTCGCGATGGGGTTCGCCGGCGAACCGGTGCCGCCACGGATTGGCAGCGGCGCCGCGGTCAGCAAGAAATCCCAGCGCCTTCGCTGCGCGGCCGCGTCTCCCAGCGCCTCCAGGTCGCAGTTGTCGAAGAGATGCACCCCGAGATACAGGAGCGCGAAGTCATGGATAGCGCCGCGGAGGGGCGATGGCGAGACATATTGCGGATGGTCGCTGCCGAGGATGGCGATGTCGCGTTGCTTGAGCCAAGGAATGACCGAAGGATCGAGCCCCGCCGACCTGCCGCCTTCCGCGCGACCGCGAAGCCATGGCCCGACTTCCTTTCGGCGTGCCCACACGCCTGTGCGCACGAAAAGCGCGTCGCCGGCTCCGACCTTGACGCCGGCCTGCCTTTCCCAGGCCTCCAGATCCTCGATGTAGATAGGCGTGCCTGGCTCCAGGTAGGGAACGCCCTTGAGGCGCGGAATGTCGAGCAGGACACCACGCGTGAAGATTCCGCTCTTGAGATTGTGGATGGAATTCTTCGCGTGTCCCCCTTTCAACACCTCGTCCGCATCAGGCTTGTAGCCGTTGTAGAACACACCGTTGTCGTTGATGTGCGCGAGCGAATCCAAGTGTGTGTGAGTGATCCCGTGGTAGCGAACCGCGAGCCGGTCGTTGCCGATTGCGAGCATCTCATGCTCGTACGGAAAGGGGTTGTCGACCGCCTTGACGGTATCGGCGTCGCTTGCGAGCGACACCGAAAATCCTTCGGTCACGAGACCTGCCGCCTCTCTTCTCTTCGCTGGCGTAATCAGGTTGAGGGCACCGATCTGGTCGTCCTTGCCCCAACGCCCCCAGTTCGAAAGGTCCTTCTTCCAGCGTTCGTACTCGGCAGGGGTGACCACGCGTGCCGGCGCGGACTGAGACAGCGCCTTCCCCGCCGGCAGCCCGATCATCAAGATTACCAACAGACTTTGCGCTAAGGCCTTCATGCTGCCCTCCCTCCTCGTGGTTCGGGTAGGGGCCTGCGTCGCGGCATGCCCCAGGATTGCAATTCCACAGCAAGCCAGACGGCGGACTGATCGAACTACGTCAGCGTTGTGCTGCACTTCGCCCGGGACACATGATTAGTTGGCCCTGCGCGCCGTGTAGCTCTTGCTGAACCCGTTGCGCGTGTTCGTCATCGTGAACCGGCCGTCGGCCGCAACCGAAGCGGTGATCGCGTGGCCCTGGCACTCGGCCGTCTCCTCGAAGTTCGCGATCATATCGGGCGAGGTATTATGCGCGGGGTCCTTGTCAAGCAGCGACAAGTGTCCCTGCCAAATTCCTTCGATGCCCGGGTTTTTTGTATACCGCAGATAGGTGTGCTTTTCGTAAGGCGCGAAAGTCTGGCCTGGGATCGAAACAGGCTTAACGCGGTCGTCAGAGGCCCCAAAGCCCTTGCGCGGACCGTTGTTCACGACCACGACCTGCGGCTTGATGGCTCCGATGAATCCCGGCGCATTTGCACCATCGCCCGCGCCATGGCGACCGCTCTGAAAGACCGTCACCATGCCGACCTTGTTGAGCGGGCACGCAAGCTCCATCTCCGTCGCCCAGTCGAGATCGATCGTGTTGAGGTAAGTGAAGTTGTTGTACGTCACCAGCACGCCGATCGTGCGTTGGTTCTCGCCTCCGGCCGGCGTCATCTGGGCCGCATCGGCGCACAGTGGATTAGGTCCGCCGCCATTGACGGGCTTGTCGACGAACTTCGCATCCGACGCCACCACGAGCACCTGAACGCCGCCCTTGAGCTGTATGTGGTCGCCAGGCTTCACGATCTCGCGCTTGCCGCCGGCAAGGAGCTTGTAGTCATCGAGCCGCTTCCTGTCCACTTGATCGACCGTGTCGCCGTGGTCGTAGAACTTCTCGATAGGGATCATCTTGGCGAGGCCCGCGAGACCCCCCACATGGTCGTTGTGGAAGTGGCTGATCAGGGCGTGGTCGATCTTGCTCACGCCGGCCTTTTGTGCCGCTGCGAAAATTCGTTTCGCGTCGCGGTCCGCATCCGGATATCCAGTGTCGATCAGAAACGATTCTCCCGCCGGCGTCACGATCAAGGTGGCCGCGCCGCCCTCGGTATCGATCCAATGGATTTGCAGATTCGCCGGCGTGTTCTGGGCGAACGTCAGGCCCGGCGTCGCGAGCGCCAGAGCGACAGTTGGACCAAGTACAAGGGATCGTCTCATGGGTGTCTCCTCCTCGAGCTGACCGGAGCGAACCGGATATTTGAGATTTGTTATTCAGCAATTATCCTTCGTGCTGCCCCGGGATTCAAGAAACTTGTTGGGGGGTGGGACCTTGTGGGGCGGGGGCAAAGGCGCGCGCCACCGGGGACGAGATGCACGAAGCGCCTTTGCCAACCCTGCAGTTCGATCACAACAGCGGTGGCAGCCCTGCAATCGCACCCGCCGGGCCGGTGAGTTCGAGGATGGGCATGCCGGTCCTATTCCGGCTTAATCTTGGCCGCCCGGATCACCCTGCCCCACTTCTCGGTTTCCTCGGCGATAAGCTTGCCGAAGTCGCTGGGTGATCCGGTAAGCACCATGCCGCCAAGCTCGGCAAACCGTGCCTTCATCCGGGGATCGAGAAGAGCGACGTTGATTTCCTTATTTAACTTCTCGATGATCTCGATGGGTGTGTTCTTTGGCGCGCTGACGCCATACCAGGCACTTGACTCGTACCCTGGCAAGAACTCCGCCACAGTCGCCAGATCTGGCATCGCCGTGTTGCGCGTCGTCGTGGTCACCGCCAGCGCGCGCAGCTTGCCCGCCTTGATGTATGCGATCGTGTTCGGCATCGTGTCGAACAGGACCTGCACCTGGCCGCCGATCAGATCGGCGAGCGCAGGCGCCACGCCGCGATACGGCACGTGGACCATGTTGATGCCGGTCATGAACTTGAACAACTCGCCCGACATGTGACTTGATGCGCCGACGCCGCCCGACGCCATACTGATCTTGCCAGGATTGGCTTTGGCATAGGTGATGAACTCGGGGACCGACCGCGCTGGGAGCGACAGGTTGACCTCCATCACGTTTGGCACCCGAATGATGCCTGCAACCGGGACGGTGTCGCGCATGAAACTGAAATTGAGCTTGTCGTAGAGCGTCGCGTTGATGGCGTTCGCAGTTGCGCCAACTAAGAGCGTGTAGCCGTCTGCCGGCGCGTTCACCACCGTTTCGGCGGCAATGTTGCTACCGGCACCCGGCCGATTTTCGACCACAAAAGCCTGGCCGAGCCGCTCAGTCAGCCACTGGGCAATCAGGCGCGCGGAGATGTCAGTCGAACCGCCCGCGGCAAAGCCTACGATCAGCCGCACCGGCCGCGTCGGATAGGCCTGTGCCATTGTCAACCGTGGTGCGACGGCTAACGCGACAGCCCCCGTGAGAAGGTGCAGAATTTGGCGGCGGGGAATTTTCACGTTGCCCTCATCAATTTCAAGGTCGTCCAATAAGCGAGAGCCTACATCAATTGCTGGAATGTGGAAAATGGTGACTGGCGCGTCTTGCACACGCTGTGGCTGCGCCGCCATGGCGCTCCGTGCCAGGGAAGTCCCCTTCGCGTGAGTAGGCGGATGTCATGCACTGCAAGAGCTGCTAACAGTAGGACAATTGTTTCCCTCCAGCTTCGCGCAAAGGCGCAAATCGTGAACTCCGCTCCAGAAGCCTCCAAAGACGCAACACGAAAGCTGGCGCGGTTCATCATTGCGTCTCGCTTCGAAAACCTGCCGGGATCGGTCAGGCATGAAGCAAAGCGCACCCTCCTCAATTGGGTCGGATGCGCGATCGGCGGTTCAGGGCATGAAACTGTCAGCAACGCTATTGCAGCTTTGCTCCCATTCTGTGGCGCAGGCCAGGCGTCGGTGTTCGGCCGACGCGAACGCGTGGATATCCTGCATGCGTCGCTGTTGAACGGGATCAGCTCCCATGTATTCGACTTTGACGACACCCACGCCTACACTGCGATTCATCCTGCCGCTCCGGTCGCCCCTGCCATCCTGGCTTTGGCCGAGCACCAGCCGACAAGCGGGCGCGACTTCATCAACGCACTGGTGGTCGGCATCGAGACGGAGTGCCGGATCGGCAAAGCAGTCACTCCATCACACTACGAAGCCGGCTGGCACATTACTGGTACGGTCGGTGTCTTTGGGAGTGCAGCCGCCGCCGGCAGGATTCTCGGATTGAACGAGCAGCAGATGTGCTGGGCACTTGCGCTGGCGGCGGCCCAGCCTGTCGGATTGCAGGAGATGTTCGGGTCGATGACCAAGAGCTTTCACCCCGGCCAAGCAGCGCAAAATGGACTGACCGCAGCTCTCCTGGCGAGCAAGGGTTTCACCTCCTCGGAGCAGCCGCTTGAGGCAAAGCGCGGCTGGTTCGATGTGATGAGCACGAAAACGAACTACACCGCGCTCACGGATGAGAGCTGGGAGATCTTGAACAACAGCTACAAGCCCTTCGCGTGCGGCCTGGTGGTCCATCCGGTGATCGATGGTTGCTTACAGCTGCGCAATGCCCATCGACTCACTCCCGATGCGATCGACCGCATTGACGTCGACGTCAACCCGCGCGTCATGATGCTGACGGGGATCAAGGAGCCGACATCCGGCCTCGAAGGCAAGTTCAGCGTCTGTCACGCGGCCGCGGTCGCGCTTGTCGAAGGCGCGGCCGGTGAGCGCCAGTTCAGTGACGAGGCCGTGCGCGCTCAGGCTACAGCCGAACTGCGCCGGCGGGTATTCCCATCGATTGACCCTGCAATCGGCAAAGTCCAGGCCCGCGTCACGATCACGCTGAAGGATGCAAAGCGGCTTGTGGTCTTCGTCGAGCACGCGGTGGGAAGCGTAGAAAAGCCGATGAGCGACGCGGCGATTGAACAGAAAGTTCTTGGACTGGCGGGTGGAATCCTGCCTCCCGACCATGTTCGCCACGTCGTTGACCTCTGTTGGCGCGCTGACGAGCTGGACAACGCCGGCGAGATCGCGCTGCGGTCAACCAAGGCTTGACCGACGTATGTCGCGGCCGCTGCGCTCCGCTGGGAGGGCGTCGTTGCAACCTGGCTAAATGCCAACGCGGTTGCGAGATACCTTAGCGAGCAGCACTTCCATATAAGTTCCGAGCTCCGCAAGTCTGCAATTCACGCCGGCGCAATATTTGTTCCCTCCTCCCTAGTGCGGCGAATTTGAAGTTCCTGCAGCAGTTGCCGCAAGCTCGTTCAGGAACTTCAAATTCAAAGCCGCACTAGAATCATAGAGTTGCTAGTGC
>Ga0209488_10000100_pt1 | contig 61754 bp, 51 predicted proteins | sample Rivendell_Oct201_8_FD_188349 | JGI IMG/M metagenome (GOLD analysis project Ga0209488, IMG submission 188349) | Vadose zone soil microbial communities from the Eel River Critical Zone Observatory, Northern California, USA -... | ecosystem: Environmental > Terrestrial > Soil > Vadose zone >...
GTCGACCAGATCAAAGCGCTGGTGCCGGCCTTTCGTGCGGATCTTCCCGGCGCCATCGAGCTCAGCATCCGGAACGACCGCGCCGCGCCGATCCGCGCCGCGGTCGCCGACGTGCAGCATACGCTGGGGCTCACGGTGGTGCTGGTGGTGCTGGTCATTTTCCTGTTCGTCCGGCGCGCGTCCGCCACGATCATTCCCGCGCTCGCGCTGCCGGTCTCGATCATCGGGACGTTCGCGGCGATGTATCTCTTCGGCTACAGCCTCGACAACGTCTCGCTAATGGCGCTGACGCTTGCTGTCGGCTTCGTGGTCGATGATGCAATCGTGATGCTCGAGAACATTGTCCGCCATACCGAGGCCGGGCTCAGCCCGATGCAGGCGGCGCTCAAGGGCTCCCGCGAGATCACCTTTACGATCATATCGATGACGATCTCGCTGGTGGCGGTTTTCATCCCGGTCTTTTTCATGGGCGGCGTTGTCGGCCGCGTGTTCAATGAGTTTGCCGTCGTCATCGGCATGGCTATCCTGGTGTCGGGCTTCGTATCATTGACGCTGACCCCGATGCTGTGCAGCCGCTTCTTGCGCGTGCCGGATCACACGGCGAGACCAGGCGCGTTCGTGCGCGCGCTCGAGGGTGGATTCACCGGGATGCTGCGCGCCTACGAGTGGTCGCTCGCACGCGTGCTCCGCCATCCGCGCGCGACCATCGCCGTGACGCTGCTCACGATCGGGCTCACCGGATATCTGTTCTACGTGATCCCCAAAGGCCTGTTCCCGATCGAGGACACCGGGTTCATCAACTGCGGCACCGAGGCCTCGGAGGACACCTCCTTCCAAGGGATGGTCGAGAAACAGCTCAGAGTCGACTCCATCATTCGGTCGAGCCCTCACGTTGCATCGGCCAACAGCGAGATCGGACCTGGTGGGCTGCGGATGGGGGTGAACACCGGCTCGTGTTTCGTCGAGCTTAAGCCGCGCGATCAGCGTCCTCCGGTCAATGACGTCATCCAGGAGCTGCGCCGCCAGGTCAGTACCGTCACCGGCCTCAATGTGTTCTTCCAGCCAGTCCAGAACCTGAACCTCGGTGTCCGTTCGACCCGGGCGCTTTACCAGTACACGCTGACGTCCGGCAACCTCGACCAGCTTTATCGCTTCGGACCGCTGGTCGAGCAGGAGATGCGAGGCCTCCCTATTCTGCAGGACGTTGGCTCCGATCTGCAGATCAAGAGCCCGCAGACGATCGTCAACGTCGATCGTGAAAAGGCGGCGGCGCTCGGGCTCACCGCAGAGCAGATCCGCACCACACTCTATAATTCATTCGGCTCGCGCCAGGTCGCGACCATGTTCACGGCCACCAATGACTACGCGATCATCCTGGAGCTCGGGCCATCGTTCCAGGAGGACGAAAACGCGCTGTCGAGGGTGTTCGTGCGCTCCGGGACCGGCCAGCTGGTGCCACTTGGAACCGTTGCCAGCATATCGCGTGCTGCCGGCCCCCTGACTGTGAACCATCAGGGCCAGCTTCCCGCCGTGACGCTCTCCTTCAACGTTGCACCCGGGTTCGCGTTGGGAGAGGCGATCAACCAGATCCAGGACATGGAACGCAGGCTGGCGCTGCCCGCGACGATCACCGCGAGCTTCTCGGGCACCGCGCAGGTGTTCCAGCAGTCGCTGAAGGGCCAGGGATGGCTGCTGCTGGCGACTGTGATCGTGATCTATCTCGTACTGAGCATCCTCTACGAGAGTTTCATCCACCCGGTCACGATTCTCTCCGGACTGCCGGCGGCCGGTGTCGGCGCGCTGCTGACACTGATGCTGTTCAAGATGGAGCTCAGCGTCATCGCCATCATCGGGGTGGTCATGCTGGTCGGCATTGTCAAAAAGAATGCCATCTTGATGATCGATTTCGCCATTGATGCCCAGCGCAACCGCGGCGAACCACCCGAGCGGGCGATCCATCAGGCCTGTCTGCTGCGCTTCCGTCCCATCATGATGACCACCATGGCGGCAATCATGGGCACCTTGCCAATCGCACTCGGGCTCGGCGCTGGCGCCGAGCTCCGACAGCCTTTGGGCATTGCGGTCGTCGGCGGGCTTCTGATGTCGCAGCTTCTCACGCTCTACATAACGCCAGTCATTTACGTATCACTTGAGACTCTGCGGCAACGCGTTCTCGGACGGGCGCCTGCCGTTGCAGCGCAATCGCAGCAGCCGGCCGAGTAAAGCTTGAAATCCTTCCGTCGTCACGGAAACAGCGCGACCTGATCGACCCCGGTCGCCTCGGGCAAGCCCAGCAGCACGTTCATGTTCTGCACCGCCTGCCCCGAGGCGCCCTTGGTGAGATTGTCGAGCGCCGAGCCGATGATGGCGCGGCCCGCAATGCGATCCTTGGCGAGCCCGATGAACGTCATGTTCGAGCCGCGCACGTGGCGCGTCTGCGGCAGGCGGCCGTACGGCAGAACGTGCACGAACGGCTCCTGCGCATAAGCCTTGCTCAGGATCGCGTGCAAGTCTTCGGGCGATCTCTCGGGCGACGACTTTTCGCTGCGCACATAGATGGTCGAGAGAATGCCGCGGTTCATCGGCACCAGATGTGGCGTGAAGCTCGCGACGACATCGCGGCCGGCGGCCTTGCTGAACTCCTGGTCAAGCTCGGCCATGTGCCGGTGGTGGCCGACGCCATAGGCGTGGAAGCCCTCGGAGACTTCCGAGAACAGCATCTCCTCTTTGGCGGCACGCCCTGCCCCGGTTGTGCCCGACTTCGCATCGATGACGATCTCGTCGGGATCGATCGCTCCCGCCTGCAACAGTGGAATGAGCGGAAGCTGCGCGCAGGTCGTGTAGCAGCCCGGATTGGCAACGAGCCGCGCCTTGGCGATCGCGGCGCGATAGACTTCCGTGAGCCCGTAGACCGCCTCCTTCTGCAGCTCGGGCGCATGATGCTCGTGGCCATACCAGCGCGCATAGGCGGCGGGATCGGCCAGGCGAAAGTCGGCGGAGAGGTCGATCACACGCGTTTTCGGCGCCTTGGTCAGAAGCTCTTTGATCACCTTCTGGGTGGTCGCATGCGGCAGCGCGCAGAAGACGAGATCAAGGCCGGCCGCCGTCCAGTCGATGCCCTCGAGCGACACGAGTTGCGGCAGCGCATAGGGCGAGAGCTGCGGAAAGACGTCGCCCATGTGCTGGCCGGCGCGGCGATCGGCGGTGAGCAGCACGATCTCGACCCGCGGATGGCGGATCAGCAGCCGCAACAGCTCGGCGCCGGTATAGCCCGACGCTCCCAACACCGCGATCCTGGTCTTGTCAGCCATGGCTCAATCCTTCGCGTTCTCAAACGACCAGGATCGGCGCGGGGATTTGGAGGTGTGCCGCGCGACCCTCGGCGGCACGGGTGACGATCAGCGATCGCCCACCCGCGCCAAAAGGGCGCGGCGGCGGTTAACGCGGCGGATCGTGGTCGTGATCGTCATGGGCCGCGATATAATGGGCGAAAGCGCTTCGGTCAAGGAACGACTCCCCCAATCTACAAGTCAGCCAAGCGACCTGACTTTTCAGGCGACCCACTGGCGTTTTGTACCAATGGGTGGTACAGTGGGTTATGACGCGGAGGCGCCTGCATGATCGTTTCGTTTCGGGATGCCTGGCTGCGCAACTTCTTTGTCGAGGATGTGCGCGCCAAAGCGATTCCGGCGAATTTGGAGACACGCCTCTTCAGGAAGCTGCAAATGTTGGATGACGCCACCACCGATGCCGACCTTCGTACCCCGCCGAGTAATCACTTTGAAAAGCTCAAAGGCCCGCTCGCCGGCTGGCATTCGATCAGGGTGAATGAGCAGTGGCGTCTGGTTTTCCGCTGGCATGGCGGTCGAGGCGAGGCTTCAGACGTCTATCTCGATAATCACAGTTATAGATGAGGTAGCGAATGCTTATCACCAAGCGTAAGCCGGCGAGCATTGGCGAAATCCTGGTCGAGGAATTTATGGGACCGCTTGGCCTTACACAGGGGGATCTTGCCGATGCGATGGGCGTGCCGCGCAAGCACGTCAACGAGCTGTGTAACAATCGGCGCGCAGTAACCGCCGATACCGCCCTCATGCTGGGGCGAGTATTTGGCAACAGTGCCGACTTCTGGCTCAACGTGCAACGCCGCAACGACCTATGGTCGGCCTTGCATTCCCCTGAGCGTCGAAAGCGTATTGAGCGTGCGCGGCGGCTGCGCTCGGCTGTCGCTTGAATGACCTCCCACCCTAGGGAGAACGGCCGGAGCACGCCGACGGCAACCGGCTACGACTGCACGTCTTTCCTTTATTCCTTTCCATCCAGAGTCACCGCGGGGCGCCATATAGACGTCATGCGTCCACACATGGCCCGCAAGGTGCCACATCTCCGACAGAGTGCAGGTCAACGTTCGTGGGCCAGCAACAACTGCACGGAGCACAGAGATGGATCGCGACGCGCTCATTCGATTGCTGGCAGAAACAATCGCCGGCGACAATGCCTTGCTGCTCGATGACTGGACGCATCTCGTGCTGGTGAGCCGTATCGAGGCCGACACGCCTGACATGACCGGCTTTTGCTACACAAGCGACGGTGGCGCCGTGCCGGTGGCGCCAAAGGATTTCGGCATTTTCGATGTGCTCGAACAGTTGCGCGGCGCGATGGCCAAGGCAGATGGCAAGAAGCCCTGGACGGCCGCACTCTTTCGCATCGAGCGCACGACCGGCAAGTTCGCCATGGAGTTCGAATACGACCAGCCGGAGCGCTGGGCGGTGACGCCCGACAACGCGAAGACCCGCGCCCGCGAGTTCGCACCCGTTTGACTGTCAGGAACAACTGGCATCATCCGAACGCTGAGGGCCGCCTTGCGGCGGCCCTTTGTTGCGGCGTGAGGCGCGATGATCGTGTGACGCCTTTACAGCGTCGGGCTCCACGTCGCCGGCACCACCCGATAACCCGCTTCCGCCTTCTCGACCCGGGCGAGCCCCGGGAACGGATAGTGGAAGCCCTGCACCAGGAATTTCTCGGCGACCAGCATGTCGTAGACCTTGCGCCGCGTCGCGATCGCCTGCGGGCCGTCCTGGTCGAAGTTTGCGCTCCACTCGGGATGGCGCGCGAACAGGTCCGGATTGTTGGTCACATCCGACTGGATGTAGAGCTTGGCCGAGCCCGAGGCGAGCACATAGGAGGTGTGGCCGATGCTGTGCCCGACTGTCGGCAGCGGCATGAGCCCCGGCGCGAGCTCTTTGTTCCACTCATATTGCGTGACCTTGCGGCCAAGCGCGTCGAATATCCGGCGATTGTTCTTGAACAGGTCTTCCATCCGCCCCTTGGTGGCGCGGCTCATTTCGCCGTCGTCCATCCAGAACTTCCATTCCGTCGCCGGCACCAGCACTTCCGCGTTCGGGAACGCCAGCTTGTTGTTCTCGTCGAGCAAGCCGTTCACGTGATCGCCGTGGAAATGCGAGATCACCACCGCGTCGATGTCGGTCATCTTGATGCCGGCGGCGGCGAGGTTCTGCGGCAATTGACCGAGCTCGCCGTTGGTCTGCTTGAGGGCGCCGGGGCCGCTGCCAGTGTCGATGAGGATGAGCTTCGCGCCGGTGTTGACCACGATCGGCGCGTAGTGATGGATCATCTTGTCGGGCGGCAGATAGGCCGCCTCCACCGCCTTGCGCACATCCGCGATCGGCGCGTTGGTGACGTAGCTCTCAGTCAACGGGAACATGCGCGCGCCATCGGTCAGCACCGTGACCTCGTGCGATCCGACCTTGTAGCGATAGACGCCGGGCGCCTGCTTGCCGGTTGGCGGCGCAGCCGCTTGCGTTGATGTCGAGCCCACGGAACCTACGACGGCTGCGGTTCCCACCAGAATGGAACGGCGTGTCAATTCGGTCATCCTTTCCTCCCGCGATTGCTGTCCATGGCGCTGGTCGCGCCTTGCAAACAATCAACACGATTTAAGCTAGCATAGCCTGCGGTCCGGATCATCCACGCTGTATTGCCCCGCTTCCGAGCTTCGGGAGTCGCTGTGGCATTGGCGTAAGTTCCCGGTCCATGATTTCGCCCCTTCCCCCGCTTGCCACCGCCGTGGTCACAGCCGATAAGTCCAACATGAGCACCACTGACCTCCCCGCGACCGACTCCGCCCGCACGAGCCCACTCTTGCCGGTGCTGACCGCCGCCATCTTCCTGAGCGCGGCGCTCCTCTTCGCCGTGCAGCCGATGTTCACCAAAATGGTGCTGCCACGGCTCGGCGGCGCGCCGCAGGTGTGGTCGGTGGCGATGGTATTCTTCCAGGCCGCGCTGCTCGCTGGCTACGGCTATGCCCACTTTCTCACGCGCTTTGCGCCCGGCCGGACGTCGCTGTTCATTCAGCTTGCGGTGATGGTCGCCGCCTGTTTCATGTTGCCGCTTTCGATCGCGAGCGGCTGGGGCAGGCCGCCCGCAGTCGGCGAGGCGTTCTGGCTGCTGGGCCTGTTCGCAGTGTCGATCGGGCTACCGTTCTTCGCGCTCGCCGCCAACAGCCCGCTGTTGCAAGCCTGGTTCGCGCGCAGCGACCACCCGGCCGCGAAGGACCCGTATTTCCTCTATGCCGCCAGCAATGTCGGAAGCTTTCTGGCGCTGTTGTCGTATCCGCTGATCATCGAGCCATTGATCCGTCTCTACGACCAGACCTGGCTGTGGACGATCGGCTTCTATATCCTCATCCTGCTTATCGCGGGCAGCGGCTATCTGCTCCGCAATTGGCTCGACGTACCCGCCAGCCAGAGCGCAGGCAGCGCCGCGGCGACGACGTCAACACCAACGTCAACACCGACATCTTCTCCCACTTGGCGCGATGTACTGAGCTGGGTCTGCCTCGCGGCGGTGCCGTCGGGCCTCCTGCTGGCCGTGACGTCACATATCTCCACCGACGTCGCAGCCGTGCCGTTACTGTGGGTCATTCCACTCGCGCTCTATCTCCTGACCTTCGTGATTGTCTTCGCGAGCCGGCCGATCATCCCGCACAACCTCGTGGTCGCGGTGCAGCCGCTATTCATCATCGCGCTCGCCGCGGTCATGACAATAGTCTATGATGAGATCAAGACAATCGTCTATATCATCGCCATCCATATTGGCATATTCTTCGTGCTGGTGCTCACCTGCCACGGCGAGCTTGCGCGGCGCCGACCGGCGCCCCAGCATCTCACCGCCTTCTACATGTGGATGTCGGCCGGCGGCATGATCGGCGGCATCGCGACCGGCCTGATCGCGCCTTACACCTTCAACTGGATCGCCGAATATCCGATCCTGATCGCGCTCGCGGTGCTGTGCCGTCCGGGCTTGGCGCTGCCGAAGTCCTATGCCGAGCAGATCATCTTCTTCGGCGCGCTCGGGGTCGCGGTGCTTGCGCTCGTCCTGTTCCGCGCCTTTGAGGTCGACGTCGACACCAACATCTTCAGATGGGTCGTGGCCGGGCTTCTGATCGTGACCGTGCTGTTCTGGCGCGATCCGCTGCCGTTTGCGGCGATCGTGGCGTTCGTCCTGTTCGCCAATCACTTCATTATCGAGGCCAGCGACCCGCGCACGCGCAGCGTGCGCAGCTTCTTCGGCGTACTCAAGGTCACGGAGACCTACGACGGCCGCTTCCGCCTGCTCTCGCACGGCACCACGCTGCACGGCGGCCAACGCATCCGCGACAACGACGGCAATCCCATCACCGGCCGGCCTGAGCCGATCATGTACTACTACAACGGCTCGGCGATGGCGCAGATCCTCGATGCCGCGCGGGCGCGCACGAAGCCGATCCGCTACGCCGTGATCGGGCTCGGCACCGGCACGCTCGCTTGCCGCGCGGAGCCTGACGATACCGTGCATTACTACGAGATCGATCCGGCGATGATCCGCTTGGCGACCGATCCGAAGAACTTCAACTTCCTGAGCGAGTGCCGGCCGGTGACGATCACGCTCGGCGACGCCCGGCTTACCCTCGCCGAGGCGTCGGACCAGAGCTACGACGTCATCCTCGTCGATGCCTTCACCTCCGACGCCATCCCGATCCACCTGCTCACCCGTGAGGCGATGGCGATCTACCGCCAGAAGCTGGTGCCGGAAGGCATCGTGGCGATCCACGTCTCCAACCGCCATCTCGAGCTGGCCTCGGTCGTTGCCGGCATCGCGAAAGCCAACGACATGGTGTCGCGCGTCAGCGAAAGCGCCGACGTGACCGAGAACGATGCTGAATACGTGTTCCTCGGCACCGTCGTGGCGGCAACCGCCAAGGACGAGAACTTTGGCCCGATCGCCAAGTCAGATGCCTGGGAGCTGCAGAAGCCCGACCCCAAGCAATGGGTCTGGACCGACGACTATTCCAACATCATCGGTTCGATCCTGCGCCGGCTTCGGGAATAGCGTCGCCCGAATTTTTCGGACCACTAGACCGAGATGATCTGAGTTTGAATCGCCTCTTAGTTCTGTTCGTCCCCCGCGGAGGCGGAAACCCAGCTCTTTAGCCGAATTCTCGGCCCTTGGGTCCCGGCTCGCGCTTCGCTTGGCCGGGACACGCAAGGTTTGTGACGCAGTACAGCTAGCCTCCCCATATCCACTTGATGCCCTTGGCGACGACATCGCCGAGGGTGAGCAGCACCGCGGCCCAGACGAAGGCCGAGCTGAAGTTCGCAATCTGGAAGCGCCAGAACGGCATATCGAAGATGCCGGCGACGAGCGGCACCGAGGCGCGCAGCGGACCGAAGAAGCGGCCGATGAAAATGCCGGCGATGCCCCATTTCTGCATGAAGGCTTCGCCCTTCGGGATCATCTCCGGGTGCCGAGACAGGGGCCAGACGTTCTGCGCCGTATGTTCGAGCTTCCGCCCTATCCAGTAGGAGAGCCAGTCGCCGAGTGCGGCTCCGATCGACGCCGCAATCCAGATCGGCCAGAAATTGATCTCGCCAGCCGAGATCAGCGCTCCCATGCCCACGAGCGCAGCCCAGGCCGGCAGCAGCAGCGAAATGAAGGCGAGCGATTCGCCGAAGGCCAGCAGCATCACGATGGGAGGCGCCCAGGCCTGGTGGAGACGAATGAATTCCAGGACCTGATGCGAGTAGGCGTCGATTGCTTCGAACATGGGAACCTGCTGGCGTGGCGCCCGAGCATTAAGACCAGCTGCCGCCACGATGGCAGTATTTTATTACCTTCCGCGTTGCCATTGTCAGGAAAAAGAAAAGCCCCGCGCCGACAGGCGCGAGGCTTCAAGACAACAGAGCAAGCGACCAAATTTCAACGAACGCGAGCCAAACGCTACATGACGCAACCGTTACAGACGCCACAAAACGCCTTACTCAACCATGGCAGAGATACGCCGCTCGGACGCCGCCGACTGCCGGACCGTATCCATGCGCCGGACCACCAGGTCGGGTGCAATCGGCTCAGCACTGTTTCCGATCTTAAGCGCGCCATCCAGGATGGCGGCACCACGCTGGTAGACGGCCTCGGCGGCTTTGGCCGCCCCGCGCCCGCCAACCGAGCCGATGATCTCGGCGACATCCGCAATGGAGGTACCGGAATATTGGGCGACATCGATGGCGCGCCCGGACAGATAGTCCTCCGTGGCCATGCTGAGCGAGCTCATCAGCCCGCTCAGGCGGGCACCGCGCCATTCCTGGCCCAAAAGCGCCTTGACAACCTCGACCGCCTCGTCTGCCGTCGTGACGGCGCGGCAGCGCCGGGCCTCACGGCTGCGCCCGAGCCAGTCGAAGGCCTCGGGCACGATCTCCGCCACGGTGCGCTGCAAGATGAGCGCAACGCGCTGCAGGTCGACCTCGGGGGTGTCCGCGGCGCCGGCGAGCCGGGTGACGAAGGGCAGCAGCAGCTCCTGCCGCAGCGTGTCGTCCAGCACGATCTCGTTCAGGCACATGGCATAGAGTGCGAGCGGGCGCGAGAACGACGCCGGGCAATCATCGATGCGGCGTACCGGCGTGTAGGGATAGCCCGCCGCGACGATCGCGGCCTCGTTCACACAGGTACCGCCGTCGGGACCCGGAAACTCATGACTGCCGCGCAGGATCCGCCAGTTCAGCAGCCGCCCGAAATCGAAGCCGGTCGTCGCCTGCGTACGTGGCGCCACCCTCCCCTTGAAGAAGCTGAAATTGAACATCGGTTACGCTCCCTGTGGCTCCTCGAACCTGGCGGTAATTCTGGCCGCCGATTTGGCGCAGATCGTGGCATGTCGGCGGCGTTCCGGCGGCAGCTGAATCAAAGAATCGTGGATGACTTCGAGCTGGCGCTTTCCCGGCTGCTGTGATCGGAATGCATCACGTTCAAGCCGGGTCCGTGGCATAGTTGGGCAAAACTGATTCGGTCAGACGCAACAGACAGCAATCAATGGGCAAAACTGCAAAGAAACCTGCCGGCAGGACCGGCGACCTGTTCAGCTCGAGGGCCGTGCGCCGCCCCGCCATGCGCGTGAAAGGCAAGGGGCCACGCGGCGGTGATTCGGGTTACAGCGCGCGCCACATCGAGGTGCTCGAAGGGCTCGAGCCGGTGCGCCGACGGCCCGGCATGTATATCGGCGGCACCGACGAGAAGGCGCTGCACCACCTGTTCGCTGAGGCGATCGACAACGCCATGGACGAGGCGATCAACGGCTACGCCGATTGGATCGAGGTGGAGATGGAGGCGGACGGCTTCGTCACCGTCAACGACAACGGCCGCGGCATCCCGGTCGATCCGCATCCCAAGTTCCGCAACAAGTCGGCGCTTGAAGTGATCATGTGCACGCTGCACGCCGGCGGCAAGTTCGAGTCCAAGGTCTACGAGACCTCGGGCGGCCTGCACGGCGTCGGCATCTCGGTCACCAACGCGCTCTCCGAACGGCTCGAGGTCGAGGTCGCGCGCGACCAGACGCTCTATCGAATGGTGTTCGAGCGCGGCAAGCCGAAGGGCAAGCTCGAGGAGGTCGGGCGCGCGCCCAACCGGCGCGGCACCAAAGTGCGCTTCCGCCCCGACCCGGTGATCTTCGGCCCCAAGGCCCACTTCAAGGCCGAGCGCATCTTCAAGATGGCGCGCTCGAAGGCGTATCTGTTTGGCGGCGTCGAGATCCGCTGGTCGTGCGCCAAGGAGGTCCTGCGCGGCACCGAGGATGTGCCCGAAAAGGCGACCTTCCATTTTGCCGATGGCTTGCGCGACTATCTCAGCGGCCAGCTCGGCAAGGCGACCCTCGTCCACGACATCTTTACCGGCAGCGCGGGCAAGATCGGCGTTCATGGCGCCGCGCAATGGGCGGTGGCCTGGACCGCCGATGCCGACGGCTTCGTCTCCTCTTATTGCAACACCATCCCGACGCCCGACGGCGGTACCCACGAAACCGGGCTGCGCAGCGCACTGGTGCGCGGCCTCAAGGACCACGCCGAGCGCAACGGCCAGGGCAAGCGCGCCGCGAGCGTGACCAGCGACGACGTGATGACGGGCGCCGGCGCCATGCTCTCGGTGTTCATCCGCGAGCCGGAATTCCAGGGCCAGACCAAGGACCGCCTCGCCACCGCCGAAGCCGCGCGCATTGTCGAGAACGCCATCAAGGACCCGTTCGACCACTGGCTCGCCGGCAACCCGCTGCAGGCCAACAAGCTGCTCGACTTCGTGATCGAGCGCGCCGACGAGCGCATCCGCCGCCGGCAGGAGAAGGAGATCAAGCGCCAGTCGGCGGTGCGTAAGCTGCGGCTGCCTGGCAAGCTCGCCGACTGCACCTCGACCGCCGCCGAAGGCGCCGAAATCTTCATCGTCGAAGGCGACAGCGCCGGCGGCTCGGCCAAGCAGGCGCGCAATCGCGCAACGCAGGCGGTGCTGCCGCTGCGCGGCAAGATCCTCAACGTCGCCTCCGCCGGCGCCGGCAAGCTCGCGCAGAACCAGCAGCTCTCCGACCTGATCCAAGCGCTCGGCTGCGGCGCCGGCTCGCACTACCGCGACGGCGAATTGCGCTACGACCGGGTGGTCATCATGACGGACGCCGACGTCGACGGCGCCCACATCGCCTCGCTGCTGATGACCTTCTTCTATCGCCAGATGCCGAAGCTGATCGAGAACGGGCACCTCTATCTGGCGGTGCCGCCGCTCTACCGGCTGTCCCACGGCGGCAAGATCTTCTATGCGCGCGACGACAAGCACAAAGACGAGCTCCTCAAGAAGGAGTTCCATGCCAATGCCAAGGTCGAGATCAGCCGCTTCAAGGGTCTGGGCGAGATGATGGCTGCCCAGCTCAAGGAAACCACGATGGATCCGGGGAAGCGCACGCTGCTGCGCGTCAAGGTGGTCGAGGACGACCGCAAGGCAACCGACAAATCAGTCGAGCGACTGATGGGCAACAAGCCCGAGGCGCGCTTCGAGTTCATCCAGGAGCGGGCGGAGTTCGCCAGCGACCAGATATTGGATGTTTGAGCTCCCAGGCCGGCATTGAAGGAAAACGACGGAAGGCGTACTTAATCCCTTGGAGTGCGCCATGCCGACTGTCCTGCGAGCGGCCGGTTTCCGCTTTTTTTTCTATAGCTTGGGAAGGGTCGGAGCCGCCGCACATTCATGTTGAGCATGGCGATAACGTAGCTAAGTTTTGGTTGGAGCCAGCGAGTCTTGCGGAATCCCGGGGATTCCGCTCCCCATCAACTCAATCGGCTCCGAGCCATGGTGATCGAACATCGCGCGACGTTTCTAGAGGCATGGGATGCCCATTTCGGCCGTTAAACTGGACGCAACCGCCACCGATGTGACGGTGACAGAGGACCAGGTCGTAATCGTGCTGGCTGATGGCCGCGAGCTTGCCGCACCGCTCGCCTGGTTTCCGCGCCTTGCAGACGCCACACCAGACCAGCGCCGGAATTGGCGCCTGATCGGTCGTGGGCATGGCATACACTGGCCCGACGTCGACGAGGATATTTCTGTCGCAAGCCCTATTGAAGACTTTGATGCGCCTTTCCCTCAATCACGTCCATGATCAATGACAGTAGCCCGACATCCGGGAACGACAAATCGATCGGAATTCAGACCTGGATTTCGCTTCGCTCAATCGCGGCTACGACGCTTGATGTGTGAGAAGCCCCCGCGGGGGCGCAATCGCTTAAGGACTACGCATCCCGCGGGAGTGAGGACTACGTACGGCTAGCGCGACGGGCTAGTCCCAGTCGCGATAACGCCGGTAGGGGCGACGATCATACGACCGGTCGCGGCCGTAATAGCGTGGCCCTCCGTAATAGGCGTACGGTCCGTCATAGTAGCGGTGACTTCGATAGCGGTAGGGTTCACCGATGCCGAACGAGACACCGGGCCCGTCCAAATAGACACCTTGTGCCTGAGCTGGAGCAGGTGTCCCAACGGCTATCGCTCCAGCAACGCAAAGCGCTGCCGTTGTCGTTGCCAATATCCGCATGACGCCTCCTTTCTGTTCCCGCCTCCTTTTGCAAATGCCCACCCCGAGGACCAACGCATGCATGGAGCACGCGTTCCGATGGAACCGGTCCATGTTCCGCGCGAAAAAAAGTCGCGCCAGCACATCTTGCAGCAACGCGGGGGCAGAGCTCACGAGAGGCCTCACTTGCGGAACGACCCGTGCACCGTGCCTTTGCCCAGGCTGCAACTTCCCCGAGCCTACTTCGCCTTGCCCTCCGCCATGTCCATGATCAGGCGCGTGAGCAGATAGAGCCGCGGCTCGATCGAGGAGATCAGCACGTATTCAGCCTCGATCGAGTGCGAGCCATAACCCTGCAGGCCGAAGCGCTCGATCACCGGCGCCTTGGTCTCGAGCGACGCAAAAGCCGCGTCGGTGCCGCCGCCTTCCGCGACCTCGTCGACCACCAGCTCCTTCCCAATCTCGCGATAGATCTGCTGCGCATGCCTGGCGAGCGCGCGCGAGGCCGGCGTCGCTTCAAGCGGCGGGCGGCGGCGCTCGAAGATCACGTCGACTTTCGAGTCAGGCAAGAGCTTGGTCTTGATGCGCTCGCGCACTTTCTTCTCGATGCCGTCATAATCCTCGACCTTCAGCACCCGCACGTCCGCTTGCGCCTGGGCGTCGGGCGGGATCATGTTGCGGGTGCGTCCGCCATTCGCCACCGTCCAGTTCATCTTGAGGCCCGACTCCGGATCGGACAGGTTGCGGGTCTGCAGCATCTGGTGCGCGAGCTCGTAGATCGCGTTGACGCCCCGCTCCGGCGCGCTGCCCGCGTGCGAGGCGCGGCCTTCGACGTTCATCGCGAACGAGGCGATTCCGGCGGTCGCCAGCGCGAGCTTGTCGGATTCGACGCGTGCGCTTTCGACCGAAAACGTCGCATCATGCTCGGCGCCAAGCCTGGTGATCAGGCTGCGCGAGCCCGGCGAGCTGAGCTCCTCGTCCGCATTGATCAGCACGGTGAGGGTGCCGAAGGACTTGAAGTCCAGCCCCTTGAGCATCGCGATCGTGTGCAGGATCACCGCCACGCCGTGTTTGTCGTCGGCGATGCCGAGGCCGTAGGCGCGGTCGCCGTCGATGCGGAACGGCTGCTTCTCCAGCATGCCGCGCTGATAGACCGTGTCCATGTGCGCGATCAGCAGAATCTTCTTGTCGCCGGTGCCGGTGAAGGTCGCGCGCACCATCTTGCCGATCTGCGCCGGCGTATCCTCCATCTTGTAGATGTCACTCGGCTCGACCAACTCGACCCTCCCGCCGAGCTCTCTGAGCCGCGCCGCGATCAGATCCGCAATCTTGCCGAGACCTTCAATGTCGCGGCTGCCGGATTCAATCGACACCAGCGCCTTGAGCGTGTCGAGCAGCGCCGGCTTCTCCTTGGCGGCGAGCGAGCGCACCGGCTCGACCGCCTGAGCGAAAGCCGACGTCGTCATCACGGCGAGCAGTGCGAGCGCTGTCCATGCCGAATGCAGCCTTGTTGCGTATGCCATGGCGTCGTCTCCCCTTGCGTCTTATGTCTGCGCATAGTGTAGACCGGACGCGAGCCCAAGGACATCCACGCTAGCAACATCTGCCCTTGCTGCGGCACGCCGCCAAGCCGATGATGATAACAAAATCAGCAGGGAGGAAACGCCATGCGCGGCTCCAAAATCTCCAAGATCAAAACCACGCGCCGAAAGAGATCGCGCCGACAAGTCTTGCAGGCCGCAGGCGCGCTCATCGCGGGAGCAGTAGCGTCGCAGCCGCTCTCTGCACACGCCCAGAGCGACGCTGAGCTCGCCCGCCTGCAGGGCGCGCGTCGTTTTCTCATCAAGGGCGGCATCGTGCTCACGCTCGACCGCCAGGTCGGCGACTTCGCGCAAGCCGATGTGCTGGTCGAGGACGGCAGGATAAGCGAGGTCCATCCCAACATCACGGCCGATGCCGTGATCGTCGATGCCGGTAATCGCATTCTGGCTCCGGGCTTCATCGACACCCACAGCCACTCCTATCAGGGCCTGCTGCGCACGACGCTCCCCAACGGGCTCGTCGATCCCGACTACAATCGCGACGTCCAGAACAATCTCACCGTGCACTATTCGCCGGATGACGTTTATGCCGGCGTGTTGATGACAGCGCTCGGCTTCATCGAGATGGGCACGACCACGATCATCGACCTCTCGCAGATCAGTCACACGCCCGCGCACAGCGACGCCGCCATCCGCGCGCTGCAGGAGGCCGGCATCCGCGCAGTCTACGGCTATTCGCGCGGCGGCGGGCCGGCGATGCGCTGGCCGCAGGACCTCGGCCGCTTGCAGCGCACATATTTCAGCTCCAAGGACCAGCTTCTGACACTCGCGCTCGGCGCCAGCCTCGACGCCAATGTGCTGCGGGCGGCGCGCGAGGCTGGCGTGCCTGCCGTCATGCACTTTCGCGTCAATCCCGAGCCCGGTCTCGCGCTCGGCCGCGCCGGCATCCTGCGCGAGGGCGACCTGTTCATCCACTGCACGCACCTCAATGACGCCGCCTGGCAGATGATCAAGGACATCGGCGGGCGCATCTCGATGTCGCCGCCGCTCGAGATGGCGATGGCGCATGGCATGCCGGCGGTGCAGGACGCGCTCGACCGCGGCGTGCGCCCCTCCCTCAGCTCCGATCATGGAACCACCGTGGCGCAGGACATGTTCGCGATCATGCGCACGACCTTCAACCTGCAACGGCTGCGCATCCTGCAGCGCAGGCGCGCCAACGAGCAGAACCTGCCGCCACTCCTGACCTGCCGCGACGTGCTGGAATTCGCCACACTGCAGGGCGCGCGCTGCGCCAATCTCGACCACAAGGTCGGCACGCTCACGCCCGGCAAGGAGGCCGACGTCCTGATGCTGCGCGCCGATCGCTTCGACGTGTGGCCGCTCAACAATGCGCCGAGCGTGGTCGCCAATCTGATGAACCCGAGCCATGTCGAGGCGGTCTTCATCGCCGGCAAGGTGAAGAAATGGCGCGGCAATCTCGTCGGAATCGACAGCGCGCGCGTGCTGCGGCTGGCGCAAGAAGCGCACGCGGCGCTGATGCGGCGCGCCAACTTTGCGGTGGATGTTGTGGGCTAAGATTTTGCATTGGGGCGTGCCCGACCCCCGTCTTAAACTCCCTGATCCTGCAATCGCAGCAGCGTAAAAGCGGCGTTGGGAGGAATTCCCAGCACTCCTAATGGAGTGCTCACGCCCACGATCGTGATTTCCGTCACGGCGTAGGTCGCATCCTTATGCTCGATACGATCCGATTGCTTGCCAGGAACGAAGGCGACCTTCGCGACAACGCAGGCTTTGCCAGTGACCTCGCCTGCGATCGCATTTTGGATCGCGTCCTTGTGCGTCGTTGCATAGTTCTTGGCATCGGCCGCTGTGGCACAAACCACGACGTCAGCCAATGTTGTTGCCGGCTGCGCGAAAGCGGCGGGAGGCCATAACGTGGCAGCGCCGATGAGAAGCTGAGCGAGCGTGCGCATAGGAGCGTTCCCCAGCTTCAGCGCGCTTTGCCCGTCGTCGACGACTTCAGAGACTCTGCAGTTTTCTCGTGCTTGCGCAGCGTCGCCAGGGCTTCCTTTGCGTAGTTGCCGGCGGGATTGTTCATCGTCGCCGCCTTCTCGTATTTCTGGATATCCTCTTTGTGGTCCATCACCATGTGATCGGCGAACTGCTCATCGAACTCGATACCAATCAGCTTGGACAGCCGGTCATAATCGGCCTTTTGCTTGCTGTTGGGCTGGGTCGGCGGTTTGATCTGCATGGCGTTGGCAGCGGCTCGCGCCTTCTGATTGGCCACGGTGTGATCCTGTTCGAGCATCTGGGCAAACGCGCGAAGATCCTGGGTGGTGGTCAGCTTCTGCGCCAACTGTCCCATCTGAACCTCGGCCAGATTCCCTTCGATGGCCTCGACCAGGAACGACTTCGCCTGCTCGTCCTGTGCAAAGGCAAGACTCGCCGTTAGGAGCGCCGGCACGACCGCCGCCGCCAGGCACGTAGCGATGCGCATGATAGAACCTTTCTATGGAACCTTCTCTTGGATCACTTCTGTTGCCCCAATTCGTGGGGGGCCCGACTCGTTCCATCACACCCGTCGTTTCGCCACCTTTCCCCAGGAGGACGCTCAACCGGAGCCTTCCGGCAGCGTTCCTCCGCGCTTGCCCAGCTTCCAATGCGGGGTAACAATTGACGGCGTGACAATGGCGACAATGCCTTTACAATCACAATGCCTTTACAATCGAGCCATAACAACGATCGGGGAGGTGGCACCATGGATTCCAACAGACGCAACGTCCTGACCACCGGTGTCGCGGTAACCGCGATGGCCGCGGCACCGCGCGTGTTTGCTCAGCAGACCGGACAAGGAGAAGCCATGCGCTTCTACGAAAAAGGTCCCGTTCGCATCCGCTTTGAGGAGCACGGGTCGGGCTTCCCGCTGTTGCTCATTGCCGGCGGTGGACTGAATTCGACGCTCGCGGGTCTCGCGCGCGGGCCGTTCGATCCGATTGCGGAGTTCAAGGGCGAGTACCGCTGCATCGCGGCCGATCTGCGCAACGCCAACGGCGGCCAGTCCACTGGCCCGCTCGAGATCGACCGCCCCTGGGATTCCTATACCGACGACCACCTGGGCGTGCTGGATCAGCTTGGCATCAGCAGGTTCATGGTGATGGGCTTCTGCATTGGCGGACCATTGGTCTGGAACCTGATCAAGCGCGCCGGCGACCGTGTCGTCGCGGCCGTGCTGGCGCAGCCAAGCGGCTTCCGTCCGGAGCAGCCCACGCTCTTCTACGACAACAACATCAGCGGCTGGGGTCCGGAGCTCATCAAGCGGCGGCCCGAGGTCACGACCGAGACGGTCGAGAAGTTCCTGACCAAGATGTACCGCACCAACGCCGACTTCGTGCTCACCGTGTCGCGGGATTTCGTGCGCAATTGTCAGACCCCGGTGCTGATCTTGCCGGATGATATTCCGGCCCATCCTTACGCCGTCGCCATGGAGGCGGCGATGCTCGCGCCCAAGGCCGAGGTGAGCATGTTCCCCTGGAAGGAGCCCAAGGAGCGCATCCCGCTGGCAGTGCGTCAGATCCGGTCGTTCCTGCGGGCGCATCGGCCGGCCCAGGCTTAGGCGAAAAGCTTAAGCACAGGGCGCAGGCAAAGCCGCGATCATTTGGCTGCGCCCGCTGCGCGGGCGCCTGCGTTCGTGGGCACCAAACACTCAGCAAAAAATCCTTCGCCCGCGCTTCCGCCCACTTCGTTCCCCTGGTAGCCTCCCTCCTGCAATTGCTACTCACCAGCAAAAATAGTTCAGGGAGGCGTCCATGAAGACTGCACTGAAGACCACCGCGTTTGCGGCCTTGCTGCTTGCGCCGTTTGCCGTGAGCCCGGCGGCCGCACAGCCCGCCCCGTTCAACGAGGTTGGCGTGACCATGGGTCACTGGCACATCATCTCGAAGGATGTGGAAGCCAACAAGAAGATCTTCCTCGGCATGGGCGGCAAGCTCCTCGCCGGCGCCGCCCCGGTGATGATGTTCCCGCACGTCTATATCAATCTCACCCTCGGCAACGAAAAGGGCGAAGGCGGCAGCCAGGGCTCGGTGGTCAACCACGTCGGCTTCATCGTCGACAACGTGCAGCAGCGGGTCGCGCAGTGGAAGGCCGCGGGCGTGGCGGTGCTGCCGGGCGGCAACAACCGTCTCGACCAGGCCTATGTCGAGACGCCGGACGGCGTGCGCATGGAAATCCTGGAGGACAAGACGCAGTCGATGCCGATCCGGCATGAGCACGTGCATCTGTTCCTGCCGGAAGCCGAGATCGCCAAGGCGCAGGCCTGGTACGCCAAGACTTGGGGCGGCAAGGCCGGCACCCGTAACAACGCCCCGATCGTTGACGTGCCGGGCGCCCAGATCCGCTTCAACAAGGCCGACAAGGCGCAGATGGCCACCCGGAATCGCGTCCTCGACCACATCGGCTTCGACGTGAAGGACCATGTCGCCTTCGTCAAGAAGATCGAGGCGGAGGGCATCAAGCTCGACGAGCCGGTGCGCAAGAGCCCGACCGGCAGCACCATCACCTACATCACCGATCCGTGGGGCACCCGCATCGAGATCATCGAGCGCGCGCCTGTGACGGTGAACTGACCGCAGAGGCACGCGCAAAGCAGAATTAGCCGCGAACGCGCAAGGCTACGCTAGTGGTCCGATTTTAACATTCGCATCCCTTCTCGGCGGGCTCTCTTGCGAATGTTAGAATCAAAGGACCACTAGCAAGTATAGGTTTCTGTGGAGCTTTGGATTTGACATTCGCTTTGCGAACCCGCGGCTGGGTGGGTAGCGAATGTCAAATCCGCTCCACTAGCCCGTAGGGCGGAATAGCGAAGCGTATTCCGCCATGTCGCTATGGGGCGGATTACGCCTTCGGCTAATCCGCCCTACGATCGTTACGATCACGGGGATCATCATGGACAAGCCCGATGCAACATGCCAATCGCGCCGCGAGGTGCTGCAGGCTTTGGCAACAGCCAGCGCTGCGGTCACAGCAGCGGCGCTCCCGGCGAGCGCACAGGAGACTGTGCGTCCCCGCGCGAGCACGACCGGCGAGGGCACCATCGCGCAGACGCTGGCCGACTATGCGGTCAAGCTCCGCTACGAGGACCTCCCCACGGAGGTCGTGCGTACGGTCAAGCGCACCATCATCGACACCATCGGCTGCGCCATCGGCGGCTACGAAGCAGGCCCCAGCCAGATCGCCCTCAAGCTCGCCCGCAATGTCAGCGCGACACAAGGCGCGAGCGTCTTCTGCGGCGGCTTCAAGACGAGCCACGACCTTGCGGTGTTTGCCAATGGCGTGATGATCCGTTACCTCGATTTCAACGACGGCTACATCACCCCCAAGGGCGGCGGCCATCCCAGTGACACGCTGGCCTCGCTCATCTCCACGGCCGAGGTCGCGGGCCGCAGCGGCCGCGATGTCATCACCGCGACCGCGCTCGCCTACGAGGCGTTCTGCAAGATCGCCGACGTGCTCGACACCCGCTCGATCGGGCTCGACCAGTCGACCATCCTCGGCCCCGCCGCCGTCATCGGCGCAGGCCGACTGATGGGCCTCACCGCCGAGCAACTCGTGCACGCGGTCGGCATCACGGTCGGCGGCAACACGGCGATCAATCAGGGCCGCGTCGGCACGCTGTCCAACTGGAAGGACTTCGCCTGCGCGGAAGCCTCGCGCAAGGCGATCTTCTCGGCGCAGCTCGCGCAGGCCGGCATGACCGGCCCAAGCCGCGTATTCGAAGGCCCGTCAGGCTTCTTCAATGCCATCAGCCGCAAGCCGTTCGAACTGCCCAAGCTCGGCGAGCCCTATGGCATCATGCGGGCCTTCACCAAGCGCTTCCCGCTCGGGCAATATTCGCAGACCGTGGCCGAGGCCGCCGCGCAGTCGCGTGCGCTCTTCAAGAGCACCGACGAGATCGCGGAGATCAACATCCGCGTGTCCCAGAACGCCATCAAGGTGATGGCCGACAGCCCCGACAAGTGGCGGCCGCAGAGCCATGAGACCGCCGACCACAGCATGCCCTACGCGGCCGCGGTCGTGCTGATGCATGGCACCATCGACGAGCACTATTACGAGGATCCCTATCTGCACGACGAGCGCCTGCTGGCACTGGTCGCCCGCGTGCGCGCCATCCATTCGCCGGAGGCCGACCTGCACGAGAAGGACTACAATCTCTGCGACTTCGAGGTCGTGCTGAAATCCGGCGAACGCAAGGCGGTACGGGTCGAATATCATCGCGGCCATTTCAAGAACCCCATGACGGACGCCGAGATGGAGGAGAAATTCCGCTCGCTCGCGCGCAAGCATCTTTCGGCCGAGCGCGTTGATGTGTTGCTGCGGCAGCTCTGGGCGCTCGAGGACATGCCGAAGGCAGGCGCGCTGATCGAGATGACGAAGGTCTAAGCGAAGCGAGTGCGCGCGTCTCAGTCGCGCCTCAGCGTGACCCACGCACCGCACGCACACGCTGGGACGAGATCGAGGCCGCGCGGCCGCGTCGCAAGGTAGCGCTCGGGCCCTCGCCGAAGGCCGCACGGTACTGAGCACTGAAGCGCCCCAGGTGCATAAAGCCGTGCTGCAGGGCGATGGTCGTGACACTGGCATCCTTGTCGGAACGCAGAAGTTCCTCCCGCACAAGCTGCAGCCGGACCTGCCGCAAATAGGCGTTCGGCGTGGCGTTGCGCCACTGGCGAAAGCCAGCCTGCAGCGAACGCAGACTCACCCCGAGATGGGCGGCCACGTCCGACACGGTGACGGGCGTGTCGGCGTTATCGGCCATGAAGCGCTCCGCGCGCCGCACGATGCCCGGAACGGGTGCCGACGTATCCCTCGCCATCTCGTCGCTGTAGTTGTGCGGATGATGATGCAGAAGGAGCGTCAGCAGATACTCATCAAGCGCAGACTTCGCGGCAACCCCCAGCGGAAGGCCATGCTCCTCGCTGGACCACAAATACGACAGCGTCCGGCGCCAAATCTCTTCCAGCTCATCTGAGAATGGCCGCAGCGCAAACCGTAGCGGCTCTTCGAGCGGGTGCCCGAGCCAGCGCGCACAGTGTGCCTCGAGCTTGTCGATATCCAAGCGAACGGATCTCTGGAGGAATGCCCGGTCGAACCAGAGTTTGGTGTCCAATCCGGCCGAGAACGGCATGGTCCGGCCCTGGCGCCACTCCGCCGAGCGATGCGCCTGGGTCGTGGCCGCGGCGCCGCGCGCGCAATGCATCATCAGAAACAAGCGCGAGAAGTTCAGCGCGTCGATCTTGACCGGCACGCTATAAGACAAGCTCACGAGCGGATGTGATGTTGGATGCGCGACCTCGAGCAGCGCGTCAACTTCGCCAACCGGACCGACGACCTCAACGGTGTGCGGGCAGTACACCTTGGATACGGCGTCGATGGCTTCGTCGAGATTGCGGGTGCGCATGGGCGCGACTCTCTCGTCCTATTGTCCTACGATTCTTGCCCCAACAATCTCGACGGTTAGCTAGGCGCTACTATGCCAGGAGGGAAGAACTCCTGCCGGCACATTTTTGGGCGTAAAGCGGATAGTTTTTTGGGCGTAAAGCGGATAGTTCTGCGCCAAACGGCTATCCCTTTGTCTTTTCAGACTTAATCTAAAGCGAGGCCGTTGCCAGCTTTGCTCAGCAGCAGCGCATTGGCCAAACGCATGGGCCGCATGCCGCGTTGAGGGCGCGGGAATTTGGTTATCCAGCACCGCCGCTGGCACCAGGGCCGCAGGAGTTCCACATGACCGATCACCGAGCAGATGATATTTCCCGCCACGCCGGCCAGCCGACACGCCGCGAGCTTGTTGCCGGCGGAGCGGCCGTTCCCATTGCGATGGGGCTGGCCCCCGGCGCCGCCGCCCAAACCCGCCCAAACGCGGCGCCTGCACCCGTGTCGGTGACCCTGACCGTCAACGGCGCACGTCACACGCTGGCGCTCGATCCGCGCTCTACCCTCCTCGATGTGCTGCGCGAGCATCTCGATCTCACCGGCACGAAGAAAGGCTGCGATCAGGGTCAGTGCGGCGCCTGCACCGTGCTGCTCGACGGCCGGCGCGTCAATTCGTGCCTGACGCTGGCTGTCATGAAAGATGGCGCCAATGTCACCACTATCGAGGGCCTGGCCGTGAACGGCGTGCTGCATCCGCTGCAGCAGGCGTTCATCGACCACGATGCATTCCAGTGCGGCTACTGCACGCCCGGGCAGATCTGCTCGGCCGCGGGATTGCTGGCCGAAGGCAAGGCCAAGACCGCGGAGGAAATCCGCGAGCTGATGAGCGGAAACATCTGCCGCTGCGGCGCCTATACCAACATCGTCGCAGCCATTCAGCAAGCGATGGGGCAGTCATGATCGGCTTTGAATATGCGCGAGCGAACGACGTCGCCGAGGCGACACGGCAGATCGCAGGCGATCCGGGAGCGAAATTCATCGCCGGCGGCACCAATCTCATCGACTTGATGAAGATGGATGTGGAGCGCCCGACCCGGCTGGTCGACATCTCGCGGCTGCCGCTGGACAAGATCGAGGAGACGCGCGATGGCGGGCTGCGCATCGGCGCCTTGGTGCGCAACACCGACCTCGCCTATCACCCGCTGGTGCAGCGGCGCTATCCGGTCCTGTCAAGCGCGCTCCTTGCCGGTGCGTCGCAGCAGCTGCGCAACATGGCCTCGACCGGCGGCAATCTCCTGCAGCGCACGCGCTGCCACTACTTCTACGACACGGCCATGCCGTGCAACAAACGCGACCCCGGCAGCGGCTGCTCCGCGATCGACGGCCACAACCGCATGAACGCGATCCTCGGCACCAGCGCCGCCTGCATCGCGGTGCATCCGTCCGACATGTGCGTGGCGCTCGCCATGCTGGAGGCGAAGGTTCATGTGACGGGCAGCGCGGGCGAGCGCAGCATTGCGTTTGCCGATTTCCATCGGCTCCCCGGAGATACCCCGCAACGCGACAGCAATCTCGAACCGGGCGAGATCATCACGGCGATCGAGCTGCCGGCCCGCGGCTTCGCGGCGAACTACACGTACTTGAAGATTCGCGACCGCCTCTCCTATGCGTTCGCCCTCATTTCGGTCGCCGCCGGACTCGAGCTCGAAGGCGGCACCATCACGGACGCCCGCCTTGCGCTCGGCGGCGTTGCCCACAAGCCATGGCGCGATCTGCAGGCCGAAGCTGCGCTGCGCGGACGGGCGGCCGATGCGGCGGCTTTCGCGCAGGTGGCCGATATCGTGCTGCGCGAGGCCAAGGGTTTCGGACACAACACGTTCAAGATCGAGCTGGCGCGCCGATCGATTGTCCGCGCGCTGTCGCAAGCGGCGCGCGGCTCGCCGCAATCGCAGTCCAACAAGAAAATCGCGTGAGCGAACCCAAATCACCTGAGTAAAAGCCATGACATATATCGGAACTCCCACCTCCCGCGCCGACGGCCGCGCAAAGGTCACCGGCGCAGCGAAATACGCGGCCGAATTCAACACGCCGGGCCTCGCGTATGCGAGCGTTGTATCGTCGACGATCGCGAAGGGCCGCATCCTGCGCATCGACACCAGCGCGGCGCTCCGCCTCAAAGGCGTCATCGATGTGCTCACCCACCAGCATCGCCCGTCGATGGCGGATGCCGATCAGGCCTACCACGATGAGGTCGCGCCGGAGGGCGGGTCACCATTCCGGCCGCTCTACGACGGCAACATCGCGTTCAACGGCCAGCCGGTCGCGGTCGTGATCGCGGACAGCTCGGAGGTCGCGCGCGACGCGGCCTCCCTGGTGCGTGTTGAGTTTGCGCCGGAGGTTCACGCCACCAACCTTGAGCGCGAGCGCGGGAACGCCTTTTCCCTCGCGAATGACACTTTTGCTCTGATGCCATCGAGGCCACGCGGCGATGCCGCGAAGGCGTTCGCCGCCGCCGCGGTGCGCCATGAGGCTGAATACTTCATCCCGGTCGAGCATCACAATCCGATGGAATTGTTCGGCACGACCGTGATCTGGCACGGCGACGGCAAGTTGACTGTCTATGACAAGACCCAGGGCGTGCAGAACGTGCAGCACTATCTGTGCGGCGTATTCGGCATGAAGCCCGACGATGTGCGGGTCATGTCGCCGTACATGGGCGGCGGATTCGGTAGCGGCTTGCGACCGCAGTACAACGTGGCCCTCGCGGTGCTGGCGGCGCGCGCACTGCAGCGCTCGGTCCGCCTCGTGTTGTCGCGCCCGCAGATGTACTCGCTCGGCTATCGTCCCGGCAGCATCGAGCGCGTCGCGCTCGGGGCGACCGCGGACGGAACCCTCGATGCAATCACGCACGACGCGATCGCGATGACCTCGCGGTTCGAGGCGTTTGCCCGCAAGGACACCATCTGGTCGGCTGCGCTCTACAAGTGCCCCAACACGACATTCGCGCACAAGCTTGCGCGGCTCGACGTCAGCACACCGGCCGACATGCGAGCGCCTGGCGCCACCAGCGGCGTCTACGCGCTCGAATGCGCCATGGATGAGCTTGCGGTCGCGCTCAAGCTCGACCCGGTTGAGCTGCGCTACCACAATTATTCGGATCGCGACCAGAACGCCGACATTCCCTACACCAGCAAGGAGCTGCGCGAATGCTACCGCCGCGGCGCTACCGCGTTCGGCTGGGAGGGTCGCAATCCGCAGCCGCGCTCCATGCGCGACGACGGCGACCTGGTCGGCTGGGGCATGGCGACCGGCATCTGGGAGGCGCTCGACAACCACTTTACGGTTCGTGTCGCGTTGACCGCCAACGGCCACGTTGAGGTCACCTGTGCGGCCTCCGACCTCGGCACCGGCACCTACACGGTCATGGCGCAGGTGGCGGCCGATCTGCTCGGGTTGCCGATCGAGAACGTCAACGTGAGGCTTGGCGACTCGACCTTGCCGCAGGCGCCAGTTGCGGGCGGATCGTGGACGGCCTCCTCGGTTGCCAATGCGCTCGCCGTCACGTGCGAGGAGTTGCGCGCGGAGCTGTTGCGCCTCGCCCAGACCGCGCCGGGATCGCCCCTTGCGAATGCCGGGCCGCCGGACGTCGGCCTGGCGGGCGGAGGCATTGTCAGCAAGCGTGACCCGACCATTTCGGTGTCGATCACGGATGCAATGCGGCGCGGAAATGTTGAACGCATCGAGCGGGAAGCGTCGAACGCCCCGGCGCAAGACGAAAAATATGCGCGCAATACGCACTCGGCCATCTTCGCAGAGGTGAAGGTGGACGAGCAGCTCGGCGTGATCCGCGTCACGCGCGTGGTCAGTGCGGTTGCCGCCGGGCGCATCCTCAATGCCAAGACCGCCCGCAGCCAGATCCTGGGCAGCGTGGTGATGGGCATCGGCATGGCGCTGCACGAGGAAACCCTGACCGACCACAAGTTCGGCCGGATCGTGAATGCCAACATTGCCGAATACCACGTGCCGGTGCATGCCGACATCCAGAACATCGAGGTGATCTTCGTCGACGAGCCGGACACGCTCATCAATCCGCTCGGCACCAAGGGCGTCGGCGAGATCGGCATTGTCGGGGTCGCGGCGGCGGTCGCCAATGCGGTCTATCACGCGACCGGCAAGCGCGTGCGCGACCTGCCGATCACGCTGGACAAGCTGCAGTGAGGACCGGGTAGCGCCGGAAAAGCGCCGCGAGGCTGTCGTCGGCGCGCCGCGTTGCGGGCGGGCCTTCGTGTGCTAAAACGCCGGCATGCGCCTCCCCTTGAGACATCATCCGGACTCGCTCTCCCTCGCGGCGACACACATCGGCGTGGACGTCGCTCGGCCACACGCGGGCAGCCTCGTGCTCTGCTATTTCGTAACGGGCAAGATAAGCGGTCTGCGCCTGCCGCCGATCGCCGCTGCGGTGCGTGCCGAAGAGCTTTGGCAACGCACCTGCTTCGAGGCCTTCGTCCGTTGCGAGGCGAGCGACATCTACTACGAATTCAACTTCGCGCCATCGACCCAATGGGCAGCCTATCAGTTCGACGGCTACCGAAGCGGGATGCGCGAGGCGAGCGCCGTCAGCGCACCCACTATCGCGGTCAAGGTGAGCTCCGCACTCTTCAGACTACAAGCCTCATTTGAGCTCGCTCAGCTGTCGGACCTGCCGCGTGACGCCGGCTGGCGTCTCGGTCTCTCGGCGCTGATCGAGGAAACAAGCGGTGACAAATCGTACTGGGCATTGGCCCATCCGCCCGGCAAACCGGATTTCCATCACCTGGATTGCTTTGCGCATGAATTCTCTCCAACGTAGCATCCCATGACATTCGGCATCGATCGCCTCCTCGCCGAGCCTGCTTTGCGCGCGCCGCTGAAGGGCGCCCGCGTCGCCTTGCTGGCGCATCCGGCGTCGGTCACGCAGGAGCTGACCCACTCGCTCGATGCGCTTGCCGCCCGCGGCGACGTGAGGATCACGGCGACCTTCGGGCCGCAGCATGGGCTGCGCGGCGACAAGCAGGACAACATGATCGAGTCGCCGGACTTCAACGATCCGGTGCATGGCATCCCGGTCTTCAGCCTGTATGGCGAGGTGCGCAGGCCGACCGATGCCATGATGGACACGTTCGATGTCATCCTGCTCGACCTGCAGGACCTGGGCTGCCGCATCTACACGTTCATCACGACGCTGCGCTACATCCTGGAAGCGGCGGCGAAGCATAAGAAAGCGGTGTGGGTGCTGGACCGGCCCAATCCGGTCGGCCGGCCCGTCGAAGGCCTGGCGCTGCGCGCCGGATGGGAGAGCTTTGTCGGCGCCGGACCGCTGCCGATGCGGCACGGCCTCACGCTCGGCGAGCTCGGCGCCTGGTTCATCAAGACGCTCAAGCTCGATGTCGACTATCGCGTCATCGAGATGCAGGGCTGGCGGCCCGACGCGGGGCCAGGCTTCGGCTGGCCGCTCGGCGAGCGCACATGGGTCAATCCCAGTCCGAACGCGCCCAATCTCTGGATGGCGCGCGCCTATGCCGGCACAGTGATGCTCGAGGGTACGACGCTTTCAGAAGGGCGCGGCACCACGCGCCCGCTGGAAGTGTTCGGCGCTCCCGATATCGATGCGCGACGTGTCATCTCGGAGATGCATGCGCTCGCGCCTCAGTGGCTCGCCGGTTGTCGCCTGCGCGATTGCTGGTTCGAGCCCACGTTTCACAAGCATGTCGGCAAGCTCTGCAGCGGCGTGCAGATTCACACCGAAGGCCGAGGCTACGATCAAGGCTACGATCACCAGGCGTTCAAGCCCTGGCGCCTGCAGGCGCTCGCCTTCAAGGCGATCCGCCGTCTTTATCCCGACTATCCGCTCTGGCGCGAATTCCCCTACGAATATGAGCACGGCAAGCTCGCGATTGACGTGATCAACGGCGGGCCACTTTTGCGCGAATGGGTCGACGACACGGCTGCGACGCCGCAGGACCTGGATGCACTGGCTGTGCCCGACGAGCAGGCTTGGCTGAGCGAGAGACAAGAATATCTGCGCTATTGAATGCGGCGAGCGGCAAGAAACTCGGCCGCATCGTGTACGGCTTTGCCAACACGGCCAACGTGGCCTTTGGAGGCGACGACTGGAAGACCGTCTACTTCTGCACGCGCACGAGCCTCCGCATGTTCAAGGTGAAGATCGCCGGCGTGCCCGTGCCTGTTACGAAGAAGTCGCAGCCGCAGTTCGTCAATCTCAATACGCCGCGTGCCCTGGTGTCCTCGGGAACGGGATCGCGTCGCGCACATTGGCAAGCCCGGTGACGTAGGCCAGCGTGCGCTCGAAGCCCAAGCCAAAGCCCGCATGCGGCACGGTGCCGTAGCGCCGCAAATCGCGGTACCAGCTGTAGTGCTCCTTGTCGATGTCGAGCGCCGTCATGCGCGTGTCGAGCACCTCGAGCCGTTCCTCCCGCTGGCTGCCGCCGACGATCTCGCCGATGCCGGGCGCCAGCACGTCCATGGCGGCGACGGTCTTGCCGTCGTCGTTGACCCGCATGTAGAACGCCTTGATGTCCTTCGGGTAGTTCATCACGATCACGGGCTTCTTGACGTGCTTCTCGGTCAGATAGCGCTCGTGCTCGGATTGCAGATCAATGCCCCACGTCACCGGAAACTCGAACTTCTCCTTGGCGCGCTCAAGAATCTTAATTGCCTCGCCGTAGTCCATGCGCACGAACTCGGTATTGACGATGCCGGAAAGCTTGGCGATCAGCCCCTTCTCGATGCGCTCATCGAAGAAGGCCATGTCGTCCGCGCGCTCCTTGAGCAAGGTCTCGAATGAGAACTTGAGGAGGCGCTCCGCCAAGGTCGCATCGTCGCTGAGATCGGCGAACGCGATCTCGGGCTCGATCATCCAGAACTCGGCCAGATGCCGGCTGGTGTTCGAGTTCTCGGCTCGGAAGGTCGGCCCGAAGGTGTAGACCTTGGTGAGCGCCAGACAATAAGCCTCGACGTTGAGCTGGCCCGACACGGTGAGGAACGCCTCGCGGCCGAAGAAGTCACGCGCGAAGTCGATCTTGCCGTCTGGCGTGCGCGGCGGGTTGGCGAGGTCGAGCGTCGACACGCGGAACAGCGCCCCCGCCCCTTCGGCGTCCGAGCCGGTGATGATCGGCGTGTTGATCCAGACAAAGCCATCCTGATCGAAGAAGCGGTGGATCGCCTGCGCCAGTGTATGGCGCACCCGGGTTGCCGCCGCGATCACATTGGTGCGGGGGCGCAGATGCGCCACATCGCGCAGGAACTCGAGCGTGTGCGGCTTGGGTTGGATCGGATAGGTGTCGGGATCGTCGACCCAGCCGATCACCTTGATCGCGCTCGCCTGCATCTCGAACGGCTGGCCCTTGGCGGGCGACGGCACGATCGTGCCAGTCGCCTCGATGGCGCAGGCGGTGGTGAGCTTGAGGATCTCGTCGTTGTAGTTGGGCAGTGTGTTGGGCGCGACCACCTGCAGGAGATGGAATGCCGAGCCATCCGAGAGATGCACGAACGAGATGCCGGCCTTGGAGTCGCGCCGCGTCCGCACCCAGCCCTTGACGGTGACGGGCGTGTCCTTCGGCGCCTCTCCGGCCAAGATGGCGCGGACGTTGAACTCGGTTCTGTCCATCGCGCGAGAGTTAATCAGGCGCAGCGGCCTTGTCCAGATGCGAATGGGCCGTCGCCCTTCGAGGCTCCCCGACTGAAGAAAGTCGGAGGAGCACCTCAGGGTGACGGATATAGGACAATGCCTCTGTCGTGAGTACTTTGGTCCGCCAGCCGAACTTAACCGTCATCCTGAGGTGCGTGTGCTCTTCGCACGCGCCTCGAAGGATGACGCCCCAACGCTCACGGCGCGATCAGCCCGATCTGCTTCTTGAGATCGTCGAACGGCTTTGGCCCGGCGCCGTGTGCGGGCGCGATCGTCTTGACGTCGAGATTGTTCGCCGTGATGACGCGGTAGAGGTCGATCGATTGCTCGGGCGTGCGCCCGAAATCGCGTGGGTCATTGCCGGCGGGCGGATTGTAGCCGTCGCCCCAGTAGACAAGGCCTTGCCGCGGCATGAACACAATCATGTTGGCGACGTTATGGCTGGTGCCCTTCATGTGGTAGAGCTCGATCGTCTGGGTGCCGTCGGTCATCACCTTCTTGTCGCTCACGGTCTCGAACAGCGCGGGCTTGGGCGACTTCGACAGCTGATCGGGCGCGATCGTGCGCGGCCGCGCCCACATTTTCTCGAAGAACGGCTTATTGAGCTCATGGGTGACGACCGTCACGCCTTGCGCCACATAGGTGCGCAAGCCCCCGGCGTGATCGTAGTGCGCGTGGGTGTTGATCACATAGCGCAGCGACTTGCCGGGAACGAGCTTCGCAATCTCTGCATTGATGGCGAGCGAGCGCGCCTCGCCGGTCATGCCCTCGACCAGCACGACGTGATCGTTGAACTCGACTAGCCAGCTGCGCGCGTTCGGCGTGCTCAAATACCAAACGCCATCGGCGAGCTTCTCGACCGCCACTGTCACTGGGGGCGGTGGCGGCGCCTGCTGAACATTGGCCGGCACGTCGATGGCCACGGCGGCGTTGGGCCGCACCGCGCTCACTGTGATGTCGAGCGTCGGGTCGCCATCCTCAGTCTGCACGATGCGGCGCGGGAATTTCACGCCACCGAAGTCGCCGTAATCAGAATACGTGATCTCGACCGGATAATCGCCGACGACCTCGGCGCTCGACAGGTAGCTCACCTTATCGACCAGGTTCTGCTCGTTGAGCGACGCCTTGATGGCGCGGCCAGCAACGCTGAACGTGATGGCGCTGCCGTCGACGCGGCCGGCATTGGCAAGCGCAGCCTTGATCACGCCATGCGACGTGGTCCACAGCTGCCGCAGTCGATCCTCAACCGCGGCCGGATTGGGCGCCGCCTGGGGAGCCCCCTCCTGCCAGGCGAACTTGCCGCTGACCACCAGGATCGTGCGCTGCTCGCCCGCGACCGGCTGCGCGGCGCCGCCGCGCGGCGGGTGCTCGCCCTGCGCGCGCACCTGCGTGAGCCGCATGCCGGGCGTCTGGTAGTTGATCGCCGCGGCGTAGCTGCGCTGCATAAAGCGCGGCCAGCGCTCGCCGGGCTCATAGGCCTGCCCGAAGCCGAACACCTGGCCACTGCCCGAATATTCCATCGAGTTGAGATTGGTGGCGCCCATGGCATTGGCTGCCGCCGCGAGCCGGCCTCCCTCCTGCGCGTGGCTGTGGCCCGCCATCGCCAGAATGAGAGCCAGGCCGGCCGTAATTGTCCGGTGCATCGTCGCCTCCCTGCAAGAGGACAAGTCCCCGACCAGTGGCTGGTCTGCCCGCCATCGGAGACGTGCACGTATTTGCGGGTGTCGGTGGTGAGCCCGAATGTCTCCTGCACCAGCGGCAGGATGGCGATCGCCGGTCCCTCGTGCGAGAACGTCTGTGCGCCTTCGCGACCCGGATTGCCGAGCCACCATCCCAGGCGCACGTTGAACATCGTCATGAGCAGCGCCACCGACGGCGAGGAATGGTAGCCCATATTGGGATTGGCCGCCGCACCCGAGATCGCCATCGCGGTGCCGAGCGACATGCCGTCGCGATCGCCATAGAACCGGCTCGGCCGATAGGCGCCGGCATCGCGCGCCTCGGCATTGCCGGCCTCCTTGGTCGAGATCTCGGATTTGCTGGACGTGCCGCAATGCAGCGGGCTGACCGTAAAGGGCGCGGCTTTGCGTTCCTGCCAGGCGAGCCGCTTCGAAGACACGATATTGAGCGTCAGGTTGAGGATGTGGAACGGCCGCCAGTCATCGGCATGGCGATTGGGCCAATGGCCCATGGCATCGCATGGCGGCCACAGCTGATGCATGCGCCGATCGTCGTCCGAGTCGAGACCGGTGAACGGATCGGGCGTACGGTCGCGCGAGGCGCCGAGAAAGGCCCGGATCAAACGATTGCGATAAAGCGCATGCAGCGAGAACCGGTTGATGTTGATGCAGCGCGACGCCACAACAGCGATGAGCGCCGCCAGCGCAGCGCCGAACGTCAGGCGCAGCATGGTCTCATGCCAGAGCGTGTAGTCGGGCATGTCGCCTTTGAGCGCGTCGGCCATCATTCTGAAATTGGGCCCGAACAGGTGCCCATCCAGCAGCACGTAGTCGAGGCCGATCGACAAGCTGAAGATCATCGCGCCGACGAACAGCGGAGCTGCCGCCGCCAGCGCTGTATTCATGAGGATCGATACAATCCCCCGCGGCTCGAATGTGAAGCGGGTCAGGCTGAAGGTTCCGACCAGCGCGATCACAAGGCCCCAGAGTGCGCAGATCGGCAGAACGAAATAGAACACAAAGAACGGGATTGTCGGCGTATCGAGCGCTCCAGCCAGAAAGCCGGCGAACGTCAGGAAGATCAGAACATTCCAACCGACGGCGGTGACCAGCAGCCAGCCGCCGGCGCGCCCGAGCCATTCCTGCTCGGCATTGAATTGCTTTTGAAAGCTGGTCAGCCCGACAAAGACCATGTCGGCGATCCATTGCGAGATCAGGATATAGGGAACCCCGATGATCAGATAGATGACCGGGCTGTTGAGAATTCGGATGAGCGAGCGCACCTCGGTCGGCGGGACATCGCGCGCAACATCGGGAAGCTGCAGATAGAGATAGAACCCGAATGCGACCAATGCGCCGTATACGGTGCCCGCCAGGCACCACAAAGCGAAATCGAGCAGCTCTCGCTGGCGCGGCCAGCCCAAAATCCAGCCCAGCGCATAGATGACAGCACCAGCGAGCGCACCCGCGCCGAGGAAGATGACCTTCGCAGCCGGCATGCTGGCGAGGACTTTGACTAGCGATCCGCCGACATCGATGATGCCGAGATATTGCGTGAGCACGATCGCCGACAGCAGCGACCAGAGCAGGCTTCTCATAATGAAACGCCTGTCAGCGCTGCTGCTGTGGACCTCGCTGCGCTGCTCGCCTTGCCGCGACGGACGGTGCCTGGTCACGTAGCGCAGCGCAATCAACAGGAACACAATGCCGACCCCGACGAGGATCAGGCGCGGGCGCAGCGCGTGATTCATGTAGGAGAAGCCGGTCAGCACCACCACCATGAGCTTGAGCAACAGGATGCCGCCGCACAGAACGGGCAAGATGACGATCCAGTTGAGTACAAGGTTGCGCAGATAGACGGCCGCGATCGCCCAGGTGTCGGCGGACATCAACCCGAGCTGGGGGGTGAGATAATTGCTGTAGGAGCGCAGCCACGCGATCGGAGCGGGCTCAGTGTCCGCGCCGGCCGGGCGCCCCACCAGCGCGCTCCACACAGTGCGGAAATTCGCGCGTGCCAGCCAGGCCGAGAGCCAGCTGCCGATATAGCCGCCCCCGGAGACGCTCGAGAGATAGTGGAACTGGGCCAGCAGCGACTGCCGCGGCTCGTCGACCGGATCTCCATTCGGCTTGCGCGGATGTGCGGCAAGCGCCTGCATGACCCCGAGCGCAAAGGCGGCGCTGCGAATGCCGCCACCCGAGAGACACAGCGCCGACGAGTTGAGCGCGTTCAGGGATCGATAGAGATCTTCGGGAGCAACGCTGGAGAGATCGGCATGGTGAATGGCCCCGGCCTCCTCGCGCAAGACCTCGTTCGTGGTCAACGGCTCGGCCGCCGCCTTCTCGCTCCACGGCCATCCGCGCAACGGCTTTAGAAGAGCATCCACACGCGTCATCCCTTTTCGACAGCGGCGCGAGGATAGCGAACAGCGCCCGCCGGCGCGAGGGCAGGTATCGTTCAAACGCGGCGGAATTGCCTGTAGGGGACGATACTATTTGATGAGCGCAGCGACACGAAATAGACCGCCCCGCCTCTCCGTTCGTCCCCGCGAAAAGCGGGAACGAACGGTTGGGGCGATCCTCGGACTGCCGTCAAGCCTCCGTCGAGCGCCAGCGCGCTGATCGCGAGCCAGCACGATCAGTTCTTCACAAACCGGCGCAGCGCCATCTTGTTGGTGTAGCCGGCATAGATGATGCCCTGATCGTCAACCGTGATCGACTCCGGCGTTCCGATCTCGGCGGACGGAATCGGGATGAAGGCGGTCACGTTGCCGTCCTTGGCGCTGCCGATCCGGATGCCCTGTTTGAAGGGCGCGTTGCGCTGGGCATCTGACTGCGAGTCGGCGACGTAGAGCACATCGTTCTTGTCGATCGCAACGCTGCTCGGCCGGCCGAACTGCTTCCACTCGGCGAGGAATTTCCCGTCGGCATCGAAGATCTGCACCCGGCTGTTCACGCGATCGGCGACAAACACACGGCCGGTGGAGTCGATGGCGATGCCATGCGGCGTGTCGAGCTCACCTTGTGCCTTACCGTGCTTGCCCCACGCCTTGATGAACTTGCCATCCTTGGAGAACTTCACGATGCGGTCGTTGGTGTTGCCGCCGTGACCGTCGGCCACGAAGATGTCGCCGTTGGGCGCGACCACCACATCGGAGGGCCCGTCGAGCGTGTCCTCGGCATCACCCGGCATGCCGGGCTTGCCGATGGTCAGCAGGACCTTTCCTTCCGGACTGAACTTGACCAGCACGGCACCCTTGCCGTTCTTGCCGCGTTCATCGGTGACGTAGACGTTGCCCTCCCGGTCGACGCCGAGGCCATGCGGGAAGTTGAACATGCCGCCGCCGAAGCCCGTCACGAACTTGCCCGCGGGATCGAATTTCATGATCGGCGCGACGTTCGACTTGCCGCAATCATTGGCGCCGCAGCGATCGAAGACCCACACGCTCTTGCCATCACGATCGACCTCGACGCCGATCGGCGCGCCCATCTTGCGGCCGTCAGGCAACTTCGCCCAATTGTCCTCCATCTTATAAGGATTGGGCGCCGAGTTCGGGTCGGCAGATTGCGCAAAGACCCCTGAGATTGCCAACAGCGCGGCGGTGCCGGCTGCGAACGCAAGACAGGCTCGACTCTGATTGTTCATGAGACTCTCCCGTGAGCATTTCCTCTAGATACAATTGGAAACCGGCTGATAGAGCGCAGGCTCTCTCCGGCTTTAGTTCTTGACGTATCGCATCAGCCGCTTGGGGCCGACCTCGGCGCCGTAGATGTTGCCCTTGGCATCAGCAGCCACGCCTTCCGCCGCGCTGGTGCCGGTGGTCTTCTCGACCGGATCAGGAATGAACGCCGTCACCTCGCCGGTCTTGGCACTGCCGACGCGAATGCCGCGCTTCCAGCCGTCGTGATTTTTTGACACCGATTCCGATTCCGAATCCGCCACATAGATCACGTCGTTCTTGTCGATGAAGACGCCGCTCGGGCGGCTGAACTGCGGCCACTGGGCGATGAACTTGCCATCCTGATCGAAAATCTGGATGCGGTTGTTGGAGCGGTCCCCGAGGAACAGCCGGCCCTGGGAATCCATGGCGATCGCGTGCGGGCCGTCGATCTCGCCCGGACCCGATCCCTTGGTGCCCCAGGTCTTGATGAACTTGCCGTCCTTGGAGAACTTCACGATGCGCGCATTGGTGTTGCCGCCGTGGCCATCGGCAACGAAGATATCGCCATTGGGAGCGGTCACGACAGCAGACGGCGCGTTGAACTCGTCGTTGCCGGCGCCCGCGACGCCGGGCTTGCCGAGCGTGAGCAGGACCTTGCCGTCAGGGCTGAACTTGAACACCTGATGGCCCTTGCCGGGCTTGCCAGTGCCATCAGTAAGCCAGATGTTGCCTTCGCGGTCGACATGGATCCCATGCGGGAAGATGATCATGCCGGCCCCGAAGGACTTCACCAGCTTGCCGGACGCATCGAACTTCAGGATCGGATCAAGCTTGGAGCCCTCGCACGCGAACGGCTTGCCGGCCGCCAGGATCTGCGCCATCTGCGATGGTGGCGCAAACTCGCCGCAGCGCTCGCCGACCCAGACGCTGCTGCCGTCGGCATCGATAGCGACCGCCGACGTCGAACCCCAGGTTCGCCCGTCGGGCAGCTTGGCCCAATTCTCCACCGAGCGATAAGGATTGGGCAGCGAGTTCGTCGGCGCCATGGCCTGGTCGTAGGCGGTGGAAGCCGCCGTGGCCAGCAACGCAACAAGCAAAAGCGCAAAGATGTGGCCTGGCTTGGACCGCATAGTTTCCTCCTTTATTTCTTGTCTTGGCGTCTTCTCTTGGCATCCGGTTGGGTCGTCCCGCGCGCCCAAATTTTAAAGCCTAAGGTGCGTCTTTTTGGAGGCCGCCGCAACTGCCGGGCGAGCCATGTTGCTCCTCGCCATCGGTGCATCTCGGCCATTGTATTCATCCCCGCTCTATGGCTCCATGGCGCGCTTTTTTGGGACCAGAAGCATGCAAAACAAGTTCCGCGGCGTGATGCAAAGCCCGATCACGCCGCTCAAGGATGACTACAGCCTCGACCTTCCGACCTTCGAGAAAGTGCTCGACTTCCACGTCCGCACCGGCGCGCCCGCGATCTCATGGCCGCACCACAAGGGCGAGTCGCTGAGCCTCACCATTCCGGAGCGCAAGCGCTTTGCTGAAGCCACCGTGAAGGTCGTCGCCGGGCGTGTGCCGGTGACGATCCATGTCAGCGCGCTCGCGGTCGAGGACACCATGGAGCTGGCGCAGCACGCGCAGAAGATCGGCGCCGACGGCATCCTCGCCATCACGCCCTATTTCTGGACGCCAACGCGCGAGGCGATTCACGATTACTTCATCCGGCTGTGCACCTCGATCGAGCTGCCGGTCCTGTCCTATAACTCGCCGAGCTATCTCGCGGGTGTCGAGATCACCGGCGATTTGATGTCGCGCCTGATCGAGCGGCTGCCCAATTTCGTCGGCGTCAAGGAGGCGAGCTTCAACAGCGAGAAGTTCCTGGAGATCTCACGCGTGGCGCTGTCGCTGCGGCCGAATTTCGCGCTGCTCACCGGTGTCGAGTTCCTGCTGCCGTCGGTGCCGCTGGGAGGCGTCGGCTCCTATTCGGCCGCGGGCTCAGTCTGCCCGAACCTGTGCGCCGCGCTGTTCGACGCCTGCATGGCCAGCGAATGGCCGCGCGCGCGCGAGCTGCAATACAAGATGACGCGGCTCTGGCACCTGTTCAAAGACCAGTATCCGTCCTCGCTCAAGGGCGGCATGGTTATCATGGGCCGTCCGGTCGGGCCGACGCGCCCGCCGCTGCCGACCGCCACCAAGGAACGGCAGGCCTTCATCGAGAAGGAGCTCGCGGACATGGGCGTCCTCGAGAGCGAGCCGCACGGCTGGTGAATTAAGAGAACATATCCATGTCAGTCTTTGAGCCAGTCCTTGAGCCAGGCCTCGTGCACACGCCGGTGACGCCGTTCACGCGCGACAACCGCATCGACTACGACACGTTCGCCAAGCTGATCGAATTCCATATCGGTAGCGGCGCGGATAGTCTCGCGCTGCCGATGCATATCGGCGAATCGGCGAGCCTCACCGATGAGGAGCAGCGCGCGCTGCTTGCCTTTACGATCAAGCTGGTGAACGGCCGCAAACCGATCATTGCGCACACGAGCGACGCCGGCAGTGCTATTGCGGCCGACCGCGCGCGCCATGCGGAGCGGCTCGGCGCGGCCGCCGTGATCGCGACCACGCCGTATTACTGGACGCCGCCGCCGCACATGATCATCGAGCATTTCGTAGCGATCGGCTCGGCGGTGTCGATTCCTTTCTTTGTCTACAACTCGCCCGAGGAGATGCCGGGCAGCAAGATCACGGCGGAGCTCTGCCTCAAGCTCATCGACCGGCTCCCCAACTTTGCTGGCGTCGTTGATCTCAGTCTCGACTGGCAGTTCATGATCGAGCTCCTCACCTACGCCAAGCGCAAGCGGCCGGGCTTTGCGCTCATCGCCGGCACCGAGCACATGGTGTCGGCAGCCGCCATCGGGGCAACCGGCCTGTTCTCACCACTGGCGGGCATCGCGCCGAAGCTGGTGCGTAAGCTCTACGACGGCTGCCGCAAGGACCAGCTGGTCGAGGCACGTGGCGCCCAGGAAGCGGTCGCAGCGCTGCGGCAACATCTCAAATCGAGTGGCAACCTCAAGGCCGCCTTGCGCACGATGGGCCGCGATTGCGGCGCGCCGCGCCCGCCGCTGCAGGCGCCCGACGCCGAGGCCACTCGCGCGCTCACCGCCACACTCGAGCCGATGCTGCGCGACGAGCCGCGCGGATTTTAGCGCTTCTTCCTTCTCTGAGAGCGCTCCACAGATGCGTTGCGCGAGTTGCGAATGCGCGTGCCGCACAGGAGGGAACGATGTGCCACTGTCTTGCCCAACCACGAGGCTGTAGGGCGCAATCGCTTTATTGCGCCGTCTCGAAGGCAAGCTTCCGTCAATGGGATCGGCCCGGCCCGTGGCAGGAATGGCGCAATAAAGCGATTGCGCCCTACGGCCTGCGCGACTGGTCGTCCTCAAACCGCCGTCAATCCGCCATCGAGCACCAGCACCTGCCCGGTGATCGAAGCCGCCTGCGGGCTTGCGAGATAGACCACCGCCGCCGCCACTTCATCCGGCGTGCAAAGCCGATGCAGCGGAATGCGCTCGAGCATCGCTTTCATATAGTTGGGATCACCGCCCGTCCCGGCGCGCGAGGGCGACGCCGTCTCCATCCGTCCGGGCGCGATCGCGTTGACCCTGATGCCATGCTCCGCCCATTCGACCGCGAGCATGCGCGTCATCTGCACCTGCGCCGCCTTGACGATGCCGTAGGTCGAGCGCTCGGGTGCGCCGACGAGCGCGTGGGTCGAGGCGATCGTGACGACTGCGCCGGGGCCCCGCGCTTCGATGAGATGGCGCCCGACTTGCTGGGTCAGATGAAACGTGCCGGTCACGTTGACCGTCACCATCTCGTCCCACTGGGCCGACGTGACATCGATGGCGCGCGCGCGCAGGTTGGTGCCCGCATTGTTGACCAGGAGGTCGAGTCCGCCGAACGCCGCAACAATCTCGTGCATGGCGCGCTCGATGCTCGTGCGCGAGCCGAGATCGAGAATGAGCGGCAGCACACGCCCGCCGAGCGCGTCGAGCGCCGTCACGGTCTCGCTCAAATTCTGGGCGCGAGTAGCCGAGATCGCCACGTCATAACCGGCACGCGTCAGGGCGAGCGCGGTCGCTGCACCGACTCCGTAGGAGGCGCCGGTCACAAACGCGGTCGGCCTTGTCGTTACTGCCATGTCTTTAACCCCGACGTTTTCTGCCCGCGACGTTATTAGCACAAGCCGCGCGGCGGATTTCAGTGGCAAAGCCGCAGAAACGCCGCTCTAATGACTGCTCTTAAGTCGCCGGTCACAAGGCGCCGGACGATCAATGGAGGACAGGACATGCGGGCTGCCGCTCTCTTTGCTGCTTTGGTGCTGGCCGCGATGTCCATGTCTGCTTCCATGCCCGCGCAGGCTCAGACCAAGGTTCGCATCGGCAAGCCGCAGGCCGGCGCCTTCCAGTTCGTTCCGGTCGATGTCGGGCTCGAGGTCGGCATCTTCAAGAAGCATGGCCTCGATGTTGAATCCTCCGACTTCGGCGGCGGCCCGCGCGTGCAGCAGGCGCTGACTGCCGGCGCGCTCGATCTTGCCATCGGGTCAGGACCGGAGCTGGCCTTGATTGTCAAGGGCGCGCCCGAGACCGCCGTCGCCGCGCTCGCCGATGCGCCCTATGCGGTGGTGCTCACCGTGCTCAACGACGGCCCGAAAACCGTTGCCGATCTCAAGGGCAAGAAGATCAGCGTCTCGACCCGCGGCGGCCTCACCTACTGGCTCGCGCAGGAGCTCTCGCGTCGCCAGGGCTGGGGGCCGGAAGGCTTCGCCATCACGCCACTCGGCGCGACCACGGCGCAGACCGCGGCGCTCAAGACCAAGCAGATCGACGGCATGATCGTCGAGGTCAATGCCGGCTACCGGCTGGAGGAGGAGAAATCCGGCCGCGTGCTCGTGCAGTTTGGTGACCTGCTCAAGACCTTCCACATCTATGTGCTCTATGCACACACCGAGTTCGCGGTGAAGAACCCTGCCGCTGTGCGTGCGTTCCTGGCCGGCTGGTTCGAAACGATCGAATGGATGCAGAAGAACCGCGAGCGCGCGATCGACATCGTGCGCCGCAGGACCGACGTATCGCTGGCGCTGGCGACACGCGACTATGACGAGCTCAGCGGCATGTTCAACAAGACCGGCCGTTTCAATCCGGAAGCGCTCAAGGTGCTGTCACGCTCGTTTGTCGAGATGGGCACGCTGCCGAATGAGCCGGACGTGACCAAGCTCGTCACCGAGCAGTACCTGCCGGGCAGCAAGTAGTTAAGGGAGAAGACCATGACGCTGCATCGAACGATTGCGGCAGCGCTCCTGAGCGCCGCCCTCTCGGCCGCATGGATCGGCAGCGCGGCGGCCGACAAGCTCGACGACATCAAGGCGCGCGGCAAGCTCCTCATTGGCAACAGCGAGACCTCGCCGCCGTTCTCCTCGCGCGAGAACGGCAAGGTCATCGGCTACGACGTCGATCTTGCGGCGCAAGTGGCGAAGCGGCTCGGCGTCGGCATGGAGTTCGTCCCGGTCATCAACTCCGAGCGCATTCCAGAGCTGCAGCAGGACCGCATCGATCTTGCCGCCTCCGGCATGACGCGCGCCGACAACCGCCGCCATCTCATCGGCTTCAGTCTCGCCTATCTGGTCTCGCCGCACACCGTCATCATCCGCAAGGATTCAGGCATCAAAGCTGTGAAGCAGATGGCGGAGAAGAAGCTTGCGCTCGTGCGTGGCGCGAGCGTCGATGCCGAGCTCAAGGCGGCGGTGCCGACCATGGAGATCGTGCACTACGACACTTATGCGCTGTGCTTCGACGCACTGCGCGACCGCAAGGTCGCGGGCTTCCTCGCGGACGAGGTGCTGCTGTGGGCCTATGCGCAGAAGAACGGCGCGCCGCAGGACTACATGATGATCCCGGACTACGACCTGCCGCGTACGGCCGGCTTCGGGATCAAGAAGGATGAGCGGCGTTTTTCGGCATTCGTTGATGATGTGCTGCTCGATCTCGAGAAGTCCGGCGAGGCCGAGAGGATTTTCAATGACTGGTTCGCGCCGGTGAAACGTCCGTTCACGATCAAACGCGATTGAGCGCGCTACTGATGACCTGATGGTGTCAGCGTGCCCCTGCAACAAGGGCACAGCACGCTGGGGATACCGCCGGCAGAAATATCATCAGGGCACTCACATCTCGGTCTCATTTCGCCGCTACCCGTGCATCCCGGGAGCAAGTTCAACTCGGGGTGAGCAATGTCCAAGTGGTGGCTTCTGCGGCTGATCTGGTTGATTTTGGGACTGCTGGTCGGCGTCATCGCCGTCCTTCCGGAATCGGCCGAGACCCTGACGGGGATCGTTGCGCTCATCTTTATCCTGGCGACGCTCGTCATACTCGGTCGGTTGGCCGTCCTGGTCGTGTCCGAAAAACTCAAATCGGCGCTGGCGAAGCCCGATCCGAACAAGACGACGCTCGGCCGGCACGAATTCTTCCCCGGCGTTGCTCTGGAATTCGAGGCGGCCAAAGTCGGTGCGGAACAGCTGCCCGCTTCAGACTCCAAGACAGAGCTATCGCGCTTCAAATTCGCCGGCTTCAACTTCAAGACGATCCTCAATACTGAAGAAGAGAAGCTGGAGCCGCGCAAGAAGGCGCTGCTGTGGGACAGCGTCCTGTTCGGAGGCAGCCTCATCGCCTGCGCGTGGATCGTCTCACTTTTCAATTGAGGCGGCATTCGTGCGTGACACCACTGAGCAAACTATTGCCCGAGCCGCTGCCGCACCCAGGGAATGATGACGCTCGCCGTAATCTCGTCGTCCTTGACGCTGAGCGAGCGACCCATGGTCTGGCCCTCGGGGTTGACCCACGCATGCTTCGGACCGCCGTTGCGCAGCAATAGCAGAAAATCTTCGAAAGGCACCTGGGTGTCCTTGGCACCGGCGATCAGCAGCATCGGCGGACTCGGCTTTTGCAGGAGACCAGCGCCGGCGAGCGACAGCGACGGCATGAACGCGAACGCATCCTCGACGGTGTGCTGGCCAAGCATATGCAGGCGCGAGGGCACGTAGTCGAACAGGAACTCCTTGGTCTTGAACGCCTCCTCCTGCCATGCGCGCTGGAAATAGTGGTGCACCGGGCCGCTCTGGAACACGACGCCAGCCAGGCGCTTCGCCTCCAAGTAGCCCGTGCGCGCGGCCCAATAACTACCCCAGCTCTGGCCGCGCAGCACGATGCGCGTGCCGTCGAGGTCGCTGCGCGCCGCCACAAGGTCGATAGCAGCCGAGAAGATGCGCTCGGAGCCGGGCGCCGCCGGCAGCGGCGCATCGCCGGTTCCCGGCATGTCGAGCGCGAGCACCGCGATTCCATGCGGGAGAAAAGCGCGGCTCTGGATGGCGACCGTGTCCTTCCAGAGATCGCTGCCGCCGATGCTGATGAGCACCGGCGGCCGTACGACGTCCTGCGGCTTCTGCAGCAGCGCGACGATCTCGCGATCCTCGAACGGAATCGAAATCGACTCGATCACCGGATCGACGAGACGGCCGTAGGCTTCGAACGCGGTGCGGGCCTTGGCGGCGGACAAGACCTTGTTGGGCGATCTCGCAACCGGCCAGCGCCCGAACGTATAGAGCCGCCAGGCCGCGAGTAGCGCCTCCTGCGCAGCCTTGCCCTGCCCGGCCTCGCAGACGCGATGGAGATGGCGGTCGCCGACGCTCATCCAGGCCGCACCCCATTCGTCGGGATCGAGGCTTGTGATCATCGCCAGCGCGGCGCGCGCGTCGTCGGGGCTGATGCCGAACACCGGATACGCGCCGCGATCGGCGCGCGCCTGCGTTTCCGCCTTGAGCTCCTCCCAGGTGCGGGTCTGCCAGCGCTGGTCGCTCATCATACTGTCAGAACAATCGAGCCGGTGGTTCTGCGCGCTTCGAGATCGGCATGCGCGCGTGGCGCATCGGCGAACGGATAGGTCGTGCCGATGTCGATGCGGACCTTGCCGCTCATCACCATGTTGAACAGGTCATTGGCCGTTTCGAGCAGCGCCTCGCGGGTCGCCGTATAGTCGCCGAGGCTCGGATGCGTGAGATAGAGCGAGCCGAGCTGCCCGAGCCGGCGCGGCGGTACGGGATCAGGATCGCCAGAAGCTTCGCCAAAGGAGGCGAGAATGCCGCGGCGGCACAGACAGCGCAGCGAATCCTCGAACGTGGCCTTGCCGATCGAATCGTAAACCACCGGCACGCCGTCGCCGCCGGTGAGCGCGCGCACGCGCGCGACGATATCGTCCTTGCCGAGCACCAGGGCATGATCGCAGCCATGGGCGCGCGCGACCGCCGCCTTCTCGTCGCTGCCGACGGTGCCGATCACCGTCGCGCCAAGATGCTTCGCCCATTGGCACACGATCTGGCCGACGCCACCGGCGGCGGCATGGATCACGATCGTGTCGCCCGGCTTGACGCGATGAGTCTCCTTCAGGAGATAGCGCGCCGTCATGCCGCGGATCATCATCGCAGCCGCGGTGCGCTCGTCGATCGCCGGCGGCAGCACAATAGCGCGCGCCGCCGGAATGATACGCGCCTGCGCATAGGCCGTATCCGGCCCGGCCACGCACGCGACGCGCTGCCCGACCGCAAAATCATCGACGTCCGGCCCGACCGCTTCGACAACACCCGCACTTTCGATGCCGATGCCGGACGGAAACGCCTTGACGGCGTGGGTGCCACGGCGGACCAGCACATCACGGAAATTGACCGCCACCGCGGTGTTGCGGATGCGCAGCTCGCCGCGTTGCGGCTCGCCGATCGCCACGTCCTCGAGGTGCAGGACCTCGGGGCCACCGTGTTCGCAGAAGCGAAAGGCCTTCACCATCGTGATTAAGCGTGCCGTTCCGCGACGAAGCGCGCGCCGGCGATGAGCACCGCCGCCGCCTCACCAAATGGCGCCAGCGCCGCATCGGCCTCGGCAACGAGCGTGCGCAAGCGTGCCCGCGCGCCATCGGGACCGAGCAATCCCACGATCGTGGCCTTGCCGGCTTCCGCATCTTTGCCGGTCTGCTTCCCCACCAGCGCCGGATCGCCCTCGACGTCGAGCAGATCGTCGGCGATCTGAAACGCCTTGCCGACCGCCGTGCCATAGCGATCGAGCGCGTCGCGCTGCGCCGCGCTCGCCTGTCCCAGAATGGCGCCGGCGCGGCAGGCAAATTTGAGCAGCGCTCCCGTCTTCATCGCCTGCAGCGTCGCGACCTCGGCCTCAACGAGCTGCTGCGGCACGCCACGATCGAAGCGCCCTTCGGCGGCGAGATCGAGCATCTGGCCGCCCACCATGCCGCCGAGGCCGGCCGCGCGTGCAAGCGCCAGCACGAGATCGACGCGCACGGCCGCGTTTGGATGCGTCTCCGGGCGCGCCAGGATGTCGAACGCAAAAGTCAGAAGACCGTCGCCCGCAAGAATCGCGGTCGCTTCATCGAAGGCCTTGTGCGCGGTGGGCTGGCCGCGCCGCAGGTCGTCATTGTCCATCGCCGGCAGATCGTCGTGCACCAGCGAATAGCAATGCACGCATTCGAGCGAGACACCAGCCATCAATGCCTGCTCGCGCGGCACGCCGAAGAGGCTCGCACTCTCGACCACCAGGAACGGGCGGAACCGCTTGCCCGCGCCGAGGCTCGCATAGCGCATGGCGTCGAGGAGCCGGGCCGGCCGGGCCAATTCATCGCTTGCCAGGGCCTTGCCGAAAAGTTGATCGAGCAGGCTTTCAGCGTCCTTCGCGACCTGGTTGAGCCGATCCTGGAACTGCGCTGTCGCGTCCACATTATCCCCACGAGCGTTGCGGCCGACTGTCTAGGCGGTCTGCCGCAATTTCGCCAGTCCTCAAGCACCCGTGCCGCCCGGCGCCCGAAGCCCTATCTTACAGGTCCTCACGGACCTGAGAGTCCTTGGGAATTCCGGGTGGGAATTCCGGGATTACCACCGTCTCGCGCTCGCAAGGGTGGCAATCGAGCCGACGTTGCGCTTTATATCAGCCTCGGGAAAGGAACTCGCCGCGCCATGACCAACGACCCCGCCGCATTGCGGTCCGGAAAGGGCCATCGCGACGAGAACTTCCCGGTCGCGTCGCGGCTCATCCACCCGCGTCATCGCGGCATCATTTTGGCCTTCTACGAGTTCGTGCGGATCGCCGACGACATCGCGGACCACGTCACGCTGGCGCCGCAGCAGAAGCTCGATCTGCTGGATCGGCTGGAGGGCGGTCTGCTGGGCCGGCATGATGACGTTCCAGAAGCCGTAGCGCTGCGACGTGCCTTAAGCGAGCGCAAGCTTCCGCCGCGCCATGCGCAAGACCTCTTGACGGCATTTCGCATGGATGTGACCAAGCTGCGCTATCGCGACTGGGACGATCTGATGAACTACTGCAGCTATTCGGCCATGCCGGTCGGCCGCTTCGTGCTCGACGTGCACGGCGAAGACCGCGCTACATGGCCCGGAAACGATGCGCTCTGCGCGGCGCTGCAGATCATCAATCACCTGCAGGACTGCAAGAAGGACTATCGCGATCTCGACCGCGTCTACGTTCCCGGCGATGCACTGTCCGCTGCCGGCGCGACGGTCGAGGACATCGGCAAAGCGGCCAGCACACCTGCGCTCCGCCAATGCCTGCAGGGGCTCGCGGCGCGCACCGGCAAACTGCTCGAGCAGAGCGCAGCCTTTTCGGCTAGCATTCGCGACGCCCGCCTGGCGTTCGAGGTTGCGGTGATCCAGGCTCTGGCGTGCCGCTTGGTTGCGATGCTGCGCACGCGCGACCCGTTGAGCGAACGGGTGCATCTCACCCGGTCGGGTGTTGCGGCTGTCGGGCTCGTGGGATTGTTCAGTGGCGCGCGCAACCGGCTAGGGCGTGTCTTCTCGGCGCCACAAGCGCCCCGCAACGCGTGAGGTCACGCGTGGACGCCACAATATTGTCTAGCTCCTCACCACCAGGCTCGTCACCATCAAGCTCGTCGCAGCGCGCCTCCGGCAGCTCGTTCTACACGGCAATGCGGATTCTGCCGCAGGCGCAACGCGACGCCATGTACGAGATCTACAATTTCTGCCGCTGCGTCGACGACATCGCGGACTCGACTGGCCCGCGGCCACAGCGCCAGGCAGAGCTCAACGAATGGCGGACGCAAGTGAGCGCATTCTTTCAGGGCAAGGTCGGCCCGCTCGTCACCGGCCTCGCCCGGCCGGTGCGCGACTTCGGTCTTGCCGAGGAGGATTTTCTGGCCGTCATCGACGGCATGGAAATGGACACGATCGAGGACATCCGGGCGCCCACTCTTGCCACACTCGACCTCTATTGCGACCGGGTGGCCAGCGCAGTCGGACGATTGTCAGTACGGGTGTTCGGCCTCGACCGCGAGGGCGGCATTCAACTCGCGCATCATCTCGGGCGCGCGCTGCAGCTGACCAACATCCTGCGCGATCTCGACGAGGATGCCGACGTCGGCCGCCTCTATCTGCCGCGCGAGTGGCTCACCGAGGCCGGCATCAGCACCAGTGATCCGATGACCGCCTTGCGCAGCCCTGGGCTTGCCACCGTGTGCAACCGTCTCGCCGAGCGGGCGCGCGAGCATTTTGCGCAAGCCAACACGATCATGGCGCGCTCGCCGCGACCTGCCGTGAAGGCGCCGCGCATCATGGGCGAAGTCTATCGTATTATTCTTGATGGCATGGTGGCGCGCGGCTGGCAGGCACCACGCCAGCGCGTACGCGTCTCACGCGTCCGGATCGCCTTCATTCTGCTGCGTTACGCGATCGCCTGATGCCGCGGATGATCCACATCATAGGCGCCGGCCTCGCCGGCCTGTCTGCTGCGGTCGAGCTCACGGCGCGCGGCCATGCCGTCGTCGTGCATGAGGCGACGGCTGTCGCGGGCGGCCGCTGCCGCTCCTACTACGACAACAGCGTCGGCATGACGATCGACAATGGCAATCACCTGCTCTTGTCTGGCAATCGTGCGGCGCTCGCTTATGCGCGCGCGATCGGCGCGCAGGATCGCCTGGTCGGCCCCTCGCGTGCCGAGTTCGCCTTTTTCGATCTGGCCAATCGCGAGAAGTGGACGCTGCGCTTCAATAACGGACGCGTGCCGTGGTGGATTTTCGATCCGCGCCGGCGCGTGCCCGGCACGCATGCGCTCGACTATCTGTCGGTTGGGCGGCTGTTGTGGGCGCCGCGCGACCACGCCGTCGGCGAGGTCATCCGCTTCAGCGGGACGCTCTACGAGCGGCTGTTGCGGCCGCTGTTGCTGGCGGCGCTCAACATCGACCCGGCCGCGGGCTCAGCGGCGCTGGCCGGGGCTATCATCCGGGAAACGATCGCGGCCGGCGGGAAGGCCTGCCGCCCGCTGATCGCGCGTGAGGGGCTCGGGGCGACGCTGGTCGAACCGGCGCTTGACCTCCTAGGCGAGCGCGATGCGCACGTGCAGCTCGGCCACCAGCTGCATGCCATCCGGTTCGCCGATGACCGCGTCACCACACTCGATTTCGGCAAGGACAGCGTCAACCTGACAGGCGACGACGCCGTCATCCTGGCCGTGCCACCTTATGTGGCGGCTGCGCTCATTCCCGGCATCGAGACACCGAACGAGTATCGTGCGATTGTGAATGCGCATTTTCGCGTGGACCCGCCCGGTCAACTGCCGCCCATGTTGGGTGTCGTGAACGCCACCACGGAATGGATCTTTGCGTTCCCGGGCCGCATATCGGTGACGATCAGCGCGGGCGACCGCCTGATCGACACGCCGCGGGATGCGTTGGCGCAGACCATCTGGCGCGAGGTCGCTGAGATTGCCGGGCTGCCACCCGAATTGCCGCGCTGGCAGATCGTGCGGGAGCGGCGCGCAACTTTTGCGGCCACGCCCGAGCAGGATGCCCGCCGGCCTGGCGCGCGCACGCGCTACCGCAATCTCGCGCTGGCCGGCGATTGGACAAATACCGGCTTGCCGGCCACGATCGAAAGTGCCATTCGGTCCGGCCACCGCGCCGCCGAAATCATCACCCAGAGCTAGCACTGGATGACCAGCACCGACACGAGCGCCTTGGAACAGCACATTCAAGCCGCGACCAGCGCGCTGCTTGAGCAGCAGAAGCCGGATGGGCATTGGGTGTTCGAGCTCGAGGCCGACAGTACCATTCCGGCCGAATACATTCTCATGCGGCATTTTCTTGCCGAGCCGGTCGATGCCGAGCTCGAGCGCAAGATCGGCATTTATCTCCGCCGCGTGCAGGGCGCACATGGCGGCTGGCCGCTGTTTCACGAAGGTGCCTTCGACATGAGCGCCAGCGTGAAGTCCTATTACGCGCTCAAGCTGATCGGCGATCCGATCGACGCGGACCACATGCGCCGCGCCCGCGAGGCGATCCGCGTCCATGGCGGGCCTGCGCGCGCCAATGTGTTTACGCGCACTGCGCTTGCGCTCTACGGCGCCATCTCCTGGCGCGCCGTTCCGGCGATGCCGGTCGAGGTGATGCTGCTGCCGAAGTGGTTTCCGTTCCACATCATGAAGATCGCGTACTGGAGCCGCACCGTCATCGTGCCGCTGCTGGTGCTCCTCGCCTACAAGCCGCGCGCCCGCAACCCGAAGGGCGTACGCATCGACGAGCTGTTCCTCGAGCCGCCCGAAAAGGCCCGGCTCACGCCGCGCGCGCCGCAGCAGAACCGCTGGTGGTTTGCCTTCTTCCGCGGCGTCGATACGCTCCTGCGGGTGATCGAGCCCGCGATCCCGACGCGCATCCGCAAGCGCGCGGTCGATCGCGCGGTCGCCTTCGCGGTCGAGCATCTCAATGGCGAGGATGGCATCGGCGCGATCTTCCCGGCGATGGTCAACAACGTGCTGATGTTCGACACGCTCGGCTATCCCAAGGATCATCCGCACGCTGCCATCGCCCGCTTGGCGGTGGAGAAATTGCTGGTCGTGACCGACAAGGAAGCCTACTGCCAGCCCTGCTACTCGCCGGTCTGGGACACCGGGCTCACCTGCCATGCGCTCCTGGAAGTTGGCGGCGAGCGCGCGCTGGCGCAGGTCGACAAGAGCCTTGAATGGCTCAAGGAGAAGCAGATCCTCGACGTCGCCGGCGACTGGGCCGAGCAGCGTCCCGGCCTGCGCCCGGGCGGCTGGGCGTTCCAGTACAACAATCCGCACTATCCCGATGTCGACGACACCGCCGTCGTCGCCATGGCAATGGATCGCGCCCAGAATCTCAAAGGTGAGACTCGCTACCGGGAACCGATTGCACGCGCGCGCGAATGGATCCTCGGCATGCAGTGCAAGAACGGCGGCTGGGGCGCCTTCGATGCCGAGAACACGCACTATTATCTCAACCACATTCCGTTCGCGGACCATGGCGCGCTGCTCGATCCGCCGACCGAGGACGTGAGCGCGCGCTGCGTGTCGATGCTCGCTCAGCTCGGCGACATGCCCGATAAGGACAAGAGAGCGGCCGAAGCCCTCGACTATCTGCGGCGCACGCAGCACCCCGAAGGCAGCTGGTATGGCCGCTGGGGAATGAACTACATCTACGGGACCTGGTCGGTGCTCTCCGCGCTCAACGCCGCCGGCGTCGACCACCGGTCGCCTGAGATCCGCAAGGCGGTGAGCTGGCTTGTGAAGATCCAGAACAGCGACGGCGGCTGGGGCGAGGACGGGTCAAGCTACAAGCTTGACTACCAAGGCTACGAGACAGCGCCGAGCACGCCCTCGCAGACCGCGTGGGCGGTCCTCGGGCTGATGGCCGCCGGTGAGATCGATCACCCCGCAGTGGCGCGCGGCATCGACTATTTGTCGCGGACGCAAGGGACTGATGGCCTGTGGGAGGAGCCGCGCTTCACAGCCGTGGGGTTCCCCCGCATCTTTTACCTTCGCTACCATGGCTATGCGAAATTCTTCCCGGTCTGGGCTATGGCGCGCTATCGCAACTTGAAGACCAGCAACGCACCGGCGGTCAGCTTCGGGCTGTGAAAAGCCAGTACCCTGGTCCGGTTAAAAATCGGCGAAACGGCCCAGGCCGTCGGCCAATCCTTGCCGAATGTGGCTAGCGGGTCACTGTTGGGACATAAAAGGCACTGGCTACCCCGTTTTTCCCGGGTCTGAGCGTGAAAGCCGCTCGATTGCAGGATTTCCCCAGGCTAGGATTGCATCTGGGCGTGAATCTGGTTCGTATACCGGGGGCATTGGGGGCAATGACGCCATGATCGTTGTCGTGGGCTTGGCGTTCGAGGCTCGTATCGCTGCGGGCCCCGGGATACAGGTCATTTGCAGTGGGGATGGGCGCCATCTTGGGCGCTCGCTTGCTGCTGCGGTGCGGGAAAATTGCGGCGGACTGGTCAGCTTCGGTGTGGCGGGCGGGCTGGACCCCGATCTACAACCAGGCGATTGCATCGTTGCGTCAGCCATTCTCTCCGGTACCATCCGCATACCGACAGACCCGGCATGGTCGCAGAACCTGATCGACACCGTGCCGAACGCCACGCTCGGCGTGCTCGCGGGCGTGCTGGCGCCGGTGGCGACTGCCGAGGCCAAGCGCACCTTGCACCAAAAGACCGGGGCGGTCGCGGTCGACATGGAATCGCACATCGTGGCGAGCGTGGCTCAGAAGCACGGGATCCCGATGGCGGCGATTCGCGTCATCACCGATCCGGCTGGCCGGGCACTGCCCAAATCGGCGCTGGCCGCCATGCACCCGGACGGAACGACCGATTTTCCGGCCATGATGCATCACCTGTTCAAGGATCCGTGGGAGCTGCCGAAGATTCTGCGGACAGCGCTCGATGCCCGCGCAGCCCGAGCCACGCTCATGCGTGGCCGCCAGCTGCTCGGCCCGCGCCTGGGCCTGCCAGACTTCCGACGATTCGAGCTTGATGTGGCGTGACTTGATGTGACTTGGGCGGGCGCGGCCTATTCCGGGCCGTAGGGCGCAATCGCTTTATTGCGCCGTTTCGACGGCAAGGCTCCGTCAATGGGGTCGGCCCCGGCCCGTGGCAGGAATGGCGCAATAAAGCGATTGCGCCCTACAGGCTCCTATTCAGCGGCTTCCATCGGGACCCGTGAGCTCGCCGCCGCCTTGTTGGCGCGCTCGGTCGCCTCGGCCGTGCGGATCTCCGACAGCTTGCGCTGAACCTGGTCCGAATACACGTATTGCGCCGGCCGCTGCTGCTCGAGCGAAATCTCCGGCGCCATCTCGCCATCGGTGCGCGGGCCGCGCAGCCAAGCCCGCAATGCCTGCAGCGGCTGCTGCAGCGTTGCATGGGCCGCGGTCGGCTCGTAACCGCAATGAGCCATGCAGTTTGCGCACTTCTCATATCGGCCGGTGCCGTAGGAGTCCCAGTCGGTGGTCTCCATCAGCTCCTTGAAGGTCGGGACGTAGCCCTCGCCCAACAGGTAGCAGGGCTTCTGCCAGCCGAAGACGTTGCGCGTCGGCATGCCCCAGGGCGTGCAATGGTAGGTCTGGTTGCCGGCCAGGAAGTCGAGGAACAAGGCCGAGTGGACAAAGGTCCATTGCTTGCCCTGGCCGCGCGCAAAGATGTCGCGGAACAGCTCCTTGGTCTTGCGCCGGTTCAGGAAGTGCTCCTGGTCGGGCGCGCGCTCGTAGGCATAGCCGGGCGAGATCGAGACGCCGACACCCAGATCCCTGGCGAAGTCCAGGAACGCCGCGATGTCCTGCGGCGGATGGCCGTCATAGATCGTGGCGTTGACGTTGACGATGAAGCCCTTGGCCTTGGCGGCCTTGATCGCCGACACCGCACGCTCGAACACGCCGTCCTGGCAGACCGACTTGTCGTGATGCTCCTTGAGCCCGTCGAGATGCACCGAGAAGAACAGATAAGGCGACGGCTCGAACAGATGCAGCTTCTTTTCGAGAAGCAGCGCGTTGGTGCACAGCGACACGAACTTCTTGCGCGCCACGATGCCCTTGACGATCTCGCCGATCTCCTTGTGGATCAGCGGCTCGCCGCCCGGGATCGCCACCATCGGAGCGCCGCATTCATCGACCGCATCAAGGCACTCCTTGACCGACAGGCGCCGATTCAAGATGGCGTCCGGATAGTCGATCTTGCCGCACCCGAAGCACGCGAGATTGCAGCGGAACAAGGGTTCCAGCATCAACACCAGCGGATAGCGCTCGCGGCCCAAGACCTTCTGCTTGAGCAGGTATGCACCGATCCGCATCTCCTTAAGGAACGGAATTCCCATCAGCTTGCGCTCTCTTGCTGTCGGGCGCCGCCCGATATGAAACGTCAGGATGGAAACGTCAGGATGCCTTTGCCAGTTCCGGCGGCAGCCGGAACTCGATCTTTTCCTGCCGGCCCGGCAGGATCGAGACCTCCACGGGTCCCAATCGGCGCAAGGCCTCGATGACATCGTCGACCAGAACCTCCGGCGCGGAGGCGCCCGCGGTGATGCCCACCGTGTTCATGCCCTTGAGCCAGGTTGGATCAAGCTCGCTGCCATCGGCAATCAGATAGCTCGGCCTGCCCTCTTCGCTGCCGATCTCGCGCAACCGATTGGAGTTTGAGCTGTTGGTCGCACCGACCACGAGGATCATATCGACCAGCTTGCTGAGCTCGCGCACGGCCGACTGCCGGTTCTGGGTCGCATAGCAGATATCGCGCGTCTCGGGACCCACGATGTCGCTGAACTTGCGCTGCAGCGCCGCGATGACGCCCTGCGTGTCGTCGACGCTGAGCGTCGTCTGCGTTACATAGGCAACCGGCGTATCGGACGGCAAGGCGAGCGCCTCGGCGTCGGCCTCGCTCTGCACCAGGATCACCGGGCTCGGGATCTGGCCCATGGTGCCCTCGACCTCCGGATGCCCGGCGTGTCCGATCAGGATGAGCTGGCGGCCCTGCCCCACGTAGCGCTTGCCCTGGTTGTGAACCTTGGTCACCAGCGGGCAGGTCGCATTCAGCACCGGCAGATTGCGCGAGGCGGCCTCGTCCTCGACGCTCTTGGCCACGCCATGGGCGCTGAAGATCGTCACGGCGTCGGGCGGCACCTCGGACAGGTCCTCGACAAACCGGGCGCCTTTGGCCTTGAGGCTCTCGACCACGTGCTTGTTGTGCACGATCTCGTGGCGCACATAGACCGGCGGGCCATATTTCTCGAGCGCGCGCTCGACAATCTCGATCGCGCGCACGACGCCGGCGCAAAATCCACGCGGTTGGGCCAGAATAACCTTCATAAACTCCCTTTGTCGGCCAATGGCCGATCCGTCCTGGTAGGCCGCCTGGGCGGCATATAAAGGTCAAGCCCCCTTGGGGGAAGACTTGCCGACAAGTTGCACGATCTCTCGCCGAGCATCCTTACCGAGCGCCTCGAACACCTTTGCGACAATGCCTTTGGCATCGAGCCCCGCCTTGGCGTACATGGCGGTCGGGGAATCCTGGTCGATGAAGGCGTCGGGCAGCACCATGGCGCGCACCTTGAGCCCGTGATCGAGCGCGCCATGCTGGGCCAGCGCCTGCAAAACGTAGGCGCCGAAGCCTCCGATTGCGCCCTCCTCGACCGTGATGAGGACCTCGTGCTCGCGCGCGAGCCGCAGCACCAGATCGACGTCGAGCGGCTTGGCGAAGCGCGCATCGGCCACCGTCGCGGTCAGCCCCTGCGTGGCCAGCGTCTCGGCCGCGAGCAGGCATTCCGAGAGTCTGGTGCCGAGCGAGAGCAGCGCCACGCTGGTGCCCTCGCGCACAATGCGGCCCTTGCCGATCTCCAGCGGCACGCCGAATTCCGGCATGTCAACGCCGACGCCATCTCCACGTGGATAGCGGAAGGCGCTCGGCCGGTCGTCGATCATGGCCGCTGTCGCGACCATATGCACGAGCTCAGCCTCGTCCGCCGCCGCCATGATCACAAAACCGGGTAAGCAGCCGAGATACGGCAGATCGAACGAGCCGGCATGGGTCGGACCGTCGGCGCCGACGAGGCCGGCGCGGTCGATCGCAAAGCGCACCGGCAGCCGCTGAATCGCGACGTCATGCACGATCTGGTCGTAGCCGCGCTGCAGGAAGGTCGAGTAGATCGCGGCAAACGGCTTGTAGCCCTCGCTCGCGAGACCCGCGGCGAACGTCACACCATGCTGCTCGGCGATGCCGACATCGAAGGTGCGGGCGGGAAACTCCTTGGCGAAGATGTCGATGCCCGTGCCGGACGGCATCGCCGCCGTGATCGCCACGATGCGATCGTCCTTCTTGGCTTCCTTCACCAGGCTCTGGCCGAACACGGCTGTGTAGGACGGCGCATTGGCCTTCGCCTTGATCTGCTTGCCGGTCGCGACGTCGAACTTGACCACGCCATGGTACTTGTCCTGCGACGCTTCGGCCGGAGCGTAGCCTTTGCCCTTCTGGGTGACCACGTGGACCAGAATCGGTCCTTCCTTGGCATCGCGCACATTGCGCAGGACGGGCAGCAGATGGTCGAGATTGTGCCCGTCGATCGGGCCGACATAGAAGAAGCCAAGCTCCTCAAACAGCGTGCCACCGGTCACCAGGCCGCGCGCATATTCCTCCATGGCGCGGGCGCGCTGCTCCAGGAACTTGGGCAGCCGCTTGGCGAGCTGATGGACGACGTGACGCAGCGAGCGATAGGGCCGTCCTGACACCAGCCGTGCCAGATAAGCCGACAGCGCGCCAACCGGCGGCGCAATCGACATGTTGTTGTCGTTGAGGATGACAATAAGTCGCGAATTCATCGCGCCGGCATTGTTCATGGCTTCGTAAGCCATGCCCGCCGACATGGCGCCATCGCCGATCACGCTGATAATGTTGTGCGACTGCCCTGCCAGATCACGCGCCACCGCCATGCCGAGACCGGCGGAAATCGAGGTCGAGGAATGGGCTGCCCCAAAACAGTCGTATTCGCTCTCGGCGCGCTTGGTGAAGCCCGAGAGGCCACCACCCTGGCGCAGGGTCCGGATCTTGTCCCGCCGCGAGGTCAGGATCTTGTGCGGATAGGCCTGATGGCCGACGTCCCAGATCAGCCGGTCGCGCGGGGTGTCGAACAGATAGTGAAGCGCGACCGTCAGCTCGACCACCCCGAGCCCTGCCCCGAGGTGGCCGCCGGTCACGGCGACCGCGCTGATAGTCTCGGCCCGCAACTCGTCGGCGACTTGCCGCAGCTGCTTCTCGTCAAGGCGGCGCAGATCCGCCGGGGAGTTGATGGTGTCAAGGATCGGAGTGGGCGCTGTCATGATTGCAACATCATTGTCCCTAGCACACGGAGTGCGGATGACGCGTTACGTCGATATGGCTATTGATCGTGGCGTCTAAACCCCCCAATGGAGACCCCCTCAGGACGAGAGGGGCGGGAACCACCCGCTAGCGAGATTGTCGTAAACGCAGTGCATAGCCGCATGGTTCACTCGGTTCAATGGTTAATCCGGCTATTAAACCTGCAAAGTCCGGAAAGAACAAGACATGCTGAGATCAAAGATTGTATCCGTGGTCAATACTTGCGCAAACCACGGGTGGACGGTCGTTGTTGTGGCTGCGATATTGGCAGTATTGTGTGGCTATTACTCAGCAAGAAACTTTTCAATTGACACGAATGTCAACAAACTAATCTCAAGCGATCTTGATTGGCGCAAGAATGAGCTTGCGTTAGACGCTGCATTTCCTTACCGCCACGAGATTATCGTGGCTGTGGTCGAGGCTCCCACCTCGGAGCTGGCGTCGCAGGCCACGGCCGAGCTGATCGAGAAGCTCGCCACCCACACCAAGGTCTTCAAGTCGGTGACTGAGCCGGCCGGTGGCGCGTTCTTCAGCAAGAATGCCCTTTTGTTTGCGTCACTCGACCAGACAAGCGCCTTCACCTCCCAATTCGCCCAGGCGCGGCCGCTCATCCAGGTGCTGGTGTCGGACCAGAACTGGCGGGGGCTGGTCCAGGGCCTCAGCCTCGCTTTGGCGGGCGTCCAGCGGAATATGTACACCCTGGACGCCATGGACCGCCCGCTGACCATGTTCGCGAGCACCATCGAGGATGCGATCGCGGGACGTCCTGCGAGCTTTTCATGGCGCGAGCTCGCGGCGGGCAAATCGCCGACCCCGGGCGACCTGCGGCGTATCATCGAAATCAGGCCGGTGCTTGACTTCGCCGCGCTTGAGCCTGGCGAGGCCGCCACCAGGACGATCCGCCAAGTCGTCTCCGACCTCAAACTCGACACCGAATATCGTGCTCGGGTGCGCCTGACCGGGCCGATCGCCATTCAGGACGAAGAGTTTGGGACACTCAAGGAGAACGCCGAGCTCAACGCCTTCGTGTCGCTGGCCTTTCTCGTGGGCATTCTGTGGCTGGCGCTGCGTTCGGCGAAGATCATCGCGGCTGTGCTGACAAGCATCTTTGTCGGCCTTGCGATCACGGCTGCGCTCGGCCTGGCGCTGGTAGGATCGCTCAACCCCATCTCCGTGGCGTTCGCGGTGCTGTTTGTCGGAATTGGTGTCGATTTCGGGATCCAATTCAGCGTGCGCTATCGCGCCGAGCGCCACGCAATGGACGATCTGCACGTCGCGCTGCGGCATGCGGCCCGCCATGCCGGCGTGCCGCTCACGCTGGCAGCGGCGGCAACCGCGGCGGGATTCCTGTCATTCCTTCCGACCGACTACAAAGGCCTCTCGGAGCTTGGCGAGATCGCCGGATTCGGCATGATCGTCGCCTTCATTGTCAGCGTCACGCTGCTGCCCGCCCTCCTCGCCCTGATGAATCCGGGCGGCGAAACAGAGCCCTTGGGCTACGCGGGTCTCGCCCCCGTCGACCGGTTCATGGAGCGCCATCGCATCCCCATCATCATCGGCACGGCCATCGTGTCGCTCGGCGGATTGCCGTTGCTCTACTTCCTGCAGTTCGACTTCAACCCGATGAACCTGCGAAGCCCGAAGGTCGAGTCGATTGCGACCTACCTCGATCTGCGCCGCGACCCGGCCAGCGGATCGAACAGTGTCCATGTGCTCGCGCCCTCGCAGGCCGAGGCGCAGCGCGTCGCGGAGCGGCTTGCGCCACTGCCGGAAGCCGATCGCGTGTTGACTCTCAACACCTTGATCCCGACCGACCAGGACCAGAAGCTTGCGCTGATCAGCCAGACCGGCCGTACGCTGGAGCCCGCATTCAAGGCGGCGCCGCGCCCCGCCCCCAGCGATGCGGAAAACATCGCGGCGCTGAACCGCGGCACCGATATGCTGACGAGCGCCGCGGGCACTCAGAATGGCCCGGGCGCCGAGGCCGCCAAGCGGCTCGCCGCCGCGCTCAAAACGCTCGCCAATGGCGACCAGGCGCAGCGGGCGCGCGCGGAATTTGCTTTCGTCTCACCGCTGCGCACAGCGCTCGCAGGATTGCGCGACTCCTTCGAGGCGCAAGAGATCACCGCCGACAACATCCCGTCCGACATCAAGGTGAAATGGTCGCTGCCCGATGGCCGCAGCCGTGCCGAGGTCCATCCCAAGGGTGATCCCAACGACAACGAGGTCCTGCGCAATTTTGCCCGCGCCGTGCTCGCGATCGCGCCGACCGCGAGCGGCGGCCCGATCGCCATCCTCAAATCCGGCGACACCGTCGTGCACGCCTTCGTGGCGGCGGGCTTGTGGGCCTTTCTGTCGATCGCGATCCTGTTGTGGATCGTGCTTCGCCGCTTCGTTGACGTCCTGCTGACGCTCATCCCGCTGTTGCTCGCCGGTGTCGTCACGCTGGAAATCTGCGTGCTGATCGGGCTCAAGCTCAACTTCGCCAACATCATCGCGCTGCCGCTGCTGCTTGGCGTCGGCGTGGCGTTCAAGATCTATTACATCATGGCCTGGCGCGCCGGTCAGACCGGCCTCCTGCAATCGGCGCTGACGCGCGCCGTGATCTTCAGCGCGATGACGACGGGAACCGCGTTCGGGAGCCTTTGGCTGTCGAGCCACCCTGGCACATCGAGCATGGGCAAGCTGCTCGCCCTGTCGCTCGTCTGCACGCTCGCGGCCGCCGTGCTGTTCCAGCCCGTCCTGATGGGCCCGCCACGGGAAGTCGCCGACCATTGAGGTGCCTGGCCAAAAGGTGTTTGGCCAGGAAACTTGGCCAGGAAACTTGGCCGGGACCTTGGCCGGGACCTGATCAGGACCCGGCAGGGCAGATTACATTCTCTTTAGATATCGCTTCCATGAAGCAATGCCGGCTGACCCGTTCAACCGGCATTCATCGCAATTGCAATAGCATGAAACTGGGTATAAATTTTTCGTAAAGACGACGCAAAGACGTCGCCGCCAGAGGAGAATCCAGTGTCGGAAATTCCGGCCGATGCGCGTTCGCGCGCAAAGTTTTTGCCGCGTGTCGGCGCGGAGCACGAATGGGTCGATTTCTCGCCGCGCTCGGTGGCGCAGCGCTACGACCGCCTCTCGGGCCTCATTCCACTGTTCGACTGGCTGTTCTTCCAACCGCCCGGGTTCCGCGCCAAGGCCGTTGACCGTCTGGATCTTCGCCCCGGCGAGCATGTGCTTGAGATCGGCTGCGGGACAGGCCGGAACCTTCCGTACCTGAGCAAGGCGGTGGGGCCGCATGGCCACGTCTATGGCGTCGACCTCTCGCCCGGCATGCTGGCACGAGCACGCGCGCTCTGCGACCGCAATCACTGGCGCAACGTCGAGCTGATCGAAAGTGACGCGGCCAACTACCGCGCGCCGGCTCCGCTCGACGGCGTCATGTTCGGGCTGTCCTACAACACCATGCCGCATCACCTCCTGGTGCTGCGCGAAGCCTGGGCGCAGCTGCGGCCAGGTGGCCGGCTGGTCATCATGGACGCCAAGCTTCCGCCCGGCCTCGGCGGACGGCTCGTGTTGCCGTTCAGCCTTTGGCTCATGAAGCACACGATGCTTGGCAATCCGCTGATCGAGCCCTGGGAGGACCTCGCCCGCCTCGCCGGCTCGATCGAGATGGAGCAATTCATGTTCGGCTCCTGGTACATCTGCCGCGCCATCAAGAGCTGAAGCGCGGGTCGTTCAACATCGTCAACTCGCCGCTGCGACGCTCCCGAATTGGCCCCCGAATTGGCTTTTGAGCCTGTCTGCAATGAACTATCTTCATTGCATGTCCGGCCGAACGGGCCTAGTGCCCCGCTTCCGAAGTTCATGAATCGTTGCGGCATCCTCTGACACGAACTTCGGAAGCAAAGGGGCACTAGCAACTCTATGATTGTAGTGCCGCTTTTCGATTTGAAGTTCCTAACTGAGTTTGCGGCAGGTGTTGTAGGAACTTCAAATCGGCGGCACTACGGAGGGAGTATCATGAGCGAGCGTGAGCAATGTTGGGTGATCAACAACGAGGTGATCGACCCACCGCCCAAGCTCGCGCTCAGCCGGGAGCAACTGACCGAGCTCCACCATCAGTTCATTCACCACCTTGACATCAAGGGCATCCTGGTCGGTGCGGGCCCCTTCCTCGACGACACCGGCAACCGCTTCGGCACCGGCATGATCATCTTCCGCGCCGCGACTCGCGCGGAGGCCGAGACGATCGCCAACAGCGAGCCCTACATCGCGCATGGCACCCGCCGCCTCAAGCTGGTGCCGTGGCAGCGCATTGCTGGTCATTGAGCAGACCAGATGCATCAAGAGGCATTCGCATGATGAACATCGCTGTGCGGACCCATGATCGCTTCATTGCGGTCGACGGCCTCGACATTCGCTATCTCGAGGTTGGCAATGGCGTGCCGGCGATCCTGCTGCACGGCAGCTCGCTCGGCTCCTCGGCGGATGTCTTTCGCCGCAACCTGCCGGCGCTCGCCAGCGGAGGCGTGCGCGCGATCGCAGTCGACCTGCCGGGCTTTGGCAAGAGCGATCCGGCCACTGATCTGAGCGGCGCAGCGCGCAACGCCTTCATCCTGCGCTTCATGGATGGCCTCGGTCTCAAACGTGCGGCGCTGATCGGCCATTCCTCGTCCGGAGGTCCTGCGGTCAGCATTGCACTCAAGAATCCCGATCGCGTGTCGCACGTGATCGTGCTCGGCACCGGCAGCCTGCTGCCGGCGCTCGAAGCCGGCGGCACCAAGGTGGGCGGGCGCGAGGGCGCCGCGCAGGCGCGCCTCGAGGAGCGCATGGTCAAGCAGGAGCCCACGCTTGACGACACGCGTGCGCTGCTCGAAGCCAATCTGTTCCATCACGAGCTGATCACCGAGGAGGAGCTTGCGCTGCGCCACCAGAACAGCATCGGGCCTTCCTTCGCGCAGTTCGTGCGCCGCCATGCAGCCGCGGGGGAAGACGGCGGCATGAAGCCGTCAGTGCCGCTGTGGCAACGCCTCGTCGAGCTGAAACAGCCGCTGCTCCTGATCTACGGACGCAACGATCGCGCCCGCGCCGAGGAACGCGCCAAGATCTTGAAGGAGCGCTACCCGCAGCTCGATCTGCATTTCGCCGACGGCTGCAAGCATCTGGTGCCGTGGGATGCCGCCGACCTGTTTCACCAGCTGGCGGTGCCGTTCCTGACGCGTTGATGCGACTTACTTTGTAGGGTGAGCAAAGGCGCTAGCACTGCGTTCCCACACTGCAGTGGCCATCGTGCGCCGTGCCCACCAGGAGCAGGCGGACCACATCAAATGCCGCTGGTGGGCAAGGCGCACGATAGGCTCGTGATTGTTGAAGAGTCGTGCCAGCGCCTTTGCCCACCCTACGATTCCGAGAGCCGCTACAGCGTCAAATCCTTCTGCTCCTCGGTCCCGAACAGAGCGGCGCCGTAGCTGCGGCCGCTGGCGCGTGCGTCGCGTGCATGGCGTTTTCCGCCGACGGCCATTTCAAGGAAATGTGGGCAATGACAACAGCGAATTTCGTCAAACCTTGATCAGCGTATCCAGCACGACGGGGTGCGTCGCCCGTCGTGCTGGTCCGGCTCAGTTGGAGTTAGCGCTGCCAAAGGCAAACCCTGTACCTGTTGAGCCAATAAACGTTGCCAGTTCTGTCGTAGTTGCTCTTGAACAACAGGCACGGACCGTAGTCGCCGCCACCGGCGCCGATATCAGCGTAGACGCCGTGTTGGCCGTATTGATGCGTGTAGGTCGTGCCGGTCCCATAGCCGGGGTTGGAGGTCGATCCGGTCGGGATCGGGACGGGGATGGGCGTCGGGATCGGCACCGTGGAGATCGGAGGAATGCTGCCGCCTGGATAGTTGCCGGGGTTGATCGGCACGGTGGTCGGCGAGATCGGGGCCGGCGTCGCGACAATGACCGGAGGCCTGACGCCGCCGGGATAGTTGCCGCCGTGGCACGTCGAGCAGAGGCTCGGAATGAACTTCGCCCCGTTGCCGTCGAGGTCTGCGTTATTGACGCGGTTGCCGGCCGCGTTGAATACGTAGAACTTCGTGTAGGCGCCGCCCGTGTGTCCCGCCGTGTCGTTGTATTCCATGGCCA
>Ga0209488_10000101_pt1 | contig 61401 bp, 53 predicted proteins | sample Rivendell_Oct201_8_FD_188349 | JGI IMG/M metagenome (GOLD analysis project Ga0209488, IMG submission 188349) | Vadose zone soil microbial communities from the Eel River Critical Zone Observatory, Northern California, USA -... | ecosystem: Environmental > Terrestrial > Soil > Vadose zone >...
TCTGATGTCGTGAAAGTTGGTTGCTTCCACGCCCATCTTCTCGGTTGGTCAACCCTTTTAGGTCTCTACTTCAAATCCTAATTTGGACAGGAGTGGGACAGTCCCCTCTGTCCCCGCATTTCAACGTTCGGCGAGCATCTGATCGAAAACGTCTTCGGCGTGATAAGAACTGCGAACCAGCGGACCGGAGAACACCCAGCGGATGCCGAGCTTCAAGCCGGCTTCGCGCAATTCGGCAAATTCATCCGGATGGTAATACTTCTGAATCTCGGCATGCTTCAGCGATGGCCGCAGGTACTGGCCCATGGTGAAAATGTCGACCCCGGCGTCGACGGCATCGCGCATCACTTTCATCACTTCATCGCGATTCTCGCCGAGCCCGAGCATGATGCCGGTCTTGGTGAAGATTCCTTTGCTCCTTGCCTTCGCAAACTTCAACAGGCCAAATGAGATCCCGTAGTCGGACTTAAATCGAATCGATGGATACAGCCTCGAAGCCGTTTCGATGTTGTGAGAAAAGATGTCGGGTCCCGCTTCAATGATCGTCCGTACGGAATCCAGATCGCCTTGAAAGTCCGGAGTCAGCAGTTCGATCTTCACCTGCGCGTCTCTGGACCGAATCTCTCGAACCGTATCGGCAAACATGAATGCCCCGCCATCCGCCAGATCATCGCGGTCGACCGAAGTAATCACGGCGTGCTTCAGGCGAAGCTCCGCGATCGCCGCAGCGACTCGTGCCGGCTCCTGCCGATCCAGTTCGGTGGGACGCCCGCTGGTCACCGCGCAGAAGGCGCATGCGCGTGTGCAGATGTCTCCGAGAATCATGAACGTTGCCGTCCGATGTTTGCCCCAGCACTCCGCAATGTTCGGGCACATCGCGTCTTCGCAAATGGTATTCAGTTTGTGCGACCGAAGGATCCGGCGCACTTCCATATAGTCATCGCCGCTGGGGATGCGAACCTTGAGCCAGTCTGGCCGTTTACTCATGGGCGTTAAAAATGGAGGGCCGAACCGAACACGCTTTCCAGCGCTTCATGCATGCCCTCGGCCATGGTGGGGTGTGCGTGCACCGCATGAACGAGATCCGCAACGGTGCCTTCGAGGCCCATTGCGGCAACGGCTTCGTGAATGTTTTCGGTCACACCTTCGCCGATCATGTGCACGCCGAGGATCTCACCGTGGTTTTCGTCGGCGACAATCTTCACAAACCCGTCTGTAGCATCCGCAATACGCGCCTTGGCCACCGCCAGGAATGGAAATTTACCGGTTTTCACCTTGTATCCCGCGGCAATTGCTTTGGCTTCCGTGAGTCCGACGCTCGCGATCTGAGGATCCGAATACGTGCAGTTCGGCACCTGAAGATAATTGATCGGCGCCGGATCGTGTCCCGCAATCTTCTCCGCCGCGATCACACCTTCCTGAAACGCCACATGGGCCAGCAAAGGAGTGGGAACCACATCGCCAATGGCGTAAATTCCGGCGACACTCGTCTGCATGTAGCGATCGACTTTGATGAAACCGCGCTCGAGCGCCACGCCAACGCTACCCAGACCGATCGTTGCGGAATTCGGGGCACGGCCCGTCGCCATCAGAATTTTGTCGACGAGTAATTTCCTAGCCTCGCCTGCTTCAGTTTGAAAAACTACTTCTACTCCGTCGCCGGCAGCCTTGGCAGATTCGAGCTTCGCCTTGGTATGGACATCGATCCCTTTCCGCGTAAGAACCCGGCGTAGCTCCTTCGACACCTCGGCATCTTCCAGCGCCATCAGCTCGGGCAAAACCTCGATGATGGTAACCTTCGTTCCAAACGCGTTATAGATCGATGCAAATTCCACGCCGACCGCGCCTGCCCCCACAATCACCAGAGATGCCGGAACCGATGCCATATTCAACGCGCCGATATTGCTGATGATGTGCTTTTCATCGAGATCGTATCCGGGAAGCGATCGCGCCTCCGATCCCGTTGCGATAATGATGTTCCGCGCTTCAACCTCCGACATCGAAGCGTTGTCGCCCTTCACCTGGATTTTTCCCGGAGATGTCAGCTTCGCCTCGCCGCGAATCACGGTGGCTTTGTTCTTCTTCAAAAGGAAATCGACTCCCTTCGAAGATTTCGTCACGACATCGTCTTTTCGATTCTGAATCTTTGAGAAATCAAATTGAAGTTCGCCACCCGTGAAGAGCCCCTGGCGCATCGCCCTCTTCACTTCCTGAAACAGATGAGCGTCGCGCAGCAGCGCCTTGGTAGGAATGCAACCGCGCAGAGTACACGTGCCGCCGTATCGCGAGTCGCGCTCGATGACCACCGTTTTCAATCCCAGCTGTCCTGCGCGGATGGCGGCAACATAACCGCCCGGTCCGGCCCCAATGATGGCAATGTCGAACGGCGCTTGTTCCTTCAATTCAGTCCTCTTTAGAAGATATCGAAATGCTCTTCATGGAGTAGCGGGTCGGATTTCACGACGATGTCCTTCTTCGTCCAGTCTTCAATTTCATTGAGCGACACAAATTCACCGCTCTTCAGTACCTTCGCCACTTCCGGATTCACCCGGACCGTGATCTGCTTGCCTTCCAGCAGATGAGACATCCGGCGGATTTCCTGCTGAATTTCATAACACACCGATTCGGCCGAACGCACCCATCCGGAACCATTACAGTGCGAACAGGGCGAACAGATCGTTCGTTCCAGCGACGGCTGCGTGCGCTTTCGCGTGATCGCCACAAGGCCGAAATCGTTGAACTGAAGAATTTTTGACGGCGATCGATCGCGCTTGATCTGTTCCTCGAGAGCCGCCATGACGCGCTGCCGATTCTTCTTTTCCTCCATGTCGATGAAGTCGACGACGATGATACCGCCGAGATTTCTCAGGCGAATCTGCCGGACGATTTCATGAACCGCATCGACGTTCGTGCGGGTAATCGTGTCTTCGAGTCGATTGGATTTCCCCACGTACTTGCCGGTATTCACGTCGATCGCTACCAGCGCTTCGGTCTGATTGATCACAATGTATCCGCCCGACTTCAGCCAGACTTTCGGACGCAGGGCTTTGTCGATTTCGGTATTGAGGCCGTACTCTTCAAAAATCGGTGTGTCCTTGAGGTGCAGCTTGACGCGATTGACCAGTGCGGGCTGGAACTTATTCACGAAATCGAGAACGGTTGCGAATTCCTGCTCGTTGTCGATGCGGATCGCCGTGAAATCTTCCGACAACTGGTCGCGCAGGGTGCGCTGCACCAGATTCAGATCCCGGTGAATCATGGCCGGCGCGGATTTCTTTTCGGATTTGGATCGGATGTCGGTCCACAGGTTTCCCAGGAATCGGATGTCCTGAACAAACTCCTCTTCGGCTCGGCCTTCGGCCGCGGTACGCACAATGAATCCGCCCGGCAATCCGGTGCGATTTTCATGGATCACGCGCTTCAGGCGCTGGCGTTCTTCGTCGGAGGCGATTTTTCGCGATACGCCCACATGGTCCACCGTCGGCATGTACACCAGGTATCGACCGGGCAGTGCGATATGGGAAGTAATCCGGGCGCCTTTCTTTCCCAAAGGCTCTTTGGAAACCTGAACAAGGATCTCCTGTCCTTCGCGCAGGAGTTCCGCGATCATCGGTCCGGATTTGGGACCAGGACCATTCGATCGCGAATCATCCGACTTCGGCGGCATCGATCCGCCTCCACCACCGCCTCCGCCGCTGCCGCCGCGACGGCGCGGGCGACGCTGGGATGGCCGATGCGAGAATCGAAAGTCATCGGATGGATCGTTGATGCGGGCGCTGGTGTTTGGCGGCGTCGCGTCATCTTCGATTGAATTACCCGCTTTTATCGACGACTCCGGAATGACAGGCACGTCTTCGGCAGACACCACGATTTCGAGTTCTGCCGGTGCTGCTGAACCATGAGGCGCTGGCGGCCGATTCGCGTATTTCGCGAGAGTCTCTCCCGGAAGAGCTTCCAGTGTTCCCCACGGACGATCGTCACTTCGCGGCTCTCGCGCTTCCTGCGGTCGCGGCTCAAATGGAGCGCGCGGTTCAAACGAAGGAATCCGCGGTTTCTTCCCACCGCGGCCGCGATCGCGATCCCTGTCCCGATCCCCGGGCCGGTCGCGGCGGCGTCCACCACGCCGATCATTCGGCTCATCGGTGTTTGAACTCGGCGGTACATCCCTGGACGGAGTCGGAGCCGGCCGCGACTCCACAACTGCAACCGCCTCCGCGGCAGCTTCCTCAATCGATGGTGGAACTGTAACGGTGATTGAGGCCGGGGTCGGAGCCGCAGGGGCGGCAGGAGAAGGCGATGCTGCCGCCGGTGGCGGCGCCTGTCGTGTGGGCGATTCCTGGAGATTCGCAACTTCGGCTTCGACGGTTGCAACGATCTTCTCGTATTCGTCGGTGTCTTCCAGAAAATCCGAAACGTACAGGAACGCGTCCCTCTCCAGGCCGATGTCGACAAATGCCGACTGCATGCCGGGAAGGACCTTCGTCACTTTCCCTTTGTAAATGTTGCCAACGATGCCCTGCGAGCGGCGGCGCTCGATGGTGTATTCAACCAGTTCGTCGTCCTCGAGGATCGCAAGTTTGGACTCCTGGGAAGTCGTCGCAATGATCAGTTCCTTGTGCATCAACGCTCTCCTATGGCCGCAGCTGCGGGGCGCACAGGCACACATCGAGACACGTCGCGTCCAAACAGTGGTCACGAATTGTCATGGAAACTCCTGTGCCCGGAGGAGCAATTGGGGAAATTTCCCCATGAGCTCAACTCTGCGCCGCAGCGCTACGGGCAAATTAAATAACTTGGCGATTCGGACCGAATTTATTCAGACCCATCACGGGTTCTCGGCCCGGAAAAAACTTCAACAACCGACGCCTGCGCTGCACTATAGCACACGCAATTCTTCAATTCACATACCGCCGACGGCGGACACTGATGACCAGTCCCATGGCGGCGAACGCAGCCATTATCGATGATCCTCCGTAGCTCATGAACGGAAGCGGAATGCCGGTCATCGGCATGAACCCGATAACCATCCCGACGTTCTCGACAACATGAAAGAAATAGATACCGAAAACCCCCATTACCATGAAAAGTCCCAGCTCGTCTCGGGCGGATTGCGCCGTATAGACCGCCCGAAAGAGGATGAAACCCAAAAGCCCCAGAGTGACAGCCACTCCGGCAAATCCCAATTCCTCCCCGACGACCGAGAGAATGAAGTCGGTATGGCGCGTCGGTAGAAATCCCAGTTTATTCTGACTGCCCTTGAACACTCCTTTGCCCAGAGCGCCGCCGGACCCAATGGCAATCTTGGATTGATTCACCTGGTATCCGGATCCCTTCAAATCCTGCTCGGGATTAACGAAGTTCGTGATCCGGTCTCTCTGGTGTTGAGCCAGAAACGGCCAGGATAGTGGCAAAGCGAGTAGGAAGATGAGAACCAGCACGATAAGCATTATCGGCTTCATGCCGCGAATCAGCAGCCCCACGCCCAGAATGGGCAGGAAGGTAATCGTCGTTCCAAGGTCCGGCTGTAATGCCACGAGCACAATGGGTATGCCGCAGATGAGCGAAGCCTTGATGATCTGCTCCAGACTCAGATAGCGCACTTCCCGCAACTCGGAGAGATATCGCGCGATGGCAATCACGACAATGATTTTCACGAACTCCGAAGGTTGAAACCGCATCGGCCCAATAACGATCCAGCTCCTGGAACCCGATACCATTCGACCGAGGGCCAGCGTATAAAGCAGGACCCCGATACCGGCAAGGTAGAGCCACGGAATTTGTTCGGAGATGATGTGGTAGTCCATCGCTGCAACAATGAACAGAAGAACAGTCCCGATGCCAATCCAAATGAGCTGACGAAATGCGGCGCTGTGTTCCTGTCCGTAAAGCGTGGCGCTGTAGATTTCGACGACGCTGATTGCGGAGAGCGTAAGAATGGCGCCAAACAACACCCAATCGAAGTCGTGCCAGGGATTCCGGAGTTGCATCAAGGCACCGGAGTCATCAGGCGGGCGACTTTCTCTGCCGTGCCTGCGTTGAAATTCCCGGTCTTCTTCTTGTAGTAGGCGTCCAGAACGGCACGAGCAACGGGAGCGGAAACTATGCCTCCGTGTCCACCATGTTCGATGATGACGGCGACCACAATTTCCGGATTTCGATACGGTGCGAATCCGAGAAACCAGGCATGATCTTCGGTGTCGCTGCCCTTCTTATACGAGGATTTGTTGACGACCTGGGCCGTGCCGGTTTTTCCAGCGACATCAAACCCGACCACTTTTGCCGAGTCGCCGGTCCCGCCGTCGTTCACGACGCCCCACATGGCTTTCGTGACCGTGTCGACGGTGGACTCGTGAATCTGGTATTGGTCCGTCTGCACTGCCGGAGACTCGAAACCGAGCTTCCTCAACTGTCCCGGCTCGACCAGACGCGGTTGCTTCAGGCGACCACCCGTTGCCAGCCCGCCCATGGCGTATGCGGCCTGGATGGGCGTAACCCCAATCTGACCCTGTCCAATCGCGACCATGATGGTCTCAATGGGCTTCCATGCCATTTTCTTAACGCGCCGGCTGTACTCTTCGGAAGGAATCAAGCCGGCAATTTCATTCGGCAGATCCACTCCGGTCTTCCTTCCGAATCCTGCCATCTTTGCAAACTGCGAAATGCGGTCAATGCCGAGCAAATTCCCCACGTTATAAAAATACACGTCGCAGGAATCTACGATTGCGCCATACAGGTCGACGCTGCCGTGACCGGCCGGCCTCCAGCACCCTAATCGTGTTCCATAGTACGTCGCTGAACCCGGGCAATAAACGCGGTCGAGGGGTGTGATTTGTTCCGATTCAAGAGCAGCGGCTGCTTCAAAGACTTTAAATATGGAACCGGGAGGCTGCATGCTTTGGATTGCCCGATTCTGGAAGGGAGTGTCCGGGTTGTCGCGGAGACTCGCGTAATCCAGACCGGAAATCCCGGAAGCAAACAGATTCGGATCGAATGCCGGCTTGCTGACCAGCACCAGGATTTCGCCGGTGCGCGGATCAAGTGCCACTACGGCACCGACACGATCGCCGAGAGCGTCTTCGGCCGCTTTCTGTAAATCGAAATCCAGAGTGGTATACAGGTCGTTGCCGGCAACCCAGGGGATCTCGTCCGGAAGCGTCTCGATTTCCCTGCCGCTGTTGTTCACGACAACGTGGCGAGAACCATCCACTCCTCGAAGAATGGAATCGTAAATGAGTTCCAGCCCGGTCTTTCCCACCTGGTCACGCGGCTTCAGGTTCGGCGAATCCAGCAGCTGAGCTTCAGTGACTTCCGCGATATATCCCAGGGCATGGGCGGCAAGCCGGCCTTCGCGATAGAGCCTCCGGGGTTGATATTCCACGCTGACTTCCGGCATTTCATAGGCATGCGCCATGACATACGCGAGGTCGCCGACGCCGACATCTTCCTTCAGCACGATGGGCTGGTAGGACGGATCCTTTCCCTTGCGATTGATCTTCTGAAGCAGGTCTTCTCTGGACAAACCGATTCCATTGACAAGCATGGCAATGGTCTCGTCGATCGTATGCGGGCTGTTTTCACGAATCAAAATGAGGTTGTATGAGGGCCGATTGTCGGCGAGAACCTTGTGGTTCCGGTCATAGATCTTGCCGCGCGGAGCGACAAGCCGGATTTCCTTGATGCGATTTTTCTCAGCCAGTTCCGAGTAATGTGAGGACTGAACGACCTGGAGCTGCCAGAACCCAAACACCAGCACTCCGAGAATCGCGACCAGCAGGTAGCCCATGAGGCCGATGCGCGAACGCAGGAGTTCTATATCATCGCGAAGTCGCATGATTAATCCGATCGTGGTAGCCAAACATAAGCATGCCCAGAAGTGCATTGAACGCCCCGGACACCAGCCATGTCCAGAGCGTGCTGCCTAATTTCGCATTGGGCGCGACACCCGTCATCTGACCTAAGATACTAACCAGAACACCGTCGCCTACAGTAAACAAAAACAGGGCAATTGCTCGGGTCAGCGGCAAATCGACGTCGAACTTTGAGCCCGCCATGGCAGCCAGGTATCCAATAAGCGTCTTGCTGAAGCCATTCGTTCCCATTGGAGCGCCCGACATGCTGTCCTGCATCAGTCCAACCGCAGACCCGATGATCACCGATGGAATGGGACGGCCCATCGTGAATCCGTAATACACGGACAGAATCAGCGGCAGATCAAAATATCCAAAGACCCGAAGCCGATAGGCCAGAATTCCCTGAACGACGACCACGGCGATTAGAGATATTGCGAACTTGCCGATCAGTCCGAGAGTGCTGATCCGACCCGTCACTGAGCCTGACCAGTCGAAATTTCCGGAAGATGTTCCGTCATGCAGAGAACTTCTTCCAGACGTCCAAAGTTAACACTGGGACGCACACGAACAACTTTAAAGTTACCCTGTTTAGGCCCCACAAACACGACAACTCCCAGCGTGAGTCCCTTGGGGTAGATCTGGTCCTGACCGGAGGTGATCACTTCATCGCCCTGCTTGATATCATTGTCGTCGTCGATATATTCCAGTTCGAGCTCGTTCCCGCCGGTCCCTTTGAGAATTCCCAGTCTCCTCGACGAACGAACAATAAAACCGACCGCACTCTGGGAATCGATGATGAGTTGAACGACGGAGTAGTAGTCTCCAGCCGATATCACGCGGCCCACGACGCCGTCTCGGGTGACAATGGTCGAATCCCGCTGAACGCCGCTGCGGATCCCCTTGTCGATTGTCAGAGCCTGCCCGGTCAGGGAAGGACTCTTGCCGACGATCCGTGCAGCCACCGTCTTGCCCATTTCAGGCGCCTGCATGCCCATCATCTGTCGAAGCCGCGTGAGTTCCAGCGCTCCTTCATCCCTGCGTGCAAGTTCGCTGCGAAGCTGATCGTTTTCGGCCTGCAGCTTCACATTGTCTCGATTCACATGAACCAGGCCAACGTATCCCTTCCAGACGTTCTCAATGCCCTCAACCGGGGCATCCACGACCTTCTCGAGCGTTCCAATGGAATCGATAAGCCAACCGCGAAGGAAGCTTGTATCGGCGCGTTTACTGGATTGAACAGAGAGGAGCAGAGTGTGGAAAACAAGCGCAACCGCCAGAGTGATCCAGGCGGGTTTCTTTGAAGCGACGATTGTCCTCATGGCGTCAGGGCCCGGAAATCTCAGTTAATGGCGATCCTCTTGAGCAGAGCAAAATCACTGAGCATCTTGCCGGTGCCCAGCACGACACAGGACAACGGGTTTTCCGCCAGAGTTACAGGAAGCCCCGTTTCCTCGCGAATTCGCCTGTCCAGATTCTTGATGAGGGCGCCGCCGCCCGCGAGCACGATGCCGCGATCCACAATGTCGGCCGACAGCTCGGGAGGAGTTCTTTCCAGAACAACGCGGATGGAGTTGATGATGATATTGATACATTCGTCGAGCGCCTCGCGGATTTCCTCATCCGATATCGTCACGCTCTTCGGCACGCCTTCCATGAGGTCGCGTCCCTTGATTTCCATGGTCAGCGGTTCATCGAGCGGGTGCGCCGAGCCGATATGGATCTTGACGTGTTCCGCCGTGCGTTCGCCGATCAGCAGATTGTATTTGCGCTTGATGTACTGCGTGATGGCTTCGTCCATCTCGTTACCGGCAACCTTGTCCGACCTGGCATAAACAATTCCGGAAAGTGAAATGACGGCAATTTCCGTGGTGCCGCCGCCGATATCCACAATCATGTTACCGGAAGGCTCGGTCACCGGAAGTCCGGCGCCAATGGCGGCCGCCATGGCCTGTTCCACGAGGTGGGCCTCGCTGGCTTTGGCGCGATATGCAGAGTCCTGCACCGCGCGTTTCTCCACCTGGGTGATACCCGAGGGAACGCCGATCACAATCCGGGGATGAACCAGGAGCTTCCGGCTGTGCGCCTTCTGAATGAAGTACGTCAGCATCTTCTCGGTCACCGTAAAATCGGCAATAACGCCATCCTTCATGGGGCGTATCGCAACGATATTCCCTGGAGTCCGGCCGAGCATGTCTTTGGCTTCCTTGCCGACAGCTTCAACCTCATTGGTGATCTTGTTGATCGCCACGATGGAAGGCTCATTGACGACGATGCCGCGTCCTTTGGCGTATACGAGAGTGTTGGCCGTGCCTAAATCAATGGCGAGGTCGCTGGAAAACAGGCTGAAAAGCGGGCGAAAATTCATGAGTTCCTCGATACTCCTCGATCCATAAGGAAAAATTGAGTCAACGGCTGATGATAAGACAAATGACGCGGCAAACGCGCAACACTTTTCTGATACCATCAGAGTTTATTTTCAGGTTCTGAGGAGGCCCGTGCATGTTGGACTTAATGAGAAGGCAGCATTCGAAGCTGAAATGGCTGCTGCTCGTCATCATCGTGGCATTCGTGTGGGTATATATTCCGTCGTTCAACGATCTGGGCTCGGCCGCGATCACATCGAGCGTTGCCACCGTTGGTTCGGAAAGCGTATCGGCCAAAGAGTTCCAGACGGCGTATCGCCGCCAAATGCAACAGATGAGTTCTCAGATATCTCCCGAAATGCTTCGGGCGTTCGGCTTCGACAAGCAGATTCTGGATAGTCTGATTGCGCAGCATGTGGTTTCCGAGGAGGCCCGTCGCCTTGGCCTCCAGGTATCCGATCAGGAAGTTCAGGACAATGTCCTTTCCAATCCGGTGTTCATCGATGGCGGGAAATTCATTGGCCACACCAGCTACCAGGCGCTGCTCGAACGGAACAACTTGACGATCGAGGAATTTGAAAGCGAAGTTCGAGGCCGGTTGATCAGCCAGAAGATGATCAGCTTTCTCACCGCCAGCGTCACGGTTTCAGACAAGGAAGTAGAAGACGAATACCGAAAGAGAAACGAGAAGGCAAAGATCGATTACTTCGTTATCGATCCGGCAAAGTACGAAAGCAAAGTCACAGTCACGGATCAGGATCAGCACGACTACTACGACAAGAACAAGGCCAAGTACCAGACGCCGGAACAACGCAGGGCGCGCTACATCTTTGTAGATTCCGTCAAGTTCCACAAGGAAGCCACCGCAACCGACCAGGAACTCCAGGACTATTTCAACCAGCATATGGAAGACTACCGGCTCAAAGAAACGGTGACGGCTTCCCACATCCTGTTCAAGACGGAAGGCAAGAAACCGGAAGAAGTCGAAGCCATTCGGAAGAAGGCGCTCGACGTCCTGGCCCGCATCAAGAAGGGAGAAGACTTCGCGACTCTTGCGAAGCAGTTCTCCGAAGATACCAGCGCGGCCCAGGGAGGATTCCTGGGTGAGTTCCCACGTGGCCAGATGGTTCCGGAGTTCGAGAAAGCAGCCTTTAGCCTTGGCCCCGGCGCCGTCAGCGATCTGGTCCAGTCGCAGTTTGGCTTTCACATTATCAAGGTGCTGAAGAAACAGGAGCCGCGACTGCGCGACTTTGCGGAAATGAAGGAAGCCATCCGCTCCATCGTTCTGGGCACCAAGGGCGCGGCGAAAGCCCGCGAGGTCTCACAGATGGCTGCGTCCGAACTCAAGACCAACAAGAACCTCGATGCGGTGGCGCAGAAGTTTGGAGTCGAGGTCCGTCAGACATCGCTGGTTTCCGCCGGACAGAAGCTTCCGGAATTGAGCAATTCTCCCGAAATGATCAAACAGATTTTCACACTCGCCAAGGATGAGATTGGGCAGCCGGTTGCGAACGACGAAGGCTACGCCATTCCGTCAGTGTCGGAAATTCAGAAGGAACACGATTCTTCATTTGAAGAGGCGAGGATGCGGGTTCTGTCCGATGTCAAACTCGAAAAGGCCGGCAAGATCGCCACGGACAAAACGACTGAAGTCACCGCCGGTGCAAAGGACGGAAAGGATCTTGCATCCCTTGCGCGGACTGCCGGGCTGGATGTTAAAACCAGCGAACCTATTATCCGTGGCGGTTCGATTCCGGATTTTGGAGCCATTGCGGACCGCGACAAGGAGATCTTCTCGCTGCCCATCGGGAAAACCGGAACGCCCAGTACCGTGGCCTCAAAGACTCTCGTATTTGCCGTGAAAGAGCGCAAGGAACTCGACCCGGAAGTAATCAAAAAGGGGTTGGACCCGGTTCGCGAATCTTTGCTTCAAACGAAGCGCGAACGTTATTTCTCCGACTGGGTCCAGGTAGCACAGAAGAGAATGCAGGACAGCCGCTCCATCAAGGTCAATCAGAAGGTACTAACCCAACTGGCCGACACGACCCGCTGAATTGCGTTTGGAAAACCAATACATTAAGGAGTGACGATGAAGAAGTCCGTGCGCGTTGCCGTGACCGGCGCTGCCGGCCAGATCGGCTACAGTATTTTGTTTCGAATCGCCAGCGGAGAGATGCTGGGAAATGACCAGCCTGTAATCCTCCAATTGCTCGAGATTCCCGACGAGAAGGCGCAGAAGGCCCTCCGCGGCGTCATGATGGAGCTCGATGATTGCGCCTTCCCGCTGCTGCAGTCGATGGATGCCGCGTCGGATCCAAAGGTGGCATTTAAGGATGTGGATGTGGCGCTGCTGGTTGGAGCCCGGCCGCGTGGACCGGGAATGGAACGCAAGGACCTGCTCGAAGCCAATGGCGCCATTTTTGTTCCACAGGGCAAGGCATTGAACGAAGTGGCCTCGCGCGATGTGAAAGTGCTTGTCGTCGGAAACCCTGCAAACACCAACGCGCTGATCGCCATGAAAAATGCGCCGAATCTGAAACCGACGCAGTTCACGGCAATGATGCGGCTGGACCATAACCGCGCATTGACGCAGATTGCCCAGAAGACCAGCAAGCCGGTCAGCGCGGTGAAGAAGATGACCATCTGGGGAAACCATTCTGCAACGCAGTACCCGGACCTTTTCAATGCCGAGGTTGGCGGACAGAGCGCGGCGAAGCTCATCAACGATCAAGCCTGGGTTGAAAACACGTTTATCCCCACCGTTCAGAAACGCGGAGCGGCGATCATCGATGCGCGTGGACTCTCTTCCGCGGCGTCGGCAGCCAATGCCGCTATTTCACATGTGCGCGACTGGGTGCTTGGCACTTCGAGCGGAGACTGGGTGTCGATGGGAATTCCCTCCGACGGCAGCTACGGAATTCCCGAGGGCGTGATGTTCGGATATCCCGTGACCTGCTCCGGCGGCCGTTACGAAATTGTGAAAGGCCTGGAGCTCTCGGATTTCTCAAAGGGCAAGATCAAGGGCACACATTCGGAACTGCTCCAGGAGCGAACGGACATCTCTCACCTGCTGGCGTAAATGCCTGTTTTCGCGCGCAGCGCCACCGAATAGCTGTAGGCGCGGTCATTTCTTGATGGCTGCGCCCTATCGGGCTTGCATTCGCTCCGCTCATCGACCGCGCCTACAGCTATTCGGTGGCCTTCGGCATTAATTTTTCCTCAATCCAGGCCGCTGACCGCCATGTCGATGGGATGCTCAACGCTCACCTTCAGTGAGAACTCTCTCTTCTCCCCCGGCTTCAGATTCACGCGCCAAACCAGTTTCCCATCCTCCTCGCGAGTGATTTCCTTCGGGCTGGCCAGCGTGCCGACTTCCTTCTCCTGAGGAGTCAGCAGCTTCACCACAATCTTTTCATCGCGAGACAGCGGAGTGGGCTCCTTGAATACGACGCGCTCCGGAGTGGCCTTGTTGTTGGTAAGCGTGACCAAAACCTCATAAGTAATCCGGCGCGTCTTGTTCGTCAGCCCCGTATCTTCGGTGAAGCGGTTGACGAGCCGTCGCTTTACCGCAATGCCGTCGTCGGCTCCAAGCGCGAGTTCGAACTTCTCTCCGGGCATGACCGTCTTCAGGTTGCTTGCAGCGACAAACGTCTCGTCGAGAAATGTGTTCATCGGACCTGCGAGCAACGGATAATCGGTAGTGTTGTTTGCATAGGCACTCAGAAACGCAGCTTCGAGCACGCGTGGGGTGGATTGAAATTGCAGGGTCGCCGCCAGTCGAGAGTCCTTGATGGCAACCTTCTGACTCACATTGTTACCCAGTACACTAACGGGGACGGGAATTTTGAACGTCGCGCTCGTGACGTTCGCTTCGACGGCGGCAGCAAGTAACGCTGCATCGATTTCCAGCGGAGGAGGAGGCGGAAGAACAGCGCCCAGGGACGCGAGGCCGTTGAATTGCTGGCTGTTCGTTCCCGACCGGGTCTGAATCTGCACCTGCCCATTGCCGCGTCCCTGTTCCGCATCAACAGGAGCCAGGATCAGTTTTATTTCGCCAACCATGTCGGGGTTGATCACGGTAGAGCTTGAGTTATACGAACTACTGGCCGGCCGGGCTCGCAAGACGTCCGTAATCCACGGCCGCAGTTCCGGAGCGCCACCCCCGAGACTCGGCCGGGCCGTCGACAGCGTGAGTGAAACATCCTTCCAATCTTCGCCGGTGCCGTTGCGTACGATACCAAAGTAGGAAAGGTCCACAGCACGATCTGCACTTCGAAGACGCGCATCGTAAGCCGGACTCCACCCGGCGTTGGGAACAGAATATCGCAGGGCGACCTGCAGCCGTCCTGGCGCGGTTAGCATGACTCGAACCGTCACCGTTTTGGACCGGCGGCCTTTCGCACCTCGCAGTTCGTTCAGCTGCTGCTCGAATGCGGTCTGTTTCGCCTGCAGCTCCTCGCGTTGTCCATCGATCGACTGCTGCTCGGCGGAGATCTTCCCCAGGGTCTCTTCCGTATATGTGAAGAGTTTCTGCCATTCATCCAGAGTGGGCCGAGTGGCCGTTGTGACCCCGGCTCCACCGGAGACCGCATTTGTAGAAGACTGCAGCATCCGCTGGATGAAACTGTGTTGTTCTTCGAGTATTTTGCTCCGGTCATCGAGTACGCGCCGCTGTTTCTGCAGACTCTTGATCTGGTCCTCCAACGCTTTCACGCGTTCATTAGCGGTGGTCTCGACAAAAATGTTCTGAGCGGTGACGTCCAGAATGGTTGCACCTGGCACCCCAAAGCCCGAAGCCTGCAAGGATTGGTCGGCCAGCGCCGTCGGCAGATTCTCAAATGCCAGCACGTGTTCTCCGGCGGTGAGTTCGCTCGAAGAGGTCCGTGTGACGATTGCGCGGTCCGCATATACGGTGACCGCCGAAATGCGGGAATCCACCGGCGCAGCGAAAAGTCCGGTTGAACAGACGAACAGGAGAATGGACAGGAACGGAATTGCAGACGAGTTTCTGTTAGCAGTCATATTTCCCCCCCAGGAAAGTGGCTAGTTCTTGCCGCTATTGGACTGCCAGCGTGCAAAGGGGAGAGCCCGGACCGGAACTTTGTTTCACTTCCGAAGAAGAACGTCGACCGCGCCGGTACCTCCATCGCGAGGCCGGGCAGAACAGAATGCCAGACGGACGGGTTTTCCCTCAGCCACTGATTGATCTTCGACTTGAGGATCGGCGGCTGCCCGGGCGAACCCTGGCCCTTTCCGTGTACGATGCGCACGCTTCGCCGACCCACGGCCAGAGACTGCAGCAGGAAGCGTTGCAATTGCCGGCTGGCTTCGTCTTTCGTGAAGCCGTGCAGATCGAGAGTCGCCTCGACCGGAAACTGACCGCGACGAAGTTTTTGCAATATCGCCGTTTGAATTCCCGGACGGAGGAACTGAAGTACTTCGCCGCGTTCCACCTCCGTGCCCTCGCTCCTCTGCGGCAACGGGCCTGCGCCCGACTGGCGCTGAATCGGGGCCTGATTGTGGTGAATGCGCCTGACCGCGCTCATCTCCCGCTCAAAGAGTTCGTCTTCGCCGGGAACGAGGTCGGATTTCGGCAGATTGATTCGTCGCTTGCGCATCGTCTGTATCGCCTATGGGACCATATCCGAAACGGGATCCGGGAACCCGCACCCTGATTATCTCGCAGTCATGGATTCTTACCATTAAGGCCGAGAATCTATTCCGGCTAAATGTCATTCGTACTATGCTCTCGGCTTGTTTGACGTTCCGCAATGAGGCATATGGAAGATTCAAACGCACTTGCTCGTCTATTCGAACGTCTGGAGCAGCTCAATCAGATTGGTGTCGCTCTCTCCGGCGAAACCGACATCAGCCGGCTGCTCGAATCGATTCTGCTCGCAGCGAAACAAATCACAAACGCAGACGGCGGGACGCTGTATCGCGTCACGGAAGACCGCAAGCTCAAATTCGAAATCATGCGGAACGACACGCTCAAAATGTCGATGGGCGGGACGACGGATGTACCCATACCGTTTCGACCCATCGGTCTGTTTGATCCAGACGGCAAGCCTGTCACCACAACGGTTGTAGCATACGCATTCCATCACGACAAAGCAGTCAACATCGAGGACGCCTATACCGCAGTCGGATTTGATTTTTCCGGAACGCGAGACTTCGATAAAAATACCGGCTACCGCTCGCGGTCTTTCCTGACCGTGCCGATGAAGAGCCACGAAAACGAAGTCATCGGCGTGCTTCAGCTGATCAACGCTAAAGATCGCACGAGCGGCGCGGTCGGAACGTTTTCGATCGAGGACCAGCAGCTTGCCGAATCTCTGGCATCGCAGGCGGCGATTTCTCTGACCAATCGGCTGTTGATCGACCACCTTCAGAATCTGTTTGAATCCTTTATCAACCTGATCAACGCGGCGATCGACGACAAATCGCCTTACACGGCGGGACATTGCGAACGCGTGCCAACGCTGACCATGATGCTTGCCGATGCCGTCAATAGCTGTTCGGTCGGTCCGCTCAAAGATTTCTATATGACCGACATGGATCGTCATGAGCTGAAGATTGCCGGACTGCTGCACGATTGCGGCAAGGTGACCACACCCGTACACGTGGTCGACAAGGCAACGAAACTGCAGACGCTGTTTGACCGCATCCATTTAATCGATACCCGTTTCGAAGTTATCAAGCGCGACGTGGAGATCGCGATGCTTCAGGCGAAACTCAAAGCCATGGAATCGGGCAACAAACAGGCGATCCGCGACATCGATCGCAATTTCAAGCTGCAGCTCCGGCAGATCCATCAGGATCGGGAATTCCTGCACTTCTGCAATGTCGGAAGCGAGTCCATGAAAGCGGAAGATATGGAGCAAGTGAAAGCGATCTCGGAAAAATGGCGCTGGTGCGACACCGGCGGCGATGACTCCGAGTTCCTCACCGAGGACGAACTTGAGAATCTGACGATATTGTCCGGAACACTGACGGCGGCCGAACGCAAGGTCATCAATCATCACATTGAAGTCACCATTCAGATGCTTGAGGCATTGCCGTGGCCCAAGCACCTGAAGAATGTTCCCGAATATGCGGGTGGCCATCACGAACGAATGGACGGCAGGGGCTATCCTCGCGGCCTCACCCGCGAGCAGATGTCGGTGCAGGCGCGCTGCATGGGCATCGCGGACATTTTCGAGGCGCTCACATCCAAGGATCGTCCTTATAAGAAATCCAGGACACTCTCCGAGGCCCTGACGATCCTCGGAAAATTCAAACTCAACGGCCACATCGATCCCGACCTGTACGATGTCTTCATTTGGGAAAAGGTCTACCTGAGGTATGCCGAATTGTTCCTGGATCCGGCGCAGATCGATATCGTGGATGTGTCGAAGATTCCCGGCTACACCGCTCCACCCACAAATTCGTGAGTCGTGGGATCGGAATGATACCCTTGCGCCCATGAGGATCCGCAGTCTTGCGTTGATCATGACGCTGCCCGCATCCGTCTTGCTGCTGTGGAGCTGCCTTACTGCGGTGCCGCTTAAGCCGCGGACTCCGGACACTCTTCCGGCTCAATACACCGACGCCGAATTCTGGCGATTCGTCTCCGAATTTTCGGAGCCCGGCGGAAGGTTCCCCTACGAAAATTTCGTCTCGAATGAAGTGAATTATCAGAGTGTCATTCCCGAAGTCCGGCGCCGGACCACGCCGGGCGGTGTCTATCTTGGCGTGGCGCCCGAACAGAATTTCACCTACATCGCCGCGATACAGCCCAAGGTGTCGTTCATTTTCGATATCCGCCGCCAGAACCTTGTCGAACTCCTCATGTACAAGGCGCTGTTCGAAATGTCGACCGACCGCGCGGATTTCGTTTCACAACTGTTTTCGCGCCGGCGTCCCGCGGGCCTGGGAACGGGCACATCGGCAAGGGCTCTCTTTGATGCATTCGAGAGGATCCGGCCGGATTCTCAGCTCTATAACGAAACCCTTGCGGGCATCAAAGACCGCCTCGTCCGCCAGCACGGGTTCAAACTCAGCGCAGACGATCAGGATAAGATCGGCTACATCTTCAGAGTGTTTTTTGAAGGCGGGCCACGCATGGATTATGCCTACGCCAGCGCTTCGCCCAATCGTTCCGTCCCCAGCTACTACGCCCTCATGACAGGAAGCGACTCCGGCGGTACGAACTGGGCTTATCTGGCCGATGAAGTGCGCTTCCGGTACATTCGCGACGTCCAGCAGCGGAACCTCATCATCCCGATAGTCGGCGACTTCAGCGGCCCGCGGGCGATCAAGACTGTCGCAGCCTATCTCAAGGAACATGGCGCTGCCGTTACGGTTTTCTATATTTCCAATGTCGAGGACTACCTGGAGCCTTCGTGGAGTGGATATCGTTCCAACATTCAATCGCTTCCCGTTGAAGAAAATGCTCTGTTTATTCGCTTTGTCCCTCAGAGCAGCAGCCTGATCCGCAGCCTCAAAGACTTACCAATACGCTGGCCCGGCCGAAGCTGGTAGCGAAAAGCTCCTGTCACCTGCCACGCATGTTGACTTACTCTGTAATATAAAGCACTCTTCACTAGTAGACGACAGGTGCGGCCGTCCGACCTGAATCGAAATCTCTGAGGAGAAACGCTATGGATACAAGTGACTTTCGCCATCAACGCCAGTCCCTGCTCTACCGGATACGCAATTCACATGTCGTGCGGCTGACGGTGCTGGGGATCCTGACGCTGATCCTTTTGATTCCGATCTCGATGATCCGGAATCTCATTCTGGAGCGCCAGGAACGAAGCCATGAAGCTGCCCTGGAGGTCACATCGAGATGGGGACTCCGCCAGATCGTGACGGGGCCGGCATTGATTCTTCCCTATTCCGTCCGCGAAAAACAAAAGGCGTCGAATGGCGAACTCGTTGAAGTGGAGATCCGAAGGGATGCGATCATCCTTCCGAAGGAATTGAAGGTCACGGGCGTCATTGCGACGGAAAACCGCGGAAGAGGAATATTTCAGGTTCCTGTGTATACGCTCACATTGAATCTTGCCGGCAGATTTGAGAAGCCCCGCATTGATACGCTGGGAATTGATCCCTCGGTGGTCAGGTGGGGGCAGGCGCATCTGAGTGTCGGAATATCCGACGTACGCGCGCTGCGAAGCTCGTCACGTCTGACATGGAATGACAGCCAGTCCGAGTTTCTTCCCGGCACCGAAGGCCTTCCGGATTCCGCGCCGGGGCTTCACGCGATGGTGCCTGCGTCGGCACAGGATTCGGGATATCAGTTCTCGTTTCCGATTTCGCTCAACGGAAGTGAATCGGTTTATGTGACACCGTTTTCCGAAGAGACGGTGGTTCAGCTTTCCTCAAATTTTCCAAATCCGAACTTCAAGGGCAACTGGCTTCCCACCGAGAGAAAGGTTTCCGATTCCGGGTTTGAGGCAACCTGGCGCGTGTCGTACCTCGGCCGCAATTACCCCCAGCTTTGGACTTCCGGAACAAACCTGTCGAAGGCGATTGCAGAGTCTCAATTTGGAGTGGAACTGAACGACCCGATGGACCACTACCGCATGGCCGATCGAAGTGTGAAGTATGCTGCTATGTTTATCCTCCTTACGTTTGCTTCGATCTGGCTGAGCGAAGTTCTGGCGGGAACTCACGTGCATCCCGTTCAATACCTGATGCTCGGCGCAGCCATGTGCCTGTTCTACCTTTTGGAGCTGTCTCTTTCGGAGCACATCGCGTTCGCGATGGCATATGGGATTGCGTCCATAGCCATAGTCGGGATGGTGGTGGGTTACGGCAAGACGATCTTCAGGCAGGGAAACCGATCGTTCGTCGTCGCAACGGGTGTGACATTGCTCTATGCGTATCTGTTCGTGGTGCTGACGAATGAAGACGCTGCCTTGCTGGTCGGATCCATCGGACTCTTCGTCATCCTCGCCGGCATCATGTTCGTGACGCGGGGAATCAACTGGTATGCAAGTCCGGCCCCGACTCCGGAGCCGTAATCGGGGCCGGCCTGCGGTTACTGTTTTGGTGCGAAGGGGCCCACCTCGGGCTTGGCCTGAGTATTGGCAAGAGTGCCAAGTTCGGATCGGACACCGGCGGCAATTGCGGCGGTTTCACTTCCGGCCTGGAAGCAGGTGAAATCGGGGCGATCGCGCCAGGAGAGTGGTCCGCACAGTCGAACGCCGGCCTTGATGGCAGCGTCATGAACAATATTAATAGCGCGTTCGTAATCCGGCTGACCCTGCCGATAGCCGGAAAAGTTTCCGAGATCGCCGCTTGCTGCAAATACGGCTGTAACTCCGGGAACCTTCGCGATGGCATCGGCGTTCTTGAGCCCTTCCAGCGTTTCGATCATCAGAATCAGCACCACGTTGTCATTGATGGTATTCCGATAGCCGCCGGGGACGCCGCCCCACATGGCCGCATCGAAAGCCTGACCGCCGCCGTTGCTGCGTCGGCCCAGAGGGGGAAAGTACGCCCAGTTCCGCGCCTCGATGGCTTCCTCAACAGTGTCGACAGTGGGCACAACCAGGACGAGGGCGCCGGCATCCAGCGCGTGCTGGATCTCGCGTTCGTCGGTGTAAGCGACGCGCACGCCGGGAACTGCTTTGGCGGTCGGACATGTTCTCCACATGCGGGCCACGGCTTCCCAATCGCGGGCATCATGCTGCATTTCGGTCCAGATAAAATCGTATCCCGCGTTTGCCATCGCACAATAGACCGCCGGATCCGTCGAATTGAACAGAGTGCCGCCGGTAACTTTTCCGCCCTGCATCATTTTGAGCCGGACCGGATTCCATATCTTCGAATTGGCGGGAGCATTGAATGCCGGCCCGTATTTCCAGGTCGCCGGATCGAATGGACCCGAGTTCACCGCATTCGGGGGCGCGACCACACGGGCATTGCTGTCTTTGCCCGCGGGTGACGCCAGTGGAAACTGAGTTGTTCCCGGTGCAGCGTTGTTGGCGTAAGGATCGGCGTTCGGCGCCGCCGGCTGAGGCGTTGTCTGAGGTGCGGGCTGTGGTCCTCGCTGGCTCAGTGCCTGAAAACCAAATAAAGCGATGCCCAGCACCGCACCAACACCAATGATCGTAAGAAGTTTCCTCATTGCGATTCTCCTCGGATGAAATCGATTTGTACGGCGCGAGAATATACGGCGCCATTGCAGCCTGTCACGCGAAATCAAGAACGCTGAAGCCTACACTCCCAGTAAATCCGTCAACTCTTTCACAGCGGCGGCAGACCGGTGCAGGGCCACGCGTTCGTCCGTAGTCAGCGAGATTTCAATCACCTGCTCGATTCCCTTCCCTCCCAACTTCACAGGAACTCCGACATACAGGTTGCGGATTCCATATTCCCCTTCGAGAAAAGCGGAGCAGGGCAGAATTTTCTTTCGGTCGTTGAGAATGGCATCCACCATTTCCACAATCGAAGCCGATGGCGCAAGCCAGGCGCTCGTATTGAGCAGCTTCACAATTTCTGCTCCACCATCCCGGGCGCGTTGAGCCAACCGGTCAATGGTCTCCTTCGGCATCAGTTCGGTGATGGGAATACCGGCGACCGTGGAATATCGCGGCAATGGAACCATCGTATCGCCATGACCGCCGAGCACGAACGCATGAACATTGTCGACTGACACGTTCAACTCCATGGCGATGAATGCGCGGAATCGCGCCGAATCGAGAACTCCCGCCATTCCGATCACCCTGTGGCGCGGAAACCGGCTGGCGCGCAACGCTGTCTGCGCCATGGGATCGAGCGGATTGCTCACCACAATGATGATGCTGTTGGGCGAATACTTCACAACCTGATCGGTCACGCCTTTCACAATGTCGTGATTGGTGCGCAACAGATCGTCGCGGCTCATGCCCGGCTTGCGAGGAATGCCGGCCGTGATGACAACGACATCGGAATTCGCCGATTCCCTGTAGTCGTTGGAACCGCTGACACGATTGTCGAAGCCTTCGACAGGTCCGCTCTCTGCCAGGTCCAGCGCCTTGCCCTGTGGAACTCCTGGAACGATGTCCACGAGCACCACATCGGCCATTCCCCTGTCCGCAATACGCTGGGCTGTCGAGGCGCCGACATTTCCGGCTCCAACGATGGTGACTTTTCGTCGTGTCATTGGGTTATTACCACTACTTCGCGGGCTCGTCGGCTCCTACGGGCTCGCGCGGGCCAAGGTAGGTATATTCATAAAACGCTTTGCTGTACTGATCGAGCAACTGGACACCGACTTTCGGCCGGATCAAACCTTCCTTGACCTTCTGCTGAATGAGCTGCTCCATGCGCCGCTGCAGATCATTCGGGAAATACTGTACCACCGCCAGAATCTCCTGAACCGTGGTTCCCTTGATCACCTTTTCAACGAAGTAATTATCCGGCTCCTCGGCATCGGCGTAAACGTGGACTTCCGTCACACGCCCAAACAGATTGTGAATATCTCCAAGGATGTCCTGATACGCGCCCATGAGAAAAAAGCCAAGGTAGTAAGGTTCGCCCTCATTAAGCCGATGAAGCTCGAGGGCATTCTTGGTGCCGGTCGGACTCACGAATCGATCGACCTTGCCGTCCGAATCACAGGTCAGGTCTACCAGAGTCGCCAGACGGAGAGGCTGTTCGTTCAGGCGCTGGATGGGCATGATGGGGAAAACCTGACCGATGGCCCAGTAGTCGAGGATCGACTGAAACACCGAGAAGTCGCACAGGTACTGGTCGATGAGCTGCTCCTGCATGGCCAGCAGGTCCTTGGGCAGAGCCTCGCGGCTTCGCTTTTGGACCATCTTATTGATTGTGCCGCAGGTTGCCCAGTAAAGGCGTTCAGCAATGGCTTTCTGTTCGAGCGTCAAATATCCAAGTTCAAACAGCAGGCTCGCTTCCTGCCGTTTTTCCGCAACATCGTGGAACACTTCAAGAAGGAATGGCACGGATTTTCTGCGAGTGGACTTTTCGGTAACCGAACCGAGAAGGCGCGACAGATCATTCACCAGCTGGTGACTCGCCGACTCCGGAACCGTGGTGTCCTCGGTGACATCGCGAACATTGGCGGCGATCGCTTCAACAATCAGAACCGAGTGATGTGCGGTCAACGCGCGTCCGCTTTCGGAAACCAGGATCGGATGCGGAACCTTTTCCGCATCGCAGATCTCTTTGACCGAATACACAACCGCATTCACGTATTCTTCCAGTGTGTAGTTGATGCCGTGGGGTGATGTGACTTCCCCGGCTTCATAGTTCACGCCAAGGCCACCGCCCACGTTCACATACTGGATATCGAGGCCGCGGCGGCGCAGCGTGGCGTAGACACGTGCAATCTCTTTCACGGCCTGCTTCAAGTTCTGAACGTCGAGGATCTGGCTCCCCAGGTGGAAGTGCAGCAGCTTGAAGCCGTCCGCAATTCCGTAAACATTGACGTCCTCCAGAAGCTTCACCAGTTCCGTAATTGAGATTCCGAATTTGGAACTGTCGCCACCCGATGCCGCCCATTTTCCCGAACCCGTGGCGGACACTTTCACGCGGACGCCAAACTTGGGGATAATGCCCAGTTCCTTTGCCTGAAGCATCAAGGGGCGGAGCTCGGCATACTTTTCCAGAATCGGGATCACATTCTTGCCGAGCTGCTGGCCGATCAACAGCAGGCGAATCATGATGCTGTCCTTGTATCCGTTGCAGATGAGGAGCGTGCGGTCGTCTTCCAGATGAGGCAATGCGGCGACGAGCTCGGCTTTGGATCCGCATTCGAGTCCGAAGCCAAACGGCCGCCCCGCTTCGAGGATTTCCTGGACGACCTCGTGGAGCTGATTTACCTTGATCGGATAAACGCTGATGTATGCGTTTTGATACCCCGACTCCTCGATCGCCTTGCGAAACGCGGTATTGATCTCCGTAACTCGGGAACGGAGCAGGTCCTGAAATCGGATCAGCAGAGGGAATTCGATCCTTTGCTGTTTCAGATCCATGACGACCTTGAATAAGTCAATGCCGATGGGATCGCCAATGATTGGGCGAACCTCCAGATGGCCTTCGGCATTCACACAAAAGTACGATTCTCCCCAGAGCTTGACTCGATACAGCTCTTCGGAATCTTGAACGGTCCAGGTTTCTTCTTTAGCCATCTTTGATCTTCGAACGAACGTTAGAGCTTAACCGAGAGATTCGGACTTTCCAATCCTGAAAAGGGTTGTTGTTGGGAAATGCAGTGGAGCGTTCCCGCACCATAAATCAGGTCGGTGCAATCGATGCCGATTACCGCACGTCCGGGGAAAAATTCCTGAATTGTTCCAGCCGCAATTTCGTCGTACTTATGCCCGAATGCCGGGACCAGAACAACTTTATTGCCGATGTAGAAGTTGACGTAGCTTCCGGCAAGCCTGCGCTTCTCGCCTCGAACGACGTCGTATTTCGCCGGTGGCATCGGCAGCCGGATAATCATCAGTAGATTTCCGTCCTGATCCCGCGATCCCCGCAAAACGTCGTAGTTTGATTTCAGCGCGGCATAATTCTCGTCTCGCTGGTCGTCCGTGAAGGCGCAAACCACCGTGTCGGCGTGGACGAACCGCGCCAGATTGTCGATGTGCCCGTCCGTATCGTCGCCGGCAATCCCGGATTTGAGCCAGATGACGTTCGTGATCCCCAGATAATTCCGGAAATGCAATTCCAGATCTTTCCGCTTCAGGCCTGGATTTCGATTTGGATTCAACACGCATTGTTCTGTGGTCATGAGCGTCCCGCGTCCGTTCACATCGATGGCGCCGCCTTCCATGACGATGCCAGGCTTGTACAACGGGAGTCCCAGTCTTTCGCTGATGAAATACGGCACGCTCGCGTCCTTCAACAGCTCTTCGTACTTTCCGCCCCAGGCATTGAACTGCCATTGGACAATCGCTGTCTGGTTGCGCTGTTTGTTCACGACGAAGGTCGGCCCGTAATCACGGAACCAGACGTCGGCATAATCCCAGATATGAAAATGCAGATGGCGCAGCTTTGCTCCGTTTTCTTTGAGCTTTCGGCGGATTCGATCCTGAGTGTTGTGGTCTTGCACGGCCAGGTGTACTTCTTCGCTGAGAAGCAGACTCTCGATGATTTGCAGGTACTGCACGCGGACTTTGTTCAGCCGATTGGGAAACGTCACGGAATCTTCCGGCCATGCGAGCCAGGTCGCCTCATGGGTTTCCCACTCCGCCGGCATCATAAAGCCCTGCTCGGCCGGAAACCCCGGCGTCACCGGTTTGATCAACGATGCATAAGTTTCCGGACGCCGATTCTTGGTGAATCTCCAGCCTTCGCGCATGCGCGCGTTCTGGCTGATATCCAGATCGGCGATCAGAACTGCTTCTTCCGTTCCTGCCTTTCGAATGATTTTCCCGAAAGCGTCGCACACAAACGATGATCCCCAGAATTTTGCCTTCTCCTCAGTACCCACGCGATTCACGGCCGCAACCTGAACAAAGTTTGCGATGGCATGCCCCCTCTGAATCGTTGTCCATGCAGAGAGCCAGTCCGCGTATGGAAGAGGATCATCCTTAAGATGTCCGATCGCTGTTGGATAGAAAAGAACGTCTGCTCCAAGCAGCGCCGTGGCGCGCGCTGCCTCCGGAAACCACTGGTCATAACAAATCAGAACGCCAAGCTTGAGGTAACGTGTCTCGAATACTTTGTAGCCGAGATCGCCAGGCTCAAAGTAACTCTGCTCGTAAAAGAACGGATCGTGCGGAATGTGAATTTTTCGATAAATTCCGAGCAGCTTCCCATCGGCGTCAATAACAGCTGCCGAATTGAAGAACCTTCCATTGGACACTTCGAAGATCGGCACAATGATGACGATCTCCAGTTTTGAAGCGAGCGCAGAAAGAATGTCGGTTGTTTTGCCTGGAATCGTTTCGGCCAGGTGCGCCACGTCCTGCTTGTCCGCGGCGGGAAAGTATCGCGTATGGAAGATTTCCTGAAGGCAGACGACGCGTGCGCCAAGTTCCGCCGCCTTTCGGATGCGCGCTACGGTCTTCCTGACGTTCGATGCGGGATCTTCAACGACACGAGTCTGGATGAGCCCGATACGGACTGCGTTCTTCCTGGGGGATGCCACGAGCTGCTAGGTGCCTGTGCTGTATTCCACAGCCGGAGTTCCCTGGCCGAGCACTTTCACCCACTTCGCAACCGAGTTGACGATGATGAATACGACCAGGGTCATGATGATGCCGGTGCACACGGAATCGACATAGCCTTGAACAATTTTGGACTGATCGAGAGTTCTGGTCAGCGGCCAGTAATTATCCCGAACGCTGAGGAATCCGCCAAGCAACGTATTGACTGCAAGAAAGGCGACCGGCACAAGCGTGGCCCACGCATATTTGGCCTTGCCCATATTAATGATCACCGTTGTTCCCACACATAATGCAATGCACCCCAGCAGCTGATTAGCAATTCCAAACATCGGCCAGATCGTGGTGACGTCTCCGCTCAATAGAAAGTAACACCAACCGCAAACCACCAGTGCACTCGCCGCAATATTGGCGAATAGATTGTCCGGACGGCCGAACGGCGCGTGAAACCGCCCGACAAACTCCTGGACGATAAACCGGGACACACGTGTCCCCGCATCGATCGTTGTAAGGATGAACAGCGCCTCAAACATGATGGCGAAATGATACCAATAGGAGATGAGTCCTTTCATTCCCGGAATCGACGTGAAGATCTGCGCCATTCCGACGGCCAGCGATACGGCGCCGCCCGGGCGTCCCTGGATTTTTTCTCCAACCTCATCGGACAGTGCGGGAAGGTTGACGATGGGGAAATCCTGCTGCACCCTGGATTCATAAATCGCCGGCGGAGTATTGATCGCAAAATAGTCGCCTGGAAACATCGAAGTCGCGGCGACCAGCGCCATCAGGCCTACCATACCCTCAACCAGCATGGCCCCGTAGCCGATGGTTCGCGCGTGAGACTCCTTTGAAATCATCTTTGGCGTCGTCCCGGAAGCGATCAGGGAATGAAACCCGGATATCGCGCCGCAGGCAATCGTGATGAACGCAAATGGAAACAGCGGCCCGGGCACGATGGGCCCGCCTCCGTGCACGTAACTCGTCAACGCCGGCATTTGAAAATTCGGACGGACCCAAAGCACTCCAATGATGAGCGCCGCGATGGTTCCAATCTTCATGAAGGAACTCAGGTAGTCGCGCGGCGCCAGCAGCAGCCAGACCGGCAGAACCGAGGCGGCCAGGGCATAGACGCCGAGACCGATGGTGAGTTGCGTTCTGCTGAAAGTGAAGAATGGCGCCAATGCCGACCCGGGAATGTCTTTGCCGAAAACGACGGCGGCAACGAGGGCGACGATTCCAAAAATGGTCGCGGCCTTGATACCGGTACCAGGCCGCAGCTTGTACATCCACACACCCATGATCAGAGCCAGCGGAATGGTCATGCCGATCGTGAACGTTCCCCAGGGACTCTCCGCAAGCGCATTGACGACGGCAAGACCAAGGCCGGCCATCGCAATGACGACGACAAAAAGTATTGCGACCGCTGCGGCAAAACCCGTTGCGTTGTTGATTTCCTTTCGGGCGATTTCAGCAAGTGACTTGCCGCCACTCCTCATCGACGCCACGAGGATGACGAAATCCTGAACGGCTCCGGCCAATACGACACCGAATACCAGCCAGATCAGTCCCGGCAAAAATCCAAACTGCGCGGCCAATACGGGACCGATGAGCGGACCTGAACCCGCAATGCCGGCGAAATGGTGGCCGAAGAGCACCCACTTACTCATGGGATAGTAGTTCTGGCCGTCGTAGTTCGTGTGAGCGGGAGTGACCCGGCTGTCATCCAGTTTGAAGACGGTGTTTGCAAGGAATTTGCTGTAGTAACGGTACCCGATGACCAGGACTCCGAGCGCCATCAGGATGACAGGAAATGTATTCAACGCAAAACCTCCACGGACTTCCGTTCTACACTCCGCAATTCCGCAAGTCAATGATGATGGAGATAACGATGATGGCGTTCAGTTGCGGGATCAGATGGTCGACAGAACGGGTTGCCCCGTCAGGAACTCTTCAGCAAGTTCCGCTGTCATCGGCTTGGCAAAATAGTATCCCTGCGCATACTTGCAGTGTAGAGCTTTCAGGAGTTCGACCTGCTCGCTCGTTTCAACCCCCTCCGCTACGACATCAAAACCCAGACTGGCGGCAAGGGGCATGATGGTCTTTACGATCTGGATTCCGTCTCCGCCGTTAGACATTGCGCTGGTGAAGGAACGGTCAATTTTCACGGTATTCAACGGGAAGCGGTGAAGATAACTCAGGGAGGAATAACCCGTGCCAAAATCGTCCATGGCGAGGCAAATGCCATGTGCCTTGATGTCCTTCAGCATGGCGATGGCAGAATTCGGATCGGTCATGACGCTGCTCTCGGTCAACTCGAGCTGCAATGTTTCGGCCGGAAGATCCAGCTCCGTCAGAAGTTTTTGTATTTCTTCCACGAGGTTGGGCTGCGCGAACTGCTTCACGGAGAGATTCACGCTCATGATAAGGGCGGAGTGTTCCTTGTGGCGTTTTTTCCATTCGCAGATCTGGCGGCACGCTTCGCGCAGATTCCACCAACCCAGTTCCCGAATCAAACCAGTCTCCTCGGCGACCGCGATGAATTGCTCCGGACCGATGAGACCGCGAGTGGGATGCTGCCAGCGCAACAAGGCCTCGAAGCCCGCAACCTTGCCGGACTCCAGCAGAACGATCGGTTGATAGACGTTTCGGAATTCCTTCCGCTGGATAGCGTGGCGCAAATCGGTTTCCAGCTGCAGGCGTGAAGTGATGGTTGCCCTCATGTCCGCATCGAAAACTTCGTAGCGAGCCTTGCCCAGAGACTTGGCGCGGTACATGGCGGTATCGGCGTCTCGCAGAAACTCTTCGGCATAGACATATCCGGAATTGCTGAGCGCGATTCCGATGCTGACGGAGGTAAAAATCTCCTTGTCGCCCAGATCAAAGGGCATGGTCAATTCGCGCATCAGACGATCGGCCACGGAGGTGGCGCCCGATGCATCGGTGAGTCCATCCAGAAGAATCGCAAACTCGTCGCCGCCTAGACGCGCCACGGTGAATAGTTCGTCCATTCGAGCGACGGTGTCGGTGGCTCTGAGGCAATCCACCAGGCGTTTTGCAACTGCGACAAGAAGCTTGTCTCCGACGACGTGACCCAGGCTGTCGTTAATCATCTTGAATCCGTCAAGGTCCAGGAACAGTACCGCAAAGAGCGCATCGGTGTGGCGCTTGCGCTGCTCGATGAGGCGCAGCAGGCGATCGATGAAGAAAAGCCGGTTGGGCAGTCCGGTAAGCGGATCGGCTACTTTCCCTTCGGTAATGTCGGTCTGGGAGCCTGCCATTCGCAGCGGAGTTCCGGTTTCGTCGCGAATCATCACGCCGCGGCTGAGCATCCAGCGAAACGAGCCGTCTTTGTGCAGCATACGGATCTCGCTTTCAAAATGGGGAGTGTTGCCGTTCTGGTGCTCTTCAATGCGGCGCTTTACAGTCTCCCGATCGGACTCGTGAATGCGGCTGAACCATTCGTCCGGGCTGTTGCCGATTTCGTCATCCTGATATCCAAGAGTGGCCTTCCAGCGCGGCGAAAAATAAATGATGCCTGCAACAAGATTCCAGTCCCAAAGTCCGTCATTGGCGCCGCGTGCCGCCAGAGCGTAACGCTCCTCGCTTTCCCGCAGAGCCTTCTCGGAGCGCTTGTGCGACAGCTGAGTGTTGATTCGCGCGAGCGCGACGGGAAAGTCGATGGGTTTGGTCAGGTAGTCATTGGCCCCGAGTTCGAGCGCGATGACCACGTCCTCGCTCTGATTTCTGGCGGTGACCATGATGACGGGAAGCTGAATGGGACTGTAAAACTGGCGTATGACCTTCAGAGCATCGAGCCCCGTAATCTCCGGCATCTCGATATCCAGCAGGATTAAATCGATGTGGTCCTTCTTGATGCGATCCAGAAGGTTAAGGGCGCTGTCGGCCGTACTGATGACGTAGCCCCGCCGAGCCAGCCGTCGGGCAAGCATGTCGCGATTGATTTCGCTGTCGTCGACGATAAGTATCTGGTTCGGAGCCGAGTCCATATTTACTTTTTCTTTGCCAACAGATTTTCGATTTTTTCGCTGAGCCTGCCAAACTCCACGGGTTTCGTGTCGTAGTCGTCGCAGCCAGCTTCAAATGCCTTCGCTCGATCGGTAACCAGCGCATGCGCGGTCAGGGCGATGATTGGAATATTGCAGGTATCCTTGTTGGCTTTGAGGAGACGCGTAACCTCCCAGCCATCCATATCGGGCAGGCCAATGTCCATCAGGATCAATTCCGGGTTTTCCTGAAGCGCAAGAGTATGGCCCTGCGTCCCGTCGTGCGCAGTGACCACTTGATACCCCTTGCGAACCAGGCGCCTGGAAAGCATGTCGCGATTCATTTCGTTGTCTTCGATCAGCAATATCTTCTGCACAGTCATTTCCTTCCTGGGCTGGTGACCTCCAGCTTGCCGACTCGACTCTGACTCTCTTCGTCCGGCGAATCAAAACACAAACCCTCCGGATCGATTTCGGGAGAACGGACACGATACTTTTCCAGGACGAGCGCCAGGCGTTCGCGGTCGATGGGCTTGACCATGTAGTTGGAAGCTCCGAGGTCCACGCCCATGACTTCATTGTCCACAATGGTAACCATAATGACCGGGATGGACGCCAGATCGGGTTCCGCCTTCAGATGACTCAGCACATGCCATCCATTCAGCCCCGGCATGACAACGTCCAGAGTAATGATCTGTGGACGGATCTGTTTGGCCAGACGAAGTCCTTCTTCGCCGCTCGACGCGGCAACCACGTTGAAATTGAGCTTTGTCAGATAGCGCGACATCAGGTCTCTGACTCCGGCATCGTCGTCGATGACCAGGATTGTGGTCGAGTCCGTTTCGATATCGGAATTGACGATGGAAATGTCGCTTTCCTGCGGTGAACCTTCGACGGCTTCCATGGCCGCAAGTGCCGGAATATCCACCGTGAACGTGGACCCCTGACCGGACTGGCTCTCCACTCCAATATGGCCGTGCATCATTTCAACAAAGCGCGAGCTGATGGCCAGGCCGAGTCCGGTGCCGCCGTATTTGCGGGCAATCGATCCGTCCGCCTGGGCAAATTCCTGGAACAGGTTCCACTGTTGTTCGGCAGTAATTCCGATTCCGGTGTCCACCACAGCGAATCGAATCCACTCCTGTCCATTCTCTGTTCTGCGCTGAATCTTGAGATCGATCTGTCCATGATCCGTAAATTTGCATGCGTTGCTGAGAAGATTGAAAAGGATCTGGCGAACCTTGGTGATGTCCGCCCGCATGGACCCGATGCCGTCCGGTAGATGAATCCGAATCTTGTTGGAGTTCTTTTCCGCTGCCGGCTTCAGAGTAGTGACGATTTCCTCGACCATTGGCTCGACATCGAACGTTTCGATGTGGAGTCCCATTTTGCCGGCTTCGATCTTCGAAAGATCCAGCACGTCATTGATCAATGAAAGAAGATGTTTGCCTGCAGCCTGAATTCTCTGAAGGTCCCGCACATTTTCAGTTCTTCCGGAATCCTGGCTCTCTTCTTCCAGCATTTCGCTGTATCCGATGATCGCATTCAGAGGCGTACGCAATTCATGGCTCATGTTGGCGAGGAACGCGCTCTTGGCGCGGTTCGCCTCTTCGGCGGCGTGTTTGGCCTTCAGCAATTCATCCTGGGTACGTTTGCGATGGGTGATTTCCCCTTCCAGCTCCTGGGTCCGATCCTTCAAGTCAAGGTTCGCACGCTGCAGCGCCTTGTCCCGTTGCTGAATCTCGGAAAGCATGGTGTTGAAACCGTCGATCAGGCGCCCGATTTCGTCGCCATAGAATTTCTCCGCGCGAATACCGTAGTTCTTGTCGAGTGAAACAGCGCGCATCGCCTCTTCAAGGTGCAGAATCGGTCTCGAAACGACGATCTGCAGCCTTGCCGCGATGACCCATGCGAGAAAGCCTGAAACCAGAACAAAGATCGACAGAATGCCTGCGTATTGCTTTGCCAGCGTGGTCCATTTCCTCATGTCCGACTGCAGGAAGATGGTCCCATAGCGCTCGTTCTGAAGAGTGACGTCTCCGACGACTTCGAGATAGTCTCCGTTGAACCGCGAACCTTTCTCGGGAAGTTGTTTTGGGAGATTCGAAGCCGCGGATTGATCGCGAAAATAACGGGCGAATACTTTTCCGTCCGGACTATAGAGAACCGCCAGCACAACGTCTTCTTTGGCTCTCAGTCCGGACAGTGTCTCCTGCGCGGTGCGTGCGTCATTGAAGGCCATTGCCGCCGCGCTGTTATATGCGATGATTTCCGCCTGAGTTGTCAAATCCTGGCGCAGCAGGTGACGGAACGAAATAAGGTCGTATATCAGGAAGCTCGTCGCGGAAAGTACCAGAGCGATGCTGCTTGTGAGCATCGTGATCAAAATCAGCTTCCGTCGGATCGACATGTTTCTCAAGCTCATTTCATCTATCTCCATGCGATTCCGGTTTGACGATTTTCGCAACGCTGATCAACCTGGAACTAATGTTCAAATCCGCCTGTTTCGCGCTCTCGAGGTTTATTTCGAAACGGACGTTGCTGTCTTCGAGAACGAAATTGATGATGCCGCCGCGCTTTGCGAACCCTGCGGTATCTCCGATTGAGAGAGTCGAAGTGCCCTTCAGAATCTGGATGACTTCATCGTTATGGGCGGCCTCCGAGGAGGATATGAACAGAATATTGCACTCCTTCATATCCTTCCCGTCTTTGCTCCATCGCAGCCGCTTCAATAAGAAGCCGCGCCCTTCGATTTTCTTGCCGTCGATTGCTCCGCCAAGGACTGCGGCAAAGGAATCGTCGCCGAGCACTCCAATCACGATCGGCGAGTCCGGCTTGGCAAATCCCGTGGCTGGCCACCCCACCAGTTTTGCAAAATTGTAGATGTAGCCCGCCTTGATAAAATACTCGGACGCGTCTGTCGATTTCTGGGCGTGAACCTCCGGACCGAGGATCAGCGCAGCAATGATGATGATAGGAGTTAGTACTCGTCTCATCCCGCGTTTACTCCGGCACCTGTGATGTGCATCAAAAGCCCCATATAGCTACCTGACTAGAATCTCCAGGTGATCGTGCCGTAGAACGTACGTTTTACCTGCGTCGGTGACGTCGTGATGAAATCCGGCCTGAATTCCAGGTGTTGATGATCCAGAAGGTTCTTGGCACCGAGAGACAGTTCCACCGGGCCAACCGGCTTCCATCCGATATGCGCGTCCAGTGAGTAGTAACTCGGGATCGCCAGGCCGGACAGGCTGTCGACGTATCGCAATGTAATGTCGGGTTCCAGATTCTTCAGGAGATCGATCGAGCTTCGAACGTAGAACTGGTGACTCGGACTGATACCAGCCGGATCGAGCGAAGACTGGTCCAGGCTATCCACATTTCTGCGGATGTTCATGTGCAGATAGCTGTAGGACCCGGAGACTCTCCATTTCGGTACAACCTTCCAATCCGCAAAGAGTTCCGTTCCATACGTGCCGCCGCTCATCTTGTTCGCCGCGACAAGCGGAACGACCAGGTGCGGAGGATTCGGTGTTAATTCGAGAAACGGCGCCCCGGGCTCTGCGGACAACAGATTGCTGTAGGAATTGTAAAAGGTCGTCACGTCGGCGGAGAATGCCGGACTCCACTGGAGTCGATATCCCGCTTCGTAAGCGACGAGATCTTCCGATTTGAAAGCCTTGTTGCCATAAACGGAAACCTCGGCCGGCAGACCCAGAGTCTGAGCGGACGGAGGCAGGACTGCCGCGTTCAACCGCATGTCTTCTTCCGTGCGTGCCGGAGTGCGCACTGCGCGTGAAACGGCGCCCCACACGGAATGTTTCCGGTTGAGTGTCCACAATGCCCGGGCGTTCGGCTCAAATTCAAAGCCCGTGAATCCGTTGTGCTCGAATTTGGATCCGAGGGTAATGCGCAGGTGGTTGGTGAAAGTGTTGAACTCGTTCTGCACGAACCCGCTGAACAGGCTCAGGCTCCGATGATCCGGATCCAGCGTGACCGCGGGACTCGACAGAATGTGATCCTGAGTGGAACGGTATCCGACTCCCCAGATCAATTCCTGATGTTCGTTCACGCGGACGTCGTGCTGGAAATCGATGTCGTAGATGTTCTGATGGTCGACCAGCAGCGAATCCGCCGAAGTATTCGTTTTGTCGTAGTACATCTGGAGCGAAGTCGTGGACTTCGAGAACGTGCGATTCCATCGGGCGAGGATATTGCCGCCGCTGAAGTCGCCGTTGTTTCGGAATGTCGTGAGATATGGCGCCGTCAATGTCGGAGCCGTCAGAGTCTCTCCGTAGCCACTATGGTAGATGTCGCCCTGAACCGTATAGGAGTTATCCCCAGGCATGTTCGAATCGAATCGGAATCCTCCATGCAGGGTGTCCCACCCGTCAAATGCATCTTGTCCTGTCGCGTCTGTCGAAGAGGCCCATTTCGAATATTTCGTATACGCCCGATAGAACCCACGATCTTTGATCGTTCCACCGTAACGGGCACCGCTCAGGATCCGCTCTTCCGTTCCGGCTTCTGCAGTGATCAGGCCCGACTGCGTTGCCTGCGCCGACTTGGTAATCACGTTGATTACGCCGTTCACCGCATTCGCTCCCCACAATGTGGCGCCGGGGCCGCGAATGACTTCGATGCGGTCCACGTCTTCCACCATGACGTCCTGAACGTTCCAATACACGCCCGAGAACAACGGGGTGTACACCGTCCTGCCGTCGATCAGCACAAGGAGTTTGTTGGCAAAGCGTCCGTTGAAACCTCGCGAGCCGATCGCCCACTTGTTCTCATCGATCCGTGCCACCTCGACTCCGGGCGCCAGCCGCAGTGCTTCCGGTATGCTTCGTGCCCCGGACCTGCGGATGTCCTCCTGCGTGATCACAAAGACAGCGGCGGGAGCGTCTGCCAGCTTCTGTGCACGCTTCGACACCGATGTGACCTTGAGATTCATCAGGTCTTCCAGACTGATCGCCGTGACGTCCGGAAAGGTTTGCGAGCCCTGGGCATATACCGTGGACGCAATCAACAGCATGGCCATGAAGACCCGCAGGGCCGGTCGACGTAGCCCTGACGAAAGGAATGCTGTTGATTCAAAATGTCGTTTGGTGCCCATTTTTCGGGGCGCCACGGCAAAGTTGGTTGAACGCGTTTTTGCAGTCTGCTTCATAACGGTTTCTTTCCTGTAATCGTGAATACGTTGGAATAGGTGAGCGTGTCGGGCCGGCGGAGATACTCCATAAACCGCCGGATTTGTTCGGATGCTTCGGTTTCACTACCAAGAGCCTGCACCATCGTTGGCTTTGCGATTTCTAGTTTCAATTCCCACTGTTCGAGGATCGAGGGATCGATTGCTCCTGCGATCAGGTGATAACACTCCACCTGAACATCGAGGTTTTCGAGGCCGGCGCGCTGCGCCAGCCAGAACAGCTTTCTTCCGATGAACGGGTCAAATCCGGTTTGAGCAAGAGCCTGTGTCACTTGATCGATCGAACGCTGCATGATCGGATCTTCCGGGTAATGCCACATCAGCTGGCCATCCAGATCCTGCAACACTGCGATTCCGCCCGGCTTCAGGACGCGAACCATTTCAGAGACGACACCTTCTTTTTGGGCGACATACTGGAGCAACATCCGCGTGTAGACGACATCAAAACTTCGCCATGGGAATTGAAGCGCACTGGCGTCTCCGCAAACGATCCGCACTTTCGGATTGCCGGCATTTCGCTCCCGGGCCTGCTGAACGCGAGTCGGGCTGATGTCGACGCCGGTTCCCCGAACGGTCGGATGTAACGCGGAGATCGCTCGCAAAATTGTCCCGGGACCGCAGCCCACCGACAGGACCTCGCCGCGAGAAGGGATATGCCGGCTGAGGTATTTCTCCACCCATGCTTCCGGGTCGACCTTCCGGGCGAGGCGCGCCGCCTCCCGGGGATCGTCCATGAAGTAATCGATTGATGCGAGTGTTTTCATCTTCTAAACGCTTATCGACGTTTGCGCGGTGTTCTTTTCGGCACGCTGCAGAAGCCGCGTGTAGAAACCGTCCACGTGACGATAGAACCGCGGTTGGCCATTCTTCAGCCAGGTGCCCTGACAGTAATGCCTCAGAAACTCTCCTCCGAGCCGCACAATTGCGGATGCAGAACTCTCATCGGCAATAACCTGCATTTCATTCAACTCAAAATTTTCGTAGGCGGCCGAAGCCGCATGAAGGAGACCAGACACCACGCTATCCATGTCGGACTCCGGAAGCGTAGGATGCAGCAGAAGGTCGCATCGGTTCTCGATGAAACTCAGGTTCACACCCAGCGGTCCCCGATAGGCCAGGGCTGCTCCGATGGGTTCATCTTTATGGCCGCGATATGCGAGCCAGACTCGTCGTGTTCGCTGCAGACCAACGGTTCGATAGAGCTCGTTGACCGTGTTCAGCTCAACGTCATGGGACAAATCCTCTGCGGCGACATAAACACTTCCCCGAACCAGCGAGGCGGTGGCGCAGAGAGCCTCCCGGTGGGATGAATCGTAGGGAACAATTCGGAATCGACTGTGCGCCGGAGGTGTCACCTTTCGGGGAACAGCGAAATACATGTGCCGATGGACGGAGGACAAAGAATCTCCAATGCTCTGCACCATCGAACCGAAGACCCGCGCCGGAAACCGATTCTCCGGCCTGAACCAGTTCTGATGAGACTCATCGACTCCCTTCAGGATACTGGCGGCGGACCCGGCCAAAATGACGGCGCGCGATGCAAGAGGGTTTTCCGAGACAAGATGCTGCGAAGTCCAGCCATGATGAGCGCTGCGCCACACCGAAATCGAGGCGCACCCCATTTCACCGTCGCCGGCCGTCAGGACATAGAGCAGCTTGTCCCCCGCCTTCAAAAGGCGGCGCCAGTTGTCGCGCACGGTTTCCAGGTGGGGACGAAGTCGTGAAGCTTTGGCGGGATAAAGAAAACCGGTGCGCTCATAGAGCGCGAACAGCCGATCGACATTCAGTTCGTTTACCTTAACGCCATAAGCGGACTCCAGCCCGGAGAGCTTTGGAAGCCCGTTTAGTGTTTCCCGGTCGAGGGCGTCAAGCGCCATAGTCCCCTACCGCACCGAGGACTCTCGACTCCATAAATTCCTGCGACGACGCATTTTCATCCATGAATTTGCGACCCTCTTTTCTCCTGCTGATACCGGACCGCTGACGCTGCGGCAGGAGAATCTGATGTTCTGACGTACTGTCACGGCTCCTTGAGCCACTTATCGACCGGGCATATATGGACTTTAGGCGAAGTTGTAAACTTTTCTTTACACTTCAAAAGGGGTCGCCCTCTGGTTACCCCCTCGTTCCGCCGAAACCCTGGTATCGCAATACCGTACTTCGGGGACACGATTTAAAGTAAAGGAACTTCTCCAACATCCGTAAGAAAGGGGCGTCGGGCTCCCCCTCAAAAGTACACGGGCACAATTTCGCCCCTGGTGTACCCTCGACGAGGAATTCTGAATTTCCTGGAGGGCCAAAGATGATCCGAATGATCGCCGGTCTGCTCATGTCTGCCAGCCTTGTAATGGCAGCGGAAACCCCGATTGACTATCGCGTGCTTGCGACAAATAAGACTTCAACCATGGAAAAGGAATTGAATGAGGCATCCGATGCCGGGTTCCGCATGGACAAAGCCATGGGAGGCAAGAGCACTTTCGGGGGATCCGAAGTGATTGTGGTGATGTCGAAGACCAGGTCTGCCTCCGCCTCCAAACGATATTCCTACAAGCTGCTGGCGACTTCGAAGACTTCCACGATGGAGAAAGAACTGAACAACGCAGGCAGTGAAGGGTTCCGTTACATCGATCAAACGGTGTTCAACTCCGCATTCGGAGGAGATGAAGTGGTTGCCATTCTCGAACTGGACAGAGAAGCTCAGTCCCGAGTCCGCTATGAATACAAACTGTTGGCGACGACAAAGACATCCACGATGCAGAAGGAGCTTCAGGCTGCCGGAGATTTGGGATTCCAGTTTGTCGGTGTGACGGTTTCGAAAACGGCGTTCGGTGGAAACGAAGTCTTGTCGATTCTCCGGAAAGAAATTCCGAGGTAGGGTCCGGATTCAGACACCGATGATCTTTGAATAGACGGACCGTGCCAGACCCGCGTCTTCCGTGCCCTTGACGATGGCACGACCATCTTTGAATACGGTGAGTTCATATGGCGGAGCCGAACACCTCAGCAGGAACTCGTTGTACTGGACGACTCCGGAATCCCCGATGGACCTGGATACTTCGGAAAAATCCAGATTGCCCTTTACCGATGGAATCAACTGCACGGCATTGCGGCCGCAAAGCGTAACGGTGCGCAGCGGGTTGCCGTCCAGATAGTCGTATCGCCCCTCCGCGCAAAGCGGACAGGTTTTCATGGCCTCGTTTCCCGATACGGAACGATGAAATCGGTGTGTCCATACATCGTATGTGATCAGCCCTATCCCATCTGTTCGGCCATTTCCAACGATCCACTTCATCGCTTCGGCTACCTGGATGGACGCCACAATGTGAGTGATCGGCCCGATGACGCCGGCCGTATCGCAGGTTGGAGACGTTCCCGGAGCCGGCAGACTGCCGATCATGCATCGCAGGCAGGAGGTTTTGCCCGGAACGATCGGCAGGACCAGTCCATAGCTGCCAACGGCGGCCGAATAAATCCAGGGCCGCGCATGCTTCGCGCACGCATCATTGATCACAAATCGTGTTTCAAAATTATCGAGTGCATCGAGAACCAGATCGACATCGTTTATGTAGTCCTCGACAGTGGATGGATTGACGTCGTCGACGATTCCTTCAATTTGAACGGTTGAATTGATTCGACGAAGTTTCGCGGCTGCGGCGGCAGCCTTGGGAAGGTTTTGACGGACATCGTCTTCATCGTAAAGCGATTGCCGCTGGAGGTTCGAGACCTCAACGAAATCCCGGTCGACTATCCTCAGGAATCCAACTCCCGCACGAACCAGCAGTTCAGCAGCTACGCTGCCAAGGGCTCCCGCTCCAATCAGTACGACACGAGCTGCAGCAATCCTGTGCTGGCCTTCCGCGCCGATCGGTGTAAATCGAGTCTGCCGGGAATACCGGTCTTCATTTCCCAAGAATGGTTCCACGAGAAGTCATCTCTCGTTTGACGGTCTGATAAATTGCATTGATCAGCGGCTGCATTTCAATGCTCATCGAATTCGCAACAGCTTTCTCAAACTCACCTTGATGCTCCCGCAACACGAAAAACGGCGCGAGCCCGGCCTCTTTCAAAGCATGATTGGCAAACACGATCGCCGTGGTGAGATTGCCAAATTCAAACGGCCAGATATCGACGACCCGCGTCATGGTCAGTGCGCACTTCTCAATCGGGTGGATTTCGCGGAAACTGTCCGCGGCCAGCCACTTCTCCAGATTATCGAGAGAGTGTTCGATAAACTCCGGGGGAGCGCAGTCCTGCCCTCGGTAGATCGGCCGAAGCTCCGTGTTCCGCAGCTGACCGGCGCCGGGACGTGATTGAAAAAGGAGTGCATGAACCTTCAACAATTCGCTTTTCGTGCATTGATCCAGCACGGCGCGAGCGACGGCCACATCTGAAGCGCCTTCCATTTGGGCAGTTTGGAGATCGGATTTCGTCCACACTTCCGTCAGGTCCGGCCCTTTGAATCGATCCAGGTCGGCAAACTGAAGACCGGTTCGCAGCATCGCATTGGAATAGACCGGAAGATCTTCAGGCATGAATCTACTTCCTCTCACTCACGGCTTGCCGGGCTTCTTTATCAATGGTCTTCTGCCGTGAAACTTCCCGCTTGTCGTGAAGTTTGCGCCCTTTGGCCAGTGCCAATTCGCATTTCAGCCGCCCGTTCTTCAGGTAGACGCGCAGCGGAACCAGGGTCAGGCCCTTTTCGACTGTCTTCCCGATCAGGCGACGGATTTCGCTGCGATTCAGTAGAAGCTTCCGGGTGCGCAATGGATCATGGTTGGCAAAGTTCCCATGCGAATAGGGGCTGATATGACAATTCAATAGCCAAACTTCTCCGGACTTCACGAGCCCGTATGCGTCCTTTAGATTGACGCGACCATCACGGGCCGATTTGATTTCCGTGCCGGTCAAAACCATGCCCGCCTCGAATTTTTCAAGAATCTCGTAGTTATGGAACGCCTGTCGATTTACGGCAACATCCGCACTCACCGTCCGGCTGGTTGAGCGCTCGGTAGCGGAGCTGCGAGCGACCCTCCGATCGGCTGAAACAGTGGAGCCGGAGTCGGCGTCGCACCAGCCGCTGCTGGAAGACCGGTTGCCCCTGCAGGCGCGCCTCCGGCATTGACCGGAGCAGGAGGCGGCGCAGACTGGGGAAATGGCGTGGTATTTGTCAAAGGCGAGGGAGGGACGTCGCTGCGCGATTCGCTGGTATACATTTGAATCGGCGACGACATACTGCCGCCGGATGAGGCATTGACCGCCTGTGCGCGATCGATAATGGTGATTCCCTTTCCGGGGACAATCGCGTAGTTCCATGGCTGTCCTTGAAAGCTCTTCCGAATCGCCGTATTCAGGTCGAGACCATCCAGCCGCACACTGATTTTCTGGTTTGCAAACTCCGGGGAAACCTTGGAAGTCATGCCCGTGGCGGCATCCAATAAATGCAGGAAGCGGCTTAAGGTTACCGACTCCGCATGAATGGATACCTTTCCATCGATGACCTGTATTTCAGGCCCCTTTTCGGATGCAATTCCATTCACGGACAGGAGTGCGAGCAAACAGGACGCGGCCAAAATATGTTTCACAGCGGACCTCTCATCCTCCATAGACCTCTGCGATTATATCCCGGTTCAATCGAACCCCACATTACTTCGCCCCTTTGCCGAATAGGACGACGGGAATGGTTTTCAGCAAAATTTTTAAATCCAGCAACAACGACCAGTTGTCAATGTAGGAGAGGTCAAGCTTCATCCAGTCGTGAAAGCTGACTTGGTTTCGACCGCTGATCTGCCACAGGCATGTCAGGCCGGGTTTCATGCTGAGCCGACGTCGTTGCCATCGTTCGTATCGAGCGACCTCCTGGGGCAACGGAGGACGGGGACCGACGAGGCTCATGTCACCCCGCAGTACGTTATAAAGCTGAGGGAACTCGTCGATACTGAATCGGCGAAGGTACCGCCCGAGGGCCGTGATACGCGGGTCTCTGGAAGATTTGAATACGGGCCCGTCCATTTCGTTGAGGACTTCGAGCTCGTACCGGGCCTGTTCGGCGTTGTCGACCATGGAACGCAGTTTGTACATCGTGAACGGGCGGCGGTTCAGGCCGCATCGTTCCTGTTTAAATAAGACCGGGCCGGGAGATGTCAGTCTAATTAGAATTGCACTAAGTATGGTGATGGGCAGGGTAACTATGACAATGGTCGACGCCACGCCGATGTCCATGATTCGCTTCAGGATCATCAACACTTCATTGGTTGGAGTCGTGCTGAATGACAGCAAGGGCAATCCGTCCAGTTGGAGCAATTCCATACGCGAAAACGAATGAGGAAAGAAGTTGAGAACGACCCGGGTTGTGACCCCCAGCTCTTCACAAAGGACAAAAGTTTCGCTGTACTCATCGAGGGATTCTTTCCCGGCAACCACAATGAGATCATCGACTCCGCCTTTTTCGAGCAAAGCACGGGCATCCTTCTGGTTAAAAACTCCGAGGAGCGTCAGACCCCAGTCCCGGTGGGCTTCAATTCGTCTGGCGAAATCAAGCGCCGCGTCGCCCTTGCCGATAACAGCAACATGACGGACATCGAGCGCGCTGTGCTTTTTCAGTTTCAATAGCAGGACACGATATGAAATAAGAAGGAAGTAGTTGATTCCAAGGGTGAAGACGAACATGAGTCGGCTGGTGGCGTCTTTGTCGGTAAACTGAACGAGTGCCGCGCCAACCAGCCAGGCGAAAACGATGGCTTTCGTGAGCCGAAGAATCTGATCGAATGGCCGCATCGCGGGTTCCGAGTACACTCGAAACAGTGGCAGAATGGCGGCCCAGGTCGGAACGATGATGTACAACAACCAGAGATATACCGGAATATCCATAACGGTACGTCCTGGTACGTGAAACTGACGGCGGAGGAGATAGGCAAGAAAGAAGCTGGCGATGGTCAGTAACAGGTCGAAGAGCCAGAGACTGACCGCGAAGATTCTTTTCCTTTGATCAATCATTATGAGTGCTGATTATAAACTGAAAATCGCAAGCGTGCTTCTGGTCGTTGGGGCCCTGGCAGGATGCGTCGGAGGCAAGACCGCGTTTAAGAGCGGCAGCCGCGCTGAAATTACTCACGACTACGACACGGCCATGACCCAGTACAAGAAGGCGCTGGATGCCGAACCGGCAAACACCGAATACCGTCTGAAGTTCGAGCAGAACCGCTTCGCCGCAGCCTATGCCCACTTTCAAAAGGGCCGGGTTGCGATGGAGCAGGGGAATCTTGAGACTGCCCGCACCGAGTTTGCGCGTGCGAGGGAAATCGATCCCTCCCATGACTTCGCCTCGCAGGAACTCGCACGTGTGAATATGCTGATTGCCGGAAAGGTACCGGGATCCCCCGCCACTCCCGCGCCGGATTTTGAATCGCTGAAGGAATCCAGTCGAACCAAGCCATTTCAGACATTGCTGGAACCGACTTTGAAGGGCAACATCACCATCAAGCTGGCCCAACAGACTAAAACCGCCTTTGAGACGCTCGCGGATATGGCGGGAATCAAGGTGATGTTTGATCGCGACCTACGAACGTTCACTCCCGCCCAGGTCACCCTGGATCTGGACAACGTGAGCATCTATCAGGCTCTCGATATCCTGGGGTACCAGACCAAGACCTTCTGGCAGGTGATCGGCAAGAACACCATCATGGTGATCGACGACAACAGCACCAAGCGTCGCGACTATGAAGAAGTGGTGGTGAAGGTGATCTTCCTGACGAATGCGACAACGGCACAGGAAGTCAATGACATCATGAACGCGATTCGGCAGAACCTGAACATCACCACGATGACGGCAGTCACCGGGTTGAACGTGCTCATTATCAAAGACTCGCCGGATAAGGTCGCGATGGCGGAGTACCTGGCGTCGGCGCTCGACAAAGGCAAAGCGGAAGTTGTCGTGGAAGCGACGATCATGGAAGTGGATCGAAGTCTCTTGCGACAGTTTGGTATCACGCCCCCATCGGGTACTACGGCGACATTCATTCCTCCAACATCCACGACGGCGGCTGCGGTTACCGCGGCAAGCGCCGGCACTCCAACGCCGACGACAATTCGAGATCTGACCCTGATCAATTCAGGAAGCTTTGCACTCAATATTCCGCAGAGCGTGGCGAGCTTCCTGGCAACCAGTTCACTGACCAAGCTGATTCAAAACCCCCAGGTCCGAGCAACGAGTGGGCAGCAGGCATCGCTTCTGGTGGGTTCAAACGTCCCGATCCAGACGTCCAATACGCAGCCGACTCTGGCGGGAGGATCCGCCACCACCGCGGTGTCCTATACCAACGTCGGTGTTCAGTTGCAGATCACACCGACGGTACTTCCGAATCGTGAAATCTCGATGGCCGTGCTTGTCGACGTCAAAGCTCCGGCCGGCGATAAACAGGTCGGCAACACGGTGTCGCCGGTGTTCACCGACCGAAGCATCCAGCACACCATTCGACTGAAGGAAGGCGAGACCAACGTTCTCGGCGGAATCATCAGCACATCGGAATCGATATCGATGACCGGTTTGCCGATCCTGAAGGAGATTCCAGGCTTGAAGTATCTGTTTGGAAGAGAGCAGAAATCACGAGACGACGTGGAAATTATCGTGATGCTCACACCAACGATCGTTCGTATGCCGTTGATCACTGCAGACGATATGCGCGCCCTGGACGTGGGAACGGTCACTACACCGCGATTGCCGTCTCTGCCGGCGGCCGGCCCCAACGCCACCGAACCTGCACCACCGCGGCCCAGCCCGACACCGGCAACCGTGCCCGCTCAATTTGGAGCTCCGGTGCAACCGATATCGTCGAATCCCGTTCAATCGCCCGCGACGGCCACCATTTCATTCCCGGCAGCTCTGGCCGCGATGCCGTCGCGAACGTCGACGCCGGTCAATATCCTGGTCAATGGAACGGATATCGCAGGGGCGGAACTCACGCTTTCGTACGATCCGGGCTCGATTTCAATCAGCCAGATTGCCGATGGTGGTTTTCTCAGCCGTGATGGTCAACTGATTGCTGTGGTACAGCGTATCGAATCGGAGGCCGGACAGGCTCATATCACGATTGAAAGGCCTCCCGATGCGGTTGCACTCGCAGGTAGCGGGAATCTTCTTACACTCACCGTTCTACCACTGGACAAAAAGGGAGATTCGGTTCTGCGCGTAACGGATTTCAAACTGCGAGACAGCCGTCAGAACCTTCATGCGGGGAGCGCGACAGAAACAAAACTGACGATTCAATGATTCAGGAATAGCCATGAAGCGTAATCGCGGATTTACTCTTGTTGAATTAATAGTCACGGTTGCTTTGATTTCCGTGCTCGTCGGGCTTGCGGTTCCTCTCACGAGGAATGCGGTCCAGCGGCAGAAGGAAGTCGAACTGCGGCAGGCCCTTCGGGACATGCGTGCGGCGATCGATCGATACAAAGACGCCGCCGACCGCGGCCAGATCATGGCGGACGCCATGGCGAATGGCTACCCCCCGGACCTGGAAACTCTGGCAAACGGTGTGGACTTGCTCACCGCTGTGGGCAAGAAGATCTATTTTCTGCGCGCCGTGCCAATCGATCCGTTGAGTGAGTGCTACTGCAACACGGACTGGGATCTGCGATCCGACCAGGATGATCCGACCAGCGGGTCGTGGGGAGGCCAAGATGTTTTCGATGTCCACACAAAATCAAATGGGACGGCAATGGATGGAACCAAATACAAGGACTGGTAGAAACGCGGGATTCACAATTCTGGAGTTGATGATCGTCATGACGATCATCGCAATTCTGGTCGGTATTGCCATACCGATGTACCGCTCTGTTGTGGTGAACGCCAGGGAAACCGTGCTCAGGGACAACCAGCGCGTCATCAACGAAGCCATCGACCAGTACACGGCCGACAAGAAGAAGGCGCCTCAATCCCTGCAGGATCTTGTCGACCAAGGTTACTTTCGCGAAGTCCCGATTGATCCCATCACACAATCGCGGGACACGTGGGTTCCAAAAATGAATACCGGAGTGTCCTACACCGATCAAACCGACAGTGGCATGGGCAACGTGTGCAGTGGAGCATCGCAGTTATCCAGCGACACAGTGACCACCTATAACACCTGGGGACCGAACTGCCCGTAGCGCACTGTTTGATTCCCGCGACACCAGGTCACGTTCCACGCCGCAAAAGAACGTTTCCACTGGCACAATTCACGTTTCCAGGTGTGAAACGATCATTTCCACTCGTGAAATTACTATTCCAGTGACACAGTGTCGCATCCCACGACGCAAAATGGCATTTCCACTGGCGCAATTCCCGTTTCCAGGTATGAAACGACCATTTCCAGTCGTGAAATTACGTTTCCAGTGACACCGAGTCACGTTCCACGCCTCAAAATGACATTTCCATCGGCACAATTTCCGTTTCCGGGTATGAAATGACCATTTCCAGCCGTGAATTTACTTTTCCATCGGCGCGGCGCGGCGCGTCTGTCCGCGGTCAAAACAACCTCACGTATAGCCCCGATAGACAATCTCCATCGAGTGTCCCAATCCCCAAGTCGTGGCATGAGCGTGACGTTAGGAACGCTGTCGACGGGTTCACGGCGGAAACGAGAAGGTACTTTGATGTTGGTGGTACGGATTTCGAAATGGGAAACAAGATTCCGGATTTCTTAGGGCAAATGGATCCGCAGAGAGCGTTCACAATTATTCACATGTGGAGCCAACCGACAACGCCCCAACGGAACTTGTTATCCGACATTCCATTGGGAATCCCACTCCCGGTTCTCTTATCCTTCTTACGTTTTGAACGAAATCTCGTACAGGACTCTGTCTCGCATTTATCGACCCATCGACGATCACGGTACCAACAAGACCATCGATGGCGTGAATTTGTCGACAAGGCAAGCGAAATCGACCAGTCGCAGAATGCGTAGGCAGCATAAGTCCATGCGTGGGTAGAGGCCAATACTTATGCCGCAGAAAGAGTCATATGTTGGAGCGCTTCGAGGGCGAGGCTGAGCCTTCAGCTGTTTTGCGAACACCTACGGTGCAGCGGCGGGTCCAAAGGAAGATGGCTTGAGCCTCCTCGTCCTCCGGCCTCGACGCAGAAAACTACTTAGCGAGTCACCGCGCGTCCGACTGGTGTCTCACCCGTCAATATGGCTTTCCACGCCATGTTGGTATCGCACTCCAGCGTTCGTCTGCTACACTTCCCGGCGTACCAGTAATTCCTGAATCAAGTAGGTTAGGCCAGCATGGTGCTGGACCGGCCCGCTGAGAAGGGCGTTACGAAGAACTGAAGGCTCGGAGTTTCTCCGGGACCAAAGAGAGGCTGAAATGAAAAAGTTTACATCTACACCTACGCCCATTCCCTTGGGAGAGAATCCTGTCAATGCTTTTCACGCTCGAGAATACGCGAAGGAGTCGTCTCCAAGTATTGTTGCTGTTCTGCTGGAGTTGACAGAGAACGCCCGCGACAATGCCACTGAAGTTACGCTGACTATCGAAGTCGAGAGTAGCCGCAGTGAAGGCCCTCGCACATATCTCCGGCCACATAAAATCTTCTGCAACGATAACGGAACGGGTCTCACCCATGGAGAGTTTCTGGAAAAGTTCTGCGGTGCGTATTCTGAATCCGAGAGCCACCATGAGGTCGACCGAGCTGGTCGTAACGGCGTCGGAACCAAGACATACTTATCCATCGCAGACAGGGTGTTGGTCACGACGACGACTGGCCGGCCCTCGGACGGCTTAGATAGCGGTGGTCAACTCTTCGAGGCTAGGATTCCCCAAGGCCTGCGACTCCCACGTGACGGTGAAGCTGACACTCTGTGGCGAGTCTACGAATTTCGATTACATACCCGGTCGGTATGGCCCAACCTGTGGTACTCCGCAGGGAAATTGGAAATGGGAACCCAGGTCGAGTTATGCGATCTGCATGAAGGAACGGAGATAGCCTACGAAGTGTTGTTGGAGCGCCTATCTTACGCTCGTGAATGGCTCCAGAATCCGTCACACAGTTTCACGATCCAACTCACGGGAAAAGCTCCGACTTCCCTACAAAAAAGACTGACTGTCAAGCCTTGGGTACATCCAGTCAAGAACTGGCTCGTTGAGGCAAAGGGCAACTCAGATCAAGATGTCACCGTCTTCGACCCGACCACTAACGAAAAGGACGTAGTGTCACCGAAGGCTTATAAACTTCCTGGTCGGGTGGAATTAGACCTTCGAGTTGTAGGAAAGGGAAATGATGGTCAGATGCAGAGCCTTGAAAAGCCCGCGCTGCTGCTCGAAATCTGCGGCGCGCTACCTTATCCACCCAATCTTGAAACAGTCCAGAGCGCAAGGACCCTGCCGTTGCTCGCGTTCTTGGGACTCGAACATGCTTCGTCCATCGGTGCTTTTTGTAACTCGGTCTGCGGTTACGCACGAATCAATTCTCTGTCCTTGAAGCAAGCACTCCGAAACAACAAGACCACGCTTGTGTCGGGACCAGGAGCTGACGATGTGGAAGCTTTGAGACTGTATCTACACAGCATCTTCAAGACATTGCATCGTGCTTGGTACAACGCCACTCGATCCAGTCAGGACGAAGCAGCAAAGGACGCTCTCCACGAGGCCGAAGAGGAAGTCAATCTCGCCTTGAAGGGTGTTAACCGAAACCCATTCCGCGACGGCGTCATTCCGAAATCGAAAGAAACCGGAGCGCCTCAACCACCTCCGCCTCCATTGCGACATCATCGCTGGGAATGTGGGGCATGCAATAGGAGATGGTTGGCATCAGCGGATTTCACACCGAAGGTTTGTGCTGAAGCCAATGCAGAGTCTGGAATGGGAAACGGGTGCGGTTCCGACAATATCGGTTTGGCAAAGAATCAACCGAGAATCGGCGACTGCCAAATCCGAATTGAGCAATTGGGCGATCGACGTTTACCGGCGATATTTCAGTTTGAGCACATAAGTGAAGACCTTGACGTACCAATGGTCCGGGTGAATCTCGCGAGTCCTCGATACATCGAACTTCGTGGAATCGGTTCGATGTCCGGACAGGCTCAGAAGCGGTTGAAGCAGTACTTAGTGGACGTTTCCCTGGTAGCCATTGCCGAATACAATGCAAAGACCCGTGGAACCGACTTTTCTGAGGAACTTGGCGAACTGTACTTCAACCGGATGTTGAGAGCGATTGGGATCAAGAACTACGAGTCCCAGCTCACGAAGCTCTTGGCGTCCACTGATGGCACAGCGGAGGAAGCAGTGCTCGTTTAACTCAATCGAAGCCGGTGAGGCACATTCGTTGGCCCCACCGATTTCTGACTGCCGCCTTCGCGGATCTCGGTGACGTTGATCAAATTGGGGAATTGTTCAACGTCACCTAAGACTAAGCCGGCCAGGAAGGCACCGAACCTCCAAACCTGGCGGCTCTATTGAGAAATCTCATGCGATCTACCGGCACTCTGCCGGTTCTTGAACTCCACCACAATGCTTTCGGCGAGAGCCTTTCCGACATTTTGTGGCGCGTGTGAAGTTGCGTCTCCACGGAAGACCTGTCCGGCTTTGCTCTACGATGGCGGTCGTTTGCCTTCCTTCAAAATCGAGTCCGACAGTTCGATTGCTCAGTATGCGGAATGTGCGTGCAGCGGCGTGCCGTCTCCAGCATCCAGTCGGACTCGAAATACGCGAACGATGTCATTTTCGAACTCCACCTTGTAGTGTTTGGAGTCCGCCGTTATCGCATCCGGAAGTTTCATGGACTGCGCGGTCGATGCCCTTCCAGTCGCAGTCAAGACAATAGCGACTATCACACGGCCGATTCGAAACTTCGTGCGTACCTCTCCTTTGGCGGTGTCGTCGAGCTTACAACGCTTCTGTTCTCAGATTCGGCGGAGATTCGCAATGCGTAGGCAGCATAAGTCCATGCGTGGGCATGCGCGGCACGTGTGCCGAGTGTGGGCCCAGGTTATTTTCGCCTCCTCGCACACGATCTGAACGTCACGCAGCCCCGATTCACTCACTTCATGCAAGATCAAGCGCACAGCGCGATTTACTTGGTGAATCCCAGGTTTGTCAGCTGCGATTCATTGTCACGCCAGTCCTTGCTGACCTTGACGCGAAGCTCCAGGAAAACCTTTACGCCAAAGAGCGATTCCAGCTCGTGGCGGGCCGCCGTGCCGATCTCTTTCATCAACAGCCCGCCTTTTCCAATCACGATTGCCTTTTGAGATTCACGCTCGACAAGAACCGTCGCGTAAATGCGATATAGCTTCTCGCCTTCTTCGAATCGATCGATGACGACCGCGGTGGAATATGGCAGCTCGTCTCGAGTCAGAACAATCAGTTTTTCGCGAACGATTTCTGCGGCCATGGTCCGCTCCTGCTGGTCACTGAATTGATCTTCGGGATAGTAAAGCGGTCCCTCGGGCAGAAACCGAAACAGAGTCTTGAGGAAAGTATCAACACCCTCCCCTGTTCGCGCTGAAACAGGAATGACTTCATCGAACTGGAGAATCTTCGCGTAACGATCGATTTGAGGCAGAAGGTCCCGCTTCTTTACTTTGTCGATCTTGTTAAACAACAGCACCTTGGGAAGAGCCAACGGCTTGATGAGCTCCAGGGTGAATTCGTCACCCTTCCCGAATGGGACCGAAGCGTCGACGATTAACGCCAGCACATCCACCTCTCCCATCGAATTCCGCACCATGTTCATCATGCGTTCGTTCATGCGATGAATGGGCTTGTGAATTCCGGGCGTGTCCAAAAAAACAATCTGACCTTCCGGCCGCGTCACGATCCCCCGAATGACACTGCGCGTCGTCTGAGGCTTGTCGGTTACGATGGATATCTTTTCACCCACCAGGGAATTGACCAGAGTGGATTTGCCGGAGTTCGGACGGCCTACGATGGTAACGAACCCGGACCGCTGATGATTTTCAGGCATTTTGTGGATTTGACTTCGGAGCTTCCTCAATTTTAGGCGCGAGGATTCTCATTCGCAGGCGGTAAACGCGGCGGCGATCGGCATCCAGAACTTCGACGGAAATTCCGCGATGATCAATCTTTTCGCCGGCAGAAGGCAATCTCCCAAACAACTCCACGACGGCACCGGCTACGGTCGTACACTCGGTTTCTTCTACAAACGGCGTACCCAGTGTGGAATTGAGCGAACCCAGCTCCAGGCTTCCGGGCACAATGTACACTCCGGGAGTCTCTTCGATAATCTTTTCGCCGTCGGAATCCGAATCGTGCATTTCGCCGAGGATTTCCTCGACCAGGTCCTCCATGGTGATCAGCCCGGATATGCCTCCATATTCGTCGACCACCAGGACGATCTGTTCGCCTTGCGTCTTCATTTCGTCCAGCAAGTCGTCGACTGGCTTTGTTTCCGGAACAAAGTGGACAGGAATGACAAGAGAGCGAAGCGATTCGAGCTTCTCTCCTCGAAGCCATAATCGCAACAGATCGCGCTCATGGATGATTCCTTCGACATTGTCGATATCGTCGCGGAACACGGGAATCCTTGCGTGCCGGCGGGAAGTGATCAGCTGTACCAGTTTTTCGACGGGAGAATTGATGTCGATTGCGATGATTTGAGTCCGCGGTGTCATCACTTCGCGGGCCACTTTGTCGCCGAACTGCACGATGGACTGAATCATTTCGCCTTCATTGTGCTCCAGGATTCCTTCTTCCTGGCCGGCATCAATGAATGCCTGGATTTCTTCCTCCGAAGTTTCTTCTTCCTTGGCCGGCTCCATGTCTTCTTCCCAGCGATGGAAATAGTTCAGGACCGATGACAACAGGAGAGAAAACGGCCGCATGATGATCTGCGAAAAACTGAATATCGGGAACAGGTAAAGCAAAACAAGTTCCGGATTTCCCGCCGCCAGAAGCCGGGGCAACAGATGCCGGAACACCAGGATCAATGCGAACATCAGCAAAATTGTTCCCGGCATTCCCTCAAGATAAGGAACCGCACGACGTTCAAAGACGGAGAAGAAAAATACCGCTCCAACCACCAGCAGCAGATGAATCGATATCTGCAGCGACATCAGAACTTCATTGCGGCTGTCAACCATCGCTGCAAGCTGAGTAACGAAATTGTGCTTGGGATTGTCCAGAAGCCGGCGGACGGAGATTTTGCTCACGTTCCCAAACGCAACTTCGATGATGGACATCAGGAAGAGCACGAGAACGAAAATCAGGGAAATCAGGATTTCAAAGCCGTTCAGCATTGAAATTGTCGACGCAGGCGGCGTTCCAGCACGCGCATCTCTCCGTTGTCGGCCTCGTGATCGTATCCTGCCAAATGAAGAAAACCGTGAAGAACCAAACGTCGGATATTGGAATCGAAAGTCAATGTCGGTGACCTGCGGGATTGCTGAAATGCCGTTTCGGCCGAGATCAGGATATCTCCGAGATAATCTCCTTCACCGCGAAATGAGAGCACATCGGTCGACTTGTCAAAGCCCCGATACTTACTGTTATAGATGCGCATCGCCTGATCGGTGATGAACACCACGGATAGCGACATGGCATGCTTTCCTTGATTCAATGTCAGTTCAGCCAGAAACCTTCGCACACCACCGATATCGATCGAGTGCTTTCGCTGCTTATTCAAAACGATGTGATTGCGCTCACTGGAAGTCTTCTGCACCTGGCGTCGCGCCGGCTCAAAGTTCAAATCGGAGCGGCTGCTGGTTTGCCGTTCCATCCGCAGAATATGTCTCGTAGGCACGCACAATGCGCTGCACCAAAGGATGCCGCACAACGTCGCGGTCGTTGAAATGAACGAACGCGATGCCTTCAACGCCGCAAATGATCTTCTCGGCCTGGACCAGTCCGGACATCTTTCCGGGAGGCAAATCAATCTGCGTCACATCTCCGGTAACGACGACCTTGGTGTTGTAGCCAATTCGGGTCAACAGCATCTTCATCTGTTCAGCGGTCGTATTCTGGGCTTCGTCGAGGATAACAAAGGAATCATTGAGTGTGCGTCCGCGCATAAAGGCAATTGGTGCAATTTCGATCGCCCCTCGCTCCAGATGGCGATCCACGCGTTCCACATCCAGCATGTCGTATAAGGCGTCGTACAGCGGTTTCAGGTACGGGTCGATTTTCTCCTGGAGTGTTCCGGGAAGGAAACCAAGCCGCTCCCCGGCTTCTACCGCAGGCCGCGTGAGAACGATGCGGTTAACCTTCTTTTCCGTCAGGGCACGTACTGCCATACTCACCGCGAGGTACGTTTTCCCCGTTCCTGCGGGCCCAATACCGAACACCAGATCGTTCTGCTCGATCGCTTCGAGGTACAGTTTTTGATTCAGAGTCTTCGGAGTGAGGCTGCGTTTTCCGGCAACCACTGGCTTGGTGGCCGTTACGACTCCGCGCAGGCTCCGGGATGTGTCTTCAGAAATGATTCGTATGACAGACTTCAAATCGGCATTCGACAATTTGACGCCCTCGGCCCGAAGCTGAACGTAATCGGCAATCATTCTCTCCACCAGATCGACGTGCTCGTCTTCACCATCGATGGTTAGAGTGTCGTCCTTGATTTGAACTTGAACGCGTAGAAGTGACTCGAGATATTTGACGTTGCCGTCGTAGGTTCCAAAGAATTCGGCGATTCCGCCGCCGATCCTGATGCTCTTTTTCATTAAGTTATCAAGACCTGGCGGGATTATAGCATGCTATGATCAACGTTTTCGTAATGCACTATAAGGAGATCCGATGGCAAATCATCCATCATCATTAAAGCGGCACCGTCAGAGCATCAAGCTCAAAGCTCTCAATCAGGCTAACCGTCACAAACTCAAGACGCAAATGAGGAAGCTCCGGGCAGCTATCGAAACCGGAAAATCTTCCGATGCCAAGGCCATACTGCCGGGTACATTCAGCATGATCGACAAGTCGGTACAGAAAGGCGTGATCAAGAAGAACACCGCACGCCGCTACAAGTCCCGGCTGACAAAGTCCGTCAACGCACTCCCAGCCGCCTAGTTGGTCAGCTTCCAAAGCATAACGTCGAAACAGGCTTCCACGTCCGGGTTGGATGATTTCAGCGCCCGGTCGACATTGAGCAGCTCGCGAAAACCAGCGGCGAGCTGCTTCCATTCGTATTTGCGGCAGGCCGCCACAAACTCACCGGCTTTAAACGATGGAACACCAGCCGCAGCCGCCACATCTTTCGCACTCCGTCGAGCTACCAGCCCTTTTCCAGTCAGGAGTTGTCTCCAAACCCGGACAATGCGTGACAGAACCAGCAGCGCTTCCATGCCGTCGTCGAGCATGGCTCCGGCAATTTGAACGGATCGTTCGTAATCACGCGCCAGTATCGCGTCGTCCAGATCGAAGGGACCGAAGCGTTCGGACCTCAGGATCAGCTCGTCGACGTCACGAATTGTGATCGGCTGCGCTTTCCCAGCAAACGTCTGCAATTTCTCGATCTCATTGTGGAGTGAATACAGATCGGTACCGGCGTTTTCGACGATGTAACGGGCAATCTCGGGAGCTACGCCATAGCGTTCCATCAACCACCTCGCCGCGTCGCCAGGCTTCAAAGCGTCAATGTTTACCATGGGAAACGTTCGGGCCCAACCGTCTGACGGGCGCAGACCGGAGGTTATCAGTATCACCTTGAGGGATGATTTCGAAACCCCGTGGAGAGCCGTCAGATCCTCGAGCCTGCCTTTAGTCAGCTTTTCTGCATTCGTGACAAGAATCACCCGACTCTGTGAAAACAAAGACGGCGTCAGCGTATCTTCCATCAGGCGCGCGGAATCCATTTCTTCAAACTCCCGGACGGCCAGCTTCTCACTTTGCCAGTTCCCTTCAAACGCTTTGGTCCAGATTGTGCGGGACTCCTCGATGAGATAGTCATCGTCGCAGACAAAAACGAACACGTTGTGTGTCGGATTGGGCCGATGCTGGCTGAAATCTGAGAATTTCATGGTTTGCGGTTCAAAAGAGCGGCCACGAGAGACGATGCGAAAGTTGTTCCAACGCGGTCGACGGCCGCCGGTTCTTCAGGTACGAACTCGGCAGAATTCGGCGCCAGTTCAAAGTTCTCCTGAAACGTCCACCCATCGTTCCGGAACAAGACTTCGCCCGATCGAATATCCCTCACGACGATGCGAAGGCTCACAGAGATAACGTAAGACGAGGCGCGGCCGGCGGTGATTGTGCTTGGAGATGTCCGATAGTCCAGTACTTCACCGGAGACGACGACATCACCGGATAAGTCCGAAACAACTCTGTACTTGGTGCGCCGCACAAGTTCACGACGCAGCGATTCACTGATCCTCTGTTCGATTCGGTAAGTCGTGATGGAATTTGTAAAAGTGGGTACGGCGATCGTTCGTCCACTCCCGGCATTGGCCCGTTTCGTAGCCAGCTGATAGCCACAGCCTCCGCTGATCAGCAACAGAATTGGTAAGGCGAGTTTCACGAGCCGCATCGTCCTGTTAGGATAGCCGAATCGTGGACGAAATATACCATCATGCGCTGAAACTGCTGCGACGGCGCGATTACACAATTGCGCAGCTGCGTGAGCGACTGGTCAACCGCTTTGGAAACGTTCCTGAAGAAACCATCGAAACATTGATGAGGAAAAAGTTTCTGGATGACGCTCGTTTTGCAGGCAACTTTGTCGATAAACGACGGAATTTCCACCCGGCATTGGTTCGAGAGGAACTCGTCCGCGCTGGAATATCGAAGGAAATCGTGGAACAGGCCCTGTCCAATGAGCGCTGGCCTTCGCTCCGGGACGTTCTCCGGGCTAAAATGAACGACTGGAAACTCGAGACTCCAATTCCGCGCAAGGAATCCGCACGGCTTTTCCGGGCATTGGCACGTCTTGGTTATCCGGAAGACGAAATACAGGAGGAACTGGACCAGCTACATGAACAGCAATGAGATTCGACGGCGTTTCCTGAAATTCTTTAAGGACCGTGCGAGTCCGGCCGCTACGTCGAAGTCTGCAACCTGGTATTCATGCAGTTCAACAGGAACGAATAAGGACATCTTACTCCTCTGCCGAAGCCTTCCATCGATACCGGCATGGGACTGGAACGAATGTCTGTTGTCCTGCAAGGCAAGATCAAGATCTTTTAAACAGACCTTCTGCGACCCATTGTGGAAAAGGCCGCGGCAATCCTGGGAACCCGTATCGGCGCATCTCCTGGCTCCGATATCTCGCTGCAGATTATTTCAGACCACGTCAAAGCCTCCACCTTTCTGATCAGCGATGGAAACCTGTCCGCAAACGACGGGCGCGGTTACGTGCTGAGAAAAATCATGCGGCGTGGAATCCGTCAGGGAACGCTGCTCGGATTCAAAGGGGCATTCCTGCATGAACTTTCGTCATTCGTTACTGACATGATGAAGGATGCCTACCCGGAACTGCTCAAGACCCGTGACTATGTCATGCGCGTGATCAAGTCGGAAGAGGACCGCTTTGCAGCAATGGTGAGCGTCACCCTGGAGAAACTGGAAGACGTCATCAACGATCTTGCTAAATCCGGGAAGGATGTCATTCCGGGCACCGACGTCTTCAGACTTCATGACTCATTCGGATTCCCTTTGGACTTTACGAAGGAAATTGCGGATGAGAAAGCCATGAAGCTCGACATGGATGGGTTTAACACCGAACTCGAGAAGCAGCGGGAACTGGCTCGGCAAAGCTGGAAAGGCGACGAAGGTTTCGTGAGTCCGGTTTTCCAGAAATTCCTGAATGATGGAGGTACGACATTTCTCGGATACCAGGCGCAACGATCGACAAGCCGCGTTGTCGGAATCGTTCGGAACACACACCCGGATGACGGGCGATGTGGGACTTTTCAAGATCATTGGAGACTCCAGTGTTGCGTCAGGCGTACGCCGAATCGAAGCACTCACTGGAATGGGCACATTCATGCGGCTCGAGGAAGACGAGGAACTCCTGCGGAATCTGGCGCACACCCTTCGGGCGTCCAGACAGGACCTTCCCAAGGCCGTTGCGCGAATCCTCGAACAACAGCGCCAGCTGGAACACGAATTGGAGGCCGTGAAAATGAAGTCCGCCCAAGCGCGGATTGACGAACTGATAACCGGCCGGAAATCCATTGATGGGACAACAGTTGTGTCGGCTCAGGTCGATGGAGTGGACCCCTCTGTCTTGCGAGAACTAGCCGAACAAATCGGTACAAAAATCGCTTCTGGCGTGGTTGTCCTCGGCGTAGCATCCAACGGTAAGGTCGGACTGGTCAGTTTCGTCTCAAAAGATCTTCAAAAGAGATTCCGCGCCGGCAACATCACCAAGAAGGTTGTGGAAATCGTCGGGGGAAGCGGGGGTGGCCGCCCCGATTTTGCACAGGCCAGCGGCAAGGATATCGAAAAGATAGATCAGGCTTTACAAGCCGTGTACAATATCGTGGCTGGTACTTAGTATCAGGCCACATAGGATTGTGGTCGAAATGCAAAAGAGAATATTCGGCATGCTGGTGATCGGCGGTATGGCAATGTTATGTTTTGCTCCACAAATCCTGAAAGCAGAAGATACTTCTTCCGAGTTTCCCACAATTCCCCCAAAGCGGGTCTTTTCCAATGTGTATGATGCGGAGCCTCGGATCACTCCTGTAATTCCAGAGAAGAAGAATCTGACCGTGCCCCAGAACATCGACCGCCAGGAAACCGGGCCATATCGCGCTCTGATCGAAGAGATTTCCAAAACCAACGGCGTGGATCCCGACCTGATTGACGCTGTGATGAAAACGGAATCGAACTATAACCGTTGGGCAGTTTCGTCCAAGGGCGCCAGGGGTCTAATGCAATTGATTCCGGAAACTGGACGACGATTCGGCGTTCGGGATTTTTTTGATCCGAAGCAGAATATTGAAGGCGGAGTTCGTTATATCAAGTTCCTGCTTGAAATGTTTCACGGAGATGTCGACCTCTCGCTGGCCGGTTACAATGCAGGGGAAAACCTTGTGGCTCGCCTCGGAAAGATTCCGCCGATTACAGAGACCAGAGACTACGTTCGGAAAATTCGCGCCGTTTATACGAAACCCGTGACAGGCGCTGATGTGTCCATCGTCAATACGGCGGCCGCGAAGCCACCAAGTACGGACGCTCCCAAGACCAACGAGGCTCCAGCCTCGGTCAAATCACCCGACAAAATCCAGGAGACACCGCTTGCGCCAATATCGACGCGAGTCGATGACCGCGGAGTGACTCATTTTTCCAATATCGAGCCTCGGAATTGATGGGAACGAGAGTTAACGCTGCCTTACTGACTGTTCTGCTTTGTGCGTCTACCGTAGCGGCACAGTCGTCGGTTCTTCAGCAGGCCAGTAATGCCTACATATCGGCACAACAGGCCGAGAAAGCACTTAACGAAAAACCCCAGTCCGAGCAGACACGAAGCGACGTACTGAAGGTCATCAACGCGTATCAGCGTGTGTACATCATTACTCCTCGGACGAGCTTTGCGGATGATGCTCTTATCGCAATCGCACATCTCTATGAAAGCATCAAGGACCGGAACAATGCGGTAAAGACCCTGAATTTCCTCGTCCATGACTACCCACAAAGCCCCTATAAGGAAGCCGCAAAGCGGGATATTTCGAGATTAAACAGCAGCTCTGACACGGTATCGTTGACTCCCGAATCCAAGCCGGATGCCAAACCGGACAACAAGACAGCATCAAAAACGGATCCCCGTCCGGACTCAAAGTCCGGAGCCAAAGTGACGGTGGATAATATTCGATATTGGGAAGCCGAAAAATCTCTTCGAGTCGTAGTCGATCTCAGCGGCGAAGTCACTTTCAAACAGGGCGAAGCACGATCTCCCGATCGGGTCTTTATCGATATTGCCCACTCTCACCTCAATCCGTCTCTCGTGAGTAAAGAGTGGCCCGTGCAATCCGGTCTTCTTCAGAAAATCCGAATTGGACAGAATGATGCCGGCACTGTCCGTGTCGTCCTAGATGTCGGGACCATGCTTCGTGCAACCTCCTTCACTTTAAGAGATCCCGACCGGTTAATCATCGATGTCGTCGGCGAGAGTGACAGTGCCGCCCCTGCGCCCGTCGAGTCTGCTCCGCGTCGCACTGAAGCTGTTCCTCCGGCTATCCCGGTCGCTCCACCTCCGGCAGCTGTGCCCACGACACCCCCCGCGTCCGCAGCAGTCAAAGCGGCACCGCCAGAAGTTAAACCTGAGGTGAAGGCCGTCGATCCCGGGCCACAAATGGCATCGGCTGCACAACCGACAAATCTGGGAAACCGATCGTTGATTCGCAGTCTGGGGTTGAAGGTGACCCGCGTCGTTATTGATGCGGGGCACGGGGGACACGACACGGGAAGTATCGGGCCCACAGGCTATACCGAGAAAGATCTTGTGCTGGACGTTGCGAAGCGCCTGAAGACTTTGATTGAGAATGAAATTGGCGCGGAGGTTGTGATGACACGGAGCGACGACTCGTTTGTACCACTGGAATCCCGCACCGCAATTGCAAATCAACAGGAAGCCGACCTGTTTATTTCAATCCATGCAAATTCCAGCAAGACAAAAGCGGTGCGCGGCGTCGAAACATTCTTCCTCAACTTCACGACGTCATCCTATGCCCTTGAAACTGCGTCGCGCGAAAACGCCGCTTCGGATCGCTCGATTCATGATCTTCAGGATCTCGTGAAGAAGATCGTTCTTCGCGACAAAGTGGATGAATCGCGAGAACTTGCGCAGCGCGTTCAGGCGGCAATGTCGAAGAGTAAGGACTCGGGACGTGATCGTGGCGTGAAGCAGGCGCCTTTTGTCGTCCTTATCGGTGCGAACATGCCGTCAATCCTCGCCGAGGTCAGTTTCATCAGCAATCCTGATGAAGAAAAGCAACTCAAGACCCCGCAATACCGGCAACAGATTGCCGAGTCTCTTCTCAGCGGTGTAAGATCCTACGCAGAAACTCTCAGTGGCGTGAAAACTGCAAAGTCCGCCGAAAAGAACTAATCGCGACTCCGACAGATTTGCACAGGACTGATTTGAAATGATTCAGAACGGGCTCCGAAGCATCGTGGTTTTGTTTCTCGTTTCCGGAGCAGTTCTGGCTCAGGACCGCGAAGCACTCGTCCAGTCCGTCAATTCCATTCCCGGCTGGACTGCAACGGGCAACACCGCCGATTACAACGAATCCAACGTCGACAAGTTCGATGCCAAACTGGCCTCCAACCTTCACGATTACGGTATCCATGGCGTGAGGGAACAGTCCTGGCGCGGTGCATCCGGAACCGTGCGGGCCGCGTTCTTTCAATTTCAGGTTGCAAGCGATGCGTATGGGTTTTTCACTGTCCTGCGAAAATCGCAACGAGGTTCGTCTTCCGGATCCCCGGTCGGTACCGAGAACTTCAGGACGCGGAACAGGCTCTACTTCTGGCAGGCGAATTACGTTGTACAACTGGAAGGCGATTCCCGAGGCACTGAAGCGCTGGCCAGAACTTTGTCTGAAAAGATCGTTGGGCGATCACAACGTCCACCGCTGGAAAGTCACCTGCCATCGACCAATCTTGTTGCAGGCAGTGAAATGTATATTCTGAATGAGGGGGATGTTCCAGCCATTGATGGCTTGACGCCTTCGTCACTTGGATTTGAGGTCAGCGCAGAAGCAGCCTTTGCCGAATATCAGTTGAATGGAAAGACGGCACACCTCTTGCTGTTGCTTTATCCAACTCAACAGCTCGCGAAAAAGTTTGCGGATCAAATCAATACCACTGCACCGCAACTGAGAGCTTCGCAAAAACGAATCGGTCCATTGCTGGCGATTGTCAGCGGAACATCTGATGATTCGGCCATTCATTCCATCCTGAATCAGGTGCACTACGAGTCCAGGGTCACATGGAATGAACCGCAACCTGGTCTGGGATTAGGTCCAATTATCGTGACGGTGTTTACTTTCATCGGGATTCTTTTGGCGCTTTGTGTGATCGTCGGAATCACTCTCGGAGGAATGCGCGCGTTGATGAAACTCCGCTACCCAAACCGCGCATTCGGCCGCCCGGAGGATGCCGAAATCATTCAACTCAAGCTGGATCAAGGACTTACAAGGAAGCACCTAAGTGATTAGCGCAAGCACATATTCGCGCGCAGGGGTAACCGCAACAGACTGAACGCTTTGATAAGCCGGGAAAATAATTCGTTGACAACCCCCAACCCCCTATTTAAATTAGGTCAACTGGAGCTTGAATCCGCTGCTTACGGATTCAACAATTCTTTTCTCTTTACGACTATTGCTCACCCCTCTGGGGTGAGCATTTTTTTGCCGGCGTAGCTCAGTTGGTAGAGCAGCTGATTCGTAATCAGCAGGCCAGCGGTTCAAGTCCGCTCGCCGGCTTTGCAACCAAAAAAGCAGGTCAGACCAAGTGGTCTGACCTGCTTTTTCAACAATATACAGGTTTTTACCTTACTTTTCCGCGGTTACTTCAATCCGGCAGCGACCTTGGTGTCTCCTTTACCTGAACGGCGGCTTCCAAATCCCAAACCATTTCCCGCCTCGCTGGCAGTAATGCTGGAAAGAATCCGTTCCTTGGAAAACACGAGCTTGCTCCCGGATGGTCCCAGATCGATCTTTATGACGTCTCCGACTCCAATCTGACCAGTAGCGATCAGGTTCGACAGCGGGAACACCAGATGACGTTCTATGGCCCTCTTAAGGTGGCGGGCTCCGTACTTCACATCCGTTCCCTCTTGCAGCAGGAATGCCTTGGACTCCGCGGTGCATCTGAAAATGAACTGGTTTTCGGTCTGTGACGCCATGATTCGCGTTTGCACTTCGTTCAGTTCGATATCGAGGATTTGACGCATATCGCTTGCCGACAAAGTCCGGAACACAACAACCTTGTCCAGGC
>Ga0209488_10000103_pt1 | contig 61307 bp, 49 predicted proteins | sample Rivendell_Oct201_8_FD_188349 | JGI IMG/M metagenome (GOLD analysis project Ga0209488, IMG submission 188349) | Vadose zone soil microbial communities from the Eel River Critical Zone Observatory, Northern California, USA -... | ecosystem: Environmental > Terrestrial > Soil > Vadose zone >...
ATGAACAAGAAGCTCCGCGCAAGTATTACTGGTGGTCGTCGTTGCGCCTGGACTCCGACCCCTTGAATGAAAATCCGCAGCTCGCGGCGCCTTGCGCGATTGAAAAGCAGAATTGCTCGAACGGCGAATTTCCGAATATTAAAATTGTACCGTCGTGGCTGGACCGGTTGCTGATCATTTCGGCGCTGCCAGCGTTCCTCGCCGGTGCGGCGATCGTGGTGGTTCTCAGCAAAGCAGGCCTCGACGAAGTGCTGACCTTCATGGTTTCCATGCCAATTCTTTTGTTCGTCTGGTATTACTTTGTCGGTTGGCTGATCGAGCGCTGGGGTTACCGCCGCGCGCAAGCCAAGAGTGTACCCCTGAAAATTGCCTGACATGCAATCGCGTCTCCGACCCTACTTCACGGCTTGCGCGCACCGCATCTTTATATGAGACGGGAATCTTTTCTGCACGCCAAAAATCGGTGAGGAGGCTCCAGCCATGCAAATCAGGCTATCGAGCGTACTAGTGGATGACCAGGAGAAAGCGCTGCGCTTCTACACCAGTGTTCTCGGATTCGTGAAAGATAAAGATATTCCGGGCCCATTCCGCTGCTTGACCGTGAATTCGCCGGAAGGCGCGCAAGGTATGGAACTGGTTCTGGAGCCGATGAGTTTTCCGCCGCCGCAGACTTATCAAAAAGCGTTGTTTGACGCTGGCACCCGGCCACTGCTTTCCTTACCGAGGATATTCAGGCTGACTTTGCGCGGCTCAAAGAACGTGGTGTGAAATTTCGCGGCGAACCGAAAAGTATGGGGCTAATTCTGTACTTTTCGAGGACAGCTGCGGCAACCTGATCAATCTTGTTCAGCCGTTGCTGTGAGCGCCGATCGCTGCTGGCCGCTGGTATCTTCCCGGGTAATCAGAAAATCGCCCAGCACCAGCGCGTCCATCTGCGTACGCGCAAAACAATCGATGGCTTCCTGCGGCTTGCATACGATGGGCTCGTTGTCGTTAAACGATGTATTGAGCACCACCGGCACGCCAGTCTGCTGTTCGAATGCGCGAATCAGTTTCCAGTAGCGCGGATTCGCGGTTTGCGTAACGGTTTGCAGCCGGCCGGTGCCGTCCACGTGCGTCGGTGCGGGAATTTTGTCGCGCATTTCTTTTTTCACCGCATAGGCCATGGTCATAAACGGCGAAGGATGTGATTGTTCGAACCATTCGCCGGTTTTTTCCGCGAGAATGGACGGCGCGAACGGCCGGAAAATTTCCCGGTGCTTGATGCGGCGGTTCAGGATTTCTTTCATCTCCGGGCGGCGCGGATCGGCCACGATGCTACGATTGCCCAGCGCCCGCGGTCCCCATTCGGCGCGTCCCTGAAACCAGCCGAGAATCTTTCCGTCGGCGATGATGGCTGCAGTCTTCTTAAGCAATTCCTCTTCCGGCACTTCGCTCACTGTCCAGCCATGTTCAGAAAATCGCGATGACTTCACCACGGCACGAATTTCCTCACGCGAGAATTCCGGTCCCCAGTACGCGTGTTCCATCACAAAATCACGCGGATTTCCCAGTACCTGATGCCATATATATTGCGCCCCGCCCACCGCTAAACCTGCATCACCCGCAGCCGGATGCACGTAAACATTTTTAAAGCCGGTGTTCGCGGTAATTTTTCCGTTGGCCACGCAATTGAATGCCACGCCTCCCGCCAGGCAGACCGAGTTTAATCCAGTTTCTTCATGCAGCCGCCGCAGCATTCCGAGATAGACTTCCTCCAGCCGCGCTTGCAGCGAACACGCCAAGTTTTTGTGGCGCTGCTCGATCGGCGCAGACGGATCCCGCACCGGCCCAAGTTTGTTAGCCATCACGTCCGAATACATTTTCCCCAGCACCGGAGTTTTGTCGGCGTCGGCCCAGGTCATTTCCGGGCCAGTGCGATGATGCGTGAAATATTCCAGGCCCAGGCGGAATCCGTTTCCGCTCGAATGCAGGATGTCGCGAAATTCCGGCAAAAATTCCGGCTCGCCGTAGGCTCCGAGCCCCATCACTTTATATTCGTCGCCAAATTTCAGGAACCCGAGATATTGCGTGACCGCGCTGTAGTACAGGCCGAGCGAATGCGGAAACGCAATCGAACCGTGAATATTCATGCGCCGTTCGAAACCCGCGCCCCACATTGAGCTTGCGAAATCGCCCAGCCCGTCGGCGGAGAGCAACGCCGCTTGTTCGAATGGCGAGCAAAAAAATGTGCTGGCCAGATGTGCGATGTGATGTTCCACGCGATGGAATTGCGCCGGCATCGTCGCGGGATCCGTTTCAAACGCAGCCGCCAGCGCTTCGCGGATGCCGGTAAATTTCGCCAGAACTTTGACACGCTCGCGCGCGAAAGAAGGCATCCGCAGCGCATAAAAAAGTTTTGTTCCCAGCCGCGCGTAAGGATTGCGCGGCACCGCCACATGCTGCACGTCCCGCAAAGTAATTCCCGCCGCTTGCAAACAATAGCGGATCGCGGCAACCGGAAATCCCGCCGCATATTTCACGCGGTTAAAGCGCTCTTCCTCAACCGCGGCAATTAATTTTCCGTCGCAGAGGATCGCTGCTGAGGCGTTGCCGTGATACGCATTGATGCCAAGAATGTTCATGGTTGAACTATCAGTGTACAGCAGGACTTCAGATCACCGCGGCGCCGCTCAGCGGAATATCTCTCATACCGTGATTCCGTTAGTTGCTGAGGCCCTCGCGGCGCGCCCATTCATTTAGAACAAAAAGAGACCACGGTCGCGACCACGACGTTTTTTCCGCCAGGAAAGACTTCCACACCGATTGAATCCCTTCAGTCTTCAGCACCGAAGCGAGCGGCGGAGCGATGGAAGCGAAACTTTTCTCTAGTCGCGATTTCAACGGCCCGCGCAGCCATTCTTCCCACGGCAATGTAAACGTGCGCTTTTTCTGCGAAGTGATTTCGGCCGGCAATAAATCTCCTAGCGCTTCCACCAGCAGTGCTTTTTGCACGCCGGACTTGCGCCGCGCCTCGTCCGGCAACGCTGAGACGAATTCCACCAGCGGGGTATCCAGCAGTGGCACACGCACTTCTAGCGACCGCGCCATGCTTACCGAATCCGTGTCGCGCAGCAGCGTGCTCGCCATGTACGTTCGCAGCTCCAGCCAACTTACCGCCGCAATCGGATCCATGTGCCGGGCTTCATCCGCCGCAAGCTGCAGCCAGCCCAGCCAGGTCGGCTCGAGCGTGTAACCATCCGCAGCCAAAGTACTTGGCCGGAAACGCGGCTCGATCAACTTTTCGATTTCTCCCGGCGGAAAAAGAGACCGGGCAAAATAATAAGGATGCGGCAATCGGTCCGGATTTCGCCAAGCTGCGGTCGCTTTCGTCGCCGCATCCGTGGAACGTCCGGATGCCAGCAGCGACCGCAACATTCCAGAAGTTGTGCCGCGCAGCGCCGACGGCACAAACTTTGCCGCCGTAGCAAGCTGTGCGAGCCTTGGCGTGTCCGCAAAAGTCGAATAGCCGGCGAACAATTCATCGCCGCCCAATCCGGACAGCGCAACTTTCAATCCCACCTCGCGCGCCGCCCACGAAACAAAATACGTATTGATTCCATCCATGGTCGGCTGATCGAGAGCCGCCAGAGCTTCATCCAGCCGCGCCGGAATCGCATCGCCAGTCAAAGCAATTTCCGTGTGCTGAGTGCCGCAGTGCTCGGCAACCATCCGCGTCAATGCCGATTCATCGTACGCGGTTCCCGGAAACGCCAGCGTGAAGCTTTGAATCCCTTTATGCTCGCGGCCGGCCAGCGCAGCGATCGCGCCGGAATCCAGCCCGCTCGACAAAAATAATCCCACCGGAACATCCGCGATCAGGTGCGCGCGCACGCTGTCTTCCAGCAGCGGCCGCAAGGCGGTTGCCGCCGCCGCAAATGTTTTTGGCCGGCGCGTATCTTTCGCCGCGGGGCTCCTGCGCGGGTCCCACCACGGATGCGGACGGGGCAAACGCCGCCGGTCCGGCACATAAAGCAGCACACGATGCCCGGGGGCCAGCGAGAACACGCCTTCGTACATGGTGACCGGTTCGCTGACACTTCCAAAAAGCAAAAATGACGTAAGAGCATCCTGCGAAATGCGCTTCGACGCGATTCCACTGGCCAGCAGCGCGCCCACTTCGGAAGCGAATGCAAATCCTTCCGAGGTTTGTGTGTAGTACAGCGGCTTGATACCGAGCGGATCACGCGCCAGGAATAACAGAGGGCCGGAAGTGTAGTGTTTGCGAAAATCAGCGATCGCAAACGCAAACATACCGCGCAGTTCGCTGAGACATTCTTCGCCCCATTCCTCCCAGCCGTGCACCAGTATTTCTGTATCCGATTGGGTTGAGAAGCGGTGCCCAAGACGGCTCAGTCGTTCGCGCAGCTCCCGGTAGTTGTACAACTCGCCGTTGTAGATTACCGCGACGTCGCGCGCTTCATTCCAGATGGGTTGCTGACCACCGGGCAGGTCAATAATGCTCAATCGCCGCATCGCCAGTGCCAGTCCTGGCGCGCGCGGATCGTTCACCAGAAAACCTTCGCCGTCCGGCCCGCGATGTTGCATGGCCGCGGCCATGGCACGAACGCGCTCGCCCGCGTCAGTGCTTCTATTCTGGAACGCGACGCCGCAGATTCCGCACACGCGATTATTTGATCTCCGGCGTGGTAAAGAATGCCGCACCCGCGCGTGCCAGGTGGGTACGCAGATGGAAACGCGGCATTTTCAAGCGATGATCCGCGTACCAGGCAAGGAACAGCCGCAACAACAACAAAAAGAGCGTCGCAAATGAAACGGTCGCCAGCGAAAAAAATGACTCGCGCTCCAGTAACAAACTCCAATCGACTTTTTCATCCCATGCCGGGAATACGCGGTCCAGCACCGCCCGCAATCGGAAACCGTCGAGCGGCAGCCGCGCGATGCGCACGTGCGCAAATCTATCGTAGTTATATGCGGGCGGGTATCCGGGAATCCTTGCGATGGCCTCCGCAAAAGTTTGCGGATTCTGCAACTCCTTGCGAGTCAGCATCTCGCCTTTCGCGTTTCGCATTACCATCCGATATGTTGGATCCACCACAATCCAGCGGTCGTCCAATAGTACTTCCGCCACAACGTGTTTGGTATTGCGGTCCGGTGAAAGCAAAAGCAGCCTGCGCACCTGCAAATCCGAAGTTCGCGCTAGATTCAGAAAAGCATTCGTCGCCGTTCCGCATACGGCAAGCAATTGCTGGTAATTCAACGTGGTTTCCGGATCGCGTACCGCTAATCCGGTTGGTGTCGGCTCCGCGGATCGCGGTGGCCCTGTGCGCATCCATTGCAGAATCGCATCAACGCGCTGCTCCGGACTGACATTTGACGGAACGATCGCGTCGCCGAAGCCGTCCAGATAGTCGCGAACGGAATGCTCCCACCCAGCCGAATATACAAGTGCCAGCAGCGACGCTACTAGCGCGACGTTTACCGTGCGCCACACGATACGGAACAGCTTTTGCCTCATCAGTTGCCAGACCCCAAATCTTAACCTGCCGATTGTCTACCGACCGGTCGCTGCGCCGCAAGTTTCGCGTATATTTGTTCCATAACGTACACAGGCTCGTCCCACCCCAGCCGGCTGGCTGCGGCTCTTCCGCCTTCGGACAAGCGGATGCGCAGTTCCAGGTTGCTCAGTATCTCTTTGACGGCTTGTGCCACTGCTGTGGTTTCATGCACAACCACCAGCGCGGCTATTCCGTCGAGAAGCGGAGCCACTCCGCAATTTTCCGTGATTACCACCGGCGTACCGCAGGCCGCCGCTTCCGCCGCCGAATTGCCAAAATTTTCATTCTGCGAAGGCAGCACGAACACATCGGCGTCGCCATACGCCGACCACTTCATGTTGCCAAACACCGGGCCGCTGAAAACCACGCGCGAATCCACTTTCTTTGCTCTCGCCAGCTCTTGCAAGCGTCCACGCATCCCCGATTCGTCGGGGCCGACGAATGCCAGCCATACTTGTTTTCCGTCAATAGCTTCGGGGAGCTGTACAAAACTCTCCAGCAGCAAGTCAGGACTTTTTTTCGCGGACAGCCGTCCCAGAAACAAAATCAGCAACGCCCCTAGCGGAACGCCATGTTCACCGCGAAATTCTCCACGCTCTGGCAATTGTCGCGGCGCCACGACTCCGTTCCGTCGCAGCACGATTTTCGTATGCGGAATTCCGCCCGCGGCCAGCTCCTCCACCTCCTGCTCAGCCGTCGCAATCAGCACCGCTGCCCCTCCCAGCATTTTTTTGCCCCACTGCGCATGATATACACGCTTCAGAAAAATATTTCGCACGATGGGGACAAACATTCCGATCGGCTCGATGAGATATGGAATTTTCTGTTTCCGACACTCGTGGGCGACTGCGGGACCCAGTAAATCGTATAAGCCGAAAATGTGCACCACGTCGAAGTCGCCAAGCCGTACCTGGCAGAATCTGGCGATTGCAGGATTCCAGGTGGCCGCCCGGTAACGGAACCACGTTGGCAAATATACGCTCTGCACGCCGTTTACTTCGCTCGTCCATCCAAACGCTGAGCGCTTCGTATCGCCCAGATTTTTTCCGGACGCCACCCGCGATTCGAACCCCCAGTCCGCCGTTAGAACCGTCACTGCGTGCCCGCGCTCCGTCAATCCGTTGGCCAGCGCCTGCACTTTCACGGGAGGTCCGCCGAATTCATAAAACGGTGCGTACGATTGCGTGACGCTCAGGATTCGCATAACTCGCGCAGGATTTTCCGGAAAGATTTTGCAAACACGCTGAAACGGAATTTATTTTCGACGCGTTGCTTGCCCTGCCGTCCCATTTCCAGTTCCAGAGCGGGATCGGCCAGCAGCGTTTCAATCGCCGTTGCCAGTTGCGCCGCATCGCCGTGCGCCACCAGGTAACCGGTCTTGCCGTCGTCAATCACTTCCGGCGCTCCGCCGTGCGCTCCACCGATCACCGGCTTTCCGCAGGCCATCGCTTCCAGATAAACCAGGCCGAATCCTTCGCCTCTGCTGGGCAGCGCAAAAATTTCGCAATGCGCGTAGCACGCCGCAAGTTCCGCGTAGCTCAGTCCAGAAAGAAAATGTACGTGCCGCCGCACGCCATTTTCTTCCGCCAGATCTTCCAACCACTCGCGATCGTCGCCATCTCCGACAGCCGCCAGTTGCAATTCCGGCCAGCGCGGCAGCAATCGCGGCAGCGCCGTGATCAGCGTGTCCATTCCTTTGTAGCGTTCATCCGTGCGCCAGCGTCCCACCGTCAAGACCACCCGTCCTTCAGGGAAATTTCCCGGTGCAGCGACTTTGCCCGACTGCGGCGCCAGCGCTTCGAATTGCGGGTCAAGCGCCCACGGCAGCACACGAATTTTTTGCGTCGCAACTCTCTGTATCGCCGCCACATGGTCTGCCGTGTACTTGCTCGGCGCCAGCACCACATCCGCGCGTCGCAGAGCCATTCGCCGCATGCGCGTCAGAGGTTCCCACACCTCAACTCCATGCGTGCAAACAATGGACTTCAGCCGTGGCGCGGCAAAACGCATCGCGCTCGCGACCGGAGCAAGATTCGGATGCCCAGCCACAACTAATTTTATTTTGCTCTTGCCTTTGCCGGCCTGCCGCCGCGCCGCGCGTATCGCTGTCGCCAGAAATCTACCTTTCGCCCGCTCGCTGCCCGTAAAAACAATTTCCCGATCCGCAACCGTTAGCCTCTGCAACTCCGGCCCATCATTCAAGCTAAGAATGCGGCACTCCATTCCACGGCTCGCCGCAAATTCCGTCATCACCGATGCCAGGTGCCTCCCGGCACGTTGCACTCCGCCGGGTCCATCCAGTTCCGGAAAGAGTCCAATCAGCACGCGCCGAGTCTGCCTTGTGCTCTGTCTCTTCGCAAGTTTTTCACAATCGAGTTTGTCGTCACCGGGAACCTCGTGGCAAGACGCCCTTACGAACCAGCGGCACCAGTTCCTCCATCCGATCCAGATAGATGTCTGGCGGATGTATTTCCCGGTCGTGCGTGCCGAATCCGAAATTCACGATCGCGGAAATCATTCCGGCGTTGCGCGCCGTTTGCACATCCACTTCCGAATCACCCACCATCGCGCTTTCCGCAGCTGTAATTCGCAATTCCTGCAGTATCGTGTTCGCACCCAGTGGATCCGGCTTCTTTGTCGCAAAACTGTTTCCGCCATAAATTGCCCGGAAGAATTCCGCCAGACCCAGTCCCTCTAAAATTCGCACGCTGATATTCACCGGCTTGTTCGTCAGTACCGCCATCGGGACGTCCCGCAACTTTTCTAGCGTCACGCGCACACCGGGATATTCCCGCGTGAAGTCCAACTTGTGCTCCTCGTAGTGCGCCAGAAAGAATTGCAGCGCTCTCTGTTGTTCGTCCGAGGATGCAGTTCCACCCAGCGCGCGGTTGATCAATACCGGCGCGCCGGATCCCACGTAGCTGGCCACCAGATCTTCGGGCAGCTCCGCGCGGCCCAGTTCGCGCAGCGTGGCGTTCACGCTTTGCACCAGGTCGCGCTTCGAATCGATCAGCGTGCCGTCCAGATCGAACAGCAGAGCTTGCACTTTGCCGCGAAACTTATCCGTCATATCTTTTTATTTTAATACGCGCGTCGCATTCCGCGCTCTTCTTCGCGTAAAATATTGGATTCCACTATCGTGCTGAAGAGCACCGGAGAACTCATGGCTCAGGTATTCCCGTTTCGCGCGTACCGCTTCAATCCGGAGCTCGCTCCCTTCGAGCGCGTCCTCACGCAGCCCTACGACAAGATTTCTTCAGAACGCCAGGCCGAATATTACGCCGCACACCCGCATAATCTGATCGCCGTCGAAAAGGGCCGCGTTTTCCCGGACGATGCACCGCAAAATAATGTCTACACCCGTGCCGAAGCCAAAGTGGAAGAGTGGATCCGCGATCGCATCATACTGCAGGATCCCGCGCCAGCTTTCTACGCCTACGCGCAGGAATTCACCGTTCCTGGCAGCGGCGAAACGCGTACGCGTCGCGGCTTCATCGGTGCAGGCCGGCTCGAGGAATATTCCGCTGGCGTCATTTTCCGCCACGAACACACGCTTTCCGGTCCCAAGGCCGACCGTCTCGAGCTGCTTCGCCAAACTCGCCTGCACACCGGCCAGCTTTTCATGTTGTATTCCGATCCGCAGCAGCACGTCGAAAAAATTCTCGACGAAGCGCAATCCTCCGCCGCTCCGGTCACCGAACTCACCGACGAATATGGCGTGATCCATCGCTTGTGGATGATTGCGGATCACAATCACCTCGAAACGATTCAACATGTCATGGCCGATCAAAAGCTGGTCATCGCCGACGGCCACCATCGCTACGAAACCGCGCTCAACTACCGCAACGAACGCCGCGCCAGCGCCGGATCACTCGATCCCAACGCCGCCGACCAACGCTCCATGATGACTTTCGTCAATACTCGTGGCCAGGATCTCGTCATCCTCGCGGGTCATCGCGTCGTTGCCAACGTCCTCGATTTTTCCTGGTCCGCGATCCGACGCTACCTGGAGCCGTGGTTCGCCTCGGAAGTTTTTCCCTTTGCGAACGATTCGGAAAAACAGCAGGCCAGCGCAAAATTCCTGACGCGCCTTGCTGCCACCTCCAAGCAGCGCTCCATCGGTGCTTATCCAGCCATTGGCAACGCTCAGCGCGCCTTTTATCTTTTCCACTTGCGTCCGGGCGCCGATCTGGCGCAACTGCTTCACAATGTTTCGCCCCTGCAGCGCGATCTGGATGTCGTTCTTCTCCACGATGGCATTCTCGAACCTGCGCTGGGCATCACCTTGCAAGCCGCTACTAAGGAAATGAATCTCACCTACGAGCGCGAAGCCAATGCAGCCATCGCTGCGGTGGACTCCGGCCGCGCGCAAGTCTCCTTTCTGCTCAATCCGGTCGACGTCGAAAAGGTAGTGGAAATCGCCACCTCCAACGAAGTCATGCCGCAAAAATCCACCGACTTCTATCCCAAACTCCTAAGCGGTATCACCATGTACCGCGTCTAGCTTGAACTCTCCGTTGGGTTTGTAGCGGCCGCCTTCCGAGGCCGGCGCTTTCTGAATCCACGCCTGGAATGGTCATACGCCTCTCGCAAAAAAGAAAGAGGCGCGCCGTGGCACGCCTCCAAAAAATTTTCATTGTGAACTGAACCGCGCAGCGCCGCGAACTACTTCGAAAAGCTCGCCACGGCCTCTGCTTCCGTGTTCGAAACATCGAACACCGTCAGCAGTTTGGTAATCTGCAGCACTTCCTGGAACTTGTTGCCCAGGTGACACAGCCGCAGCGAAGCGCCATCTTTCTTTGCCGTGTGGTGCGAGGCTACCAGCGTACCCAGTCCGGCGCTGTCGATGAATGTGATGTTGTTCATGTTCAGCACGATTTTTTTCTTGCCCTCGGCAAGCAGCGCCTTCACTTTTTCTCGCAACGCGTTGCTTTCTTCACCCAGTACAATGCGCCCGTCAAGTGCAACCACTATCACGCCGTCCACTTCGCGTTGACTCATTTTCAATGCCACGTTATTTCCTCCTCGTCGGAAAGCGGATCCGGCGGCAACCACTTCCGGAGCCACAAAGCATATCATTGACCGCTTCGCGGTCATCCACAAAATTGTTTAGTTCAAGGGTCGTAAGCCCAACCTCTGAGACCAAACTTTAGTAGTAGTCCGCACAAGACATATAATAACCGCAGACGTTACAGATCAGCTTGCAGCTCCGCGACTCCAGTCGCTGCGAGCAGACTGGGCAAAACCGCGAAGCATCCTCGTAACCCGTGCTCCCCGCAGGGACCCCTGCGAAGTTTGCAGGACCGCCGCCGGATTCCTCAACGTCCTCGGATGCGCTGAATGGTTTCGCGCCCCATTTCAAACCCTGTTCCACGGCGGCTCTCTTATAGCACAACCTGCCCAAACCCGGTAGCGGCGCAATCGTATCTTCCTAATGAACCGTATCCGTATGGGATTCTTATTTTCCAGTTCTTAATCCTTCGGGCTCCACGCGCCTTGAATCAGCTCCCGCGAAAACCCCGGCGGTACCGCCTGATCGCAGGCATAGCGGTACAGCGCGGCATTGAAAATCCCCTGCACCGCTGAACTCATCACCGAAAGCAGGAGAAAGTACGCGCCCATCAATACTCCGCCAACCAGCACCGCGCCCGGACCGTATAGCCGCACCGCCGCGAACCACAGCGCAAATCCCGGGATCATCATCACAAAAAACACCAGCCCCAGGCTGAATCCGCCCACCACTCTTTCTCCCCACGTCTCCGTAAACAATTCCGCCGAGCGATACAAAGCCGCGCCCGGCGACATGTCCTCAAACGCCAGAACTGGCACCACGAAATAACACGCCACGTTCCACGCAATGCCGATGATGCCAATCACGATTCGCCCTACAAAACTCGCTCGTTCGGACAGCATTCGCAGCAACATGCCTACCGTCGCCGCCACGAACGCCCACTGCAATATCACCCATTTGCGCCGCCACGCCAACTGCAACCCCTGATCGAACGTCCACGCTCCGCCCGTCAACCGGCTGTTCGCCACGCCCACCAGCGCCACGTTAAAAAACACGATCACAAAATAGTTAGCCAGATACAGCACAAACATCGCCGCGGCAAATTCCGGCGACTTCGAAAAATGTTGGAAGTTGTACTGATTGATTCCCGCCGCCCGCAACGCCGGCAAAAACACTGCAAGCCCGCTCAACCCCAGCAGCAGCGACACGATTGCGCAACTGATCCCGGAGAGCACCGGAAACAGCATCAATTGCTTGTCCGCCCACAAAATCGCAAAACTCTGTTCGACCAGTTCCCAACTCCGAGAGAATCTTCCCATGGAGCCCTCCATGAATCTGAATCTATCGATGGCTAGCCGTAAATCGCGCGGGGGAACTTGCAGCCATCTTCGCAAGATTACCAGCAAAAAACCAGCCCGCTCTCCTTCCGGCGCGCTCGCTTTTCATTCGAATCGCGATTTGGCTACAATTCATTTCCGCGGACCGGACTTCTTTGCCAACAATCGCCATTACTCTCGCTCAAGCCGTGCCTCCTCTATCGCGCTCGGAGCTGCGCTGGCAGTTCCTCAACATCGCCGCCGCGATCGCTCTTCTATCCATAGCTTTTGTCGCAGTTGCTCTTTTCTTCTTTCGTCGCAAGACCCGCGACCTTACTTTGATTTACTTCGGATTGTTCTGCAGTATGTACGCCGTTCGCCTGCTGACAACCGTGCGATCATTCCGTTCGCTTTTCGATCAGCCGCCCACCTTTTGGATTTACCTGAATTGGGACATCACCTGCACCCTCCTTATTCCTTTCGGTCTTTTCTTTTACCAGGTCGGCGGAGAATACTTCAGGAAGTCCCTTCGCTGGCTTGTGGCGGTGCAGATGCTCTTCGCCGTTTTCGGGATTCTTGCTGCCGCGCTCGGTGGCAGCTTGGCCAAGCTCGACGTCGCGAACAGTATCGTCGTGCTCACCACGTTCATCGTCGTCACGCTGTGCATTTTCTCCGGCCGGGTGCGTCCCGGACCTGGTCAACCCATGACCCACGAAATGCGCGTTTTCATCACCGGGCTGGCCGTGTGGGGTGTGTTCGTCGTACAAGCAAACCTTTTGGGTCTCAAACTCTTGTCTGGAAATAACCTGGAGTTTATCGGTTTCCTGGTGTTCGTAGCATGCCTCGGTTACATCTCTGCGCACCGCATCTTCGCAAACGAAGAGCGCCTTCTCGCCATCCACAAAGAGCTGGAAATCGCGCGCAGAATTCAGTCCTCAATTCTTCCGCAAACTGTCCCTGCTCTTTCCGGTCTCGATCTTGCCACGCGCTACGCTCCGATGAGCGCAGTGGCCGGAGATTTCTACGATTTTCTCCTTGTCGATGAAAAACACCTCGGCGTGCTGATCGCCGACGTCACTGGACACGGCATCCCGGCTGCCCTGATCGCCTCTATGCTAAAAGTCGCTTTCGCCGGTCAAGCTTCTCACGCGCACGACCCTGCACGCGTTCTCACCGGCTTGAATCTCGCCCTCTGCGGCAAGTTCGAAGAGCACTTCATAACCGCCGCTTATCTTTTTGTGGATTTGGAGAATCGTTTGCTACGTTACTCGGCAGCCGGCCATCCGCCACTCATGCTGGCGACGAGCACCGATGGAACTGTCCGGGAAATTGAGGAGAACGGCTTGATGCTTGGCCTCTTTCCAGAGGCAACCTACTCATCGGTGGAAATTCGAATCGGCAGCGGAGACCGTTGTCTCCTCTACACCGACGGAGTTTTCGAAGCTACCAATACTGCGCGGGAAGAATTTGGCAAATCGCGCTGCAAAGAGTTCCTGGAATCGCATTGGCATCTCCCAGCCGCGCATTTTGCTGACGATCTTCTTAGCAACATTGCGGCATTTTCTGGCCTCAACTCCACTCGCGCACAGGAGGACGACATCACCCTGCTCGTTCTCGATTTCCAGGCGGCGGGTTCTCGAATCCAGGACAATACAGTTTGACGGTTAATTGCGTTCGAGTTCTGCAGCCGCAACTTTCGCGGAGTCGCGCCACCGGTAGAAGCACGGAACCCCGCAAAGTATTACCAACAGTCCCAACGTCGAACGCACTGGCCGCACCATCCACAAATTTGCAGTCAGTGCGATTGCTGCAACCAAAAAGATGAGCGGAGACGCAGGGTACGCCCAGGCTCTGTACGGACGCGATAATTCAGGTTCTCTAATCCGCAGTCGAATCAAAGCAATCGCCGTCAACGCGAAGAAAATCCACACCGCAAATACGAACAGCGAATAGAGTTCCTCGTACGTGCCGCTCAGCGCCAGCACTGCAGCGATCGTCCCAAGAAAAATCAGCGCGCCGGTAGGCGTGCGAAAAGAAGGGTGCAAGCGTTTCGAAAATTGAAAGAACACTCCATCACGAGCCATTGCGTACGGAATGCGCGCGCCCGTCAGCACCACCACGTGCAGCGCTCCCAACGCAGAGATGGCCATCGCGATCGTCAACAAAACTGCGCCGCGCGAACCGCCGAACGACTGCACCACATCCGACGCCGCGTGCTGCGATTGCGCCAGCGTCACGAACGGCAAAATCCGAAAATAGATCACGTTTGCCAGCAGGTACAAACCGCACACTGTGAGCAATCCCATGATGATCGCCCGCGGAATATTCCTTTCAGGTTGCTGAATCTCTTCGCCCACATCGCCCAAATCGTTGAACCCGTTGTACGCCCACATCGCCGGAACCAGCGCCGTCAGCAATGCGGCAATCGTTCCCGTAGCAAAAGGCACAACCGCTGGAACGGCCGTGCTGGCATGGTGTTTTCCAAAAATTACTCCCGCTGCCACAATCACCAAAATCGTGCCTATTTTTAATGAAGTCAGGAGAACTTGAATGGCTCCGCCCATCTTCACACTCAGGCAATTGAACGCCGTCACCGCGATCACCACCAGCGCCGCCAGCGGCTGTGCCGCGGTAAAAGAAAACTCGTATCGTCCGAAATGCTGCGTGAACAGCGGCGTCGTCACAACCGGAAACAAAAATCCCATAAACCGCATAAAACCCGCCGCCAGCGTGGCCATCGCCACCGGCCGCTCCAAAAACGAACTCATCCACCCGAAAAGGAATCCCCAGACAGGGCCAAGTCCACGGCTCAAGTAAACGTACGGCCCACCGGCTTTAGGAAATGCCGCGCCCAGTTCCGCGTAGCAAAACGCTCCGAACAGCACGATGATCCCGCCGATAATCCACGCTGCAAACACCAGCCTCGCGGAGCCGACAGCGCGCGCCATGTCGCTGCTCACCAGAAAAATTCCTGTGCCGATGGTGTCGCCAATCACGATTGCAGTCGCTGACCACAACCCCAGCCCACGAATCAATTCCGATCGGTCCGATGGGCTTCGACGTACAGCTGATTCGAGATCGCTCTCGCTCATAAAGTTCACCGAGCCTACTATCAGCGATGCCGGCGGTCAACGAACCTATTCTTGCTATCTCACAAACATCTTTCGCGAGCGCAGACCTCACATCCACAGACCAACAAAACACCATCCGCCGTCATTCCGAGGAGCGAAGCGACGAGGAATCTCTCTTGCTCCGATTTAAGCGCCGAGCATCGGCCTTCCGTCGCGCCCCGATTGACGGACCATGAACTCTTTGGCCGTTACCCACATTGCGCGTTATCATCGCCCTCATCATGTCCAGGCAAAAGTCCATGCTCACTGAATTCCCGTGCGACCAGCGCTATCAACTCTCGAGTATCGCGGACGTGCTCACACCCGCACTGTTGCTCTACCCAGAAATCCTCGCCGCAAATATCGGCCGCACAGTAGAGCTACTCGACGGCGACCCAAATCGCTGGCGTGTGCACATCAAGACCGCCAAGCTCGGCTTCACCGTGCGCACACTCGTCGCACGTGGCATTCGCAATTTTAAGTGCGCCACTACCCTGGAACTTTTACTTGCGTGCCAGTGTGGAGCCGCAGACGTGCTTCTGGCCTATCCCTCGGTAGGTGCAAACGCCCGGCGCGTACAAGCCATCGCCGCGCAGTTTCCCGGCGTGCAAATGTCCATCCTGGCCGAGAATGCAGAGCAAGTCCGGCAATGGCGCGGCAGCCAGGTGGGAATTTTTCTGGATGTTAATCCCGGCATGAACCGCACCGGCATCGACCAAAATAACGTGGAAAAGATTGTCGCCCTTGTACACGAGATCGCCGCTAATGGCTTGGACTTCCGAGGTCTTCATTATTACGACGGTCAGTACGGCGGCGTCGCCGAGCCCGAGCGTACCGAACAAACTCATGCCGGTTACCAGCGTTTACTAAATCTTGTAAACGAAGTAGAGCGATGCGGAACGCATGTCCCCGAAGTCATCACCGCCGGAACGCCCACCTTCCCATGCTCGCTTTCCTTTGCAGGTTTTCGCAACGCGCAATTCATTCACCGCGTTTCCCCCGGCACAATTGTCTATTGTGATGCCTCCAGCCTGGCCCAACTTCCCAACCTGAGCGGCTATCGGCCTGCCGTATTGGTTTTAGCTCGCGTCGTCAGCCAGCCTAACGCTGGCGTCGTCACCTGCGATGCTGGTCACAAAGCAGTGTCTGCCGATGCCGGTGTTCCAACTTGTCTTGTAATTGGACATCCCGAACTCGCGCCGCGCGCGCCCAGCGAAGAACATTTGTCTCTAGCCGTGCAAGAAGGAGCCGCAGCACCGCACGTCGGCGAAGCCCTCTATCTCCTGCCGCGCCACATTTGTCCCACCGTCAACAATTTCGATCATGCGCTTCTCGTGCGCGATGCGGCCATCGACTCGATCGAAGAAGTATCAGCCCGCGGCCACGAGTCGCCTCTTCTGCGCACCACGCAAAAAGTTTTTTCCTGATCTCGCAATCTTGCGCTTTTGTGGCGGCCGCCAAAATTCTTCTACAAGGCCAGCGTTCACGTTTATCACTGCTGCGATTTGATTGCCCAGCATTAGTAGACACCGTGCGAAGATCCTGCGGCGCTCAGCTGCCCGCCATTGACCGAAAGCGTATAGTCATTGTTGCCTTCTCCCTTCCAGTTCTTCACGTTAAAAGTGGATCCCGTCACCGCGACATGCACGGAAATATTTCTGAACGTCAACGGCGCATTGGTCCTGCAACCAGCCCGGGGCGTGTTCGCCTCAAGAAAATATGCTGGGCCGAATCCGACCACAGTCGCGCTGCCATCTGCACCCATCAGCACCGCGGCATTTTCTTCCACCGCAATGGCGCGAGCGCGTTTGGCCCAGCCATGCTGCAGGATGCGCGCAAGAAACACCGCCAACCGCCCCATGCGATCGCGTTTGACGAAATGCGTATCCGTAATTACGCCCTGCAGACTCGCCTAGCCAGCCGGCATTTCCATCTAACTCGCCATTCCTTTTCTAATTTGTAGACAGGCCGGCCGGTTCAACCGGCAATGCGCGCACCATATACCGTTGCGGCGAACGCGCACTACTCCCAAACGGGTAACACGTCACCAATGTCAGAACGTCCTCGGAAGTCGGCGCCAGCATCGTAAAATCCGTTGCATCGACCACGCGAATCAAACTTACACGATAAGTTCGCTCATGCACCGCACGCCGCCTGCTGTCAAACCACGAAACGTAAACCATGTCGTTCTGAGCGATCCCTTCCAGTGGAAGGAACCAACTCGTGCGGTGCCCGGCCAGCAGCAAATTTCCTGGACCGCCAAATCCCGCGCCGCTCAACATATGCGTCGGGCCAAACGCCATAGTCCTCAAAGTTGCTCCCTCCAACACGATCTCGTCGTAGCCTAGCCGGGGAATTTGCAGCCGCGCAATCGGTCGCAAGTCCGCGGACGGCCACGGCGGTTCAGCTTTGCCTGACACCAGACTGTGCTCCCACGCCCGCCGAATCAGCACGCCCGCAAGCTCAGCTTTCGCGTGCATGTACCCGGCTCGGCAAGTCAGCGCGCATCCAGCAATCAGCACAATCGCAGCGGCAAAACGCAGCACTCTCACGATGCTGCTCGCACTCGCCGCGTGATCAAAAAGATCACCGCACTCGCGCACAACAACACCATGCCCAATGTTTCAAAAAAAGCGTCTGTTGTTCCGGTAGGTGGCGCGGCAAATACTGGTTCCAATTTCCATCCCGCCGGCAATTCGTTCGCGACTGCGGCCGTACTGGATTGCCCGCCCGGATTTACGATTTTTTCTTCGACCGCCACCAGCGACGTGAACCGCGTCACCAGCCGGTAACGAATCGCGTGTGCGATCACACTCGACCGAATTTCCCCCTGCTGTTCTTCATTTGATTCCCGCCAGCGATCCATCAACTCCTCGACCTTTTGCCGCGCCCACAAAGTTGCGATACCCGGATGAAATGTAGCTTTCCCGGTATCAAACGCCACGCTGGAGTGAAAAATTTCATCGCCTGCGCGTCCGCTCAAGTGCGCTGTGCCGGCTCGCCCTTTCGCGATGCGCCCATAAATCGCCACTGGCTGTCCCGCGAACAAATCCGGTAAACGTTGTGGAAACACATCCGTCACCTCAACTCCGTCAAAGGAAACTTTCAGGTCCGTCAGCACCGGGCTCTCGATCTTTTCGAAAAGCTGCGTCATCTGTTCTGCGATTTCGTTGATGTCTGCCACGTGCGTGGATGTCCCGCGCCCGAATTGCGCCATCTTCGTCGCCAGAAACAGATTTGGCGCGCTCCCAATTGCTACCGTGTACAGCCGCGCTCCGCCCAGGTCGCGCCGCATCGCCGCGAAAATTTCCTCTTCGTTGCCCAAATCTCCGTCGGTCAGAAGCACGATGTGCCGCAGATAGCCGGGAGTTTCCGGCTTGGTCATCAGATGTCGCAGCGCCGGCAGCATTTCTGTCCCGCCTCCGGCCTGCAGTCTTCGCACGTATTCGCGTGCGCCTGCCACGTTTTGCGTGCTCGCCGCCATCGGCCACGGCGCGAATTCCTGGTAGCCATTGTTGAATTGCAAAATTCCAAATCGATCGTTCAGCCGCAAACGGTCCAAGGCCTGTAGCAACGCTGCCCGCGCCTGCTCGATGGAAGTTCCCTGCATCGATCCGGAAACATCAATCATGTACAGCATCTCTACCGGCAGGCGCTCGCTTGGCTGCACCGTCGGCGGAAAAGCTGTCAGCAGGAAATGTGTTTCGCCCGAATCGCCTGCACTGGAAAGAAACAGCGCCGTTTTCGCTTCCGTGCTTTCCGCCTGGCGAATTTCCAGCACGAAATCCTTGTTCGGCAGCGTCGTTCCACTCACCAGTTCCACGTGCTGCCGCCCGTCTCCCAAACGACGAACGTGCACCTGGTGCGAAACGCTTTCCACGGCCGCCGCTTCGAATCCCGTATCCAGATCCACCGAAACAGAAATATCGTGGCCCGGCCGGAGTTCCGGATTGCGCACCACCGGTGTGATCCGCGAAGCATCCGGCACCGCATTCGTGTCCGCGGCCCATCCGCTTCCCGCATGATCAATCGCTTGCGTGCCTGGAATGTAACGCGGTCCCACCACCATCGGGAAAATCAGCCGCATCCGTCCGTGTTCCCACTTCAACGGCTGCACGTAGCGCACGCGCACCGATATTTGATCGTTGGGCATGATATTCGCTACCGACGCGGTAAAAATATTGGGCCGTTCCTGTTCCAGCAAAGCTGCCCGCTTGCCTTCCGCTTTCGCCGCTTCGTAAACGCGCTTGGCCTGCTCGCGTTCGTGAACCGCGCTTCGAATCACCCGGTTGCCGATTCGAATCTCCAGGTCGTACACCGCAGCGTCATGCGGCAGCGGAAAGATGTAAACCGCCTCGATCGGCGCGTCACTGGAATTCGCATACTGCTGGGTGACCGTCGCCGAACTCACCAGTCCACGTACATCCACCTTTGCATCGGTATGAATCAGCGGTACCGGTTCGAAGCGCCCCGCAATCGGCGATTTGTACAACAGGCATCCTTCGCCCACCGGCGGGAAACGGTCTTCATTTTGTCCCGCGCAAATCCACCCAGCGAACATCGTACTCAGCGCAAGCAGCGCCAGCGCCAATCGCACCGGCAAACCACGCTTGCACAAACTGCTCGAAAACCATGCCATCGGCCCCTCCACTCGATTAACTGCGTCTGTGCAATTGCACGAAATGCGCCGAAAAGATTTGCGAGGAAGTAACATCTGCAAGTTGCAAAAAATTGAAGACTTAGCAGGAAATGCTCAAACGCACTTGTGAACCGGTCTGTGTTCTCTCGCCCGCGATTGTGGGGGCATGAATACAGCGTGGACTACGGATCCGGCGCAATCCGGAGGCTGACGTTTGCAAGATATTCTTGTACCTTCGACAGATAGGCCGATGGACTTTTTATTGGCACTGGCGGTATCGATCTTCCGCAAGCCCTTTGCCGCCAAACCGAGGCTTCATGATTGACTTTTGGAGATCCGCGATCCGGCAGCAATTCCATGCCGCGATCGACATGCTCGCCAACGCGATCGAAGCCTGCCCGGATTCCGTGTGGTACGGTCAGGGGCGGCATGCGTTTTGGTACCTGGCTTTTCACGTACTCTTCTTCCTCGACCTCTATCTCTCGGAAGAAGACGAATCCCGATTCCGCCCGCCAGCACCATTTGGACTCACCGAACTCGATGACGCGGTTGTCCTGCCGGAGCGCGCCTACAGAAAAGACGAGCTCCTCGGCTACCTCGAGCGCTGCCGCAAGAGGTTGGACGCTGTGATGTCGGGCATGACAGAAGCCTGGCTTGCGAATCCCTGTCCCTTCCCGTATCGCGAGATGAGCAATGGTGAACTGCTCCTCTACAACATGCGGCATGTGCAACATCACGCGGCGCAACTTAATTTGCTGCTGCGTCAAAGGACAGATTCGGCGCCGGACTGGGTGTCAAAGGGCGGACACGCAGCGCACTGAGACCGTTTTAGATCGCTCGAAGGTCTAGCTTGTACGAACTATGTGCGCCAGAAACCGTTCCAGCGCCTTCGGGTCGGGCAACACGTGAAGCTCTGCTTGGGAGGCGAATTTATGAATGGCGTCGATGAGAAGAGGACGACTCTTGCGGCGATACCGCAAAAGCCATAGCCAGAAATCGGCGCGCTCGCGCGATCGTCGGAGGGCGCGCCAAGCACAGCGAACAAACCAGAAATCTAAGAGAATAATGGTGTCTGCCGCACGAAGCCGCGCTTCGACAGCGTCATAGGGTCCGAGGTCGCCATCGATGATCCACTGATCCTCGTCAACAAGCTTCTGTTGCAGTTCTACCCACTGATCCCGCGGCGTCGGCAGAAGGCCTGGCTGCCAAAAGACTTTGTCTAGCTCTATAACAGGGAGATCAGTGAGCTCGCCCAAGCGCGCGGCTAGAGTCGACTTGCCAGACGCGCCCGGTCCTAAAATGAGCACACGCTTCATTATCCTCGCCTCTGAAAAATGCATTTCGCAAAGATAGAGGAATACTGAAGAGTCTATCGCATGGAGCCAATGTGTTTGACATTCCTCGGAGACTGAAGTGGCTGGAAGCATGGGCCGAAGGACGCGCGTGGCTGCGCGATCTTCCTGCTCGCGTACAAGCGTGCGTGGATCTATGGGCGCTGAGGCCCGAGCCGCCGTACTCAGATTCTTACGTTTCTCTGGTGTTGCCCGTCACGCAATCGGACAAAACTCCTGCCGTTCTGAAATTGCAATTTCCTCACCCGGAAAGTGACCAGGAAGCCGAAGCATTGCGACGCTGGGACGGCCAAGGTGCAGTTCGACTCTTTGCTTTTGAGCCGAAATATCACGCGTTGCTAATGGAAAAGTGCCAGCCCGGTGATCCACTGTCAGCGATCGCGCCTGACGAAGCACTTGAAGCACTCACAGAAATATTGCCTCGGCTGTGGATCGAGGCGGACAAGCCGTTTGTCTCCCTGCGCGATGAATCTGCGAAATGGGCCGAGAACCTGCCGTCAACCTGGGAGCGTGCGGGGCGTCCGTTTGAAATAGAACTGCTCGATTCCGCTCTGCAGGCCATTCATGACCTTCGCGAAAGCCAAGGTCAACAAGTGCTCGTCAACCAGGACCTGCATGGCGACAACGTGCTGCGCGCCCAGCGCGAACGCTGGCTCGTCATCGACCCAAAACCACTGGTTGGCGAACGCGAGTTCTCCCTGGCCCCGATCATTCGGTCATACGAGTTCGGTCACAGCCAGAAAGCCACTGTCGACCGGCTGGATAGACTCACAACTGCGCTCGCACTTGATCGTGAGCGGGCGCGACTTTGGACATTCGCCCAGACCCTGGCTTGGTCCTTCGAGTCTGAATGCTCTCTGGACCAGCACGTCCAAACAGCCCGCTGGCTTCGCCATGGGTGATTACAATTCTCCCCTCCAAGGCCGAGGTCTATTTTAGAAAACGCCTCCGAGTTCGAGTCTCCCTTCGCCCTGCTCCGGACAAGTCGTCGTCCTCACCATTTTCCCGCCTCAAATGTTGCAGTCCTCATTCCTGCCATTCTCGAAAAAAAAAAGCACAAATGGTTCCGTCTGTGCGCGAAGAGACGCAGTTATGCTAACGCCGGGATTGTGGGCTTTGATGCTGCCTCTCGGCCTGTAGTGTGCAGCGGCGCGAGTCTCGCTCTTGCAATGCCGCGACACTTCGGAAGTGTTTCGGAGAGATCGGCCATCCCAGGAATCGTGGTCCTCAGGAAGACGCCCGATGATGTGCCCCAGTTCGTGAAGCAGTATCGTGATTTGCGCTTCTGGAGTGTCTCCGTTGTAACTAGAAATCGTCAGCATGAGGTTACCAGCGGGCCACGCGAACGTTCCCCCTGGGTCCAGTTGCATAATGCGCGAAGTACGATTAAAGAACGGCCCGTTGCCATTCAGTTGGATGACCGAGTTTCGGCCTCCATTCTCAGTTGTTCTAGCGGCCCATGGGTACTTGAAAAGCTGCCCACGCGCACTGTCTCTCACGCTGTAAACGTACGCAGTTCCTCCCACCTCCATCTCGAAGTGCAGCGACCGGAATACTTCGGTGGCGTCGGGATCGGCTTCCTGGAACCATGCGGTGCACGCATTTCCAGGTTGCAGGATCTCAAGAACCTGCCGACGCGCGCGCGATCGTATCACCCCGTTTACCTAGGGCAGACAATTCCAGCGCAACGCGAGCGTCTTTATTTGGCGTACCTTCTGAGTAAGATCGACTCGGCAGGCACCACGCATAAGAGTGCGGCGGCAGCCATCAATCGCTGGCGCAGCACAAACGATTGGTGTCTCTTCCGCCAGCCTGTCACACACATTTTCAGTTCTCCTATAGATTGCAATTTCTTTGCATTTACACGCAGCATTGCTGGAGGTTTCTCACCAAGATACTCACTTGGATTAGGCCCAAGAAGCGCTGGCCGCTTCCTGGGCGCTTTCATCCAGCCAAACTATTTGCGTGAGCGATGGTCGATCGTGGACCAAATCGCCTGCCCGCGAGAGCTGGACTATCTTTTCCTGCTTGGGTCGTCCTCAGGATTGACGTAGTTGAACTGCAGAGGGGATTGCCCGTGAACCTGCACGATGGTTTCTCCGCAAGCCATGGCGAAGTGGTGCATGTCGGGATCGAGAAAGGCAAAGCTCCCGGCAGTGAACGCCTTCATTTTGTCGGGTTCGAACTCATCGCCCATTCCAAGCTTGAACGTTCCGGAGATGACGGTGACGTTTTCCCTGTTTGGATGCCAATGGGGCGAAATGCGGAACCCATCAGGCATCTTCAAGCGAATTGTAAAGTCACCGCTGGACGCGGTTGGGTCACCCTCGAGTACGGCGAACTGCGCGCCCGGGCGAACGACCGGCGGCGCCGGACCCCACGGAATGGTGTCCGGGGTAAACGCGTTTTTTTCGTGAGAATGATCGTGCGTGACGCTGGCGAAAAGCAGACCCGCCCCAGCGAACAATCCCGCCACTGCAAGCGCAAGGAACAAGTAACGTTTCATGATTGAGCCTCCGTTGCTCAGTATCGAACGGTGGATAATCTCTTGAGCAGAAGTTCAGTACAATGAAGAGCGAATGCAGTTTGCATATCTTTTCTGTATCGTCGCAAATTACTGATTCCTAGGGGATAATGTCCTGCGAGAGCCTTATGCGACGTGAACGACCGGCAGAAAACGACATCGAACTCGACCTTGGACGCTACGAGCTTCGTCGCCAGGGACGGCGAGTGAAGCTCGAAAAGAAGCCGATGGAGCTGCTGATTTTTCTGGTGGGCCGCCGGGAACAACTGGTTTCGCGCAAGGAGATCGTCAGCAAATTGTGGCGCTCGGCTCTGTTCATCGATACCGAGCCGAACATCAACAATATCGTGAGAAAAATCCGTACGGCTCTGGGTGACGACTCCGCTAAGCCGCGCTTTCTGGAGACTGTGGTAGGCAAAGGCTACCGATTCATCGGACCGGTGCGTGTGATTGATGCGCGCTACTCGCCCACCGATTCTTGGTCTGGCACGAAGAGCGCGGTCGGCCCAGACGAGGCGGGCAGGTGGAACGAGCGCTCGTCGTTGGCCGTCTTGCCCCTGATTCTTCTCGGCAAGGCCACGGATGACCACGGCGTATGCTTGGGATTTGCGGACGCATTGATCACGCGCTTGGGCAATCTGCCGGGCGTGGACGTTCTCCCAATTTCCGCGGTGATGCATGTGCCGATCGAGGCAGCACCTTCGGAGACCGCCTCCCGCCTTGGTGTCCGTTTTGTCGTCCACGGCGCCATTCAGATGTCAAAGGGCGTATGGCGCCTCTCGATGGAAATGTTTGACATTCACATGCAGAGCGCTTGCTTCACCAGGAAACGTGATCTCGATGTGGACCGCCTGTCCGACATTGAGGACGAGATTGCCAAGCAGATCGCCGTGGCATTGAACCGGCCGCTGGGCCCCGGGACCATGCAACCCCGCGCACGATATAGCAAGGACCCTATGGCGTATGCGGAGTTCATACGAGGCTACCGTGTCAGCTCATCCGGTGATCCAGCGCTGCTCGAAGAAGCCGCTCAACACTTGAGCAATGCGGTCGCTCGAGATCCCGGTTTTTCCCTGGCTCATGCCGCCCTTTCCCTGGTGTGCGCCACTCGCCACTTTGAACTTGACCCAGCGAGCGAGTGGTTGGAGAAGGCCGAATTTCACTGCCGGCGCTCGCTTGAACTGGATCCGGATTTGTCCGAAGGGCACCTCGCCAGCGCCTTTCTCTTATGGGGGCCGTCGAAGAACTTCCAACACCTGGAGGCGATTGCCGAACTCAAGCGAGCCCTTGCTCTGCAGAACAATCAGCCCCAAGCCTACAACCGTCTGGGCACGATCCTGGCACACATCGGCCTGCTCGACCACGCTCGTGAAATGTACGAGAGAGGCCGGCCCTTTCATCCCAGAAAAGCCATTAGCCACAGCATCGTGCAAGTGTACGTTTGGAACCAGGAATATGACTTAGCGCGGGAGGAGATTCAAGCGTGGCGGGCCGAGAATCCAAGCAACAAGTATCCACTCTACTTTGCTCCTCAACCGGCCATGATGAGCGGAGATTTGAAAGAGGCAAAAATCCCGCTGGATGAGGCCGTCCAACTTTTACCCGAAGAACCACTCATCGTCAGTTTGCAGGGCGTCTTTTACGCGTTGACGGGGAGAGAAGGAAAGGCGCTCGACTGTTTGACCAGGGCTAGCACGAGCCCAAAATCCTTTGGGCATGCGCACCACAGCTACTACCAGTTCGCATGCATTCTTGCCTTGCTGGGGCGACGTGAAGCTGGGTTCGAATGGCTGGAGAGAAGTGTTGGCAGCGGATTCGCGTGTTGGCCCTTCTTTCTCAAGGACCCGTACCTCAAGAATCTACGCGAGCTTCCGGGGTTTGAGGTTCTGGTGAGCTCGTTGCAAGCCAAATATCCCGACCATCTCGGATTGCTCTGACAAGGCGCATCCTGGTGCTCTCCGGAAGCGCCTGTTTCACCTGCAATCTTCAGAGTCCGAATAGCGCGCCAGGGCGGGTGGCCGACAGCGGAAACGACCCGAGCGACCTTGGGTGGCGCACCCTTTGGAATTTGCTTTAACAAAGGGTGCGGGTTTAGAGTCACCTTCCTGCTCAACTTGCCTAAAAGTCCGGAACGCAACCTTTACACTTGAAATCTCTCGGTTGCGCCTAGCGGTCTTCGGGTGAAGGTGGCTCTGGGGTTCATTCCACTCGCCACCTCGGCAATTGAAACTTTCACCGCTTCGCCGGCTCCGGCATCACGTAACCCGACTGCGCCGGCAGCCCCGCACGTTCCAGTTGCACTGTCACATGTCCAATCGAAAATTCCTGCGCCAGCATTGCCTTGATCCCTGACAAAAGACTCTCGCATTTATCCAGATGCATATCCGGCACCCGCGCGTGGCAGGACATCGCAATCTCTCCGCCGCCCAGCGACCAGATGTGCACATCATGTACTTCCATCACGCCGTTCACTTTCAGGATCGCGCGCGCTACTTCCTCGATACCCATTTCCTTCGGGCGCCCTTCCAGCAGAATATGCGCCGAATCACGCAGAATCCCTATGCTTGACCATAACACCAATAATCCTATCGCCAGGCCCAACACCGGATCGAGCCAGCGCCATCCGGTCATGCCAATCACAATCGCGCCGATAATAATCGCCACGTTCGAGAGCGCATCGCCGAAGTTGTGTACCAAAATGCTGCGCAAATTCAGGTCGTTCCGCCCGCGCACCAGCGCCAAAGTAATTCCGCCGTTCACCGCCAGCGCCGCCACCGATGTCCAGATCATCCACGATTCGATCACATCCACTGGAGCGCGCAACCGTGCAATCGATTCCCATCCCAGCCATAGCGCCAAAATCACCAGCAGCACAGCGTTGGTAAATGCAGCCAGCACTCCTGCGCGGCGGTATCCGTAAGTTTTTTCGCTATCCGCCGGACGCTGCGCCCAGCGCATCGCCAGCCACGATATTCCCAGCGCCGGAACGTCGGAAAGATTATGCGCCGCATCATTCAGCAGCGCCACGCTGTGTCCCAGCCAACCGCCAAAAATTTCCGCGATCACCAATCCCAGTGTCGCGGCCATGGCCCATGCCAGCACCGCGGGCTGCATCGGCGGATGTGTGTGCCCCGTGTGCCCACCATGATCATGCCCGTGCGAATGAATATCTCCTCCGCCATGTTCGTGCGAATGAGTATGTGATTCGTTACGCATATCGTCGCGCATCTTTTCCACTACAAACCGCTATTGTACTCGCCATTCCCGCTCTTCTGCGTTTTTGCCGGTTACCATTCGGCAACCCTTATTACGCACTTTGACACCTCGCTTCGGCGAATCATTTGACGCTCTCTCTTGCCGCTGACAGTATCAAAGTACACTCGCGCAACGGCGCTTGTGTTGCAACTCGCATCGCACAGAAATAAAAGCCACGTTCCAATTTGTGTGCACTGTCTTAGGTACCTTGAATAAACAATGAGCGGCCCGGTGACAAAACTGAGCTTCTGGGGAGTTCGCGGTTCCACGCCGACGGTGGATCCCGCGACGTGGCGCTATGGCGGAAACACGCCCTGTCTTGAGCTCACTGCGCCGGACGGCACACAATTCATTCTCGATTGCGGCACTGGCCTCCGCGTTCTCGGCAGCCGCTGGACAGCTCCCGCCGCAGGGGTGATTGCTTCCGGCGTGCGCAATCCCGAGACGCATATCCTTGTCACGCATTACCACTGGGACCACATTCAGGGCGTGCCATTCTTCGCACCACTGTATTCGGAGAACAATGCATTTCATTTTTACAGCTTTCGTTCCAAACATCTCGGCCGCGACAGCCTGAAACAGGTGTTTGAAACGCAGATGGCCACTCCGTATTTTCCCGTGAACATGTCCGCCATGACCGCCAAAAAGAAATTCATGGAAGTCAGCGGCGGTGACTCCTTCACCATCGGTGAAAACAAAATTACCGCTCGTTACATCAATCACCCGCAAGGCTGCCTGGGCTATCGCATCGAAACTCCAGGCGGCACCGTGGTATACGCCACGGACAACGAACCCGGCGATCCGCAACTCGATCACGAATTGCGTGAGCTCGCTGCCGGCGCGGACATTTTCATCAACGATGCGCAATATACTCCGGAGCAGTTGGCCAGCACGCGCCAAGGCTGGGGCCACTCTTCCTGGCGCGAAGGCGTGAAGGTTGCGCGCGAAGCCGGCGCCAAAACTCTGGTTCTATTCCATCACGATCCGGATGCTACCGATCGTATGGTGGACGGGTTGCTGCGTCAGGCGCGCGAAGAATTCGATTCAGTATTTGCCGCCAGCGAAGGCATGGTCATCAAACTTGGCTCCGCCGACGGAACGCTGGAAACGCACATGCCGGTAACGCGCACCGCGCTGCGCCGCGAAGCGCAGTTCCGCGCGAAAGTCAGCGGCTTCACCGAAGGCGGCCACGCATTCGAGGAAGAAACCGTGGTGCGCGATTTAGCGCTGCAGGGCGCGCTGATTTCCATGCAGCATTGCCCGCGGCTGCAATCGGAATTGCAAATCACCATGGAGACTCCGGGCGTGGACGGACCGAAAGCGATGAAGATGCGCGGCTACGTGGTGCGCATCGAAACCAGCGAGGAAAAAGGGCACAGCGCGGTGGGAGTGGTTTTTACCGAGTGAAGAAAAAATAATTCTTGAAATAAACTTTATCGAAAAGTTTTCAGCGAATAGAAAAACATCACAAAACAGTCCAGCTGGTTCTACAAAAACTTTTTTCAAAAAATCCGAAATGTTCTACTTTAGTTCTGCCAGCTTGTGATCGAGGTGGGCGAGCGCTGCTTCCAGCTGTTTCCTGTGATTCGGGTGCGTTGCGGTCTCCAGATCGTTGATGATATGTATGCGCGACAGTTCGATGTTCGCGCGTTCGCGGTCTTTTTCCAATTGGTCCTGAGCTTTCCTGGCTTTGCCTGGTGCCGCCATGTTCTCCCTGCTGGCTACCTGGGATTCAACGTCTTTTGATTCCCAGCCGCGTGCCATACATAAATTGTGCCACATTTCGCGGCACAAACGGAAAATCAGAATTAATTTTTATTGCCCAGAAAAGCATCAGGCTCCGGCCGCTTTGGCGCGGGCGCGCGCAGCTGGAGAGTGTTCCTTCTGCTGAATCAGGTGGCGCAAACCGGCTTCGCCCAGGCGCGCGCGGCGTTCGGCAAAAAGGCCGTCAAAAATAAATTCCGCGGAATTTTCCTGCCAGCGCACGCGCAGAATCCAATCGCTCTGCGACGGAAACGCGGTGGCCATGGAAATTTCGTTGGCGGGGATCACGGCCAGCGGGCGAAGCTGCGAATCGAGCGCCCATACGCGGGTGGGAGTGAGATAAAAATTTACAGCACAAGGCTCGTCGTCAATAGAGTTTTGAACGGAGTCTGCTCCCGCACAAAAGTTTCCGCCGTCGAGAACCATATAGGCGCCGAGTTGTTCAATGGCTTGCGCGCTGCCGCGATCCTGGCGCAGCGGCGGAAGGAGCACGGCCAGCAGAAACAGCGCTAGGCCAACCGGCGCGAATGCCCAGGCGTTCCACAAACTGAGCGGCAAGACGACAAGGGCAGCGCCAGCAACGCCGAGCAAAATGCGGAAGCCGGTCCAGGCGCCGGGGCTGGAGCGCAGCGTGAGAACCTTGGGAAAGGTGCGGGAAACGAAGAACAGCGAATCGGCGACGGAATCGCGGAAGCGCGCGAAGCTAGACACAACCTCGGTGGGGGGCAATTCGCCGGGAAGAATTGGGGGAGTAGAACTGGCGCTCATAGTGTTCTGGAGGGTGTTCATGTTAGCAGGTTGCCGAGGGATTTTTGCAATAGAGTTTACTCATCGTTTTCAAGAATGGGTTCAGGTATGGCTTGCATCCGCGTGGGTGTCTGGCTCAGCTCTGGAATAGCCGGGCGAAGCCTTGAGGCGTCGATTTAGCGGATGGGCAAAGGCGCGGCGGACGTGAGGGAAGGTAATGGGAGCACCGACGGCGAGAGCGACTGGAAGCGAAGCGTTCCAAATTGGGAAACCACTGCGAGCCGCGTTTTCTCGAGACAATGTGTGGTAAATAGAGTTAGCGCAGAGCGCGGCCGACGCGCAGGGGATTGCAGTGCGGTTGAGGCAGAAAAGAGCTGGGCGCGACTTCCGCATGCCAGGATAGCTTTAAAAGAGTACGATATCAATACTTATATTTATCATAAAAATAGATCGATAGGCGGTTGCGGGCCGCTGGGCGTCAGGTGGTTGAAAAGAAAATGGGTTGTGCGAGCGCGGTTCGAACGGAGGGTTGCGAAAAGACCCATGGGGGAGCGCTGCTCAGGGTAGAGAAGCTAGCCGGTCACCGTTGTCGCTAATTCGCGATAACGGCAGAGCGCATTGGCCAACTGCATTTGCCGCGGAGTGCGACAGTCAGGCTCGAAGAGTCGGGGGTTGCCGACGACAATCACGGTGGTCATGGCGCGGGAGGTGGCTACGTTGAAGCGGTTAAGGCTGAAGAGAAATTCCATACCATGCGGAATGTCATCGGGGGATGACGTAGTCAGCGAATAAATCACAACGGGTGCTTCCTGACCTTGGAATTTGTCCACGGTGCCGATGCGAAGATTGGGGAGTCGTGCCGAAAGATCGGCCACTTGCGCGTTGTAAGGGGCAACGATGAGGATGTCGGCTTCTTTCAGGGACCTTAGATTTCCGGCGCTGCGGAACCATTTGACCTCCGGCTTAAGCAAACCGCGAACGATATGCGCAACGATCTCGACTTCTTCGGCCGATGAATTTCTGTTGCCCTGATGCCGGGCGGGAGCAAACCACAAGCCGGCACCATCGAGCCGGGAATGTCCCTGCAAGACCCGGTCCCTGGTCTGGGCATGCGAGCTGAGCTTGTCTTCATAGAAAACTTCAGAAGTAAATGCACAGAGCGAAGGATGCAAGCGCCAGGTTTCCGGAAGCAGAAATCCCATGTCCTGCGAGATGGTCTTTCGCCCGTTTAACAGATGCTCCAGGGCGGATTTCTCGGCTCCGTCGGGATGGCTGCCTTTTAGAGGCCGCTCTAATTGCTGCGGATCGCCAAGGAGGACGAGTTTCTTCGCAGCCTGGGATACGGCAAGCACATCCGCTAAGGACATTTGGCCAGCCTCGTCGATGAAGAGTACGTCCACCACTTCCCAAGCCGAAGCTGGGGACCATAACCAAGAAGTGGCCCCAAGAACATTGGCTTTTCCCGAGCGCAGCGCGGCCAACGCCTCATCGTTGTCTTTTTTGGCGACAGCGACACCTTCGCTTTCCTGGCCATCGTTTTCCCGATGCATGCATCGTACGCCGGCGATATTTTTTTCCTGAGCTGCCTCAACCACGGCGTCAAGCAGGTTGCGAATCACTTTGTGGCTGAGCGCGGTTACGCCAATTTTCTTGCCTTGTTTGATTAGCTCGCAGATCATCCGGGCGCCGGTGTAGGTTTTACCCGAGCCCGGTGGGCCCTGGATGGCAAAAACAGAATCCTGCAAGGCCGACACGATGCGGCAGGCTGTATTTTCCGGTTTTTCCGAGGGCAGGGATGCCAGCGTCTGCGAATCGAACAGGCGCGGAGGATTGCGCAGCAGCAAATCACGCCCTGCCCGGTATGGGCCAGGAGAGTCAACGCCATTAAAGGATACCCACTCGCCGATGCGATAGAGAGAATCCGCCTGACCGTAAGTTGGTAGTGGAGCAGACCACATATAGACGGTTGGAGGATGAAGATTCGCAGTCTTCTTTGTTTTCTTGATATCGACGATTCCTTTGCCGTGATCCATGTCGATGACTGCGCCGAATTTTTCGTCGCCGGAATATAATTCCTTGCCAATTCGTACATTGCTCTTTTGCGGGTCGAAACTGTAGCGGTCCGTCGGGACCTGCTTGCCAGCATCAACCGTTTTCAAAAAGCATAAATGAGTTAAACCCACGCGCTCATCGAGCAGGTCTTCGTCATTCATCTCTGCGAAACGATAGCCATCCTGCCAAGCGCGTTTGTCCTCGCGGCGGTGCCAGCTGAGGAGTTGTGCCAATAACCACTGAGCCGCCTGTTCGCGAGACCGGGCTGTCGGGTCGACGGGGATCTCTTCGGAAAGCTGGGCTGTGAGGGCGGCCATGCGGTCCAATCTTTCCTGCAACTTTTCGGAAGGATCTCCGCTCTTGTCCGGCAATCTCGGAACATTGAGGCCGCGCTGGAGTAGGATGGCACGTTGGTTTTCAAGCCAATCGCGAAGAGCGGCGGTGGAACAGCAATCTTCGCGGTTGTAGCCTTCCATGGCCGCGCGCATGTCGTCGGGCAGTTGCTCGTTTTCCCAACCCAATTCCAGTTTGTGCTCGATATAGCGCATGGCGGCGCGGGAAACGTCTGGTGGGATTTTGCGTTCGAAGTTGTAGAAGGCTTCAATTTTTTTCAGGGAATATTCTTCAACGCTGGCGCGAGTGCTTTGTTTGAAAGCCTGATGCAGATCAACCAACGCTCCGGCACGGAGCAGACGATCGATCTGGTCTTCGCGAGTTGCGTACATGCCCATCAAACGCTTGAGGGTTCCCGGTTCATAGGCACCGAAGTGGTAGACATGCAGGTGTGGATTGAACTCGCGCCGGCGCATGATTTCGTCCACCAACCATTCGAAGGCTTGTTTCTCTTCTTCGCGGTTGAGCGCCCAGCGCCTTTCGTAGAGCAATTGGCCTTGTGCGTTCCTGAAGGCCAAACCGAATAAATACTGCAGGCCGAATTCGTCCACGAAGGGATCGCCTTCGAGATCCAGGAACAGATCGTCAGAGGCAGGCTCAGGGAGCGTGCAGAGTCCGATGCCTTCGACAGGTGGCAATAGTGGTTCATGCACCAAGGTGTTGGTTGTGCGTCCCTCGACTTGCACGCGAGCCTGCTCACGTGCGCGTTCGATTCCGTCTCGCGAACCATGATCCGGTTTTTGTTGCAGCGGAATTGGCAGAATCGCCAATTTCGCCATGGTTTCGGTATTCCACTGTTCCAACTGGGTGCGTTGCTGACGGCGAATTCCCGCGACGAGGGAAAGGTGATCGTCGGTGCGGCGTTGCGTGTCGCACTCGCGAAACCAGCGGCAAACGTTGCAATGCTCGACGGGTTGGGGATAAGTGCTGTGGTCGCTACCATTAAGGACCACACTCGCGAGGCGGTCCTGGACGTAGCGAAAGTAGGCGGCGTACTCCGCTACTCGATATTCTTCGCCGGCAAAATTATTGCCGGGAGGAATCACCCACATTTTTTCCGGCGCGCAGCCCTGAGCGTGCTCCAACAATTGTGAGTACAGGGACAGCTGCAAAACGGTCGCGGCTTTGGTTTCTCGCGCCAGCTTGGTATCGAGGACTTCGTAAGACCATTTCCATTGAGAGCTGTGCCTTGGTACCCGGAGTAGCACGTCTGGCCGGCCGAACCAATTGGCGTTTGCCAGCGCGCCTTGAGCGATGGCTTGTGCTCCCTCGGCCATGTGGCGCTGCGTTTCCTGCAGTAGCTTATTTTCGTCTTTGATGTCTTCAAGGTTTGCGACCGTTAGTTTTTTTTCTTCGGCCAGATGCCCGAGGTAAGCCGATTCGTGACGTTTGCCCCGTTCCTGGATGATTACCAGGTCCGGTGCGGCCCACTGTGGGGCGGTTCTAGCGTCTCGCGCCACCTGTAAGTCCAGAGTAGTTACGTGCTGGCAGGCGGAGTGATTGCTGAGGTCGGTAGCGGAAAGGCGAATTAGTTGCTGGTTCAGAGCTTTCATTATTCCTGTGTCGGATTCTTAGCCAGCGTAAGTGGTGCCCATGCGCAACGTCTGGCCGGCCATGCAGCCTTCGCCGAAAAAGTCGCCGGGACCAAACATCGCGACCACAGCTTCTTTGCCGGAACCACGGACCACCGACAACTTCACGCCGCCCTTTTGTACGTACATTGCCGTTTCCGCGGAATCACCCTGGGAGTAAATGGATTCATTTCTGCGATATTCCATGACTTTTCTGGATAGGCCGGCAGTATCGAGAAACTTTTGCGCGTTGAACGAGCTCGGAGGTGGAGCGGGCTCGGAAATCTTGGCCGGCTTGATTTTCATTTTGCTGCCGCCGTTATTTTACCCACAAAGCCCCAGTAAGGCCGAATAAAGTGTCGCGGGACCGCTGCGCAGGGGTAATCGGCGACTTCGGGCACATCGTTGTCTGGCCCCAGCGCTAGGTCGTGATGCGAAGCGTGTGCTCAACTCCCGTTATTTGCTTGGCTGGGAAGGGTTTGTAAATCTATCGATTCCGCTGTGTTGTCCTAATGGGTCCGGAGGTGCTGACGCGCAAAAAATTTGCGACGCTTGTTTGCAATCGGTTGGCGGGAGCTTTGCTGGCGGCGGCAGGACTGCGAGCGCAGTCGGCGGAGCGGAGCAGGGGCGAGGCGCATCGGCTGACCAGCGATATTGGCTGTCCCCCAGGCGGCAAAAACTGACCTGGGCTGGCATTATGCGGCAAGTGGGCTGAGTCTATTCAAGTGGTATACTTTGTGACATAAAGTACTTGACATTAAGAATGGCTTTGCTATGATGTGAGGCGCGGCGGGGAAGGTCCAAGAGGAAAAACTCACATGCTAAAGCGGATACTGGCGATCATCGCCATTTTTGCGTGTACGTGTATCGCGTGGATGATTCTGGGTACGTCAATTTATTTACGCACCGAGAATACGGGCTCGGTGCTGTCCAGCAGAGTCGCTTCCACCTGGGGAACGGCACAGGAGCAACATCCTCCTGTGACGAGCTACGTTACGAAGGTGACGAAGACGGTGGAAACAGAAGAAAACGGGAAGAAGATCAAGAAGACAGAAACGCGAGACGTGAGCAACGTCGTGCCTTTGGATTCAAGCCAAATCTCGGCCGACCTGCACATTGATTACCGGCAGAAAGGGCTGTTGTGGTTCAGCACGTATCGAGTGGGGTTCGCGGGCAACTACACCTTCCAAAATCCGACCGGGCAAGAAGAAATTTTCACGATTAAGTTGCCGCTGCCCTCAAAGCAAGCGGTGTATGACGGAATGGAGATTTCGCTCGATGGGCAAGTGCTGCCGCTGAATTTCGCCGGCGCCGAAGTGACAGCGCAAGGAGCTTTGAAGGCGAATGCGACCTGCGCTGTGCGGATTGCGTATCGTTCGCAGGGGCAGGATAACTGGACCTACAAATTTTCCAGCGGAGATGAAGTCGCTCGAGTGAAGGACCTTCATTTGCTGGTGAAGACCGATTTTGGCGGATTTGATTTTCCGGAGAATTCATTGTCTCCCACAGAAAAGCGGCAGACTTCCGAGGGCTGGGAGCTGAAATGGGATTATCAGAATCTCGTTTCGGGCTTCGATATAGCGCTGAAGATGCCGCAGAAATTGCAGCCGGGGCCGTTGGCCGGGCGAATTTCTTACTTTGCGCCGGTACCGCTGTTCTTTTTCTTCTTCCTGGTGTTCATACTCTCGACACTGCGTGGAATTGATTTGCATCCGATGAATTATTTTTTTCTGGCGTGCGCTTTTTTTGCGTTTCATCTGCTGCTGGCCTATTTGTGCGACCACGTTTCCATCCATGCGGGGTTTGTGATTTCGTCGGCAGTTTCGATTCTGCTGGTCGTGACTTATCTGCGGCTGGTGGTGAATTTGCGTTTCGCGCTGGTGGAGGCGGGTCTGGCGCAATTGATTTACCTGGTTCTGTTTTCGTATGCATTTTTCTTTGAAGGGTTCACGGGATTGGCGATCACGATTGGCGCGATCCTGACGCTGTTCGCGGTCATGCAAATGACAGGCCGAATCCAGTGGACGGAGAAATTTGCGAGGAGAATCGCCTAACAGTGATCTAGGGTAAGCGACACGGGCTTGGTTCTGTGTCGCTTTGTTGTTTGGGCTTAAGCAATCGGAATCAGTGTTTCGCGGGTTCGGCGGTGGGAGGGAGAACGCCGTTGAGACGAAGGTACATGGATTGAGCGGAGTAATGATCAGCCCAGGAGCCCGCCAAGATGAACATGACGGCGGCGCGAGAGAAGGAACGGCCGTTGAACAGCGGGATGGAGTCGGCGAGATGTGAATCGTCGACTTTCGCGAGAGAGGAGGAGCAGAAATCGAAAGACTGTTTGAGCGCAGCGACGAGCTTGTCCTTCGAATCGGTTTCGGCCAGCTTGGCGCCTTCAGCAGCGGCTACACCTGATATCTTGGAGCAGAAGAGATTGTTGGAGTCGGCGATGTGAATGGCCAGATGGGCGAAGCTCATCTGGTCTGGAGTGGGCTTGAAAGAAAACTTGTCGGCGGGCATGGCTTCGGCGGCGGCGGACATGTTTTTTGCGGAGCGGGTGAGGCCGAAGCGGAGGGCGTCGCTGACGGGATTTGCAGAGGGCGCAGCCGATGGCACGGCTTGCGCGAAAGTTAGAAGTGGAGTGCTGGCGAGCGTTGCTAGAACGGCGAGTTTGCGGATCATGTGAAGGCTCCTTTGTTGGCAGGGAAATGGTACGCCGGAAGGGAGTCGAAAGTCGAAACCTAAAAGTTCCAGTTTAGGGGGAAATCGCGCTGGGAATTGTACATCCAGGTTGGACGAATGAGGCTCTTAACGCAGAGTGCGCAGAGGGCACGGAGAAAGAACTCAAGGAGTTAGCGGGTTAGGACCTGGCCGGGCATTGCGCCGGTGGGTTTGTTGCCAGACCAGACCGGGATGCCGTTGACGAAAACTTTCTCTATGCCGACGGGGAGCTCTTGCGGTTTCGCGAAGGTGGAGTGGTCGAGGATGGTAGTGGGATCGAAGAGGACTAGATCGGCGTAAGCGCCTTCGCGGAGGACGCCGCGGTCCGTCCAGTTGAGGCGTTGTGCGGGGAGGGAAGTCATTTTGCGGATGGCTTCGGGCAGCGTCAGCCAATGTTTTTCGCGGACGAAGCGGCCGAGGACGCGGGGGAAAGTTCCGGCTCCACGCGGATGCGCTGAGCCGATGCCGCCATCACTGGCTACCATGAGCCAGGGTTGTTGATAAAACGCTTTGATGTCGCTTTCGATCATAGAATGGCCGATGACTTCGGCTTCCCTGTTGGCGGCATCGCCTTCGCGAACTATTCGAATGAACATTTCGACGGGAGAGAGTCTGTTGGATTTTGCTAGTTCGGCAAGAGAGTGGCCGGCATAAGACGCATTGGGCTTGAACTCGGTGATGGTCAGGTGATCGGGGCCGCCCAGATCGGCGATGGCTTTGGCGACGCTTTTGGGATTTTCGTATTGTTTGTCGGGGACGATGACTTTGAGGTTGGAATGCCAGGCGTCGTAGGGATAACAGTCGGCGAGAAAATCCACGCCGCGGTTGCGAGCTTCTTCGATAACGCGAATGTATTCGGGAGCTTTGCCCTGGACGGCGACGGTACCGAGCTTGATGTGTGAGTGGTCCACGGGAATGTGCGCCTGCTCGGCGATTTCAATTTCTTCCACGAGAGCGTCGAAAGCTTTGTCCGCTTCATCGCGGATGTGCGTGCTGTAAAAGCCGCCGTGTTCTGCGGCGCTGCGCGCCATGGCGGTAAGCTCGGCGGTGTCGCTGTAGCTGCCGACTTCGTATTCGAGACCGCTGGAAAGGCCGATGGCGCCTTCGTTCATGGCTTGCCAGGTGAGCTGGGCCATTTTTTCAATTTCCTGTGGCGTGGCCACGCGTTTGAAATCTTGGCCCATGACTTGTTCGCGGATGGTGGCGTGCCCGGCGAAGACGGCGACGTTTAGGGCGGTGGGATTTTTGCGGCGGCGGTCGATCCAATCTTTTATCGGCCAGGGAGAATCGCCGTCGGGGCCCTGTATGGCGGTGGTGATGCCTTGCGCGATTTGCGTTTCGGCGAGCGGATCGGAGTCGAGTCCATCGATGGAGTGATTGTGAATGTCAATGAAGCCCGGAGCTAGCACCAAGCCACGGGCGTCGAGAACCTGTTCGCCGGGAGCGGGGGAAAGTTTGCCGATGCTGGCGATGCGATTGTTGCGGATGCGCAGAGCGCCTTCGCGAAGTGCAGCGCCGGTACCGTCTGCGAGTTGCGCGTTGATGATGAGGATGGTGGCGTCGGCGCGCGAATGAGCGTGAAAGACGACTGGAGCGGCGATTGCCAATGAGAGCAGAACACCCAGTAAGAGGATTGTGAGGGGACGCGTAAACACTAGAAGCCCTTTATGATTCTGGATTTTTTGTCCCTGGTCCTCCGTGGCGTTGCCTACATCGCACACAGCCAGGATTGCCTGTGCTACTGGCGCTCGGAGCGGGTGCGGAGATGGTACCAGACCGTGATGAGAATAATGGAGACGACGAGGATCAGGGTGGAGATGGCGTTGATTTCTGGAGTGATGCCGCGGCGGAGACGGCCCCAGATTTCGAGAGGCAGAGTGTATTCGCGGCCATAGAGGAAAAAGGTGACGGCAATTTCGTCCATGGAGAGAGTGAAGATGAGCAGTGCGGCGGCGATAAGAGAAAGCTTCAGATTGGGGAGGGTGACGAGCCAGAAGGTGCGCCAGGGAGTGGCGCCGAGGTCGAGCGAGGCTTCTTCCTGATGGCGATCCATTTTTTGCAGGCCGGCGAAGAGTTCGGTGGCGGCTACGGAGATGAGAGCGCTGCCATGGCCGAGAAAAATGGTGATTAGGCTGAGGTCGAGGCTGATGCGGACGGCGAAGAGCAGCAGAGAGAGTCCGGTAATGATGCCGGGTAGGATCAGCGGAAGCAGGACCAGGCGGCGGAAGAACGATTTGCCGGGGAAATCGGCGCGATCGAGAGCGAGCGCTGCGAGCAAGCCAAGAGTGAGTGAGAGCCCTACAGCCCCGGCAGCCACGATGAGGCTGTTGAGGACGGAATCCCATATGGCGGAGTCGGCAAAAAGCTGGCGATACCAGTCGAACGTGAAATGACGCGGCGGAAAGCCGCCGACTCCGTCGCGATTGAAGGAATACACGACCAGCACGATGATGGGGAGGTAGATGAACGCGAAGACCACGCCCGCGTAGGCGGTGAGAAACGGCGAACGTCGCGTTGCGGTGTTCGCTGCGGCGCTCATTCGAAGGACCAGCGCTTTTCCGCACGCTGCGTGAGGGCGAGCAGGGAGAGCGTGATTATCAGGATGAAGACGGAGATGGCTGCGCCGAGTGGCCAATCGTAGGCGGCGCCGAACAGCGATTGCACCAAGTTGGCGATCATGGTGCCGGACGGACCGCCGACCAGGAGCGGTGCGAGAAAGTCTCCGAGTGAGAGAACGAAGGCGAAGGTTGCGCCCGCGAGCAGTCCGGGAAAAGAGAGCGGGAGGATTACGCGGAGGAAAGTCTTGCGCGGCGATGCGCCGAGATCTTGCGAGGCTTCGATTAGCGGACGAGGTATATGTTCGAGCGAGGCGTAGATCGGAAGAAAGACAAATGGCGTGTAGATGTGCGTGAGCATAAGGACTACGGCGAACGGGCTGTAAAGAAGCGCGGAGACGGGGCCGTGCGTGATGTGAAGATATTGCAGGAAGCCATTGAGGACTCCGTCGCTGCCGAGAATGGTTTTCCAGGCGTAGCCACGAACTAGATAGCTGACCCACAGCGGAACGATGACGAGTTGGTAGAGCAGTTCTTTGCGTGGGCCGGCTTGAAAGGATAAGAAATACGCGAGCGGGTAGCCGAGAAGTACGGAAAGAATTGTGACGGAGGCGGCGATGCGCACGGTGCGGAACAGGACTTGGACGTAAAGCGGATTTTTGAAGAGCGTGAGGTAGTTGTCCAAATTCCAGTGATGGAGGATGACGCCGTCGCGGACGGTCCAGAAGCTGTGCAGGAACATGAGCAAGTAGGGAAGAAGCAGGAAGAGTGTTACCCAGAGGATGGGAGGGAGGGTTACGAGGAGTTTGTAGGTGCGGGAATACATCAGAGACCAGTGACCAGTGGGAAAGGACAGTGATCAGAAATCAGCGACCAGAGAACAGTTAAGAAAAAGAAAGCCTGGGAAAACAGTGCGGTGGGGTGAAGGCGAGCGGAAATGAGGTCAGAAGAGGGCATGGTCAGTCGCGGACGGGGATTGCGTCTTTGCAGGAGAAGACAAATTCGTGAGAGCCCGTGAGTTCGGCGCGTGACGGAATACGGGCGCGGAGTATGGCGCCGGTGGCGGTCTCGAGTTCGAGGAGTTCGCTGGCGCCAGAATAAATTTGCTGGTGGATGGTCGCGCTGAAACGAACTGGTTCGGCGGGTTGCGCGGAACTTGCCTCGGCCGTCGAATAATCACTAGCGAGGGAAATTGCTTCGGGGCGAAGCGAGAAGAGCGCTGAGCCGTCTACTTGCCCACAAGGAAACTGGAACGCGCCGCAGTCGGCGACGCGGTTGCGGATGATGGCGCGCAGCAAATTGGTTTGACCGATGAATTGCGCCGTGTAGGCGGTGGCGGGACGCGTGTAAATGTCGCGAGGCGAAGCCACCTGCTCGAGTGCGCCATTGCGAAGAAGAGCGATGCGATCGGAAAGCGCCATGGCTTCGTCCTGATCGTGAGTGACGAAGAGAAAAGTGATGCCGACTTCGCGTTGCAGGGATTTTAGTTCAGATTGCATTTCTTTGCGGAGATTGGCGTCAAGCGCGGAGAGCGGCTCGTCGAGCAGAAGAAGTTGCGGGCGATTGACGAGCGCGCGGGCGAGCGCGATGCGTTGTTGCTGGCCGCCGGAAAGTTTTGTGGGTTTGGCGGTAGCGTACGCCTGCATGCGAACCATGGCCAGAGCATCGGTAACGCGGGTGGCGATTTCTGTTTTCGGCGTGTTACCTGCGTGTAAGCCGTAGGCGACGTTTTCACTGACGTCGAGATGCGGGAAAAGCGCGTATTGCTGGAAGACAGTGTTGACGCGGCGTTTGTATGGAGGAAGGGTGTCGAGGCGGGTGCCGTGCATCCAGATTTCGCCGCGAGTGGGCTGTTCGAATCCAGCGATGAGACGAAGCAGCGTGGTTTTGCCGGAGCCGCTTTCACCGAGCAGGGTGAGAAATTCGCCTGCGGCAATTTCCAGCGACAGAGTTTTCAAGACTTCTCGCGCGCCGAAGCGTTTGCTTACGGCGCGCACTTCGAGCAGCGTGGCTCCAGGTTCGAGTGAATCGCCAACGGAATGCGCGGCGGCTGACGAAACTTGGGTCACTGGGCGGCTTTGACCTCGTTCCAGATTTCGTTGTACTTGGCGCGACGTGGAACATCCTGCCAGAAATAGATGTGCGTCATGTCGGCAGCCGCATCGTCGAGGTGCAGAGATTTTTGCTCGTCGCTCGAGAGATATCCTGCCGTGCCAGGATTCGCAGGAGTGTAGTGAGTGACATCGCTGACAAGTTTTTGCGTCTTGGCCTCGACCATATAGGCGAGAAATTCGGTGGCGAGATCCCTATTCTTGCTGGCGGAAGTAATCATCAGGTGGTCAATCCAGCCGGTGGTGTTTTCTTTTGGAATCGTTTCGCCGATGGGGAAATTCAACTTGCGAAGCTGAGCGGTGTTGAGCGGCCAGCCCATGGCGAGGACGATTTCATGATTCTGAAAAAGATTGCTGAGTTCGCCGCCGGTGGACCAGAATTTGCGGACGTTGGGTTTAAGTTCGATAAGTTTTTTCTTTACGGCATCGAGCTGAGCGTCGGAGAGATTGTAGAGCTGGCCGGGGTCGGGCTGGTCGTAACCGAGAACTTGCGCGGCCATGTAGATGCTGGAGAGTTCGTCCCACAAAGAAATTTTGCCGCGATATTTGGGATCCCACAGAATGTTCCAGGAATCAGGCGGCCGCGGAAACACGCTGGTGTCGTAGAGCAGTGAATTGGGTCCCCACATGAACGGGACGCCGAAAACCTGGTCGTTTGCCTTGACGAGAGAAGAATCGCGAAGGCGGGCCGATAGCTGCACATAAGAAGGAATTCTGGAGAGATCGAGCGGCGCGGCGAGCCCGGCTTTGACGATGGAGGCGGCAACATCGCTGGAGGGCGAGATAACGTCGTAGTTGGCGGCACTGCCGCCGCGAAGTTTGGCCACCAGTTCGTCGCTTGAGCCCATGTAGGAGGCAACGACTTTGCAGTGGTGAGAAATCTCGAAGCCGTGTACGAAGGAAGGATCGGCGTAGCCTTCCCATACCAGCAGGCTAAGCGTGGGCGGAGAATTTCTGCAGGCAGCGAGCGAGAACGAGATGAACAGTGCGGCCAAGAGCAGAGTCGTGCGCTTCATCGATCCTCCACAAAGAAAGAGCGTCAAGCGTTGGTAACGAAGAATTTAACCTAAAAGGTGGGCGGCGTGTTGATCCATAGCAGCCAGGATTCCGTTTTCCCAGGATTGCGCCAGCGATGTGGCGTGGAACTCTGGAAATAAAGACTGTCGCCAGGCTTCATGCGGTAATGCTCATCGGTGTTCAGCCAGATTTCAAATTCGCCACGCAGGATGTGCAGGAATTCTTCGCCTTCGTGAGTGTAAGATTCGCCGCTGCCGCCGCCGGGCTTGATGCGAAAAAGATGCGGCTCCATGGCCGTGTTGCCCCAGGCAAGAAGTTCCATGCGGACGCCCTTGGTGGTTTCGAGAACTTTGCGCTCGGTTGGGCGCACGAGTTTGGAATTATCCTTGGCAGGTTCGAAGAAAGAAAGAATATTGGTGCGATAGTAGCGCGCGATGCGCCGCAGGGTGGCAATGGAAGCGCGCATCTGGCCACGTTCGAGAGCGCTCAGAAAACCGATGGAAACTCCCGTGGCGCTGGCAACCTGCGCGAGGGAAAGATTGCGGCCTTGGCGGAGGCGGCGAAAACGCAGTCCGGGAGACGCGGTATTTTCGGCGGGCGTTGAAACGACGCCCTGCCGTTTAAGAACGTGAACGATGGCGGCGGGATTTAATCCGCGCGCGCGCCGCAGAAAAATGGCGCGCTGCAAAAGGCGCACGTCCGCTTCATTGTACAGGCGATAACGGCTGCGAGTGCGCTGCGGTTTGATCAGCCCGAGGGTTTCCCAGGCACGGAGTGCGGAAGAAGAAATTCCCACGCGGCGAGCGACTTCGCTGATGCGTAGCGAAGCGCCAGCATCGCGCGAAACTGATACCTTGGATAAATTCTTTCTTCTTGACATCACCACGGGCTTTCCATAAGTTTACAGGATTATAGTAAGGTTTACGGGGCACGGCAACCTCGAAGGCGCGGTGCCAAATCAAAACTTCGAGGCTCAGGGGTGAGTCAATGAAAGTGAAATGTTTTCTCCGCACATCCTCGTGCAGGAGCATGCTGTTCCTTTTTGCCTTGGCATTTTATGGAGTGACGGGCGCAACCAATACTCTTGCGCAGAGTACGGGCGGAAGAATACGCGGGACCGTAACCGACGCTACCGGTGGCGCAGTTACCGGCGCGAAGTTGAGCATCGTGAACGAGGCCAACGGGCAGCAGCGAGATGCCGATAGCGGCGGCAATGGTGAATATATTTTTCTGGAAGTTCCAGTTGGGACTTATGACGTATCGGCGAACCTGGCGGGATTCAAGAAATACCTGCGTAAGGGCATTGTGGTGAATTTGAACGAAGTGCTGAATCTGGACATCGTGCTGCAGGTGGGCGGATCAACGGAAACGGTCGAAGTGACTGGAGCTCCGCCGCTGGTGGATACGACGTCGACGCAACTGGGAGCGGTAGTGGGAGAACGCGCAGTAAGCGAATTGCCGCTGGCACAGCGCGACGCGTATCAACTTCTACAGCTCCAGCCAGGCGTCCAATCGCAAGTTGGTTTGGATACAGTTTACGGCAGCGATCGCGCAGGCGTGGTTAGCGTGAACGGTGGCCGCGGACGCGACAACAACTTTACCGTAAACGGCGGTGATGGTAACGACCAGTTTGCCGGACTTCCCGCGATCCAGCCGTCGCCCGATGCCATTGCTGAATTTCGCGTACTGACCAACACGTTTGATGCGGAGTACGGCCGGAACTCGGGCGCAGTCGTGAACGTCGTGACAAAATCCGGAAGCAACGACATCCACGGAAACGCATACGAATTTTTCCGTAACCAGAATCTGAATGCCAAAGGGTTTTTTGACACCACGAAATTGGATTATCTGCAGAATCAATTCGGCGCGACTTTAGGTGGGCCAATTAAGAAGGACAAAACCTTCTTTTTCGTGACTTATGAAGGTGACCGCATTCGGCGAGGGACTTCCGGCGATACCGTGACAGTTCCCACCGCTTTGGAGCGTACGGGAGATTTTTCGGGAGGATTTTTGCCGTCCGATCCTAATTTTACCGCATTTTCGGGGACTCTTAGTAATGCGAATATCGTGAATAACAAACCGGGCTGTCTTTCAGCTCTAGGACGAGCCACGCCCATCGCCGATGGCACCTTTTACTCTGACGTTTTTCCGGGAAACAAAATCCCGACCGCCTGTATGGATCAAACCGCTCTCGATTTGATGAACCAGTTCGTGCCGCAAGCGAATATAGGAGGTAACACTTTTCAGGGCGTACCCCTGGGCCACGAACACAGCGACCAATTTACGGTGAAGATCGATCATGAACTGACGAAGAAGCAGCATTTGACGGGCTACTATTATTTCGAGCAGCACCACCTGGAGAAACCTTTTGCAAGGTTTCAGTCTGGCGGCGCGAACCTGCCGGGGTTTGGTGACCTGACGGACGAAAGAATTCAGCAAATCAATATCGCGCATACCTACGCAATCGGTTCCACTGCGGTGAACGAAATTCGCTTCACAATGTTTCGTGAAGGCCAGGGCACATTCTTGCATCCTCAGCATACGAATCTGGTGCAGGACTCGTGCAAGACTGTGGCGACGGCAGACTGTTTCGCGGACCCGAATACCCCGGACTTGGGAATTCATCCCGGACTTGGCGCGAGTCGCGAGGGTGTGCCGTTTGTCAACATCTCGGGTGGGTTCAACATTGGAAATAACTTTGAAGGTGAATTGCCGCAGACCGGCAACACTTTCCAATGGTCAGACAATTTTAGCAAGACCATCGGACGGCACGACCTGAAATTCGGCGGGGACATCCGTTATCAGCGGTTCGATCAAACGCTGTTCTTCGACGTGAGCGGTCAATATTTTTATTTCGGTGGCGGCCCGAACGATCCGGGATACAGCAATCTATTTCCCAACTACCTCTTGGGTGTTCCGGACGAATACGGACAAGGTTCCGCGCAGGAAGAACTGGTTCGCAGTAAGTCCGTCTATCTGTACGCGCAGGATAGTTGGAAAATCAAGTCGAACCTGACTCTAAATTACGGCCTGCGTTGGGAACTAACCACTCCTTTGGCCGATGCAGGCAAGAAAGTTCAGACTTTCCGTCCTGGGCAGACTTCTACGATTTATCCCTGCCAACTCTCTCCGATCAGTCCCCTGTTTGGGCCGGGGAATGATTGCAACAACACGGGCGTAACCCCTGTGGGTCTGGTGGTGCCAGGCGATAAGGGAATTCCGAACGGGCTTTCGAACACTTACTACAAGTCCTTCGCGCCGCGGATTGGTCTGGCTTGGAGTCCTAGCGCACAAGGCGGGTTTCTTGGCAAATTGTTTGGCGGGCCAGGTAAGACGAGTATCCGTACAGGGTTCGGAGTTTTCTACAATCCGGTCGAACAACTTGTATTGGAGCAATTCAGCGCGGAACCGCCATTTGGTGGCAGCACTTTTCTGTTTAACACGCAGTTCAACACTCCATTTCTGAGTCAGGACGGTTCAACGGCGTTCCCCAATCCGTTCAATGGCATTCTGAATCCACCGCGCGGACAGCCAGTGGACTGGTCGTTGTTCAGGCCGATTCTGCTGTTCGGGCAGGCGGCCAAGAATCCGAGAACGCAATACGCCGAGCAGTACAACCTGACGATTCAGAGAGAAATTGCGAAGAACATGGTATTGCAACTTGCCTACGTGGGACGGCAGGGACACCGGTTGCTGGCTTCGCAGGACTTGAATCCGGGGAATCCAAAAACGTGTTTGGACCTGCAAGCGCTTTCCGATTCGACGGGAGACTCCAGCCTTGCATGCGGGCCATTCTTTGCGGACACGGCATATCAGTTCAATCTGCCGACGGGTTCGGTGTTCCACATGCCGTACATACCCGGCCCAACGCCCGGCGGAGGGAACATTCCTTGCCCGATCGCAAATGCGCCGGCGGCTTGCACAGTTACAGGAACTGGCCAGCAGATTACCCTGGTTGGACTGAGGCCGTACTCTTCTCCGCTGTGCGACCCGTTCGCGAATATCGGTTGCCCGCCGGACGGAATCGACGTTTTCTCCAGCATCTTCACGCAGAATACGATTTCCAATTCTGCCTACAACTCGTTCCAGGCCAGCTTGGAGAAACGATTCTCGAACGGTTTGCAGTTCACAGCGTCTTACACGCTTGGCAAATCGCTGGACAATGCCTCCACGTTTGAGAACCTGGTCGATCCGGTCAACCCAAAAAGGAATCGATCTCTTTCGTTATTCGATGCGCGGAACAGGTTCGTGTTCAGCTATTACTGGGAATTCCCTGTGCCCAAGTTCGAGGGTTTCAAAAGCAAAGTCCTGAATGGATGGGCAATGTCGGGTATCACCACGTTCCAGAGCGGGTTCCCCATTCGCATCACGGAACAGGACGATCTCGAATTGCAATCAAGCTTCGACTTTGAGACACCGGGACAACCCAATGTTGGTGCGCCGTTCCACACCATCAATCCACGCAAGCTCACTTGTGCCGCCGGAACCGGTACGGATCCGACGACCTGCACATTGATCAACGCCGGATTCAACACGGACGCGTTCACGGAAGGCACGGTTCAGCCAGGAACGATTGGCAATGCGCCGCGGACGGTCTGCTGTGGCCCTGGAATCAATAATTGGGAGTTTGGATTCGTAAAGAGCACGCCGATCGGCGAACGGTATAGAGTCGATTTTCGTGCCGAACTCTTTAACGCATTCAACCACGCACAATTTTTCCAGCCCGATGGAAATACTACGGATGGAACCGACTTTGGCCGCGTAAAGAGGGCGCGGGATCCGCGCCTTGTACAGTTCGCGCTGAAGTTTTACTTCTAGGGCGACAACGCGGAATATAGAAAATGGGCAGGAAGCGCGGCTCGCGAGGGCCGGGTTTCCGCGTGTCTGGAAAAGATTTTTTTGCAGCAAACTGACGGCAGGGAAGAGACCTGCAAAGGGCTGACCCCGCGCAAGGCGAGGCCGGCTTGTCTGGAGAACGGTGATGTCGTACGAAGCACTGAACAAAGAAATCGCATCATACGAAAAGCGCACGCCGAAGTCGGCGGTGGCGCACAAGCGGGCGGAGAAACGAATTCCGCTGGGGGTGGCGAGCAATTATCGCCACTACGAGCCTTACCCGATTTTTGTGCGGGACGGCAATGGCAGCAAGATCCACGACATCGATGGCAACGAATATATTGACCACAACCTTTGTTTCGGCGCCTTGATGGCGGGGCACTGCCACCCAGCGGTCGTGAAGGCGGTTGCAACGAAACTACACGAAGGCACTACATTTGGCATGCCGCACGAACAGGAATGGGAACTGGCGGAAGAAATTTGCGCGCGTTATCCGGTGGAGATGGTCAGATTCGGTTCTAGCGGCACGGAGGTAACCATGCACGCGTGCCGCATTGCACGCGCAGCGACCGGTCGTGACAAAATTATCAAATTCGAAGGGTCGTACCACGGGCTACATGACACTGCGTTGGTCAGCGTGAAGCCGAAAGAGACTGAATACGGTGATGAAAACGCGCCGAATTCCGTTCCTGGCGGCGGTGGTGTACCAAAGGCAGCCATCGACAACGTGGTCGTGGCCAGCTTCAACAATTTGAAGAGTGTCGAGAATCGCTTCAAACAATATCCCGGTCAGATTGCGGCAATTATTCTGGAGCCGATCATGATGAATGTCGGCTTGTGCATTCCGCAGCCTGGTTTTCTGGAAGGTTTGCGGATACTTTGCGACGCGAATGGCGCGTTGTTGATTTTCGATGAAGTGAAAACCGGCGCAAAACTTGCCTGGGGCGGCGCCAGCGATTATTTCGGCGTAAAGCCAGACATGATTTGCCTGGCGAAATCGATTGGCGGCGGCTTGCCTTTGGGTGCATTCGGCGCCAGCAGCAAAACGATGGGACTGATCTCCGACCACAAAGTTTTTCACGGCGGAACTTACAACACCAATCGCGTGGCGATGGCAGCAGGACTCGCGACGTTCCGCGAAGTGCTGACAAGGGAAAACTACGCGCACGTCGGCAAACTGAGCGAGAAGCTGACGGAAGGTTACCGCACGATCGTCGGCAAGGTAGGGTTGAAAGCATATGTAATTAGCGCCGGAGTGAACGGCGCGCTGATGCTTTACCCGCAAGAAATCAAGAACTATCGCGACTGGACGAAAATCGACGTCGACTTGTGGCGGCACTACTGGTTCGCGATGGTGAATCGCGGAGTGTTGGCGCAACCTTACTGGTGGGACGAGCAATGGACGATTTCGGTGCAGCACACGGACGCGGACATTGATAAGCACCTCGCGGTGTTTGAAGAAATCGCGCCCGGATTGTCCAAAGCGCAGTCCGAACGCGGCTTGGTGACCGCGGCAGCAGGACACTAATAGTTTGCAACGGACGTCTGTCGTACAGCGAAGAGAGATTCCTTGCGCATGCCTTAAATCCGTCGCTGCGTGAAGCGATTCAAGAGTTGCGAGCCTGTTGAAATCCGCGGAGACTTTCGGAGAACAACGTTGACTCAAGATGTGGGTGACGCGGAAACTCAGCCGCATTTAAAACGCGTTCTCGGACAGCGCGACTTGGTGCTGCTGTTCGTTGTCGCCGTTTTCAATTTGAATGTGCTGCCATCGATTGCGGCCAACGGCGGCGTTACCATTTGGCTTTGGATCATTTCGCTGGTGCTTTTTTTCTGGCCGCAGGGAATTGCGGTGATTGAATTGGCGCAACGTTATCCAGGCGAAGGCGGCGTTTATCTTTGGGCCAAGGAGGTCTTTGGAGACTTCCACGGATTCTTATCCGGGTGGTGCTACTGGACCAACAATATGATGTACGTGCCCACAGTTCTGCTTTATTTCGTTGGCGTTTCGGTATTTGCGCTGGGTGCCGGACATGAGCAACTTGCGGACAATAAGATTTTTGCGCTGACATCGTGCGCGGCGTTGCTGGCGATCCTGGTAGTGCTGAATATCGTGGGTCTTGGAGTCGGCAAGTGGGTCAACAATATCGGCGGAATGGGAACTTTTATCGCCGCCGGGCTGTTGATGGGTCTCGGGCTGATCGTGTGGTCGCGTTTTGGAACAAATGTTACCTGGGCCGATTTCAAGATCCCAGAAAATCCGCGGTTCGTCTTGAATTCGTTTGGCGTGATCTGTTTTGGTCTGGTCGGACTAGAACTTGCTTCGATCATGGGCGACGAAATTAAGGATCCACAAAAAACGCTGCCGGGAGCCGTCGCGTGGGGTGGCATACTTTCCGGCGCGCTTTATATTGGCGCCACGCTGACGTTACTGGTGGCGGTGAGCAAGCAGGACATCAGCGTGCTGCAAGGTATCGTACAAGCGGTGACGCACATGGCGGAACGCGTCGGAGTGTTGTGGATTGTCGCGCCGTTTGCGTTTCTATTGAGTTTGTCCATCGCCGGAATTGGTTCTGCGTGGCTTGGCGGTTCTGCGCGCATTCCGTTCGTTGCGGGCCTCGATTCCTACATGCCTCGCTGGCTGGGCAGCATTCATTCGAAATACCGCACCCCATACGCCGCGCTGTTGGTCCATGCGGGCGTTTCATTCGCCCTGGTTTTGATGAATTTCTGGGGCTCAGGCGTGCAGGAATCCTTTCAGCGACTCCTCTCTTTGGCAGTGGTGTTGCAACTGATTCCTTTCCTGTACATGTTTGGCGCTTTGCTGAAGCTTGCTCTGGCCGTGGACTTCCAACAGGTACGCTACAGCAAAACGAAATTGATTCTTGCCGGCGCCAGTGGTTTGGTTACTACCGCGCTGGGAATCGGATTGGCATTCTTTCCAGCGCAACAGATTACGTCACTCTTTTCCTACGAAGTCTGGATGTGGGGCGGCACGCTGCTGTTTGTCGGAGCAGCGGGTTTCTTCTTTTTCGTGTACGGGCGACGCAAGACCGCGCTGAAAGCGGCGGCTTAGTGAAATTTGGGATTTTGCGGGTAGGAGGCTGAGATGTCGAGCAGTGCTGCAGCGGGAGTACGCAGTTATCAGAATTATGTAAATGGCAAATGGGAGAGTGCAACGTCAGGCAAGACTTTTCCTGTCTACGATCCTTCCACGGAAGAAATAATCGCTCAGGTTGCCGCGGCCGATGCCGCTGACGTGGACCGTGCCGTCAAGGCCGCCCGCGCAGCTTTCGATTCCGGTCCGTGGCCACAAACCACCGCGCAGGACCGCGGGCGGATTCTCTTCAAACTTGCGGAAAAGATTCGCCAGAACACCGCGACACTCGCTGAACTCGAATGTCGCAACACCGGCAAACCGATTGTCGAAGCAGAATATGACATCGCGGACGTTGCCACGTGCTTCGAATACTATGGCGGGCTGGCGAACAAGGTCACCGGCCACGTGAACCCGGTTCCCGCGAATGCGCTCAGTTTTACGTTGCGCGAACCGATGGGCGTCGCGGGCCAGATCATTCCGTGGAATTATCCGTTGTTGATGGCGGCGTGGAAGCTGGCGCCGGCGATTGCAGCGGGTTGTACTTGCGTATTGAAGCCGGCCGAGCAGACGCCGCTGACAGCGCTGGAGTTTGCAAATTATTTTGAAGAGGCGGGCCTGCCTCCGGGTGTCGTCAATATTGTGAACGGACTTGGCGAAACCGCCGGCTCCGCACTGGTTGCCCATCCCAGTGTGGACAAGATTGCGTTCACCGGAAGCGCCGCGGTCGGAAAAACCATCGTCAAAAGCGCAGCGGACACTCTGAAGCGCGTGACGCTCGAGCTTGGCGGAAAATCACCCAACGTATTTTTTGCCGACGCTGATTGGGAAGCAGCCGTGGATGGGGCGCTGTTTGGCGTGTTCATCAACCAAGGTGAAGTTTGCTCGGCCGGCAGCCGCATCCTGGTGGAAAAAAAGATTTACTCGAAATTTGTCGAAGCAATGACGGAAAAAGCTAAGCGCATTAAGCTCGGTCCGCCAATGGATCGCGATACGAAGATGGGGCCGCTGGTCAGCAAGGAGCAGTACGATCGCGTCAGTTCCTATCTTGAAGTAGGAAAAAAGGAAGCCAAGACGGCCATCGGCGGCGGGCGGCCAAAACAATTCGGCAAGGGCTTTTACGTCGAGCCGACAATTTTTTACGACGTGGATAACAGCGCACGAATTTCGCGCGAAGAAATTTTTGGACCGGTTGCCTCGGTGATTCCATTCGAAGGCGAACCCGACGCCATTCGAATCGCCAACGATACGCCTTATGGGTTGGCGGGTGCGGTCTGGACCCGCGACATCTACAAAGCGTTCCGCGTTGTGAAATCGCTGCGCGCTGGAATTATTTGGGTCAATCACATGCAGCCGACCTATGTCGAGGCACCCTGGGGCGGATACAAACAGTCGGGCTTCGGCCGCGAACTCGGACCGTGGGGAATGGAAGAGTATCTGGAAACGAAACAAGTTTTCGTCAATCTGGACGAGACGCCCATCGGCTGGTACTGAACGGAATTTCAAAACACCGGCAGAGAGAGATGGCCATGAAAAGCATTCAACTTCGAACGGAAATTCCCGGGCCCAATTCGAAAGCGTTGATGAAGCGCCGCGAGGCCGCTGTTCCGCGCGGACCATATCACGCAACGCCGATATTCGCGGCGCGCGCGGAAGGTGCGGTGATTGAGGATGTTGACGGCAACAGGTTTCTCGATTTCGCCGGAGGCATCGGTTGCCTGAATACCGGCCACCGCCCCGGGCAAATTGAAAGTGCCATTCGCCAGCAACTCGAGAAATATCTGCATTTGTGTTTTAGCGTTACGCCATACGAAGGCTACATCGCGGTCGCGGAAAAATTGAATGCGCTGGCGCCAGGTAAATTTGCCAAGAAAACATTGCTGGTGAACAGCGGGGCGGAAGCTGTCGAGAACGCCGTGAAGATTGCGCGCGCTTACACAAAACGTCCAGCGATTATTGCGTTCAATGACGCGTTTCACGGGCGCACAATGATGACCCTTTCGCTTACCAGCAAAACGCATCCATACAAGGCCGGGTTCGAACCATTTCCCGGTGACGTGTATCGCTTGCCGTACGCGTACTGCTATCGCTGCTCTTACGGGCTCACCTATCCGAGTTGCAAGCTAGCTTGCGCGACCGCCCTCGAGGATGCCTTCAAGCGCGTCGTGTCGGCGGAATCGGTTGCGGCGGTTATCGCCGAACCGGTTCTTGGCGAAGGCGGCTTTATCGCTCCACCGAAGGAGTATTACTCCGTGTTGCAGGAAATCTGCCGCAAACACGGGATTCTGTTCATCGCCGACGAAGTGCAGTCTGGCATTGGGCGCACCGGAAAATTCTTTGCGATCGAACACTACGGCGCGGAGCCGGACATTATTACGTCGGCAAAATCATTGGGCGGAGGATTGCCGCTGGCGGCGGTCACCGGCCGCGCGGAAATAATGGATGCTGCCGAAGTTGGTGGTCTTGGTGGAACATTTGGCGGGAATCCTGCGGCCTGCTCGGCGGCGCTCGCAGCGTTGGAGATCATCGAAAAAGATGGATTGCTCGCACGTTCCACCGCGATTGGCAAGAAATTTGAAGAGCGCGGCAAAAAGTGGGAGAAACAATTTCAGGTGGTCGGCGAAGTCCGTGGCCTTGGTGGAATGTGTGCCATCGAACTGGTCAAGAATCCGGCAACGCGCGAACCCGCTTCCGAGGAAACGAAAAAAGTCGCGCAGTATTGTTACGAGCACGGACTCATCACAATTACCGCGGGCACCTACGGCAACGTGATGCGTATTCTGGTGCCGCTGATCGTGAGCGACGCGCAGTTTAGCGAAGGGCTAGACGTGCTGGAAGCGGGACTGGCGCACGTCTGCGCGGCCGCACCCGAGGGGCAATTCGTAACATCGAATTTGTAGGAGCACGATTATGGCGAACACGGTGGCACAAGCTGCTGCAAGCGGGGTGGCGTTGAAGGATGCGCGATTGTTTCGCGAAGCCTGCTATATCGATGGCGCGTGGCTTTCTTCCGTAACCGGAGCAACGACGAACGTGGACAATCCGGCGACCGGGGAAATACTTGGCACCGTTCCGAAACTTGGTGCTTCGGAAACACGTGCCGCGATTGACGGCGCCAACAGGGCGTTTCCCGCGTGGAGCAAAAAAACCGGGAAAGAGCGCGCCGCGGTTCTTCGCCGCTGGTTCGATTTGATGATCGAGAATCAGGATGATCTGGCGCGTTTGATGACCCTCGAGCAGGGCAAGCCGCTTACCGAATCGCGCGGCGAAGTCGTTTACGCCGCTTCATTTCTCGAATGGTTTGGCGAAGAAGCCAAACGCGTTTACGGCGATACCATTCCCGGGCATCAAGCCGACAAACGAATCGTGGTGATCAAGCAGCCGATTGGTGTGGTGGCTTGCATCACTCCGTGGAATTTTCCGTTGGCTATGATTACCCGCAAGGCCGGTCCTGCGATTGGCGCAGGCTGCACCGTAGTCTTGAAGCCTGCGGGGCAGACGCCCTATTCGGCCTTGGCGCTGGCTGAACTGGCGGAACGGGCGGGAGTCCCGAGAGGCGTGTTCAATGTCATCACCGGTCCGGCGAAAGAAATTGGCGGCGAACTCACGTCAAATCCGATTGTTAAAAAGCTCTCTTTCACTGGCTCAACCGAAGTTGGAAAAGTATTGATGGAACAGTGCGCCGGAACGATCAAAAAGCTTTCGCTCGAGCTTGGCGGCAATGCGCCGTTCATTGTTTTTGATGACGCCGATCTCGACGCTGCGGTTGAAGGCGCCGTCGCATCAAAATACCGTAACACCGGGCAAACCTGTGTTTGCACCAACCGCGTCTTGGTACAGGAAAGCGTTTACGATGCGTTCGCGGAAAAACTGGCGAAAGCGGTGAAGGCTCTGAAACCCGCATCCGGCCTCGAACCTGGCGCGACGCAGGGCCCCCTGATTGATGATGCAGCGGTCGCAAAAATTGAAAGCCACATTGCGGACGCTACCAATAAGGGCGCCAAGGTCCTGGTGGGTGGAAAACGGCATGCGCTCGGCGGCAGATTCTTCGAACCCACCATTCTGACCGACGTAACGCCAGCCATGGCGGTAGCTCGCGAAGAAACGTTTGGTCCGGTCGCTCCGCTATTCCGCTTCAAGACAGAAACCGAAGCCGTCGCGCTCGCGAACGACACTGAATTTGGCCTGGCCTCCTATTTTTATGGCAAGGACATCGCGCGCGTCTGGCGGGTTGCGGAGGCGCTCGAATACGGCATCGTCGGCATCAACACCGGCATTATTTCTACCGAGGTGGCGCCGTTCGGCGGCGTCAAAGAGTCTGGCCTCGGGCGCGAAGGCTCCAAGTACGGCATGGACGAATATCTGGAAATCAAATATTTGTGCTTCGGCGGAATCGCATAAGAATCAAACGCGTCATGCCGCCAAGAGTTGTTCAAGCAGCTTGCGCCGCCTGTGCGCAGTTCACCATCCACGCAATTCCGAACTTGTCCTGCAGCATGCCGAACTTAGCCGACCAAAAAGTCTGCTGCAAGGGCATCTGCACCTGCCCGCCCTGTGCCAGCGCATTGAAGACCCGCTCGGTCTCGGCCGGATCTTTCGTGCCGACCGCAACCGAGAATCCCTGCGGCTTGGCGTACCGGTCCGGCGGACAATCCGACCCCATGATTACGCTGGTTCCAGCGGCGAGTCTCGCGTGGATCACCTGATTGTGCATCTCGGCCGGCATTTTGCTCGCCTCCGGCGATTGGCCGTAGGTCATCACGTCCAGTTTTCCGCCCAGCGCCTTTTCGTAAAACTCGAAAGCCTCCTTACAGTTTCCGAGGAACATCAGATATGGAGTCACTTCCATGCTTCACCTCACGCTATAGTTTGAAATGCTTGCAGCGTTCGGCTGGGAAAGCGCTGCAAATTTTTTGATGCTAACCGCCCGCGATGGCTCCCACCACCAGTAGCGGCTCTTTTCCGTTCACCACCGCTTCTGGTAACGGCGTCTCCGGAGGCTCGTGCGACAAATCCTCGCCGCACGCAAAAAATCGCAAAAAAGGCCGGCGCTGCTGCGTCACATGATCTCGAATCGTTCCGCGCAGCATCGGGTACTGCGTTTCCACTGCGTCCAGCACCGACAGCACGGACACCGTCCCGGCCACCTCCACCGTCACCTCGCCCTTCACATGCGCGAGGGCCCGAAGGTGCCCCGGCAATTCCACTCGAATCATGGCCGCGTCCCGATCACAGCGTCTGCACCTCGACCGAATATACCGCTGGCAAATCGCGCACAATCGGCGCCCAGCTGTCGCCGGCGTCCGCCGAACAGTACACCTGCCCGCCGCTTGTTCCAAAATATACGCCACACTTGTCCAGGGCATCCACCGCCATTGCGTCGCGCAGCACGTTCACATAGCAATTGCTCTGCGGCAAACCTTTCGTCAACTCCTCCCATTCGTTGCCGCCGGTCCTGCTGCGATACACCCGCAATTTTCCATCCGGCACAAAGTGCTCGCCGTCGCTCTTGATGGGCACCACGTAAATCGTTTCCGGCTCGTGGGCGTGCACATCGATCACAAAGCCGAAATCCGTCGGCAGATTGTCGCTCACTTCCGTCCATGTTTCACCCGCGTCAAACGACCGCATCACGTCCCAATGTTTTTGCATGTACAGCAATTCCGGCCTCGATTTGGCCTGCGCGATGCGATGCACGCAGTGCCCGACTTCCGCTTCCGGATTCGGAATGTACTGCGATTTCAGCCCTTTGTTGATCGGTTTCCACGTTTTTCCTGCGTCATCGCTGCGAAACGCTCCCGCTGCCGAAATTGCAATGAAAATTCTTCCCTCCGTTTTGGGATCGAGCACAATGGTGTGCAAACACATCCCGCCCGCGCCCGGCTGCCATTGCGGACCGGTCCCATGTCCGCGCAATCCCGACAGCTCCTCCCAGGTCTTTCCGCCATTGGTCGAACGAAACAGCGCCGCATCTTCCACTCCGGCATAGACCGTGTCCGGGTCACTCAACGAGGGCTCCAGATGCCACACCCGCTTGAACTCCCAGGGATGCTGCGTGCCGTCATAAAACTGATGCGTGGTCAGCGGTTTGCCGGTTTCCGCCGAAGTGTCGTACACAAATTTGTTGCTTTCGCCCTTTGGCATCCCTCCCGGCCCCGTTGTTTCCCCTGGCGGAGTGCCCGGCTGAAACCAGGTTTTACCTCCATCATCCGAGCGTTGAATGATCTGACCGAACCATCCGCTGGTCTGCGAAGCATAAATCCGATTGGGGTCCGCCGGTGAACCCTTCAGGTGATACATCTCCCAGCCCGCAAAGTGCGGCCCGCTCACCTCCCACTTTTCTCGCTTGCCGTCCGACGTCAAAATAAACGCGCCCTTTTTCGTTCCCACCAGCACCCGCACTCCGCTCATGGTTCCTCTCCGTTTCTTGAATCTTTACTTCCATACTTCCTTTACGTCGTCTTTCGGCTCTTTGTTTCGCCACCAGTTTCTCCAAGCTCGCTTGCATAACGCAAGTTAAATTTGCTAGCCTGCCAAAATGGCAGGGAAAAAGCCCGCCTCCAACCGCCGCTCGGGGTGTCCTTTGAACGCCTCGGTAGAAATGCTGGGCGATCGCTGGTCATTATTGATCATTCGAGACATGATGCTGCTCGGCTACCGCACCTTCAAGGAATTTCTCAACTCTCACGAACGTATCGCCACCAACATCCTAGCCGATCGTCTGAAGCGTCTGGAAAAATACCGCATCATTTCTGCGGCGCCAGATCCCTCCGACGGTCGAAAAATGATTTATTCCCTTACGGCGAAGGGCCTCGGGCTCGCTCCCGTCCTCACCGAAATGGTTTTGTGGGCCGCCGCGCACGAAGAAACCGGCAATCAAGCGCTGGTCCGCCTGATCCGACAGGACAAGGAGCATTTCCTTGACGAGGTCCGCAAACGCTGGTCCGCGCGGCGAAACGAGTAACGCATTCGCGAAGACCCGGAACTCTCGTGCCCCTCTCGCTGGGGTTGGCGCTATAGTCTTAACTCAACCCGTTGCATCGAAAGAACATTGTGCCTAAACTTCCCGGAAGCCCCAACCGCATCGGTCACTCAGAAAGGGCCTCTCCTCGTTCGGCGGCTGGCGCGACCGCCACTCCGGCTGGCAAGCGCAAGAAGTCAGCCACAGAGACATGGAAAGCCCTCCCCGAAATCTGGGCGCTGCTCCGCCCGCGCAAGGGCATCATGCTTCTTGGACTTTTATTAATGTCCATCAATCGCGTCGCTGGTCTCGCTCTGCCTTTCTCCCCCAAATATTTTTTCGATGATGTGATCGGCAAGCACCAGACCAATTTACTGCTGCCTATCGTGCTGGTGGTAATCGGTGCGACCATCGTTCAAGGCATTACTTCTTATTCGCTCACCCAGCTTCTTTCGAAATCCGCTCAGCGCATGATCACCGACATGCGCAAACGGATTCAAGCGCACATTGGCCGCCTTCCAGTCACTTACTACGACTCACATAAAACCGGTGAGCTCGTTTCGCGCATCATGAGCGACGTCGAAGGCATCCGCAATCTCATCGGCACCGGCCTGGTCGAATTTCTCGGCGGCCTGATGACTGCGGCCATCGCATTTGTGATTTTGCTAAAAACCAGCGCCATCATGACTCTCCTGGCGTTCCTGATCTTGGTGACGTTTGGCTTGCTTATGAACAAAGCGTTCGCCACCATCCGGCCGATTTTCCGCGCGCGGCCAAAAATAAACGCGGAAGTCACGGGCCGCCTTACGGAGTCGCTCGGTGGCGTGCGCGTCGTGAAGGGCTACCATGCGGAAGAGCGCGAAGAAAAAGTATTTGCCAGCGGCGTGCAGAAGCTGCTGGATAACGTGCTCAAAACGTTAAATGCTACTTCGCTGATGAGTCTATCGGGCGTGGTGCTGATGGGCTTGGTAAGCGCGATGATCATGTTTCTCGGTGCAAGGCAGATCGCTGCCGGTCACATGACACCCGGCACCCTGGTCAGCTACATGGCATTCCTGGCGATGCTCATCGCTCCCGTTTTCCAGATTGTTGCCATCGGCACGCAGCTTACCGAAGCCATCACCGGCTTGGAGCGCTCGCGTGAAATCCTGAACGAAAAAATCGAAGATGAGGATGACGCCCGCGACAGAGTCATTGACCGCATCACCGGTGAAGTCATTTTCGAAGATGTGGATTTTTCCTACGAACCCAGTAAGCAGATTCTCTTCGACATTGATTTTGTCTCGCTGCCCGGTACGGTCACCGCTCTGGTCGGCCCGTCCGGTGCGGGGAAGTCCACCATCATCGGGCTAATCGCCGCTTTCTACAAACCGGAACGTGGCCGCGTCCTGGTCGATGGAATGGATCTCGCCACCATCAAGCTGAGGAGTTATCGCACGCAGCTTGGTGTTGTGCTGCAGGACACTTTTCTTTTCGACGGCTCCATTCGCGAAAATGTAGCCTTCGCCCGCCCGGACGCCAGCGAAGCCGAAGTCATGGAAGCGTGTCGCATTGCCAGAGTCGACGAATTTGCCGAGTCCTTCGAAAAAAAATACGATACGGTCGTCGGCGAACGCGGCGTAAAACTTTCCGGTGGACAGAAGCAGCGCGTCTCCATCGCCCGAGCCATTCTCGCCGATCCACGCATCCTCATTCTCGATGAAGCGACTTCCAGTTTGGACTCCGAATCGGAAGCGCTGATTCAGGAAGGGTTGCGTTACTTGATGCGCGGCCGCACTACATTTGTGATCGCCCATCGCCTCTCGACCATTCGCCGTGCCGAGCAAATCCTCGTCGTCGAAGCCGGCCGCATCATTGAACGCGGCACTCATCAGTCGCTGTATACTCTCGGTGGCCGCTACTACGATCTATACACTCGTCAGCACGGCCTCGAAGCCAATCTATTCCTCGCGCCTGGCGAAGGCGACGGCTCGCGCATCGAGGAATCCTCGTCCGCTGAAACCAACGGCCGCTCGCGCGACACCGCCGATCCTCTCAATCTCCTACGCGGCTCGACCTAAGACTCCACAAATAAAGGGCGCAAGCCAATTCGCCCGCGCCCTTCAACTGCTCGAACTACTTTTTAGCACCCGGAACAGGAGGCGCAACAGTCGGGCGAATCGCAACACCACGCGTTCGCCGCCTTTGCCGCTCCCGCAAAACCGAGTGCGATTACCGCTAACAGCAGAATTGCTCTTATTTCCTTCATTGCATATCTCCTTTTGAGATCGAAAGAGTTATTGTCGGCCGACAGCTTCGCCATCGGCGCATCGACGAAATATCGAATGCGAGAGTGATTCCTAAATTCGAAGCAGGTGCGTCTCGAGGAGGGTATCTCGCCCAGTGCGTGGGATGGGCGGAGCGGTTTCGATCATGGCCGAAAAACCGCTATCCATAAGGTCGAAATTCGCAGGCTGAACAAAATCGTGCGAGACAGCGGCTCTCGTTGCCTCTGGATTCCACTTTTGCGTCAGCGTGATCTCAACAGGACAGCAGGACACTGCGGAATTCGGGAAGGGCTCTTTGTCTTTTCCCGGCGCCGGGCGACGGCCACTTGAGGGGTGGCAGCCTTCCATGTCCGCCATGAGTCCAGTGCGCCCATGGTTCGTCGCAACGCTGGCCTGCGATCCCGTGATCGCTGGCAGCGTACTGCCCATGACGCACGCCACCGCCGCAATCCATAGGGAAACGCCAACAGCCGTTCCTGCCTTAACGATATGCCAAGTCAAGTGCATACTTACTTGCACTATACAGCTGCTTCAGCTGTACTGACACACTGCCGTGCCAGCTCCGCATTAACTCGTCTCAGGCGCGGGCAATTTCACGCACGCCAGCACAAAAATCAGCATGGTCGCCGCTAAAAACGACGTAGGCGCGGCAAAAAAATAATGCCAGGAAACTCCGGTCGTTACCGCCAGCCAGATGACATTAACCAGTGCCACTCGCTTCAAGAGCGCTGTCCGTTCCCGGCGAAGAGTGAAATCAAGAACTCCAAATCCCAAAGACGCTAAACCAAACGAAATACTGAATCCCCGCAAAAAATCATTCATCGTGCGCACCGAACCCATGACTGTAAATCGATAAGTGGTCATCAGTTCCATCAACTGCTTCTCAGAATCATTCCGGACCATCGGCTTCTGAAAGAGCGAAATGGAATGTACGGCTGCAATCACGATCAGCATCACTGCGCCTGCAATAAATAAACGTCTTCCCCATTTATCATTCATGGCGTGAATTTATACCACGAATTCAGTTCGCCAGGCCTAGTCAACGGTCATCGGCTCATGCCTCACGTCCACCCAGGCGCGGCGCGATGGCGAAGTACATCTGCACCAAGACGATAAACGCAATGCTCCAATAGCTATTGAACACGCATAACAAAGCCCCAAATGCGTAGAGCACTTGTCCCGCCACGATCCGCCGGCAAATCGCTGACGGCACCTCCGGCGGAATTTCGTCTTTGATCAAATGTGCGCGCGTCGCGCAGCCCCAGCTCAGGTACAAAATGACCCCCAGCAACAAGATGTTCGCCCAATACGCCAGCAGCGCCGAGCGGTATTGCGCAAACTCCGTCAAAAACCGCGTGGACACCGGCATCAGGGTCACCGCAAAAAGAAATGCCAGGTGCAGCCAACTCAGGGTTCGGTCTGATCGCTGCAGATAATTCAGTTGTGTTTGCTGGCCCATCCAGAAAATTCCCAGCGTCAGGAAGCTCATGAGATACACGGCAAGCTGCGGCCCAAATGCGGCCATTGCGTGCAGCAAATCGCTTTCGCTGTGAATCACATCCTGTGCCGGAGTGTGCAGCTCCAGCAAAAGCAGTGTCATCGCCACCGCAAATACGCCATCGCTCAGCGCCGCAAGTCGCTCGACGCTTTGTCCCGCAATTTTGTTGTAGCTAACCGGCATTCCCTGGAGTTTGTCCCTCACGCTCCGTCGCCGGGCGCGTGCGTTAAGGGAGGCAGTCTACCAGCCTTCTCTTTTTGGCCCAACGATTTGATCGTTGTTGCGCGACTTGATTCAGAAACGTTCCGGCAATATCGACGGCGAACAAGAGTTTTCCGAAATCGTATCTCATGCTGCTCGGACTGCTTCTTTGCAGAACTTTTGTTCTCGCGCACGTTCCTCGCGCCCGGCAAGCGGATATTTATGCGATGGCCGCGCTGGTGGGCGCCGTGATTTTGATTGTCATTTCGGCGACACTTGCGGCCATTGCCGGTGGCGTTTGTTGCTTTGTTCTCCGAGTCGTTGCCGGTTAGTTTCATTGGAATTTGCCGCGCATCGCGGAGAATTTAGAGAGATCGTAAACCGGAAATGCGCGTCAAGCAGCGGCAATGAAAAGGGAGCAGACGGTGTCTGCTCCCGCTCTCCCTGTCGGTTTATTTTATGTGACTAAGGCCGCAGTTCTGGCGAAGCCTTCTGCAAGCGCGAGATGAGCTTATGCGCTGCTTCTGGCGCTTGGAATTTCGATTCAGTGATAATTTCGGCGGCAGAGGCATCTCGGCCATAGAGTTTGCGGTTGGCATCGCCATCCGGGCGAAGTGTGGAACCTTCCAGCGACACGCCCGCAAAAACGCCGCGTGAACGCGAATAGCTCAACATTTCGGAGCGCATGTACGCGTCCATGTCTGCTTGTGCATCGCGGCCTTTCGGTCCGGCAGCGATCGCCGCATCCGCGCCAAGC
>Ga0209488_10000105_pt1 | contig 60809 bp, 87 predicted proteins | sample Rivendell_Oct201_8_FD_188349 | JGI IMG/M metagenome (GOLD analysis project Ga0209488, IMG submission 188349) | Vadose zone soil microbial communities from the Eel River Critical Zone Observatory, Northern California, USA -... | ecosystem: Environmental > Terrestrial > Soil > Vadose zone >...
AAACGATCTCTACCTGAGACCAGCTCTGTTTCTATTCGTCACTTCACTTCTCAAGCTCAATGCCAGAATCGCTTGCAGCATCTGCAGTGATGAGGGGTCGTGCTGCAGCCAGGCCTTTATCGTTCTTGTAGAACAGAATATTCCCTTCGTCTTCAACGAACTTGCACTCGCGGAATACTCGATAAACTTCTGCCCATCCGCCAGGACGACCCTTAAGGTAGATACCAGAGGCAGCGAGGCGCTTCTTCAAGGCGGCAGAAGCATCCCACCTACGCGTCACTCGTCGGTCAACGTGATTGCGCTAATAATAAGAAATCCTTACGCGTTGTAATGAGGGATTTTGCTCGAAACATGGTGAGCCACATGAGTTTCCGAGATTCCATGCGTCACAGTTGAACCAATCCAACCCATGAATCTACCAAGATCACCGAGCAGAGTGCGGTCAAGCGTCGCCAGAGCACCTCGCGGGAATGTAAACTCCTCGGATCGATAGTGCGGCAATAACGGATCAGTGTGCTGCAAGAACGTAATGAGCACCAGCCAATGGTTCACCCTATTGTCTGTTCAGCCCATGCGAAAATCAAGGGACATGAGGATGCCTTACCAGAGGTAAGGCACAAGGTACAGACGGAGTACTTGTGAGAATCCAGACTGGTGAATCCAGGCCGCAAGAACGCCAAGCCAAATCAGGATACCAGCATCCGAAAGAATGATTTGGCCAAACTGATGGGGAGCGAACATCACAGCTTTGGGATTGAAATCTAGAGCAGAATGTCACAACTCATATCACCATATCAAAATGTCATTTTTCCCACGAACGGTTGGATGTGACAGGGTAGCGCCTCTGACCGGCCGCATTGCGGATCAGGTACATCGGCCAACCAAAGAGCTGAGACGGACTTGAATTCCGAGCCTTCTCCGAGGCGTGCGGTAAGACGTACCAGATAAGAGCCAGCGCCAAGAGTGGCTCCAATGGGAGAGTCGCCGAGGGCATCGTGGAGTTCCTTCATGACCTCGTTACGGATACTGCCACCTGTAAGGCTCTCGCCATCGGAATTAAGAGGAGGAAGACCACGCTGTGAACGGGTGCGAGGAACAAAGACTTGATCCTGGGTCATATGTGCGGTTGATGCGTGATGTTTGGCATGTGTTATTCGCCAGGAATGGTAAGGAACCCCAAGACTGACAGGAAAAATGTTCCGGTTGGTGAGACTGCCGACACGAGGCCGATCAGCGGGGAAAAAAAAAGAGGGTACTGACCCAGAGTGAAGAACCCAGCCAACGAGGTTGTTGATGAGCTTGGATTCTGAGAATGCTTGGTGACCGCACTCATGAGCAATAACCCAGAGACCCGTGGCGACAAGACCCGTGGCAAAACCGTACAAGGACCAGAGGGCAAAGCGGGAGAAGGAATAGAGGACGGGAGAAGGAAGCGAGATACGCTCCGGGGTCAAGAGAGCTTCGAGGTAAATAGTGGTCTTGTAAATGACACCGATGAGGAAGAAGTCCCAGACGCTGTGTGACGCGTCAGACGCGGTCATGTGCACGATGCGCGGGGACGTCCTTACATATAAAGAGAGGAACGGAGGGCTGAACGCTTGAAGCAATGGGTCCTGGAGAGGAACTAGGTCAGCGGGAAAAAGCCATGCCAAAGAGGAGACATGACGGACGGAATGACAGAGAGCAGGTCCTTAATGGTGAGATCGGGGATGATGACCTCGTCCTGCGCCACCACGCTCGTGATACCATCCTTTGTGCTGGTCTTCATGACGTTGAAGGGTGAAGAAAAACCGAGAAAGAGAAAGTCTATGGAGGTGTGGGGTCCTGTATGCTAACTGGCCCCCCGCGTGTGGAGGAAGAACAAAGAAAAAATGGGGCGAGGGCGGGAGTGTTTGAATTTTATGGGGGAGTCAAATTTCATCTCGCTTCAATCGGAAGTTACCGCGAATCGGCGACGCGACATTGTCAACGTGAAACATTAATGTCTAGTTACTCGCTAGTGGGCTGTACTGTACATATAATGTTACCATGCTGCTCAACTACATCACAACCATACAAGAAATCTGTTGACCATGTTCTTGAGGGTGTATCGTCAACCGGTCCGCCATAGCAAAAGAGGTGTTGTCCTGCGCCAGTACGTTATCAACTCCACCGCTCTCGTCATTATTACACCACTGCGTCCTCCTCATGAGCTCTGCCCTGTTTCCACGCGTCGTTTCACTTCTCAAGCTCGATACTAGAGTCGCGTGCGGCGTCTCCTGGAATCAAAGGTCGTGCTGCAGCCAGGCCCTTGGCGTTCTTAAAGAACACAACATTCCCATCATCCTCAACAAACCTGCACTCCCGCATGACTCGATACATTTCTGCCCATCCAACAGGGCGACCCTCAAGGCAGATACCAGATGCAGCGAGACGCTTCTTCAAGGCGTCAGAGGCCTCCCAGCTGTTCGTCACTCATCAGTAAACGAGATTGCGGTCACCCAACGAGGCACGCACGCGTTGTAATGAGGGATTCTGCTCGACACGTGATGGACCACATGAGTCTCTGAGGCTCCATGTGTCGCCGTTGAACCAATCCAACTCATGAAAGAGCCCAGGTCACCGAGAAAATTTCGGTCAAACGTAGCTAGAGCGCCCCGAGGATACGTGAACACCTCGGACCGGTAGTGCGGTATTAACGGATCAGTGTGCTGCAAAAAAGTGATGAGCACCAGCCAGTGGTTCACCCTATTCAAGCCATTCAATACACGTAGAATGCAAGAACATGAGAAAGTCTCACCAAAAGTAAGGCACGATGTACAGGCGGAGCACCTGCGAGAATCCAGAGTAGTGCGCCCAGGTCGCGAGAGCACCAAGCCAGATAAGGACACCAATGTCAGAGCGAATGATCTGACCATGCTGATGGGGCGCAAACAGCACGGCATTGGGATTGAAATCTGGGACAGAATGTTATCACTCATATCACAATACCAAGAGGGCATTAATCCACGAACGGCTGGTGCCGAGTGGGTAGCGCTTCTGACCGGACGCATTGCGGATCAGATACATGACCCAGCCGACAAGCTGAGGCGGAATTGAATTCCGAGCCATCTCGGAGGCGTAGACGAGGACGCACCAGATAACCGCAAACGGGAACTGCGGCTCCAATGGGCGAGTCGCCAAGAGCATCGCGGAGCTCTCTCAAGACCTCATTACTGATGCTGGAACCTAACGCGTCTTCGCGATCAGGATTAAGAGGAGGAAGACCACGCTGTGAACGGGTGCGAGGAACAAAGACTTGATCCAGGGTCATGTGTGCAGTTGATGCATGGTGTTTGGCGTGTGTTAAACGCCAGGATTGGTAAGGAACGCCAATACTGGGAGACGGTTAGCGCCAGCACTGTGCCAACCTCAAAAAAACGAAAATCGCACTGACCTCGTGTGAAGAACCCAACCGACAAAGTTGTTGATGAACTTTGACTCTGAGAATGCTTGGTGACCACACTCATGACCAATGTGCCAGAGTCCGGTACCGACAAGGCCCGTGGCAAAGCCATAAAGGGACCAGAGGGCAAAGCGAGTGAGGGAATAGAAACCGGGAGAAGGAAGGGTGATGTGCTCCGGGGTGAGGAGAGGTTCTATATAAGCGGCAGCGTTATAGAAGACACCAATAAGGAAGATATCCCAGACACTGTCTGACACGTGAGACGTGGTCATGTGCACGACTGCGCAGAAATTGCCTACACGTAAAGGGAGGAGCGGAGAGTTGAACGTTTAAAGCAATGGGTTCTGAACGAGGGGGTTAAGGTCAGGGGAGATCCATGCCGAAGAAGAGAGGCGACTGACGGTATGACAGATAACAGGTCTTCAATCGTGAGATTAGGGATGACGATCTCGTTCTGCGCCACCACGCTCGTGATACCGTCTTTCGTGACGGTTTTCATGACGTTGAAGAGTGATGAAAAAAAGAGAAAAAAAAAAGGAACAGACGTGATGGATGTGTAGGATTCGAGATGCTAACTGGTACCCCTTGTCTGGTGACGGGGAAAGACAGAGGAAGGGAGAGGGAGACAAGCGACGATACGTGTTCGACTTTATGGGTTTTAATTTCAAGTCATGTTTGATCGGAAGTTGCCCACCGCTTTAACCTTAGTGTCACTGACGCATCGAGCAGTTGGTGTAATTGTAGCGCTGTCATGAAAAGCCGCTCATGAACCGCACCTTCGCACTCGCCTGAAAGCTGAGTCAGTCAATCAATACACAGCATCAGCTTCCGGCTCATCAGCGACTCAGGTACATACTTGCCAGATATAGATGCAGTAATGGTTTTGGTATGTGGTCGCCCATTTGTAGAGGTGCAGGGAGACGGCATCGACGAAGCCATGTCTTCAATGACACAAGTAACGTCACGGGAGAGGGAGAGGGTCACGGGGGATGCTGTGGTGCATGCACAACGGAGCGGATTCTGAGCGGCTCAGCAATGGCTCCAGCCTTCGTAGCTACATGTATTACGGTACGTTGTCAGCTAACTTGATCTCGTGATGTCAAGAAGCGAACCAATCTGATATATCACTCTTCTGATTCTTCCCACATCACAACTGGAGCGCTCGCACCATGGGGACGCATTGATTGTTCACTTTCACCTTGAGTTTTGGCGACCGTTATCGGTACCGAGTACGAGTGCGCTGTACTGCAGTACAGTCTGGATAGGCCCTATGTCAGCTCTGTCAGTCAACTGCCACATGGTGAGACTCACAGTTCCGCAACTCACCATTCCGCAACCCATGTAGACTGAATTACTATCGGAACAGGCCTCAAGGCGTTATCTCGATCACGTCTAGTCTACATCCATCGACGGGCGCAGCAACCCCTGTGTGCGATTGGGCGGTCTGCCCTGGGTTTGTCAGGGCGGTGGCGCCGAAGGCCTACACCTCCTCGTTTTCCGGGTCGGGGCTATGCTGGTTAGAAAGAGGACTCCATAGTTGGGTTGAGGCGTCTTAGCACGGCGCTGCTAAAATTAGAATACCCATCGATGAAAAGGGGACGCGCTCAGTGTATGATGTGGCGCGCGCAATCGGAATATCGGCCAGCGAGCAAAGAAGTGTGTGATAGGCACTCTAGCCACTCCGGAAGGGTATCCATGCCCATCGTTGGAGAGGCGCCAGGTGGCGAAGGCATATATTCTGCCTTGTGTTGTAAATCGCAGTGATGAGTGTGGGAAGACCGGTCATCACTTCGCTCGCCACCATGGTGCTACGGCGCCCGCTGGGGTTCTCGTCATTGGGTTTTGAACTTCCGTTCCCTTCTTTCCACCGCCGCTCAGTTAACGGTTGATCGAACAACTGTAGACCTGGAAGTGAAGGCGAGAACAATAACAAAAGGCGATACGGAGAGTGACAGCAGAGAAACAGAAAGGTGTCTCAGATCCCAGTAAGCGATCGGGCTTCCATAAGGTTTCCGGACCACTACATAGAGGCGCGGCACAGATTCAATACACAGATCGACTATGAGATCATTACTACACCCGTACAACAAGCAATCTATCGGCCATGCTCTCAAGGAAAGCCACTCCATCCTTGGTCAACTGCCGTCCCGCAGCTCCGTCAACAAGCGTCCCAAAATCGGCGATCAGCTGAGCGAGCGACTTGTTGTCCCGCGCCTCCGCCAGCGACGTCCGCAGCACGTTCAGCCGACCCCGTCGCTCATGCGCAACCTCCTCCGCAGGCACCTTTTCTTGTCGTCGTCGGTACTGCTGCTGCTGCTGCTGCTGCTGTAGCACCTGCTGCTGAGACCGCGACGATCTCGTCTTGCTCGAACGCAGCGGCACGATGAAGACCGACGGATCCGCAAGCTGCTTGTGCAGCGCGTCGAGAAACGCGAACCCCTCCCGCGTCAGCGTGCGCGAATTAGAGCTCTGCAGCACCTTGACAAAGTCGGCCGTAATCTGTGCCAGCGCGCGGTTGTCCGCCGCCTGCCCCGCCGCCTGCGTCAGCTTGGAGATCTGCGCCGCCTTGACGTGCCGCGGCGGCGCGGCTGGTGCATGTTGTCCCTGCCACCGCTGCCCGTCCGAAATGATGATGACACCACCACCAGCCGGCTCGGGCTTCTTCAGCAGTAATTGACCTTTCTCGCGCTCATCCTGCACGTTCTTCTTGTCCCCTAGCACCGTGCGCCCCGAATTTTCTTTGTTCATGTTCAGTTGACCCATCGCCTGCAGCAGCCCTGTTATGAAATCCGACGGCTGACTTTGGAGGGAGCGCGGCTTTGACAGACGACTCGCAGGTCGCTGCCCAAATGACGTTAGTTAGATCTCGTTACCCTAGCACGTGATGAACGCTCACCAGAGGTTCCGGGGGTGGTGGCCAGATAAACCGGTCTGGGTCTTCGTACCCGAGGTCGCTCGCCAGGTCACGGAAGCGGCCCCGCCAGTACGCATAGTCCGGCTTTTCCGCAAAGCCTAGACCGCGACAGTACTGCAGGAAGTTCTCAAACTCTTCCGGTAGGCCCCTGGCGAGGACCTCCGGCCGCGCCGCGCTCTTCTCCCGTTTCAGACGGTCGTGCGCCGCCTCATCGCGCGGAATGCCGTTCCGCGTCCACGGCAGGCCACCCGGGGTAAGTATATGGAGCAGCAGAAGCGCAGCGGATTCGAGGTCGTCCCGTCTCGAGCACGCTATACCGTCAAACGCCGTTGAGTTTTAACAAGATCAACCAACTCGGAACTGACTAGAGAGTGTGCGGCGCACTTTTTCCCCGGCAATGGACGTTCACACTCGAGAACCAATAATTTCCAATAAAACTCCTCTCGCTCCGATTTGCGATGTGCTTCTGCCTGTGGTCAAGGTATCGCTTTGCAAATCCAAAATCTATCATGTATATCGTCTCGCGTCTTGGCTCGAGCCCAACGACGCAATTGCCGAGCTGCACGTCCCTGTGCAGCACGCCTCGCGAGTGCATGAACTCCAGGCGCGAGATCTGTGCACGTACAATCCGAGGGAATCAGCGCCGCCAAAAAAAAAATATGACGAGAGGTGCACACCAGCTGAATGGCGATAGTGCAAACGCTCCGAAGGTCCAGCCTACCCTTCCCCGCTTTCCGATATAGTCTGTCAAGACTGCTCCCTAATAGATCCATAGCTAGATAGTCCCACCGTCCCCACACCCCAGATGCCCACAGCGTAGGCATTCCAACACCGCCTTGTAATAATGGATAGATTTGACGTTCATGCGGGTTCGAGGGATATGAAACGTCAACCGACTGCACTTTGAGCGCGACTACTTGTCCGTTATGTACATTCGTCGCCCGAAACGTCGATCCTGAGATTCCCAATGGAGTTCAGTTTGCTATTGCTGGCCAAATGCCTGCATACCTGATACACCTGAACCAAGCGGTTGTCCGAGGAGGTAATTTCCAATCACTGAAGGAAAGGCATTCGCCTGGTTTGACATGGTATATATATCCCGAAGTTGGTATTGCACCGGCCAGGAAAGGACCTAGAGTGGTGATTGATTTATAGAAGCTCGGCGCTTGTCCTTGAGCTATAGTCACGCGTTAAGGTGGTTCAGAAACGCGAAACGCGCGGAGAGCACGTGATCGTATGAATGCTCTGATCTGATCTCTGATACATACATTCACTCTTTCGTCAACATTTGCCTACTGTATTTCTCCCCTTCATCTCAAAAACCCTAGAAATTACACAATCTCAGACGCATAGTGGTTTGTCTGGCCGCTCAACTCAGTCTGCCGCAACAATGGCAGAGGGGCGTCGTATTTGTCCATCATGACTTCAACGAGCTGGATACAGGTCGCGCTTGCAAATGACGCATCCTCCAGCAACGCGTCTAGTTCACGTTTTGTGCGCACAGTGTACGACTTGGGTTTGGGAGAGATTTCCTCTGGAGCCAAGACGTCAAGAATGTGCGGGTATTTCCTGAACCAGCCTAAGCCTGTTGCCAGTTAGGGAGGAAAGAATAACGCACCAGTTTGCGACGTCATTATAGCGGCGCTCCATCCCATGCAGGTGTCGCTCAATAGTGTATCCCCTGTTATTCAGCACGAATATGATAGGTGCGAGGCCGTGCCGTATGGCCGTTGACAGCTCCTGGACGGTGAGTTGCAAGCTCCCGTCACCCGTGAAAAGCAGCGTTCTACCCTTTAGCTGCCTCTCGCGTGCTGCGAGTGAAGCTCCAACGGTCGCACCCGTCGCCCAGCCAATGCTGCCCCAAAGAATCTGGGAGAGATAGATCGCCTTAGCTGGCAGTTGCATCTCGAGAGCACCGAAGCTCGATGTGCCCGTCTCCGTGCAAACCACGTCCTCGGGGCGTATAAATTGCGATATGCGCGGCCAAAAATAGAGATGGGATATAATCTCTTCTCCCAGGGGATCTTCTCCCGCTTTGGGGAGGGTGGGGCGGAACGAAGGAACACTTGCGGTGGAAGCAGGCGAGTCAAGTGATTGCAAGCGCGCGGTCAGTTTTGGAAGCAGATGCTTCATTCCCAGTCCAGGGTAGAGCGCATACTGCACCCGCGTGTGGTCTGAATGTAACTGATGGGGGATGAGCATTGCAGACGGTGTACGCTGGGGAAATTTTACGCTACCTCGACAGTGGTCGCCCGCGAGGTGCGGTATGTGAAATTGCCAGTATTGAAGTCTGATTTAAGGCTACCGATAGAGAGAACGAGCTTTGCACTCTCGACTTTTTCCTTAATTTCCGGGTGTGAAATGGAGCCGACGTATATCTGTGAGAGTAAGATTAGCACCAATTCTCAGTTACAACGAGCAATGGTAACGGACTCCACCGTAGCGTTCTGAATCCTCTGGGACGGCCGTTTTACCCATGGGAGCAGAATAAACGGGGAACCCGGTACGTTGTATGAGGTCAGAAACTTCTTCCGTGACGTCATGGCGAATCGTACACGCATCGACGAGAACGATTACGTCCTGACCAGCTTTCACCACCAGTTTTTGGATCTCGTCGAGAACAAACTCCTCTGCAGCTAGGTCGATCGTTTGAGGGATGGGCTTGAGGGGAGTGTCCAGATTGCCGCGAGGAATCTTGTTGTACACCCGATCTGTGGGGAGTTCGAGATACACAGGCCGAGCCTGACATGGCATGGTGAGTTGGCTGAGCTCATTGTACGACGTGAGAGCTTACGGATGTGATGCAATCCGTCAGGACGCGGTCAATCTCAGATGCCGCGGAGGCTATTTCAAAGACGGTTCCCTGAGACCACGTAAATTGTTTGGCTGCTTGTAAATATGCATCATATCTGTGGAGAAGTGAGTGCCAAGAACAGACATTCAGGAAACTTCGCGTACCTCCCGTCTCCGAGGGTGTGGTGGAGCATAGGCTTGATCTTCTGTTGCTCAGTACTTGGGACACCTACGATATGTACGACAGGTACATGTTCAGAGAAGGCTTAAGCACACATGACACATCAGAAATTTGAGGCTAGCATAACAATAACAAGCTCCGGACGAACCGCCAGCTATCCCATTGATTGCGCTGAGCTCTCCGACGCCAAAGCTACGGAGGATGGCAATGAAATGCATGCACACGGAGAAATGTATTAACTACGTACGTGGTGAGAATGGCACCTACACTACCGTGCTTGACACGGGCATAGCCGTCGGCGGCATAAGCTGCGTTTAATTCATTGCTGGATAGGGGTCAACGATAATGGTACGCGTCTTGATGAGGGACGTGTACCAGTTGCCAATCCAATCAATCTTGGAATGGTCCTCGACAAGGTCCTAGCCAGCATGTCAACGAAGGACGGCATATAAGATGACAATAAGACCCACCAAAAAGCCTGAAGGGCCGTCAGCATAGTCTCGAGAAGGAAAGAAATGGTTCACCTAAATTGAAGTCGCCAGGGACGCCGAACAGCGACTGGAGGTCAACTGAGAATCGGGCAAGAAAGGAATCAAAGAGGGTAAGAGCCTGCCTGAACACCGATTTGAGACAATCTTTCGAGGAGATAGTTGCCAATAGAGATGCTATCTTGACCTTCGTGGGCCATGGCGTACTATTTTGATAACAGTGTTAGGGCCGCACACCACTCTTTATATCTCGTTTCGTTTTTTATGTTCTCACAGCGCAGCGCCGGGAGAACACGGAATGGCAAGTGGGAGAAGAGGCGGCCTAGATTTGGCCAAGGCGAGTCTCGTTTGGTCTCGTTTACAGGCCGCGGGTCCAGTCAAGCTCTGGAGTGGGGTGGGTCTCCAATACATGATTCAATTCAATCATCGGCCCGACATGGTTCTCATTCCTCCACCTCACTGTCCGAGAAGTGTCGCCTCTTTGCTTGAGTTCGCGAGGGGGTCGTCGGCAATGGCAACGGTGATCCACAGATAGAGAAGCAATAATGCCTCGACCGCCGCGGCTTTGATGGGATGGGACGAGACTGGGCCAGACACATGAGCGCGTCTAGCCTGAGGGCAGCTAGGCACGACGGCCGCGGCTTTCTTTTATTCCTGTTAACGCTGAGCCTCAACTTGTTATCCCAATGCCTTGATCCCTCATTGCGTTCAAGTCAACCCCTACTTCACTTCAAGGTATCGTCAAGTCATTTTATAATCCAGCCCGAGCGCAACCACGGTCATCTCATTTCTTTGTGCTTTTCTGCCTAGCCAACACTTGATTGTGTCCCAAGATACTCACAGCCTTCGGTTCATGCGGTAATATGACCCTACATAGTAGTTCAACCAACTTTCTCGAAAAAAACAAACAAAAGTTCGATACACGCAGTCTGCTGCGGAGCGCCCTGTTATCTCTCAACTTCTGTCCATGGGAAGCCGCAAATGGGACTGGGACTGACACACCACAGCCACCTCTGAAGTACGTCGCATTGCCTCAATGGTTTCTTCCAAACCTACTTAGTAGTATGTGATTTAAACAAAACAAGATCCTATTACCTATGAAGGTGGCATCCCGTGAGCGTGAGACAACTCATCGAGGTCCGGACCTTCTACTACTAGTAATTGCATCTTTTCGTTCCTTGCGGTCTCCGGCCATGGCACCTCTCAGTTCGACACAAGCCTGCCGCAAGTACCTTGACCTGATCAATGGGATCTCTGCAAAGTACGTGAACTGGAATCCGCTGAGACGCATAGAGGTGAGCTAACCTCGAAATCAAATCCGAACCCTTGACTTGACGCACGCTTCCCACACAAGGTCGGAGATTATGGTCAAATTGACCCAGAGACTGGTCAGTTCGCCTGCGAGGGTAACATCTATCGAGACGAACCTCTTGCTTTGATCGCAAAGGATTATCCTCCGGTAGTTGATGATCCTGTCTATGAACTGAAGATCGATTCAAGCTTCACTACATGCATGAGCACGCCGCCGTAAGAAGCCAGAAAAATGACGGACTACTATTGTGCTCATGTCTAGCAGTGATTTCGACGACCTAGGTGATATCATCTACAAATGCCAATGGCAATTCAAGGACACCCGTGCGGCGTTCCTAGTCCTGCACCGTGCTCGGAAGACCAGCATCCCGAACTCGTTCCTTGATATGGCTCTCAAGCCTGAAAATCCCGTACCTGAGATTAGGACGAAAAACGTCGTCACTGACGTTTGGTCATGCCCCTCATTCGCCATGTATCTGTCCAACAAGTGTGGGTTTTGATTTTGATTTTTTGATAAAGGGCAGGGCGAACGTGGCACCGATCTGATCACTGCTCGCGTTGTAGCCAGCGAGCACGTAAAGATCGCCCTGCGCGCTCCTAACGCAGGGTCTGGGAGGGAGACAGGGTGGTACGCCCAAGGTAACTTCGGCGTGTACCAGTTTGGCAGCCTCCCGAATGAAGACTACCTCCCCCTGTACGAATTACAGAAGATCCGGAAAAGAAACCTGCATCCAAGGCGAGATGGCAGAGATCCAAACGAGATCATGTAAGTGGCATTCTTCTCAAGCATCCCCCTTACAGAGCAGTTATAGATGGGCTTCTACGGAATCACCTTGGCGACGTCTTGATGATGATGGTGTTGAAGTGCCTGGCGATGGCGGTGAATGGGTGAGTGTCACATTCCGATTTCATCAGTTGGGAGCCTTTCCCGCTAATACGTTAAACACGATTTGAAGGTCGACGAGGAGGGCGATACAGAGAGTGAGGATGAGTCGGAATGACCCAAACCCCCCGGGATGGAGGCCAGGGAGGCGGCTTTACCGTTCTGACAGATAAGCCGAAAGTTTAGAAACGCATATGCGTGGTGTAAATCATGTGGATTGATATTGATGAACCGTTGGTTGAGTTCAGTGAGAGTCCAGGGCCTTGGCCGAGAAGTTTCAGAGCAATCCTTGGCTCGGCAGTCAACTGCGCAAAGGACATTCTTGTGCGAAGTGTGAAGGTCGAGACAATCCGGGCCGGGTTCCACAACCTCACCTTGCCATGTTACATGCCCGACGGCTTATATTCACACTGATCGGCTTCCATTTTCGTTTGGATGCCCAGATTCGGAAGATACAGCAATTCCAAGGCACTGGTATGCACGGCCTGGTGTATGCTGCGCGAGGCTATACCGTACTTCTTGGTCGTAATCTTCAACGAAGGTGTCCTTTTGCCTCGTTGATTCCAGGCTGTGTCCAGGCATTCAGCGAAATTGTATCGGAATTGTATTTTAGGAAGTACCTCGTTTCCGACGGAGCCTGTCATGAAGAATACGTTGTGGAACCGACGGGACAATACACATCGTTGGATATGAACTAGCCCTCTCCTGGTCAATCACGGTCTCCGTTGCCCGTTGCTGTAGTTGGCCGTGCTATAATAAGATAAAGCTTAAACTGTCCAATTCTGTCAGGCATTAGGCGCCGTACATATAAGCTATATAGGCGTAGGTTCTCTTCTGCACTGCCCGCTGACCTGGGGATGTTTCTCTTCCGCACAAAGGAGAATGCTCAGCGCAAGTACGTTGACCTGATCTACGAGGCGGTCACAAAGTGGCCAAATTGGGACCCGCCCAAAACAATCCGGGTTAGCACCGCGTCACCTCTTGGTCTACCAGCCCGCTTGACCGTCCTCCACAAAACAGCCCGGTGATTTCGGCACGGTCGACAAAAAGACCGGCGAGTTGACGGTTGACGGAAACATATACACCCACCACGGTATCGCACAGATCGCCGACCGGTATCGTCCCATTGTGGAATCGGGGATTGATGATTATCAGATTCACTCTTTTGAAGTACGAGGGTTGGATGTCAGGGCTGGCGCAGGAGTGTAAGTCTCAACTCGAGCTTCCGCTTGCCCACCAATCTCAACAGAGATACAGAGACATTCCTGGTGGTCCAGGCATTATCTTCAAGAGCAGGTGGCAATTCAACAGCAGGCGCGGCGCGATCTTGTTAATGCACGAACCGCGAATGACACGCGTCCCTGACGAATTTTTTTCCGCACCCGAGTCCCTCCATCTTCCCGTTCTCAAGGGCAAATATGTTGTGTATCAAGTCTGGAATTGCCCTGGGTACTACATGTACCTCTCTAGTCGAGGTGGGTACTCAGGACCTCTTCGTGTCCTTTCCGATGACGTGAATTTCTACCAGCGAAGGAGCAAGTGGCAGTCGGCTTGCGGGCGCAGATACCCACCGCAATGGCTCCAGGTGTCAAGATCAGCCCCAATGTGAACGTTAGCTGGGTTTCTGAGGGTTGCACCGGCGTCCGTCAGTACGCTTACAAGCCGGACGCGGTTTATACCCCACTGTTCTGCATGAAGTCAATACGGAAACCTCTGAATAGGAGAGACGATAGTGACGTTGGTGGAGAGGATGGGTGAGTACTTCTTTCACAGCTCGATAATGCTTGCGCTGAGCACGAATAATTTAGGTGGTATGAAGCGGATTTTCCGTGGAAGAATTTGGATGACGAAGGGGTCACAGAGTCCGAGGATACTTACGATGATGGCCCGGACGACGACAACGACAACAACAACGACTAGATACATTCTTTCCTTTTTTCTGTATTTAGCAATTTCATCAGCCCGATATGCAATTTATTTAGAGCATGGATGAAATCAGAAACCATGAGACTTTAATTGTGCAACCTCCGTAATTGACGACACATCGTTTTGTGGAGTAATTTCGATCGTTGAAATCACTTGTGTTTTACAGCGCGCGTGATATGGTAGAACATACAACCTGAACATTTAATTCTTTCCTGTATTGTTATTCTTAAAGTCTTAGAAATTTGACCAACCCCAAGAAGCTGTAATAAGAGCATCAATTTTGGACCTCGCTTTAAGCGTTGGAAAGGTGGTAGACACCGCTACACCGCTAATCACTGCATGTTGTTGTATGACCGATATGATCCCCTTTCGATTCCCTGATTAGCGAACCTACTTCGTTCATTCACATAACTCAGCCTCTCCCCCATTTTTCGTTTGTTTCGCAGTGCTTTCGTTCATCGCAAAAGAGCTACACAACACCGCCTTTAAGGCATGCACAGCCCCGAGATACGCTACGTTGGGCTGTACTACTGTATCTTTGGTCGCAGCTGGACATGGTTTGCCTCGTGACTTTTAGGCTGTGTCCTAGTTGGAATCCCCTGCCCCACTCTCCTAACATTCCAGAAGGGACGCTGTGCATCCGTCCGATCTGAAGGGATCTTTTCACCAGTCTCACGACACCTGTACGGTGTATTGCCTTACCCTGGGTCAGTATAAGGTGGCCTCCTAGTAATCCTCTCCTGCTCCACTCAAGATCCCTTCTCCCAACGTGACTGAGCTCAATTTATCCAGTCCTGTCAAAGCTAGACGCCGTACATATATCCGTATATAACTCCAAGGGTCTGCTCCCTGCACTGCCAACGAACGTATCATGTTTCGCTTCCACACAAGAGAGAACGCTCAGCGCAAGTACGTCGACCTGGTAAAGGAGGCGTCCGCAAAGTGGCCCAATTGGGACCCGTCTAGAAATATTCGGGTTAGTATCGCGTCGCCTCTTGGGTTCCATTGTAGTAATTGATCGTTCCCCGTGAATACAGCCCGGCGAATTTGGCACCGTCAACAAAACGACGGGAGACTTTTTCGTTGAGGGAAGCATATATACCCACACCGACATCGCAAAGATCGCGGCCCAGCATCCTCCCGTTCAGGAAGTCGAGATTGATTATTTTCAGATCCCTTCATTTGAAGTACGGGGATTGGATGCCAAGGCCAACGATAAGGGGTAAGTCTCATTTGTCTGGAGTTTTTTCACCTCGCCACCAATCTCATCCGAGATACAGGGACAAAGGTCTTCTCATGAAAGGCCAGTGGCAGTTTAACGACAAGCGCGGCGCGATCTTGTTGATGCACCGGCCACGACTGACACGCGTCCCCGACGAATTTTTCAACGCCGCCCTCCATCTTCCCATTCTCAAGGGCAAGTGTGTGGTGCATCAAGTCTGGAATTGTCCCGGCTTCTACATGTACTTGTCCAATAGATGTGCGTTCTCACAGCCTTTTCTTGTGCGTTCCCGGGGAGTAAAACTCTCTTCCATCTAGCGAGCGAGCAAGTGACAGTCAGCTTGCGTACGGGAATAAACCCCTCAGCGGGACCAGGTGCCAATCCCGACCCCCCCGTGACCCACCATTGGTCTGCCGAAGGCAGCACGGGCGTCCGTCAGTACGCTTACAAACCCGATGAGGTCTATACTCCGCTGTTCTGCCTGAAGTCGATACGGAAACCGCTATTGAGGAGAGACGAGAGCAGCCTGGGAAAGGAAGCGTGAGTACCCCTTCTACCCTTAGATTATGCGCGCATTCAAGACGAGAAATTTAGGTGGCATGAAACAGATGTGCCGTGGGGCTATCTGGATGAGGAAGGCGTGACTGAGCCAGAGGACGTGTATGATGACGGAGAAGACGACGACCCCTAGATTATTTTTTTTCTCTTTTTGGCTTTACCGTATTCATCAGCACGGACTATAGTTTGTGTATCCTGTACCAGAATAGATACCAGGAAACGAAGTGTCGTTTCTGCGTTGAAGTCGTGAATCTGCTCCAGCAAGTCTCCCAGCGAATGTGCGCATACAGAACCCTCCCCTATCCAGCCCGTCCTCCTGGGATGCTGCCAGGCGGGACGGTGCTAGTCCCGAAGTTCTAGATCCTTCTGTGTGAAGAGTGTCTGAAAGTTCTGAGAAACGGTGTGCACCAGCAAACAAGAATAGTACGATTGTAGCGGGTGATTCTCACACGCCCTAATGTAAGGGAGACATGCGGACGTCGATCGATGCGTCTAAAGGAAGGCTGACAATGATCCGTGTACATATCCATCGAACCCAAGTTATTCGATATCGACGTTGGTGATCTTGATATCCTCATATGGCTTGTCAGCCTTGCTCGTCTTCACATTCTCGATCGCATGCACCGTCTCCAACCCAGAAAAAACGCGCCCAAAGATCGTGTGCTTCTTGTCGAGCCACGGCGTGGCATTCGTAGTGATGAAGAACTGCGATCCGTTCGTGTTCGGTCCTGCGTTCGCCATACTCAAAGTATATGGCCTGCAAGAAGAAAAAAATAAAATGGGAAAAAGGAATGTCATGATCAATTTCCGTGTGAACAGTCAGTCACATACCGATCGTGCTTCAACTCGTCCGAAAACTCGTCCTCAAATTCACGATCCCAGATGCTCGTCCCGCCCGTGCCGTCCCCGAGCGGGTCGCCCGTCTGTATCATAAACTTGGGGATCACACGGTGGAAGAGCACGCCGTCGTAATACCCGCTCCGCGCGTGCCCGATAAAGTTCTCCACCGCCTTGGGCGCCTGCTGCGGGAACAGCCGCAAGTGCATGTCGCCCAGCGTCGTGTGGATCGTCGCGGACGAAGCGAGCGTCGCCGCGCGCGACGCCGCGGCCGGTGCAGAAGCCGCGATCGTCTGTTCTTCGCGCGTCGGGCGCTCGTTGAAGATGTCCCGGTCGCCTGATTTCGAACTACTCTCCCTAATGATCCACCGCCATCGCGGGGGTTGGCGTCAAATTCCCGACGCAAGACACGACAAAGTAAAATGGTGAGGAACGTACTCGGGCTCGTTGCGCGTGAACATGTAAAACCGCTGTCGCTTGAGGCCCGTGCCGAACAGTGTCGGGTCACGCACTGCCTTGTCTGCCAGGATGGGGTTGGCCGAAGTGACCATCGCCACGGTGGTGATCCCCTTCTTGGCTGGCGCGCCCTGATACAGACTCAGGTTCATCCATCGCACTGTCTCGTCCTTTCCCAAAAGTCGCACGACGCGATTCGTGACCGTGTTTACAACTGGGGCGTCAAATTAATATGCGCCACGAAAGGCAGGGGGCTGCGGACGTGCACACCTTTGATGCCCAACAACGTCGGGTACAGCACAAAAGCACCGCTCTCATCCCACACCGCATTTATCCACGCCCCAGGGACCTTCCCATCTGGGCCGGGGAGCTCGAGCTCCTTTTCCACCGCAAGGCGACGACCAAACTCCATGTCTTCGACCTTGTACACTGCCGTGCCAGCCTGCTGCATTTCCTGAATGGCCGCAAGGGATTCGTCGTACTTCCTGGTCAACTTTCCCGTCAGGAAAGAGAAGATGCGGATCTGACGGTCGGGCAGCGAGAATGTGATGAACGATGACGAGTCTGGGGAGAGCGTGATACATGTAGGCGTTGATTTCGTCTAAGAAGATAAGATTGAGAATGAGGAAGAGAGAAGCGGGCGCGGGACACACACCTTCTTGAACTCATACAAGTCAGTTTGGCTCTTGAATGACCATAACCCGGGTACATTGGTGGGCAACTCGAATTGCTCGCTCGGCTTCCAATACTCGACAAAGCCACCTTCGTCCGCCGAGATGACGCAGTCGAACCTGTCACTGTACTACCTCTGTGTGTCAGACGACAATCGTCCCGCAACCACACCAGCAAACAGAGAGGGACGCACAGTCATCAAATGAACTGGGAACCGATGCAGCTTCTCTGCCGTCTCCAATGGTTTTCCGTCCCCGCGGCCATCATATAGTCGAATAGTACCAGAATGTTGGTCCGAGCTGAAGGGTCGTAAGCAAGTTGGGACAACAGCGGTGATCAGAGGGAGGACATGCATGGCAAGGATGCTCTGCGCTTGGCCTCTTCTGTGCACCCAGCAGCAAGCTTTCGGCGTGAAACCAGGCTTGATCATATTGATCATGTCTAAGTGATGGTCAACGGAGGTGGAAGGTGTCAGAACATACCAACACGGGAGAACGTCCTACGCACCAAAGTTGATGACGTCGAACACCTTTGCGCTCTCGCCCTCTGCGATAGTCGCGAACAGCTCCCCGTCCGCACTCGCAGAGACACCCACGATGGGCGTCATGTGCGCGCGATAATGTTTGACAAACTCGATCCCCGTCTCCTGCTTCTTCCACAACTTGAGGTGTCCATCGACCGAAGTCGTGATGACGAAGTCCGTGCTGTTCATATCATGGCCCCAACAGTGACATTCGGACGAGGAACTGTAAGCCTACACTCGCGTCCAAGCAGAGCAACGACGCACCGTGTGACGACTACAAAGTTGATCACGTCGCGGTGCATGAAACTTTTGTGGTACCGATCTGCGCTCGGTAGATGGTCCAGGAAGAGTCGTTCATGAGGAAGAACTATAACGAGGGTCGTCCTTAGGACCAAAGTTCGTATGGTGATGCCAAACGCACCTTTGCGTTTCTTTTTCGTGCCAGCATTTTCGGGTGCGCCTTCGGGCATTGGCATTGGCCCTACGTCGTCATCGCTCTCTTCATCATCCTGGGGGCCCGACGGTGGATTCATCTCTGTATCTTCTGGGATATCAGCTCCGGGGCCATTTCGAGCGCGTTTGCCCAGGACGGACGCATCTTGCTCGGAATCGGACATGGTTTACGACTCGCGTCAATTTCAGAGTAAATCCATTCAAATAACATCCACACCGCACAAATACATCATTACAGTAATATCTAGAAATATGATGGCTACATAACGACACAATCCTTGTTACGGGGACCATTAGCTCGCTCAGCTTCGAGGGACGCCAGAATGACTTTCTCATCCTCACTGAGCAGCTACTTTGTGTATTGGCTTTCTGATTCACAAAATAGTACCATCGACTCACCCCTTTCTGAGCACGAGCTCGCATTGCCCGGATCTGGCTATCCCTCTCTTGCTTCGAACGTCTGGAGTAGTAAAGATACAGTCATCACGCAGATGCGAATAACGGGCGGGGTATAAATGAGTTGAAATCAAAGGGTGATTTGGGCGTGAGTTTGGGTGAGTGGTGATCCGGAAGGTCAGTGGGGGCGGGTATTTCATTAACGGGAGGTATTGTAAGCGTGGAGGACCTACAGCGTCATGAGAGGTCACCGATTACGATGGGCGCAAACTTTACTTACCGTTCAGTTTTTGAGAAAGGCTTAGGACGTGAGGTATTGCTCTTCGAGCCGGAGGCGGCAACACCCGAAGATGAGGCCACGCCGATGGCAGGGGGTGATACCGTAGAGGCCGTCGTGGGAGGTGACAACGCCGAGGGTTTCACGGAAGCAGCAGCACGCTTGATGGCAGCCAAACCTCTGGAGTTAGTTACGGGAACCCGAGGGCTTGGTTTGCTTGCGGTGCTTGGGGGAGAAAGCGACGCAGTCGATGTGATCGAGGAGCAGCTGTGTGAACTCGGGAAGCGATGTTCCGGACAGAACTTCTGATGGCATTTCTGTAAACGAGACGGCGGGTCAGATAATCGGTGGTGCTTTCCAAAAAAAAACAAAAGAATTCACATCGCATTGAATTGAGGCGAATAGGAGTTTCCCGCATTTGGGTCTTGCGCACTTTGGTGTTGCGCTGGACTTCTGGGACCGACCAGTCATGACGGAGCAATCCATGGTGAGGTGGCGTTCCATCCTTATGTTAGGATCCTCGCCTGGAGGAATGGACACAGGTTCATTGCAAAGAGGGCCTGGGGATAAGGGGAATTGGTTTAGATCACACGGGGAATACAAGAATAGCGCGCACAATCAGGAGCTACTCGGTTGTATTTAGATTCATCATACTTTGCACAGTTGTGCGAAGCAGGCTTAAAATGGTCAGCACAGAAAGAGTTTGCACAATGCTGGCATTTGAATGGCAAGAAGTCCACGAGATGACAGGATGGGTGTGAACATTGGCGACCAATGGCTAGAATGTGTTCATCACGCGTAGGGTTTGGAGCTGAGGAGGAAGATGACATGGTATCGAAGAGAAAGAGGTATAATAAGAGGGAGAGTTGGTTGGGACAAGTGGCAGTGGTATATAAAGGCGAGATTACGCGTACAAATGACTAACGCGGCATCGCATAGCTGCTGCACACATCGGCACGTGACATTACCCGAGGTTGGTAGAAGATTCGAGGACTTCCGACCCTGGCCTAGCATGGGTTCGGGAATTCTCCAAGACCGGAAAGTGAGATAGCCATCCGGCAGACGACTTGTGGTCAGGTATGCCATATCGTTCAACGTCTGACGTCCCCAGGAACCGTGGAGCATGGACGAGAGAATTAAGCGTGGCAGAAGTACTCTCCAAGATCATCTCGGTATATGCACGACGGTCTGCTAGCATTATGAACCGGGAAGCCTTGCATGGCAGACGAGCTTGCAAAGATGGTCGCTCACAGACACTCAGGCCACTGTGAATATGGGCAAACAACCTATATATATTTGAACTCTTCAGCAATGGCACACTCACTCTTTTACGTGGCTAATTCATACAAAGACAAAGGTTAATTCCCCAACTTGGCCAACGCAGAAGTGATTCCTTCCTCCGCCCAATCCTCCAGTACAACTGGACGGGGCTTCCATCCCAGAGCATCCGCACGTTCTCCTCGGAGATGCTGGCTCGATCCAACGAACAAGTTTCCCCTGTGGGAAGGAAGATACCACCTCATGTGCGAGATAGATTAGAGGCTAGGAGCACGCACGGTGGCTGAAGAGCAGATACACTCTGCGGCTCGCCGTCTTCCAACTTTCCCAGCTTCTTGAGCGTAGCACCAACCACGGTTGTAATGTGTTTCCAAGCGAGTGGAGTGCTAGCGGCGATGTAATACCTCGAATACGGGCTTGCCTTGGCGTCCACACCACTCAGCGCGCGTATAAAGAGGAGACCGTAAAGGGCGACCAGGTCGTCCAAGCGGACCTGGTATAAAGAACACAAACAGGGGTGAGCGTATGTATTGTAAGGAACACATGCACACACCATATAAAACACACTGGATCCCTCGCCTACATAGATGGGCTTCTTAAACGCGAGCGTGACTTGCATGATGAACTTGAAAAAGATCGAGGCCGTAGGCAATGGTGCATTAGATGGACCAACGATCCCTCCGGGGCATACGATGTACGAGACGGTATAACCCTCCTCCGCAGCGCGCAATATCCTCACGGGATAGAATGAATACGACGGATTGGGAGGGAGATCATGCCAGAACACCTACTCCACGTCCACTGGGCCATGCATCATCTGAGTGTTGATGGAGCGGATGTCTGCCTCGTTCCCATCCTACAGAACCGCACAGAGAAAGTGAGACTAACAGTCATATGTATAGCATCACTGGCGTACATTCCAAACCTTGCCGTTCGGATCGTGCCTGCCCTCTGTCGTACCATCCGCGAAGATGGCCACACCGCTCGTGTGCAGCAGGATTGCCGGGGCTTTCTTATCCTCCACAACACGCGCCTTTTGCCCAGCAAGGATGGCCGTGTTGAGCCCTACATCGTCGCTATCGGCCTGGTTGAAGGTGATGTCCGCCGTCCGGGCATGTGATGTGATCAGATCGACATCGCTGAAGCTCCCATGGACGACTTCCACCCCCAAGTCTTGAAAGGCTTTTTTGTGCGCTGGATTGCGGATCAGCGCAGTGACCTTCAAGTTATATTTGTAGTGCTTGAGGAGGTGAACTAACACAGCGCCTTTTCAAGAAGGAACGTCGTGATCAACTCGGTCCTAATGATATTCTTACAGAGACGACTGATTGTACATACCGCCCAGATAGCCAGTCGCTCCAACGTAGAAGACATGGGCCATTTTTCAATGATCGTACTGAGATAAAAGAGAACAAGGAAAGACCTAGGCTGCCGCATGATATAGCTCTACCGACGGAGAACGCCGAATCCGCATCGGCTGTGACGAAGAGCTGACGAAGAGCCCCAGACGGAAGTATAAGAAAGGGGTGCGCGCATCCAGTAATAAAGTGGTGACCAATATTCCTTGTCTTTGTTATCAAGCCAATTACTCGCAACGCGACGATAACGTGACTGAGGCACGAAGGCGAAACGATTGGCGATGTGAGGTTGTCGTCTGAGCTGCGGGCAGAACGTAACGTAACGCACGCGTCGGAAAGCTCGTCGCAAGGGCCACGCGACCGCTGTACTTACTTTTTCTGGAACAACTGAAATTGCGAGTTGAAGGGCGAGCACATATCAACTCAACAAGTGGTCACAGAGTTGCAGTGGGGTGGTTTACGGCATCAACACTGGAGCGCTCGGGCCCCATGCTGAGGTGTGGCACCGAAGTGAGTAGAGGCATAACTGATGCACGATGGATTTCAGTTACTACGGAGGTGATGGATGTCATCCATCTCAGAGGTGACAATAACTTGAATGTGTTCCAGTCAACCTGGCAGGGCAGTGAATTGAGGGTACACAGACAATACCAGTCATAGATTAGTGGTTTCAAAGGAGGGGCCATGGAAACAACGCTATAGCAACTGGCACGATAGTGACGATACCTGTCGCACTATTCGAAGGCTTGAACCTCATAGAAAGATGGCAACATCATCAACGACGATTCCGGTCCACAAATATCGAAAAAGGGGATGTGGCGTTCCGCAAATTTTAGACGATGACCCAGGCGGATGAAATGAAGGGATATGGAAATTTCCATCGTAATGGAGCAAAGGCTGTGGAAGGGGTGGAAGGAGGCGGTGGAACAGGGTCAAGTTTGAGTCAACTGAGGCCAGAGACTGGTCAGAATAACACGATTGATTTCGATTTTGGACAATGCAAGAGCAGAGACGCGTGTGCAGTGGTTGTGGGTGGCGTCACGCATGGATCAGCCCAAGGATTGTTCTCTCATGGCATTCATCAAGGCAACCTTCGAGTATGGCAAGCTACACCAAGAGCTATAGTGTTGGTCGCGTCTAGGATTACGATGGCTTCCGTCTGTACCCCCGTGGCCATTGGAGGGTGGCGATCTGTGTCGGCCGGGACGAATGACGTTACTAAATAGAGCAACTTGCGCAATCGGACTTCCCTATTCGACGCGCTAGCTCCAGTTCCGGCCGTTTCGAATACCGCCGACGAGAACTATGATTACAGCCTCAGGCGAGAAATGGTAGCATTTGCCCACAATTGTCTAATATTGCCGAGAGTCGCCCTTGGACGAGTATATAATTCACTAACAGCGACTCGGAGCACTCTGATCTTGACCGCCATGTCCAAGTCTATTATCATCTCCTTCACCTTTGTGAGTTTTCTCCCCTTTCAGATGCGACGATCGCGGACTTATCGTGTCATAGATCAGACATGGAGAATCTACTGACAACGTGGTGTGTCCACTCCACGATGAACACACCTTTTCTGTATTCACGCATAGCTGGTAGAAATCCGTATGGGCTGGCTGGAAAGACGCACCTCTCTCCAATTACGGTGCGTGTCATGTGTCATGTAGGGATCATCCAATCTTGACTCATGGCATCTTAGGGATGAACGTATGTTGCCAACACTTATCTGCAATCGTTGGCTTTGACGTGATTGCTCTGCAGCAAGCGCGCGCTCTCGGCGAATTCCTCTCAGACACCCACTTCAACGCCATTCACGCGTCTGACCTTAAGCGTGCTTTTGCAACGGCGCAGGCCGTATATGATGGACAGAAGGATCCTAAGCCAACTTTCGACTCGTCAGAACTGCTCCGCGAACAGAACTTTGGCGTCGCAGAGGGAAAACCATGGTCGTTAGCCAATAGACGGGCTATAAACCTCGAAGAGGAGATGGCGAAAGGTGTATACCCCACGCTCCATGGCAGTGACGAGAAATTCCCTCAAGGGGAGAGTATCAATGACCTCGCTGACCGTGCAAAGAGAGCCAACACCGCATTCGTGCTCCCCCATGTGTGGCAAGCTGCCAAAGAAGGCAAAACCGGCATTCATGTTGCTGTTGTCAGCCATGGCCTATGTATAAGCCAAATGATCTCCGAGTTACTCAAGTTGAGTGCAAGACAAGATAATGTAAAGGACTACCGCGGTCTCCTCAACACCGCTTGGACGCGAGTTGCCATCGAAATTGAGGTTCGTGTGTTGGGTCAAATGATAGTACACCAGCTAACGTCCTACAGGGATCGCTGGAAGGCCAGCCAGTAGACGTGGAAAAAGAGCGACCTTTGTTGATTATGCGTGTAACTGACGTCAACCGCCACTCACACACAGACAATATTGTATGGCACCATCGTTACAATGCTCGCGTTGGCTTGCTAACGCCAGACTCGACGTTTCAGACACGGCAGAAGGGGGGCATAGGAAGCGCGGCTTATGACCCCAAGCAGAAAGACATAAGGGCATTCTTCGGAGGAAAAACAGAACTCTCGCCTGAATCTAGCACGAAGGCTCATGACCAAGTCACGGATGAGTAAGAGAGGACCGATTACATCAATTTCTTAGAATTTCTCGCACTCTTGGATATTTCATTATGAATATTGCACAAGGGACGAATTGAGTGCCCAGGACTACTGCCCAATGGGGGCCTACGATGGCGCGGGTCATATCCGTCTTGGTAAAGATCATCAATGAGTCGGTCACGCAAAACACAAGAACTCATCCGGTCCGAACGCTCACCAAGGTATTGATTCACCCATCAGCTGTATGGCATCAACTTCTTAAGTTTGGCCGTCTGCGATGGGCCTGAATACGCCGTCAACGACAAACGATTCTTTCTTCCTGGGCGCTTGGAAACATTCAAGTGGGAGTGACCAGAATGTGCCTGAGGATGGGGGGCAAAAGAACAAGACGTCACTATCCCGCAAGCAAAAGGGTTTTGAACGCTGCTGACGCGCTTGAACACTCCAGAGGCTAATGCACGCCACCTTTTCTTTGAGCCGGAGTGAGTTTTCAGCTTCGGATAACCGAGTGTTGCCGAGGAAGAGAAGAGACGAGGTGATAGCACAATAAATTGACGCGCTGTAGAAAGGAAAGACAACATGGTCATGGTACGCGGTTTTGTCGAAAGAGAGTGCTGATTATGTAACACCGATTAACGCATGCCCATGAGTCGGCGTTGTCAAACGTCCAACTACCATCAGGCATCAGGCATACGAGGATCGACCCAACGCTTCCATTCAGTCTTACAAGAAATTGTTGTGGCCATGAGTTCGAGCCAGTCGTTGACAGATCCCACAAGTGATGCCGACCGCGTACGCGTCGCGTCCATGTCCGCCTCTATGGTCGATATCTGTTAACTGTCGTTTCCTCAGATCCGCATGAAGCGGCTGGCAAAGCTGCAGGCATCCTCTGCTAGCGCATCTTCCGCGCCGTCTGCCTCTTCGTCCACAGCGCCACCTCCAGCGCCCTCTCCCAAACCCAAGCCACCTCCTGCTGCACCCGCACCAAAGCCTGCGGCGGCGCCAGCTCCTCCCACACATCGTGCGCCACTCGTCGCGCCGAAGAAGAAAGCTAACATTGCTCCTCCTTTCGATTATAATACCTGGGAGAACGAGACTATCAGTCAAGTCTTTCAGGTCACTCTCGATGTGCGTTCTGTCCCCTCGATCCTAAGCCGTTCGTTTGTTTTGTTTAACCGGACTTTGGAGGACAGCCTGCGGAAGCGATGAAAAACGAATTTGAATACATATGGTTGAAGTCGGCTGTTGAGAGCGAGTCATCTGATGGTATACTTGGCTCGCGTCTGCGTACGGCACCGATTATTCATTCCTGTTGTTCACGTAGGCAACCTTCGTCTGACTTTCGATAACTTGGAATCGGTTGTGATTTCGCGTCTCGAACTTGACCCACAGTCTCCAGAGTACGTGTTCGGTTCCGACATCTATCTCACTGCTTCTAACGAGGTGCAGCCATGACGATGAATATCGCCTTTTCCTGTCCAAGGTCCCCACTAACCAAACGGTCTTCGAATATCTAGCTGGTGGTTGGAAGCGGTTGAACGCTGCAAAGTCAGCGCTTTTGAAGAAAGTCAGTGTCAATCCTCACTTCGTGGCCATGCGGTGCTAAACTGTTTCAAGGGCCACCCACCAGCCATGATTCAGAAGGCCCTCGAGTTAGAACAGAAGATGCGCCATCTCATCATCAGCTACATTGGCATCAACTTCCAGGCTCCTGATGCTTTCTATGCTCCCGCGGGGTTCGTTGGAGTTTGCTGTTGTGGACTTCTTGCTTACTTGTCCTCAACAGCAAAGATGTTGGCCCTCAAGAGCTTGTGAACGTCCTCCTTTCGCTCTCCACCCTGTCCACAGGGATGTATGGCGGTTCTACGCCAAGTCCCAACAGCCTCTTGGATTTTGAGATACCACAACTCCTTCAGGATATTGTTGACCGTTTTTGTCCCGAGGATGGACTTGCCGAAGTCCTCGGTCCCGTCGTGATCAAGTTGCTTTTCCACCCATCTCTCTTTCGAGAAGACGGCCTTGCTGCGAGCGACCCTCAGTGGCGCGGCATCCTCACAGGCTTACAGGCTCTCGTAGCCCACAAACAGATCGCAATCATGATCACAAATATGGATGAATGGAATCCGGCAGATGCCACTGCCATCACTTTCGAGACGACGAGTTTGATGGGTCCCCTCCTTCGGCTGAGCGTTTTCTCCCGGGAGTGGGTGCGTGCAGAACTTTGTCATTGATAGAGGTGGAGCTGAAGGCACCCACTAGCCATACATCTCAAGGATGTACTTCGCTAACGCGTCAACTCGCCCTGCCGTAGACATAGAATCTTCGCGCACCAGCCTGCGGGGGACGTTGAAGAGCCTGCAGGTAATATTCTCTTGGTGTGATGAGAGTTCGACGTTCACACCCCCTTTAGTCCACGTTGTTTCAGATTTTCAATTCTATCGTACGAGCGTCGCCAGAGAGTCGCGAAGCGGTGTTGGCATACTTCTCTCGCGTTATATCTCTCAACTTGAAGAGAACCGGTTTGCGGGTATGGCTATCCCCAGCTATACTCCTCTCTGCGACTCAGCCTGACATCCTTCAAGGTTGACCCTGCGACCGTGGCTACTGACAGTTTCATGACGAACGTCCACATTGTCCTACTCCATTTTGCTGAACCTTTCATGGACGCACAATTTACCAAGGTGAGCGCCACTGCTTTCTAACTGGACGCTTACTGACCAGTCACCCAGATTGATCGCATTGACCCGCGTTACTACGCCCACACAGCACGAATTGATTTAAAGGAAGAGACCCGGATAAACGCGACGAGTGAAGAAGCCTCGCAATGGGAGGACGCACACCGCCTCACCCCTGGTCCGTAGCGTCGTCGACACTTCCCTTGGCAAGTAATTGACCCTATCTAGGTGCCCCGCCCCCAAATTTCATTTCTGATATCTTCTACTTGGCCCTCGCCACCGGGCACTATGGTCTCCAAAAGACGTTACAAACGTTTGATGATCTGATCAAGGAGCACGACGAACTTGAAAGGCACCTCGACAACATCACCGCAGACAACACCTGGAGAGGTGTAAGTGTTTTCCGCAGTGTGTCGTCCTTCGTTGACATCGGAGACCCGCAGACACCAGTGCAGGCGCGTGTCGAAGCTGCCATAAAGCAAATGAAGGTTGCCGTTTTCACACGCCGACCGACACAAGCGCTGACAGGAATTGCTATTTAGGACGAGATAGACAAGGTTCAAGCAGCGCAAATGGCAGTGACAACGCAGCTTTATGAACCAGAGTTCCTCTTCCGCAGGAACACTTTCGCCTCCTTTGTCACGACTTGGCTTCTACGCTACGCTGATCCAAAGAAGACCCATCCCAAGCCCATTGTGGAGTCTGTATATGGCTTTCTTCAGCTTTTTGTTTCTTTTTTCACCTCCGGTCATAGACTCCCTCTCACAAAGGAGGTGCCCTTGGACTTCAGGGTCCTCCCGGAGTACATTCTGGAGGATATCATAGACTACCTTTTCTTTGCCGTCAGGTATACCTTGTTCTGCTGGTATCGGCAACAGACTCAAGTCTTTTCAGACATGGGCCATTTAGCCTCGAGTTGTCCGGAAAGGAAGAGGTCCTGATATTCACGATCGCGTTCATGTTGTCAACCTGGTGGATCAAAAATCCGTACTTGAAAAACAAGATAATTGACGTATGCTCGAGGTCTTCCTCTCGTTTTCTGATTACTGACGGCCTCTCAGATCCTCTTCTTCGCATGCTTTACCTATAGAGGACAACCTAGCCTCCTCGGCCCGTTGCTCAATTCACATCCAGTAGCACTGAAGTGTCTTATGCCAGCGCTGACGCATTTCTACATTGGTACGCTTATCCTGTCACGTTCAGTCGATCATGTAACGATCTGATACTTGACGGCAGAGGTTGAACAGACTGGCGCAAGTTCGCAATTTTACGACAAATTCAGTGAGCCGTTAATTCCAAATTGTATCATCCCGATAACCTTACTCATGGAACGCAGACGCACGGTAGGTCGAACAGAATGTGCTAAAGTGAACGCCAATCACTCACAAACGTTCCTAGGCGAAGCATTGCCTTTGTCTTGAAAGCCGTCTGGGGAAATCCCGCCCATCGGGAGGCCCTCATGAAAGAGACACTGTAAGCCCCTGTCCAAGTAACGCCTGTTGACGCTAATGCTCAAATCCCTCGAGGAACATCGACAAATTTGTTCGATTCGTCAACCTGATGATCAACGACGTCACCTACCTCATGGACGAGTCGCTCAGCGAGCTTGCTCAGATCTACAACATCCAGCAGGAAATGGCAAACCACGCAGCCTGGGGAGCGTTGCCACTCCAACAGCGCCGCGAGCGCGAAGGGACGCTACATAACTTGGAACGCCAAGCAACTTCATACACGCAGCTTGGCAACTCAACGGTGGACATGCTGAAGATCTTTACCGCAGAGACAAAGGAGCCCTTTATGATGCCTGAGATCGTTGACCGGCTGGCTGCCATGCTTAACTATAATCTGGACGCCCTCGTCGGGCCACGATGCAATGACCTTCGGGTGGACAACAAGGAAAAATACCATTTCAATCCCCGGCAGCTGCTCAGCGACGTCGTGCAGGTGTATTTGAACCTCGGTGACCAGGACACGTTCATCCGCGCTGTGGCGGGGGACGGACGAAGTTACAGGAAAGAGCTCTTCGAACACGCCGCGGCGATCTGTTCCAGGAACAACCTCAAGTCGCCGACCGAGATTGAGCAGTTAAGGTTGTTTGTTGCCAAGGCCGAGGAGGCCAAAGTGACGCTTGAGGCAGAAGAAGACCTTGGCGAGATCCCGGACGAATTCCTTGGTGGGCCCGGGTTCTTTCATTCATCAATCACCGTTTTCTCATCCGACACGCTTCGCTTTGCTGATTTTCTAGACCCACTGATGTTCACCGTCATGCGAGATCCAGTCATCTTGCCTACTTCACGAACGGTTATCGACCGGTCAACAATCAAATCCCATCTCCTTTCAGACGCCAAAGACCCCTTCAATCGTGTACCATTGTCTATCGAGGAGGTCATCCCCCGTGAGTGCTATCGCGAAGGAAAACGGATGCTGTTCTAACGTTCGTTAAATTTATATCCCCTTAGACCCCGAACTCAAGGGACAGATCGAGGCATTCCTTACTGAGAGAAGAAATAGGAAAGCAGCGGCCGTCGTGCAAGAGGAGGAAGTCGCGAAGATGGACGTAGAATAGCCATGAGCAGCGTTACATGATGTATTGTGGATTACCGAAGCTAGAGAGTCCCGGGTAATGCATGCCGATCTGTATTCCAGAAGTCACTGCTGAGAGGAGAGAACTGCAAGGCTTAGGCCTATTCCTCGTGCAAAACACCCCGAACGAGCGAGTTGTCAAGGCACCACCGAGTACTCTACCCTCCCCGTTTCCGCTTCCTTATTCCACGAGCCGACTCGATACCTCTCCCTCGCCCCCCACGCGGCCCTCTTCCCCTTCCTCCTCTGCCACGACCTCGCGCTGGCTTTGCGGATTGCGGTGCTGGTGGTGGTGGAATGAATGCTCAGCATGAAAGCGGAGAGGACATGGAACGACCGCGTACCGGGGGAAGCCGCCACTTCGACGTCCTCGTCCTCGCCGTAATCGGTACCCCCATCAGAACCCGTGTTGGCGCTCCCCTTGGGCGTTGGCGCCACGCTCTCGTCTCCGCTTTCCAGCGTGAGCGCGCTGCTGTCGCTCTCCGCCGTGAGTTGACTCGTCGGTCGTGCGGCTCCCCTCCCGCGCCGTGCTCCTCGACGGCCCTTGGGCGGGGGTGGGGGCGGTGAGGGGGAGGAAGAGGTGGAGGATGCGGATTGTCGGATGCGACGGGAGGAGATGATCGAGTCTAGCGATTCGTCGTATGGCAGGGCGAATTCTTTGCGGAAGTAAGGGTGTAGGGAAAGGTTGTCTGATGGGGAGGGTGAGTCGATGGCGCTCGGGGTGGAATGTGCGGAACCGGGCGATTCAAAGCCCTCGGCGTCCTGAGGAGGAGAAAGGAATAGACGTTGGGGTCAAGTTTTTTTTTTCTCCGGATGGGATGGAACGTACAAGGCTTTCTAGGGCTTCGATGTTGTAGCAACTTTGGAGTTTTTGCCATATGTCGTCAATGGTCACGTACCGACCGGTGTCTTGGTGGATGACGGTCCTTATGGATAAGACGTGAAAGTGACGATGGAGGCCGATCGGGCGAGCGCGCATTAGGGACCGGAAAAAGGCTATTTCACCCTCGACGGTGTCGAGAAATGGCACAGAAGGGTCAGGACCTTCGTGCAGTTCCATTAACTCCTGCCAACGCCGCGAGCGAGCTGTGGTGAGATGGAGAACGTCATGCTTCTGGGGTCTTCACTCACGTGGCACCAAGTGTCCGGTGTCTGTAGCCCTAAATTAGATATTTGTGTTTCCACTTACCTAGGATCTATCATCGTTTCTTTCTCCAGTACTAGTACCGGGTTACCGGACTATTGACTATTGACCTACGAAACCTTCTCCGGTGTCCCATCTCGCTCCATAGTGAGTCAGGTATGACTCAGTCTCAAATAGGACCACTATCGCCCATGTGTTCGTGCCTTCCACAATTTTTGACAAAGTTCGATGTTCTTTCAAACCTAATTGAAAATCCTTGCCGGTGTGGACTGTCCACAATGTCGACTTTTGCGACACCCGCCACATTAATATTCCCGCGTCTTTCCATTCGATGAAACGTGGGTGAACCTTGCTCCTTGGGGGGGCTTCACGGCCAGGGAATAATTTGTTTTGTCTCACAACTTTGCGTTCGAGTCTGATATAAACCCTTTGACAATTTGCTTGGCGGGGTGCCAAGTCTAGGAGATGGCATGCTCATGGCACTTTTTTTACTTCTGCTGCCGTCGGCTTGTCTTGCGGCACTACATATGAGCGCGTTGACGTCCAGGTATTGGCACCTCCAGCTGCGCAGGAAACTATGGTGATAAGCAGAAGTGTGCCCACGCCAGCTCCACCACAGAATATTCCACGCGCTGTGGAATGAACTTTCCACAAATTCCTGACTCTGCTCAACAAATCCAGACTCGTGGTCTTTTGTTCCTCTGCCACATCCAGCTCCAAAACACGAATCCATTGCATATAAGCTCGCGCACGGACATGCGTGGAAATTATCGACATCCCTTCCCTCCCAATACAATGCCGTTATCAATTGTCATTCCCACCTCCCCTGACCCAACCCAAAATATCTCCGATGACCCATCGAGAACCAGCGTGACGCCCTCGCAGGATATCGAGTCAGCGTCTGGATCGCCCTCTTCACAATCCCAAGGCACGGGCTCCCCCGTCTCGGTTTCCTCTCGCGTACGAGTGCCAGTGCCCTCGAGGAAAGGGTCCTCTCCTTCCTTATCAATATTTGGCCGAGCGAATCCCCCCGTTGTCCGCTGGTGCACTTCATCCGGTTCGCCGATCTCATCTTCCTCCACTCTCGTTGATTCTCCGCAAGAGGGGAATGAAGGCAGCAATAGGGCCGCCAACTGGGGACTACGTACCCATTTGCAAACCTGTCTCGACGAGAATAAGCTCGCAAATCGTGGCCTCACGATGGACAACGCCGTCTCACATTGCGTCTCCTTGAAGGGCTTCCAAAATCACACCAGCTTTCAACTGGACCGTTCATTTCAGCAGTTGCTCACGCATGCCACGATGCTCGACTTTGCCTTTGAAGAATCCAACCGCGAGGCTTTATCCCAAATTTTGCAAGGATTGGACAGAGGGGTAGAGGAGTTCCTCGAGGGTCTAGAGCGCCTGCCATTCGATCTCAGGAACACGCAAAGCTTTATTTCTGGCACCTCAGATATTTTGAAAGCTAAGTCCGCACTTCTGGGAGTTGCGGGTCAACTCGCGTCGAAAACGGATGATGAAGCCGTGCACCAAGCCGTGAAGCGCTGTCAGCATGAGCGCGACATACTCCTCAGGGCTATCCGCGTATTCTTCGACATTGCGGACCTCGAGTCGACGCTGCAAGATAAACTGACTCTCAAACGTGGGTGCCTTCTCTCTCCTCTGATTATTGTGAGCTTAATACAGTTCTCTGGCATAGCTGACAGCAGTCCCGAACCTTCCCCGAGACGAAGGTTCAGATTCCGGCTTTCACGCCGCCAGTCTACCAACGCCCGGCGCGCCAAGCTTCCAGATAGCCCAACTGTCTTAAAGCTCCGCCAACCTGAGCCCGAGCACAATGCCGCAGACGCGGACGAAGACGAGGAAGAGGACGAATTCAATTGCCACGTCATAATGGTCTCTGACCTCCTTGCACCACTGGATTCCGATGAATATTGGGGTGTCAGCATGCCCTATCCAGTGGGCGACGCTGCGGACATCGTTCTGTCCGAAGAGAGTCACTCCCTGCAAGCTGCAAGTTTGGCAGCGCTGGTGTACATCCTCACGGATCCACAAGCACACATTACCCCCAAGTGCGACGGCGACTTATTGCACACCTTCCTGTTCTGTTTCCGCTCCTTCTGCGACCCTGTCGAACTTGCAAAGGAACTCATCTCGCGACTCGAGGAGCAGCCTGGAGCTCTCAACAGTTCGCAGCGCAGTGCATGGCCTTTCTACCATTCCTGCGTGAAATCTCGCGTCTGGCACCTCATTAGTGCCTGGATCGACGAGTACTGGATACACGAGAAGGATCGCATCGCCGGCCTCCACATCAAAGACCTCGTCTCTCAGTCACCAGAGGAGTCAGAGCTCGAAGAGAGAGATGCGCTCGTTCGCAAGTTGGACGAGCGACGCGAAGCGGCCATCTCCCTTGCTCCTTCTGGCGACTTGGTAGAGGAGGAATCTCAGCCCGAAGCCACACTCGGCTCTTCTAGACGTATCGCGTGTCGTCAGAAGCCTATTCGATATAAGCGCAAGCTCCAGAAAAGAGTGGACGAGCACGTACAAAAGGTACCTCAATGGACGCCCACGGAGGAAGATTTCCGATCCGCCTGCGAACTGGACGACCTTATCCAGAGCATGGACGGTGCAGTACACATCCTCCAGCTCAACTCACGTGAGCTCTGCCAAGAGTTGGCCCACCAACTGGCCATTTTTATGTCCGAGGGCTACCGCAGGGTGATCCCGGAGGACCTGTGGTATCGCCACTATGGCTTGGGCCACGATTGCGACGGAGACATCGCCCGCTCCACTCAGCAAGCGTACGAAAGCGCACTGTCCTCGTGGGTTACTGGGTCAATCTTGAATCAAAGCGCGCCAATCCCCAGGGCGGCTGTCATGACCTTCTTCATCGCGTTGGCGCTGGTGCGTTCTCTCAAGAAAGTTCTCCCTTGCCGTACTCACTCTCCCGCCTTTTCTCGCAGCGGTCCCACGTGGAGCGCAATTTCAGCGCGATGGTCAACATTTACGATGGCCTGACACATCCATGCCTAGAGTCGCTCTCTGAAGTACGCCTGGTGGGTCCTTTCTTTCTCCTTTTTTTTTCCGGCGGATTCTCAAAGATTTATTTATCTTCATGTCCCAGCCGCTGAGCGAAACGTCGCGTTCGGCACTGGAAAGGCTGAGCGAACTTAAGGAGAACGTGGATGCAATCGCCCTCGAGGGGAAGGGAATGGCCCTGTTCCCTCGACCAGCTGTCCCTACTATGCGTACGCCCGCCGCCCGCCCGCTATATACGTAGAAACCGAGTTCTGACGTTCCTCCCTAGAATGGTATTTCAACTCTCTGGGAGCCGCGATCAACGCCAAGCCGCTCGTGCGCTCCACCAATTCGCTAACGCCAGTCGCAAACATGGAAAGATGCTTCAACATTACGCGCATCATCCGCGGTAAGCCAATATCCCTTCCTCGTCCTCCCCCGAACGATCATTGACGTTTCTTGGGGCAGAAATGGAGCACTGGCACGTGCCATATACCTACCCGCGAGCCGACAACGTCCAGGCTTGGCTTCAGAAGTGTTTGGAAGGGGCTATCGCTCGTAACGTCGAGAGAGAGAGCAACTGGATGTTTAAACAGAGGTGCGTTGATGGACTGATCCTCAAACGACATGCTCATGTGCTCATGGTCCGTGTAGCGAAGCCATCGAACAGTCTGGTCGTCCAGAGCCAACGAAACAGCACTTGAGATTACCTCGGCTTTCTATGTCCAATCCATTCGGCAAAAAGAACGCCAAGATAGAGTGGAAGGAGGCCACAATCTTTCAGCTCATCCCAGAGCTGGAAGCCCAAAACTAAGCCTGCCAGCCTTATACGTAACGGTTGAGATCAAAGGTCTCTACCGAACCCCCCACCATTTCTCATGTCCATTTACCACTAAATCATCTTTGTTCCGACGTCTCGGATGTGCACCATTGACCACTTTCTTTATATCTCCAACTCTCAGTGCCATATGACCATTACACACTCTTTGACCCATTTCATCTTGATTCCTCACTTTGTATTTAATAATTTGTCTGTATGTGTAGGTTATAAGTGTTTTCTGGTGGCCCTTCTGCTTGTATCATCGACCCACGCAATGAGTGTAATAACAACAGATTAATTTTGTCCTGAGTATTGGCGGCTCATTGGTCCCTCCCTTGATCCCTCTATATTGAGGGCTAAACCAGCGAAGTTGGACAGTTGTATGACTGACAAGAATCCGCAAGGCTGAGAGTGAGTGTTTCAAACCATAACATATGCGTACATAAAGCTGACACGTATCCACGTCATCAATATGCACATACGACATCACAAAGAATCAAGCGCGTGCCGCCTCGATACGTCGACGGGCAATCTGTCGCCGATTGAGACCAGTGAGTGACGATGTTGCAACCTCCTTATCCTTGCTTCGCTCCACCTCTTCCTCAGACGCCGCAAGTATGATTTCGACGTGGCAAGGGTGACCCTGGTATGGGTTGATGCGACCATGAGCACGGTATGTGCGACGGCGGGTTTTCTGTTATCAAAATGAGTGAAATTTAGAGCTGGCAGAAATGGATGACGGGCATACAGGCGCTTGCTGGACCACAATGTTCTTGATTACCAGGCTCTCGGGCTCCAAACTTTTTGCATCAGCATTCGACTCAGCATTTTTCAAGAGACGGGTAATGAATTTGACCGATTTCTCAGGCCAGCGACCTACGATGCAATATAGGTGCGCCATCAATAGCAGGAACGTGAAATCGCACCTTGTGTCGCCTTGAATTGTTTCGCTTGGCTCGCACGACCGACGCCACCGTTAAACCTCCGGAAAGGAATAACCTGCTTGTGCTCCCCGACGTTGCTGAGGTAGGCATACGCCTTGGGCAGTTTGAGACCTAGTAAACAAACAGTCAACAAGGTTTTGGGATCCTCGGGAACAGTACTTACCCGTCAACGCCGCAGCAACCTCCCGCATATTTTTGAAGTGGGTGCGCAAGTACTCTCCCCGCGCACGGGAGGCTAGGTGATAGTAGTGGCTTGTTCAAACTATGTAATATTATGATGGCATGGCCGAAACGCACTCTTTTCAGGGTTCGTGGCAAGTGCGGCGGCAGCGTAACGAACTATATGGGATGAGTTGACCCATGAAAGATACGAGATGGTAGAAATAGCACGGACCCATGTTGTGTCGACGTCTAGTTGATAAATTGTGAACACCTCTGTATGTGCGATGACAACTGTGGTGGCTTGAACCTTAATAGTAGATCCTGTTAAAGTTCATCGGCAGATTCCGTACATTAATCGAGGGAGATAAGATTAGATAAAGTGATCACTTACGTGCACTGCTACTCACTTGACGGTCCTTCGCGCTTCGCGTTGAATCATAGCGCCCCTCCTCTCTACTCCAATCCTCCTCCCTTCCTCACCGGTACTCTGTGTTAGTGTAGCATCAGAGCTGTCGTACTCTCGATGGCTTCTGATCGCTCTCATGACGCGGTTCAGGACGTGGAGGGTGCCACTCACATCACCGTCAATATCGTTAATGCAGTCATAAATGAGCTCGACAGCGTTTTTAACTTCTCACAGTTGGAAGGCAAAGATGCTGGACAACAGGTGCGCCAATTCTACAGCCGAAACATGCTGTCATGTGCCCCATAATTGTGTACCTTCACAGTTGGCCATTCTCAACCGCATGATGAGCAAAGCCATCAGTATCAAGGAGGGAGCGGAGGCTGTACTACACGGTAATGCTCCACAACTTACGGTACTGTTTTTTTCATAACTTGTGTTCTGTACTAATATCGATGGACAGGGAGCCCTGCGACAACAAGTGGAGTCTGAGCTCAACACTGCGGAGGGAAGGATCGAGGCAATTTCTCATAGGCTAGAGCACCGTGAGTCTGTTATATTTCGTTCATTGTTGTCCGTACTGATTGAATGTTCGCGGAAGACCGTAGAGCGGTGGACGAAAGAGGTACATCAACCCTGTTTCGTTCATCCGGTCAAACTAATCGTTTCGAAGATGATTTCCGCACCATTCTCCAGCAGGCCCGGGGACATGTCAAGACGTTAATATCTCTCTCACGAACAGCCACCTCTCCGCCCACCTCACCAGGCTCCTCGACAACGCCCCAAACTGCCTCCCTCCATGACCCCGAGACGACGAGGACACGGGTTGACACAATGACTAAGCTCATAACGTTACTCCAGCGCAACTTGCGAGTTCAGTATGAGTTAGACGTGGTCCAAGTTGCGCACGCGTGAGCCATGCGTATCTTACTTCTCGTTGTGTCCAACTCTGCCCTAGTGTTATCCCCGCTCTCTCAAAGCGCTCCACGCAATTTAGTAGAGCGACGGCTTACCGCCTCATACGACACATGCTAGTGGATAAAGAATCGATAAAGCGCCTCCATGAGCAACCGTTTGACTGGTTTCTCGTCAGGTGCGCGTCTCATCTCCATCTCCACAAATACATCCCCGGCGTCTCAGATATTACCAGATCTCTGGCACTAGACATCAAGCATACGGTGGAAAAAGAACAAGCCATCAAGCTCATACGCACAATTGTTGCAATAGCATCTCAGAAGAGAGGTTCGACTCACGTCTCATGCACTGGTGCAGTGCTGTTGTCGGAACGTGTCATGCGTGCATTTATAGCCGTTGCTGAGCAGCCAGACGATCCCTTCAGACACGTTACCGTCCAAACATTGGCCGAAATAAGTACGGGTTAAGTCCGGTGCCGGTCACAGTGGCTAACGTAGAATTTTAGTGCTTATCGATATACAGTGTGTAACCAGAGCAGGTGGCATGCGAGTCCTGCTTCAGACACTCTCTGAGGGTCCTCCTGCGCTAGCCTCCCTTCTCAGCCCAGCATTTCTCTACATCATGGACTCGCCATCAACGAGGAAATATTTTCGACCCGGAAAGGACCTGGAGGTGTGCTTAAATCCATTTCTCTCATGACCAATCCTCAGGTTCGTTCGTCCTCAGGTTGCGTTATCCGGGGTTACGGATGCATACGGTAAAGACTTAGAGCATCAACAACGTGTCAGGGATATTTGCAGATCCATTGTATGCATGTTCCGGACATGGAGTGGTATGTTGACACGCTGAGTTGATTTGTCCAACTTACCGAGTACCCAGGCCTAATGTATTTTTGTATGGACGACATGCGTGCGATCAGGTCTCTCATCGACACGCTTCGGATACCATCTCTCGAACCTAGGGTAAGGAGCTCCTTACCTGCTTCCATCACAAGTTAATTCCCTCTCATTAGGAGATCATTTTGGACATGTTCTTTGAACTCCTGAATATCAAGACGCCGGCCTGGTACAAGGCTTTCATTAATGGTCGACGGCTCACGGGTACGTTATGTTGTGCAGATGTGACTGGTGCGAGGTCTCAGATACAACCCTGACAGTTTACCGCAAGTCAGGCCATACATCGGAGTTAAATGATGGCGACACAGAAGTTCAGCAACGACAACCTGAGCCCCTCAGACTAACTGACCAATATATCGCCCTACTTGTTCTTATTTTTACCCGGGCAGGACTATTGGAGGTTGGTTACTGATTAATCACCACGACCCATTTACACACGTCTTCGCAGTCTTTGACCTGCATGTTCCAAGAGACAACGACAGGTTCGAACTTGTCAAGGAAGGGAACTCTCCTCATGGCAGAGGTCTTGCAGCTCGCGAACAAAGTCCTCCCCTTGTCCTTAGCCGCAAAAATTCAGGTTAGAGCATACTGCATGGACCTCCTGCCAGGTGGATGACGCTGAATCACAGCATTTTTTTTACAACTAGCTTGTCCCAGATGTCTTCAAGCTTGCATCTGACTATGAACGCGGAGAACACAGGATCATTGGTACATCCGCACTGTCTTCAATCGACAGCTTCAACCGCAACAGAACGCGGTTAGAAACCACTGTTGTGGCTGCGGGTAACCGTCCAAGGTTATCTTATACACCCTCTCGTTGTTTGTTACCCAGCTGATTTGTAATAGAGCAAATTCCGTTGAGGATGCTATTCGCCGCGGTCAACGTCAGGTCGAACAGGTCAGGATCAAGATGGGCCTTCAAATGGACGACAGAACGTTCCAGGCCGCGCTTTTAGAGACGCAGGTACTTTGTTTCTTTGTAAGGACATACTGACACGCTAATTGTGGGCAACAGGTCATCCTAACGAAGGATCACACCAAGTGGAATTTCGAGACGCTGCTTGATCTCATTGAAGGGCCATTACTCAATCCAAAACGCATGGAAGAAGCAATCAAGCTCTCAAAATTCCTGAAAAGGCTTATGAACTTCTTTCATCCGTTCAGCCACCGCTTTTCTGACATTGAGCGAAACAAGGTAAGCGCCTTAGAGAACCATAGTTTACTATTCTCAACAATGTATTGGCAGACAAACTTGCGTTGGGTGAAGCTGGGGTGTACATTGCTAACAACGCTGTTGGCAAGCCCTGATGGGCGACGCTTTTTGACCTCCGAGGACGATCTTTTGAAGCAACTTACAAGGAGTTTTGCTCAATTAGATCCCGTAAGACTCCTTATTGAACGCCCACTTTCCTTAACCCATAATTTCGCAGTTCTACGGCGCTCCAGAATCCGACCCCATCTTCTCAAAGAAGCGGGTTTCCGAAACGTTAACCTATGGCTATCTTGAAATGCTAGGCACCCTCAGCAAACACAAAGACGGCATTGTGTATGTATTCATCTGCTATCTGAATCGTCACAAGCTCACGGGCCCACCGCAGATTGATGGAAGAAGCGAAACTGTTTACTGCCTTTTACCACTTGAGCGAGCTACGGAGTCGGGAAGATCTTATCAAGGGCATTATTGAAAACATTGATTACTCTATGTTCGTATTCCTCTCCTACTTTGATGCTACTTGTTAATGACTCACAGTGATGGCCACCCGCGAATCGTTCTATCCAAAGCGCTGACGTCCAGTTACAAGGTATGTGGCGTCCCTGACTGCCGTCCCTAACGTTCATGCGTCGGCTTCTCAGCACATAAGATTGTATGCCACGAGACATCTCGGCGAGATGATCCTTCATAGTCCAACAGCGAATACTTGGACCCTCCGTTTGTTGCTCACGCAACTCTATGACCCGGCGATGGAGGTGTTCCAATTGGCGACAGAGTTCCTCGAGGAGGCCTGCGAGTCAGCAGATATTCTGCAGCTAGTCGTGGCGATGCAGCCGACGCTAGACCACCTCGGTGACGTTGGACACGGCCTACTCCTAAAGTGCGTCGAGTTGAGATATGTCAGCCTACTTGTTATAAGACCTTTTGCTCTCAGATTTATGTCAACCCCCATCGGCTTCCGGTATCTGTTTGATTCGGGTTACATAGGCCGCGAGATGGATATCTGGTTTCATGTAAGGGTACCACTATCATCACAAACAAGCGCACTGATTACTTCTCAGGAGCGCAACATTCACTACGTTATCGAAATCGAGGTCTGGCTTGCTAGAACGATGGAGTTCATCCCGGTGGACGACGAAGACTTCGAACAGTATGTTTTTTCAACCGTCGACTGTCATTCTATCCTCAATGACTCAGGTCATTCGACGGCGTGGTCCCACCCCATTTTTTCGGGGAGATGGCAAAGACAGAATTTGGGTGCCAAATTCTGCATGAAAAACGCCATTTCCCTGAGTTTTCCCTGTTCATCCGCCAACACGGTCACGAGAAGGAAGACTCAGAGCTCATCCTCAAACTAAAGAGCATACTGTGGACAGTGGTGCGTCGTGTCAGTCATAGAATTTCCGTCCGTGCTGATCTCACATAGGGGAATATCGGTTCTTCCGCCGGTGGCCTGCCTTTTCTGGAGGAGGAAGATATCATTCCTGTAATTCTTGAAATTGCGGAAGAATCCGAAGTCTTGTCCGTGCGAGGGTACGGCCGTATCATGTACTCGTGGCCTTTTCTCACCGCGCTGTTTAGAACATGTTTCTATGTGCTAGGCTTAATATCATCCACTCCTCAAGGGGCAGAGATACTGAGCGACTATGGCTGGGAGGCCACGCTGTCCCCGCTCGGCTTTCCCACTGGCTTATGCGTGCCGTTAGATCTGGATAAGTTCCTAGCAGTACGACGAATCTAAATACGATAACCTAGCATTCTAACACGCAGTACTCTCTTTAGATACCACTATGGGACTCTACACCATGTAGTGCTGATCGTGACCTGCGTCTCATCCCATCAGAGTCCCAGGCAGAGATCGAGGTTACCGCAGCGATATCGAACCTATCTAACACCGTCATCGCGGCCACAGCATCTCGCTCGCTATCCAAGTGCGTATCCAAGTCCGGTGAAAGTCGACGTTCGTTGCTGATCCAGTTTTCCCAGACTGAAGTCCAGACCGGAGTATCAAGGCGTGTTCTCCTCGGTGCCAATGTTTTACCGTGCACTGCACATGATGTCGACGTCGCGCTACCGTCTACCTGTGCGGCGTTACATCTTTGACCTGTTCGACATCGACCTCAACAAGGACGTACTGCACCAGCTTGACGAGTCCGCGAAAGGGCTCGCGCTTCCGGCCTCAGAGGCAGCGCCGACTCAGCCGAATAGTCGGGTGGTGAGCGTGCTGTTTGCTGCGCCGCGGACGCATGCTTCGGGGAGCGACGAGGAGGACGAGGCGCCGCCTGTACCACAGCACGGTGCGCCGGTGATAAGCCTGCGACCGAGAAGCACGATTGTTGGGTTCAGGGATGAGTGAGTCTGTGCCTAGGCGCGGCGCATCCTTCCATGTTTTTTTTGGTATAACCACCTCTGCGCTATACCTCGGTCTTTGTGGGGTGCCTAGTTCGCTTCCACGGTCCTCATGTATTTATTTGCATTGTCCATTTCTTCTCTGCATTTGCTGTGTTGTACTTTCTGTCTCAGCCGTGATTCAACGAACAACGCGTATACTCTGCTTAGTTGATGATGCTCGAGGCTGGTGGGATAATGACATGGGCTCACTGATAAAATAAAAAGTCGGAATGCCATTACTACGTGAGGACGCTGGTCAAGCCATCGGCCATTCCTCGAATGCGCCCTGGCCGAACCTGAAGAAGCTCACGGTGCCCACATCCACAACGGCTATGACGACCGACTTGTTGCCTTGACGAAGTGCCATGAAGGGGTTGACCTTGGCCGGCGGTGGCTCCGACGCAGGCGGCGCAGAGTAGAACGGGAGGAGCGACCACAGTCTAGTCGGAAAGGGTGGTGGGTGAGACCTCGCATCGGGAGGGGAAGTCTTGGGCGCAGGGACGGGTTTCTCGGAGGGCGGGTTGCGTTTGCGCGGGACAGGTGGTGGAATGACGGGGAGGCTTTGATAGATGTGAGTTAGCTCTGCGAGCGTGGGCATCGGCGTCGTACGTACGCTAGGGAAGGACCGCCATCAGATATGGCGGCTGAACCTTGTGGGGAAAATGAAACCTACTTGACCACGACGATCGCAAAATCTGGCGGGGGAGGCGTGGTCCTGCGATATGGGGTGTTTGGCTTGTAGAGGTGGTAAAATATCTCGTACGGAGACGGTACGCCTTCGTCTTTGGGCGGTGACCTTTGAGGCTGAGATCTGAGAGGGACGGAATGACCGGCAGGAATGAATCGGAGGGTCCTGAATATCGATGCTTTGTGGAGAAATGTTTTAGCACAGAATCGGGAAGAAGAAAGTGATGCATACGGTAATCCATGTTTTGATGGAGCCATCGTCGGTGCACGAGAGGTCGGCACCAGGTCGTTGACGGCTGAATCAACCAGCTCAGGAATCTTCGGACCGGTGAGAAGAGCGCAGCTAGCACTCTACGGAAAATCGAAGGCGTGGGAGGCTGCTGTGAAGTTGGGTACGCGGCGGGAACGGGATAAGCGGGGGACGGCGGCTTCGCTCTCATGACGATGTAACCGAGGCGGCGAAGGTAAGAAAAAGTCTTTTGGGCGCCGAGGACGGGGGATTAGACGCGTCCGGTCGAGTGGAAGAGAAGAAACGACCGCACTCACCAGGTATCTGTCCAGAGTCAAATCTTGCTTCCCGATCATCTCTGCGTACGCCTGCTGCACGCTCATCGGCGCACCCTGCGATGCAGTATCCCACTCGACGTCATTGCCTGGACCATCCCCAGACGCTTTCCAGCAGAACAGGGCGCCCTTCTCTACAAGGTAGAGAGCCTCCTCTGGCAAGAGCTCCAGCCTCTTCTGAGGTTTTCCGGAGGGCGACGACGACGACGACGGACGCTGCGCGGAGTGGCCCATGGAGGTGTAATGGACACCCCGAGCGACGGTCACATGTGCGCGAGCAAGGTTTGGGTACCAAACAGCGTAGCTGACGGACTTGCTGCGCGCGTGGAAGTGGGTTAGTTAAAACGCGTTTTGAAAATCGAGTAGAGGTGGTCGCACCTTGATATCGCACGGGTAGCTCTTAGCGCGTCGAACATGGCCGAACGGGATCCCTCGAGGTTATGGCGTTGGAGGCCTGATCCGCCACCTTGTGCAGGCTCAAAGTCCTTCTCACCGCGCTTTGGGATGACCGGACGTGCAGCATTGGCATTGTTCCCTAAGCTAAACCGAAGACGGTTATCAAAACACCGAGCAAATGAGAATGAACTTACGGGAGTCTTGTCCAATCGAGCCCGCCGTCCTCGTCGCCAGAAGAATCTTGCTCTCGGTCCTCCTCTTGTCTTGCGCTTGCAATATTTGGCTGTTCTAGAGAGTCATCCATGTCTTGTGCACGCGACTCACCCCCAGAATTTGAGTCAACGCGACCGGCCCGGTGGCAGGCGCTGAACCACCTTCGAGCACGGTGATGGACAAAGAGCGCCCCTTTATCTGCCCCTCCCACCCGTCATGTCTTCGCCGTCTATCGAGGTCACGGAGCCTCCAAGGAGATTTCCATCTGGCTCTGCGGACGGCGTTCGTCCTAGCCATCATCTGAATGACACCAAGACCAACTTTACAAACCCTTGGCCGTCCTTCAGGTTAGCGCCCTGAGAGTGTGCCCAGATCTCTGCTCATCCTGTCACTGTAGGATGCACAATTTTTTCCAATTGCTACCTGTGCGTGACTTTGTTCAAGGTGCTGAGCAATAGAACTAAAAAGGGGCTTACGACTTTGACATGATTCCAGTTCCTCTTCAAACTCTCCGTGCGAGCTCCTAGCCCACCGCAGAACGTCAAGTCTCTAATCCCGAGTCAGACCCCTACATGGGGTACAACCTCCGGGAACGAGAGCCGTGCAAAGGCCACTTGGCTAGGGTATGCCATCATCCTGAATTTGGGCCGTGATTCGATGCATCAGCCATCCGGCCGAGTACCAGGTCAGGGCTGACAACTGCTTCTACAGTCACGCATGCTACCTCGTTGAGTTGCCCACACCACCTGGTGCAGTACGCGGAGTCCGTATCATATTCGATCCCGTCTTTTCGAATCGCTGTTCGCCATTTCAGTGGTTCGGACCCGCACGTTACACAGGTATGAACTTCGCGCAACTTGCCATGTTCCTCACCGAGTTGGCACGACCTTCTCTAGACCCACCTTGCAAAGTTGAAGATGTCCCTGCGGTAGATGCCATTGTGTTGTCGGTATGTCCAATGCGCGCCAATGAGTCGTCATTCTGACTTTTCTGTCAGCACAATCATTATGACCAGTACACATGATTTTTTTATAGTTCCGACAGACTGATGATTCCACCCTCAACTAGCACCGATATTCCAACCCTTCGTTCATTACTCACCAAACCGTCAACCTCCCCCAATGTTTTCGTCGCTCTGAATAATGCCAACTACCTTTCCAGCGCCCTTAGCACCCCCCTTTCGCGCCTCCACGAGCTCGATTGGTGGGACGAGCGCATATTACGAGTTCCCCTCCCGTCCAACGCCGATGGTCCTGCCGTCAACGCGGAAGTGCGGTTGTCCTGCACGCCCTCGCAGCACATGTCGGCCCGCACCGCGACTGACAGAGGGCGCGCACTCTGGTCTTCGTGGGCCGTGGAAGACCTCCGCTCTCTGAAGAAACTATATTTTGCTGGCGACACCGGGTATCGGACTGTCAACGATGGGGAAGATGAGGACAATGTCCCCGTTTGTCCTGCGTTCGCCGAGATTGGGGAACGCTTTGGAGGTTTCGACGTTGCGTTGTTGCCCATTGGGTGTGTATCACAGTGCTTTCTGAAAACACTCTCGTACGTGTTTTATGATCTGACCTGGCCTGGTGTTCTAGCGCATATAACCCACGCGCTGTCATGTCCTGCCTGCATGCCTCACCCGCAGATTCGGTACGCATTTTCAAGGACCTGAGAGCCAAGAAAGCACTTGCGATGCATTGGGGGTAGGCTATGCTACACTCCGCATCCAGTCTTTAGCTTAGCTGAACTCTGCTGCTATAGAACTTGGGTCCTTACCCTAGAACCGCCGCTCGAACCTCCTGCCGTTCTGAAGGAGGAATGCGAGAAAGCGGCACTCGACCCAGACGACTTCTTCGTCCCTACGCTTGGCGAGACCGTTTTCTTCTAGGGCACAACCATCGTAGGCGTGTGCTCATCGGCGCACTCCTGGTTGCTTTGTTTCATTCTTGTTGAACATATGCCCTTTGCTTTGCGAATTAATGAACGGAGAATCACAGGTTGTACTTGAACGATAAACGCTAAGCGAACCTGATACTGTTGAGCTCGCGAAGTAGTCTCACCCAGGCTAAGGTAATTATGAATTAAGCACCGTCCCCATCGTCTGCGTCTCCAGCAATGTTCGCACTCTTCTATGGGCGCATTCCTCACTTGTTCCATCGACGTGCATGCGGCACGAGAGATGGCAGAGCTCTTGCTGATGGGATGGATGTCCTCAAATGTGAAGGCGTTGAGCCTGAGGGGCATGGCCCACCGTACGTCCCGTTGGTAGAGTCACGGAGGTCCGCGCCATCAGGAGAGGATCTTTATGGTCCACGCAGTAGGACAGGGGCATCACTTGGGAACGCCAGGAGCGACAATGAGACGAGTGCAGTGTGGGCATACACTCCAAGGAAGTATACACAAAATGACGCTGTCACTGATGTGCTGAGCTCATCAGGTAACGGTAACTTAACATAAAACCGCCACATCACGTGAGGTTGTTGGGATTCGCCATTCTCACGGGCCCCTTCCATGTGCAACCAGGTCCCAACGGCATTACGGTGAAGTGCTGGGAGGTTGTTATGAAGGCGCAGCCACTGTTGTACTGTGGCGCCTGTCCAGGCTGGAACGAACTAGGGATACGACTCGTACTGGTGGCCTGAGTTTCATCCTAGCACCGAGAAGATTCAAAGTACGGTCCTCAGTCACAGAATTTCTCGGCGCCTGAGCTTTGAGCTCTCTTCGTGGGCGGGTAGCCTCTGGAAGACGTGATGCCATTAGATGGAGAGTGGGTACTCTCCACGAAATGGACTAAAATTTGAATTTACTTATCGTAGTCGTCAATGCAGGGTCGTGGATAACAGACGTCCGTATTGAGGTTCTCCAGGTCCGGCGTAATGTTCGATCGAACACACAGTTCTAGAAAGGGAGCGCATCGCAACCGTCACGAACTCACCGGCGTGTGTAAGAGCGACTACGTAGGTAGTACGGTATATTTGACAAATTATTGATCGATGATATCGACCGTCGCTAAGCTATACAGATAATCCCCTTGACAAAATACACAAATTGAACGGCCCGACTTGGAACGGGTTCACAGTATCTTCGAAGAAACGTAAAGAAACCTTCATCTCCTGGACCCCCACCTTCATTGTAGAGAAGGCTGCTATTGCGAGTAGAATCGGATAGACCAGAAGATGAAGATGAAGAGAGAGAGAGTGTGTGTGTGATATGAGAGCAGACGCGGCGGACGGTTTGAGATGAAGGAGAAATAAAGTTGATTCAGCAGAGCTACCAGACGCGATGAATAGTGTTCCTCCTCGAAGGCGAGGGGTTTATATACATCCAGAGTACCTACGGTATGACTTGTAAGTAGCAAAAGTGTGTAATTGTGCCAGTGACATCGGGGTGGGAGAGGGTGGGGGTAACAAGGCTATAAACGTAAGGGTTGTTTGGTTAGTATAGACGGACATCATAGCGGAACGAGTGTACGATGGCCGCATGGCTAGCGACATAGTAAGGAGGTGATGAACATAGCAAAAGATTAGTGGGAAAGGGATGGTATCCCAGCGTAACTCCGAGGGGTACCCTACATCATTAAGCCCGTTCTTGCTCTTCAGGAGGGCTAATTACTAGTGACGCGGGATCGGAAGACGCTGTGAGCCGTCCACAGATTCGGCTATTTGGCCTTGCGAACTTTGAGGCAGGGGCATGAATACGATGGGTGGACCGGCCTCCACGCCAGGGCGAGACAGGATGTCCGCAGTGCTAAGCCGCATGGCGACGACGATGACGATCGTCGTCGGGTACATACCCTAATGGCAGAAGTCAACAGTTGAGCCTAGAAACCACAAAATCAGAGAGGTCTTACAACAATTTGCGCCATGGCTGAGTGGAAGAACAACACCCCATATGGGTCCAGGGCAATCGCAGTCGATATATACACAACCTGTCGGTGAGTAGAGATAAATCCACTCGTAAAGCACAGTCAGTGGATTGAAACGTACCCAAATAAATAGATAAAGTGCCCCGGACTCGATCAAGAAAGCAAGCGCTTTCTCTGTGTTTCCCTTAAATGTCTGCTTGGCACTTAATGATCGCAAGAAGCGTCGGTGCTGCCTAGAAGACTCGCCGTGTCATGCTAACCAAATCACAGTGCGATCAAAGGCGACATACCACGCCCGAATGAAGATTAGAGTTGTAGCCCAGAGATTTGTAACAAAAGTAAGGAACCAGATGGCCCATTCAAGGAAAATGGCAAACACTATCTTGTCCTCAGAATTCATTCCAATTGCGAGGCTTTCGTAAAAATAAACAGCACTAGCGATAGTAGTTCCTAGGAAATTTAGGCGTCATTCGGAGGACAGGTATAAGCAGTCCGATGGTGCCTACCGACGGTACACACAAGAGAGATCAGCGGGGGGATGAACAACAAGACTCTGCGATCCCACAACACCCAAGCTCGCCACAGGACGATCACATCACTTAACATGTACTTGACCGCTATTAGCTACTATGTTTGCAAGGTAAGTCTTTAAACAGAGGCGTACATTGATCGTCGGCAAGTATATATTGAAAAGTTCTATCATCTGTTCCTTTCTGGAGTAGCCAGACCACAAGACATACAGGCCGGCTATGTCTAGCGCCCAGTGAGTGGCAGAGACCATATACATGACCACAGTCAGGGCCATCATAGCATGTCTCATGCGGCTGGGTGAACGTTTGCATCTTGGATTCATGTGAGACCTAGAAGTGCAAGCCGGAGTGCGAACCTACAACAAAATAGTCGAGAAAATGAACAGAGACGAGTATGCCCCTAGTATATTCCGTCTCAGGAACATGTTCTAGAGGGTGGAGATCGTGGCCGCACCAAAGAAAAACGTCTCGAATAGGGCGGTCATGAGGACCAGGGGGTCGATCCGATCTTGAGTTCCGTAGGCCATGGAACGAGCGAGCACGAGAGAAGAGTGGGCTCCGTGAGGTGACTAGGAGGATAATTGCCGCAGTATTGACGGAGCATTTATGACTCGGGGATGGAGAGGTACGAGTGTGTAAAGCAAAGAAGGAGCACATGGGTTGCCTGTGGGCCGCCTAGGGGACGTGATGGCCGGCAGAACTGTCAATTAGACTCATTACATTTTACCCAGTGCCCGTGTGCAAGATCATTGGTTCAGTTGGACCTGCAGACACGCTGTGCATCTATTTTATATTGGCTACGCAGGACAGTGCCGTGGACCCCGAGCCGACCATCGGGGACCTGGATGAACCCTAACCCATGCGCTAGGACAGGACCAGCCATCCACGTGGCCCTGGCTAGTAAGCCGCTACGGCTACAGTACTGTTCTTTATCATGCAAGTGCGTAAGTTACAAGCCTTGCACTGGCACCTCCGGGTGGTCCAATTCTGGTCCACGTGTTCAATATCCAGAAGGTCCCTCGCCGGGATCACGGTTGTGTGGAACTAACCGTCACTGGACTGCACAATACCTGGTGGACGGCCCAACTTTGAACGAGTTCATCTACAACATAACACCCCGGAAGCCTTCGAGAAACGGACCCGCTTTCCTGATCTCGATCTCATTTGGAGTCGCCCCTTACTTGTCAGTTACGCTCGGCTTGAGTACTCGAGGTGACGTGGTGTCGGGCGACATTGCAACGAACCTGTCATCTCAGCGACCAGTTTGAGAGCCCCAACGAACATAACGCCGAGAGAAAAACGAATTAGGTGGGCAAAAGGAACACCGAGATGGTAGGGACAGCAAGTGAAGTCTATACAGCTAATTAGCCTGTGAAGAGCGGTTGCGCCTGCAGTGTTGACGAAGCTTTGATAAGATGGGACTGAAACCAGAGAGAAAGAGAGCAATGGGGGAGGGTCAACTTGAAGGTGGGGCTGACTGAACAGCCCCGGAAAGAACTGTCAACTGACCGCATCACTGTGTAGACGTGATATGCATGAGTCACCTGTTCAACTGCGGACACGCCGTGCACCTGTTTGCAATAGACGACGACGACAACGAACTGGTGGCGGCAGCCAACGATCAAAGGGACTCGGACTTATTTCAAATTGTCTTATCCCCGCCGATCTCCGCGCGGGTGTCACCGCAATGACCTTCACTGGCAACTTGAAGATCAATGTCCTATCCTAGTCAACAGTCAAATGAGAGGAGCCTTCTCCGTAGATACCGCGGTCGTGCGAATGTTCAGGGACGTGAGGGCAAAGAAAGCGCTTGGTAGTGGGGGTAAGCATATCATCAGCGGTCTGCAGAACTGTCTATTAGACGTACCGCGGTGTACAGTGCCCGTGTGCACGGGTTACTGGTTCAGTTAGACCTGCGGACACGCCGGGCGGCTGTTCATTTGCTACACGCGACGACAATAGCGATCCGCAACCCGAGCCAACCATCGAGGACTGAATTATTTGATTGCGAAACTTGTTCAGTGGCAGCGAATGGATCCTTACTCTGTGGAGCCGGAATTGCCACGGGACTTAGCTACGGCTCAGCTAGTATTGGCTCATTGGCTCAGATCATCGAAGCCGCTTGCCAGTGAGCCACAGGAAATCTTCACACCCAGAAGGTCCTTTTCGCATCAGGTCGTGTCCAAATTCGTCATCACTCAACTACACAATTGTTACGGACAGCCCAACTTTGAACGGGATCAGCTACCGAAATATGTCCTGGAGTCTTCGGAGAAATGAAGAAACGAATTCACCTCAGATCCCCATCGCCTTGGATCTCACCCTCACTGGTTCTTGTCAGGAATGCTCAACGCGAGTACTCGAGGTGTCGTGGCATCGGATGATACATCGACGAGCCTGCCATCCAAGGGGCTCTCAGGTTGGACATCCTCACCTATTCTGGGCTCTGGACTTGGAGGCCGAGGTGGGATTACGATGAGTGAATCGGCCTGAGCACCAGAACGAGACAGGGTGTCTGCGGCGCTAAGCTGCATCGCGACGACGGTGACAATCGTCGTCGGGTAGATGCCCTGGATGCGGAAGTTGATTGCTGAGCCTAGAGAGCACGAGATGACGGATGCCTTACAACAAGTTGGGCGATAGCCGTATGGAAGAAAAACATCCCATCTGGGTCTAGGGTCATCGAAGTCGATATATAGATGATCTAATACCAGGAAAAGATGAATCACTCATGGAGCACGGTCAAATGAACAAAAATATACCCAAATGAACAGATAAAATGCACCGGATTCGACCAAGAAAGCGAGGACTTTCTCCATGCCGCTACCAAATGTTTCCTTGATGCGTAGCGATCGTAAGAAGCGTCGATGCTGCCTAGAAGACTCTTCGTGTCATGATAACCAGATTACAGCGGGATCGAAAGCGACATACCACGCCCGAATGAAGATTAGTCCTGTAGCCCAGAGATTTGTACCGAAGGTGAGAAACCAGATAGACCATTCAAAGTGAAGGCTTAAAGTTATCTTGTGCAAGTTTAATTTGGAGACTTGACCTTGATAAAAATAGATGGCACTAGCGACGCTAGTTCCTAAGGAACATATATGGGTCATTCTGAGGATAGCTGGAAGCAAACCGACGATACCCACCAAGAGTACACAAAATGGAGACCAGTGGGAAGACAAACAACGACAGTCTGCGATCCCACAACACCCAAGCTCGCCACAGGACGATTCCGTCGCCTAAAATGTACTTCAAGTTGGCCACGATCAGCTAGCATCTTCACCTTCAGACAATGACGTACATTTACTGTGGGTAGATAAATAATGAGAAATTCGAGCTTTACCGCCCTGGAGATGCGACCAATCGTTAAAGCTTCCACGAGAGCTATGCTGAGTGCCCAGTGAGTCGCAGAGACGAAATACATGGCCAAAGACAGGGCCATCATAATGTGTCTTGTGGGGCTGGGCGAACGTCTGTACCTTAGGACCATTTTCAATTTCAAGTGAGGGTTAGAACGGCGAGCCAGTTCGCAAACTTACCAGAGGGTAATCGAGAGAACAAAGAGAGCCGAATACACCCCTTTAAGTTGTATCTTCTGTTTCAGTTACACATTCGAGAATCCCAGAGAACATAACCACACCGAAGAAAAATGATTCGAACAGGGTGGGCATAAGGAACACCGAGACCATCGCATTTCGAGTTTCGTTGGCCATGGCAGTGGTAAGTACAACACCCTTAACAAGAGTAGCAGGGGCAGCGGGCACAGTGCATACAGCTGATTGGGCTGACTCGGAGATGAGCAGTTGCGCGCTGCAATGTCGACGAAGGGAGAGATAGCAATGTGGGGTGGGTCAAGTCACGGTGGGGCTGCCTATGAACAGTCCAGATAGTGTGAAGGTAGTAAAAAGCAGAACTGTCAACTAGCCACATCACAGGCCGCAGCGTGCACTGCACCTATGATGTGTATGAGTAACCTGTTGGACTGCGGACACATCATGCGTCTGTTGTCTATACTACACGATGATGAAGACAGACTGGAAGCGGCTGTTGTGACTTAACCATCAGGCCAAAGGCCTCAGGGACTGAATGCAGTGAACCTGCACTGACAGTCTCATCTCCGCAAATCTCCGTGCCTACGTCACCCGGCCGCTCCCATCCGAACCCAAGTGCTCATCGTTGTATGTTGTACTCATCTTTCAAATTGAACATCGACACCGCATCGGAGTCAATGCGTCGAATGCACGGGGGGAAAGTTGGTGTCCTGGTGGTGGGCGTGCTCTGGGGCGCTATCGTGTTGCCATGCCTTCTCTGCGGATGCCACGACCGTGCGAATTTTCATGGGCGTGGGGGCGAAAGAAAGCGCCCGCGAGTGGCAAGTATACCGTCGCTTCTTCCTTTGACCCCAGCTACTTAACAATCGAGCACCTAGGACGTGGGTCCTGACTTTAGAGACTATTCTTAAGCCTGTAGAGCTCCTCTGGTATCGGCGCAAGAAGGCAGGTCTAGAAGCGCTCGCTTGAACAGATGGAATCCTTGGGCCTGCAATGGTTATGATCCAAGTAGCACGTACGCCCGTGTCACGGGCATTTCCTTCTAGAAACGAAATGTTAGTCCAAGCAGTGGGTTATACCGTTACCCTTTCCCCACGCCCCATTAGCTGTCAATTAGTAATAAGGCACGGAGCACTGCCTTGCGTATCAATCCCTCCATTCTCTTTTATCACTTGGGTTGCAAGCACTGGATATCCACCGCAGTAAATTATAGATTTCACGGTAACCACGGCCTCTTCAATTATTAATATTGAAGCCCTAAAGAGATGGAAAGCGTTCACCGACTCAAATCACTTCTTGATTTTCACTGTCTATTCACCCTAATACTTGACTCTGAGCTGTCGTCGTGTCTTGTGTTATAACCCGACACAGACACCGCATTTCTTATGGATTAGAGCATTTTCTCATGCTGGGCAATGATTGCTACGTCGTGGGACTAGATGCGCAGCGCATCTAGTCATGCGCTCATCATCATCGACAACTGACCCTCTTCCTTCTGCTACCGGATGTAACTCTGATTTGGCATCATAACACTGCGGCCTGCAAGCGCTCCCCTATTTAACTGGATCTTTGCAGTCCCCACTCCTTTTGACTTACTCTTTCCATGGCTAACAAAACTCACGGTGCAGGGATTTCCAAGCTCCTTTTGCTAATAGCTGCTGTCCTAAGTGATACGTTCTTCTTCGGTGCCGTTGTGTACACTAACCGTCTGAAACATGTCACTGAGATGGAAACTTTCTAGGGGTGCTCACGGCTCTCTTTGTATTCTCAACTATGTTCGTCTTGTACGTTCACGCTCTGGCCCGTCTTTCACAACTCTGACGTGAAATCAAGGTCCAGACGTCCGTCCAGCCACACGAGATATGCTATGTTGGCCGTGTCCATGGCCATGTATGCCGTCTCTGCGGCCCACTGGGCGCTAAATATAGAGGTTTATGTGAAACTCTTGAGGTTTCATCGGGTTGTCAGGCGCCCAATCAGAGACTTTGCCCTCGCGTACCTGCCCAAAATCAACGTAAGCTGCTGTTCCAAAGTTACATCGCAAAACTTGAAGTGTCAGCTAACCGTGGTGAAGTATATTCTAAGCAACGCGATCGTCCTGTGGCGGGCTTGGGTACTGTGGAATCACAGACCCTCGTTATTCACCCCCCCATCGATCTTTCTTGTGTGTAACATCGGTGGGCATCATCAGATTGCTTGCAGCTGTCCTCAAAATGACACCGAATTTTCCAGGAATTTTTGTCGCTAGTGCCGTCACTTATTACCAAAGCCCTTCGAAGCATTCCAATTCGTCATCCGTAAAAATGATAACCCGTTGTCTTGAATGGTCCATCTCGGGCTTAGCTATCGGTACAAATCTCTGGGCCACAGGCCTGATCTTCATTCGAGCATGGTATGTCACCTTTGGCCACCCCTGGGACTTAGTTGGTGTGATGCGATGAGTCTTGTAGGCAGCAAAGACACATATTGCGATCGTTATATGTCAAGTCGACAATAAGAAGCAAAGCTGAGAAAGCGCTCGTGTTTTTGGTCGAGTCTGGAGCGCTTCATCTATGCATATGGGTACATTCTAGTTCACAGTCCGTGTTGCATGAGGGGATTTATCCTTACCCACTGGCAGGTTGCGTATGTGTCGACTTCAACGTCTCACCCGATTGGGGCACTTCTCTTCCGCTTACCAGTTATCCAGTTTGTTGTAAGACCTCATCTCATGTTTGCTAGATTCAACGATAGACTCCTCCCACTAGGGTTTGTACCCAACGGCGATTATTGTCATCGTCACGATGCGAGTAAGCATCGCGGACATGCTGTCTTATCCAGGCACGTCTGCCGTGAGCGATTCCGGCCATCACATTCAAGACTCCGTCTCCGAGTCCTCCACTGCATCAACTCGAACACTCGAATCGAGCATTTCTAGAAAGTAAGGGTAAGGCGGGTGGGCGGCACCTCAGGGTTATTTTGTACCCTACCGGTGATTGATATACCATACGAGGTAATTTCACACTCGTACAGTAACTTTTGTGATGGGTAAAACACACATAAATTCTCGTACTGCGCGATCTACCATCAAGCCTCGGCTGGGAGAGCCACGATACGAACACTCATGGGCATCTTGGGCGTCTAGGCGGACGTCTGTACCTTGGCTTCTTGTGAGAGTCAGAATGGCAAGCTGGAACGTGAACCTACAACAGGATAGCGAGTACGTTCCTAGTATGTTCTGTCTCAAGGACATGTCCTAGAGGGTTGGAGAACATGACCACACCCACGCCTCGACTAGGATAGGCAAAAGCAACGCCGGGGTAATAGCATGTTGAGCTCCGCAACAGTTCAAGGACGCTATCTCAGGAGGGTGTGACCAGGGCGTGCATAGGGTATTTCTTGTCTGTAGACTATATAAACACCTGATGGAATAGCTCAACTTAGAATGGGCTCAGCTACCAAATAATGTCCAGGAAACTGGACCTCGAAGAAATGTCATTTTCTGATACCTTTGTAGAGAAGGCTGCTATTGCAAATAAGATCAAGTATACTGAGACGCGAAAGAGAGAGAGAGAGAGAGAGAGAGAGAGAGAGAGAGAGAGAGGACGTGGTGGTCACAACGGTCCGAAATAAGCGAAATAAGACATATACATCAGTAGTACTAAGTGAGGGCTGTAACTGTAAGAGTATATTGGTCGTGCTTGGGCACAGCGCAATTGAAGAGGCAGTGAGGGTAGCAAGACTAAAAGTAAAGGAAGCAAGTGAAAGGAGCGTGTGGCGGTCGCATAGTTAGCAGTACAGCAGAGGGACGATGAACAGGACAAAGACTAGAGAAAGGAAGGAAGGTATCGAGAAGTGTGAGCTGATCCGAGCGAACTCCGAGGGGTACCTTACACCTTGTCAGAAAAGCTCGGCGCGAGTACTCGTGGTGACGTGTCATCAGACGATACTGTAGTGGACCTGCCATCCTGGGAACTCTCGGCATCCTCGGCGGCCATTTGAAGTTGTGGACTTGGAGGCATGAATACAGATGGGGATCCAGCCTCAGCGCCAGGATGAGACAGGATGTCTGCGGTGCTTAATTGCATCGCAACAACGACGATGACCATCGTCGGGTACATACCCTGGAGGAAGGAGTCGAGCACTGAGTTTAGAAAGCATGAAACGAGGTAGGTCTTACAACGAGTTGAACGATCACTGCGCGAAGGAAAGCCATCCCAGGAGAGTCCAGGGCAATGGAAGTTGACGTATACGAGATCTGCCAATGAGTAAGGGTGAATTGGCTTATGCAGAGCGGTCAGTGGATCAGAATGTACCCAAATGCACAAATAAAGTGCGCCAGACTCGACCAAGAATGCAAGGGTCTTCTCTGCGTTGCTCCTAAACGTCTCCTTCATGCTTAATGATCGCAATAGGCGCCTGTGCTGCCTAAAACACTTTAAACATCGCACCAACCGATTCACAGTGGGATGAAAGTGACATACCACGCCCGAATGAAAATGAGGCTTGTAGCCCAGAGATTTGTACCGATAGTGGAGAATGCAATAGACCGCTCAAGGAGATGGCGGATACTAATAGACGCCTTGCTAGTGATGGATTCAGAAGTTACTCGGACGCTGTAGCAAGAGTAGATGGCACTGGCAACAATAGTTCCTAGGAAATAGAGGCATCATTATGAGGAGAGCCACAAGATATCCAATGACGCCCACCGAGGGTACAAGCAAGGGAGATCAGCGGAGGAATGAACAACAAGAATCTGCGATTCCACAGCACCCAAGCTCGCCACAGGAGGATCCCATCGCTTAGCAGAAACTTGACCACGATTAGCTAACAGCTTTGCAAGCGAGACCAAGCACACTCACGTTGACCGAGGGCAAGTATAGAAGAGTAAAGTCGATCATTACCACCTCGATGAGGTGACCAGCCTCCAAAACTTTGATAAAGGGTATGCCTAGTGCCCAGTGGGCCGCGGAGATAGCATACATGAGCATGGATAGGGCCAACATTACATGTCTCACCCGGCTGGGTGGACGTCTGCACCTTGGGTTCACATGAGAGCTAGAACGGAGCGCCAGAGTGCGGACCTACAGCAAGATAGTGGAGAAAATAAAAAGAGCCGAGTACATCCCTAGTACCACCCATCTCAGCTACATTTACTAAAAAGTTGGAGAACATGATCGCACCGAAGAAAAATGTCTCAACAAGGAGGGGGATAACCACCAGGTCCATGACTGGATCTGCGGAGTTGTTGGCCATGAAATGAACGAGTATTTGAGAGAAGGGACAGTGGGGTATACAGTTGAATAGAGGAGCACTTGAACACTACAACCCTCGACACGGTGTTTGCGAAGCATTTATAAGATGGGGACGCAGGTACCACAAGGGGAATTCGGATTGGGGAGGGCGGTGGTTGCCTGTGAACAGCCTAGAGGCCATGATGGTCGCAAACTCAGGCTTCCAGTGAATAAGCCAACCTACTAGTATAGGTCCTGCACCAATGGTACCAATGTACATTGGGTTCCGTTTGGACCTGGATACACCATGCCACGCGTCTACATAGATGACGACCCGCCACCCCGCCCGCCACAGGAACTGTCGAAGACTAAATTCATCGATCGAGGACTCCAGGAACCCAATGGGGTTTGTCTGTGTTCCACTGGCATGAAGATTCTAATTAATGTGGAAATCGAAACGTCAAGTTGAAAAGGAACGGGGAGCCGACCTGACATTCACGACCGAGCGCGGATGAATTGTTGCCAGGGTATGGGAGGAAAAGTAACACGAGCAGGCATGATCGTCGTCGCACTGGTCGGCATACCTAACTCTGAACGTTTCTTTCTGAAACACTGAGCATACATACCTATTGTTTAAAACACAATAGTCTCTCCGAGTGCAGGTAAAAAATATGCATTTTCTTTAAGTCCTGCCTCATCGCAGTCTTCCCTGGACGCTGGTGGTGAAGAATCGGAGTGCGGGGCTTCATGTTGAATGGCGTGTCGACGGGTCGGTCGAGGAAAAACGGGAAGGAGGTCACGTGGGATCGGCCTTCACGGTCATCTTGTCAGCCTCGGCCGCTTGCCACCGCACCGCCCCCTGCAGCACCCTCCCATTCCGATTCATTTCCTGCTCAGCGTTCCGAACCACCCACTTGTCTGGTCCCAAAAGGCCACATCCCATGTTAGCTGCGCCTTGGCGTCTAAGTAACCAGTGTCCAATTAAGAATTACTTGTGTACTTACCTCCACTGGGCCCTGGCAACGTATGGTGAGCACATTCTCTGCCCTTACGCCCTGCGGACGTGACGAGAAACAATCTGACATCCACAACTCGATCGGCAATGGAGCGACGTTGACACCACCAAAACTTTCAGTGAACGCAAGGCATACCAGAACTGTGTACTAATGTTCTCCGTCTCGGACAGTACGATGGCCAGTGTCTCGAACAACATACAGCTCCTTGTACGAGTGGAGACGGATCCTCCACGACCCATGCTACTCAAGGCGCGCGCCATCGATCGGATGCTGTGTGGCAAGAGACATCATGCTGCGATGTGTGCAGCATATCCGTACTTCGTTTACAGCAGGGCCGCCGACATCGAAAAAGTTGTGGCGCTCACACCACCAGCCTGAGTTGACCTTGTGGCATTAAGGGGAACGGACTCAGAGTGTTAAGCGCACCAGAAAGGTGTGGTCCATTGTTCAATGTGATGAATAGCGCAGAGCATGAGGGGTTGTACTCGGAGTATCGGTACGCCAGTACTGGTAAAAGTATCATTGACATTCTATATGGCGCAGGGGTATAAGCAACATATTGAGAACGCCATAGTATCGATTGCAGGAATGTTCTCAGGGATATAAGGTGAACGTGTGCGTCGGGCGGAATCGTCGGAGCGCCCGTACGCCAGAGCGCCCAAGCTTCCTTCCATTCCGAGCACCCGACTCACACCATCAAGTCGTGTTCGGGGCTATCTTTCAGATCTGCTGTTTTATTTCATTGGTCTGCATTTTGTACTACCTGGGTAAGCTCAACTTGGATGTTATTTTACTCCCAGTCTTTGGTATTGCCCGCACATTCTGGCTCGCTTTATTCCTACGTGCGGCTTCACGAGACCTTCCAATAATTCATGGCCCTTCAAATTCGCCTTTTTATTGTTCGCGTCGGCGTTGAAGTTCCGCCGCACCTTAGCCCCGATCACAATGTCCTCCTCTTCGTCCCCTGTACCCACCTCCTTTGGTATCGCTCGTGTTATCTTACTCATTAGGCGCGTGCCCGTGTATTTAAGAACCCCAAGTGCCCTTTGTATAAGTAGTCCAGTAGTCGGATGTACGAAGCAAGAAAGTCACGGATATCACCGCCCTTTTCTGCCTCTTCTCTTTCTTTCAACCCTCGACGTGGAACCGAGCCAACGAGCCGTAATGCGTCGGGGAAGCTTGAGAACTCCTTCGATTCATCTCTATTATATCCTCGTCTTTGTTTTGACATCCGCAGAATTTGTTATCACAACTCGGAGTCGTCCTCACTTGCCTACCTCAGCATTGACCTCCATCCCTCATTTCCTCTTCTCGAGAACTCGCCCACGCAGCGCTAATCCGCTACAACTATACTATGTGCATCTAAAGTGGCTGTGAGAAGGCACCAGGTATTTTGTAGCTAAATCCGTCGAGGGAGCCTCACTAGTGAAGCGCCCGGGTCCAGGTCCCGGTAGCTTGGTAGAGAACAATGATTAATGAATACCGTTACCATTTCTGAGTATAACGTCCACCGTGCCGTGAATCTAGGGCCGAACCAAATCACAGCGTGTGGATTATATCAATGGTAGGCAGACGATACAAAAGTCCCAGACCTAAAGGAACAACTCGACTTTGAGTGAGTCCAACTTCTGCTGGAAAATGTCCAGGAACCTACCCTTCGAGGTAACAGAAAAAGGCAAGCATCTCTTGAATCCTATTTCCTTACTTCGGGTGTCCAGGAAGGCTCGGTGTGAATGCTCAAGTTGGCAGACAATACTGGAGTGGACCTGCCATCCAGCGAATCCTCAATGTCCTTAGCTAATTGGGGTTGGGCCGGACTTGAAGATGGAGATGTGATTACGATGAGCGAATTGCCCTCAGCGCCAGGACGAGACAGGACGTCTGCCGCGCTTAGTCGCAAAGCAACAACTACTACAATCATCGTTTGGTACATCCCCTGTTAGGAGGATCCGATCCCTGCCGGTGAGTCTAGAAAACACGGATGGAGGGAGGACTTACAACGAATTGGGCCGTAGTTACGTGGAAAGCTTCTGTCCCAGGCACCATCCGAGGTACGGCAGTAGATATCTCTACGATCTGCCAGTAGATACAGATGAATCAACTTAGGCAGCACAGGACGTGAGTTAGAGCGTACCCAGATGCACAGATAAAGTGCACCAGACTCAACCAAAAAAGCGAAGACTTGCTCCTAAATGTCTCCTGAAGTCTTAACGATCGCAAGAAGCGTCGGTGTTGCCTAGGAGATTCACCGCATCACACCAATCAAGTCATGGTAGAACAAGAAGCGACATACCACGCCCGGATGAAGATCAGGCCTGTAGCCCAGAGATTTGTAGCAAATGTGAGGATCCACACGGACCATGTAAGGTGGCGAACAATGTTAAGAATTTCAACTCTCTTGGGTACAGATTTCATTTGGATGGCCCCATAACATAAGATGGCACCAGCAACAGAAGTTCCTAGGCAAGGTAGGTATCATTCCGAGAAATGCTCGAGCAATCTGATGATGCACACCGACGTTACACAGGATGAAGATCAGCGGGGGAATGAACAACAAGAGCCTGCGATTCCAAAGCACCCAAGCTCGCCACAGGACAATCACATCACTTGGAATGTACTTCACCCCAATTAGCAGATATATTTTCAAAGGATATCCGGCGTACGGTGATTGAGGGCAAACACACGATGGCCCAATCTTTGATGTCGAAGGGCTTGGCTCCAAGAACTTCCATGCGAGATAGGGACAATGCCCAGTGGGCCGCAGAGACAGAATACATGACCACAGAGAGGGCCTGTATAGTATGTCTTGCCCGGCTCGGTGAGCGTCTGTACCTTGGATTGATGTGAGAGTGCGAACGGCAAGCCAGAGCATGAACCTACAACACAATAGTGGAGAAGATGAAAAGAGCCGAGTACAGCCCTAGTATCTTCAATCTCAGCTACACGTACTAAGAGCTTAGAGAACGTGATGGCACCAAAGAAAAATGTCTCGACAAGGAGGGCAATACGCAGCTCGTGGGCGATCTGCTTTGGGTCCAAGTCTTTGTATTTGTTGGCCAT